>Ga0066604_10000858_pt1 | contig 18053 bp, 13 predicted proteins | sample Higcelwee11metaG_FD_59501 | JGI IMG/M metagenome (GOLD analysis project Ga0066604, IMG submission 59501) | Freshwater pond sediment microbial communities from the University of Edinburgh, under environmental carbon perturbations - High... | ecosystem: Environmental > Aquatic > Freshwater > Pond... | reverse complement strand
CGGCGACACGCCCGGCGGGCTACACAATGCCGTGGCGACTAGGATTTGGGCTCTCGGTGGAGGTGACTCGGCCGTCGCACAATCGGCGACACGCCCAGAGGGCAGACAACGGCGGTGCAGATCGGGGTTTGGGCTCTCGGTGGCGGCGCGATCGGTGAGCGTCGTGGCGACAACGCCGCGTCGGGGTCGGACCCTGATCGTAGTGGTCCGGGACGCCTCTCCCGGGACCGTTCACCAAAATCCATCAAGGATTTTGGCTCACTGCCATCCGGAGCCCTCTCGCCCATCCAGGGCTCCGGCCTCCTACTGAGCTCCCGGGAGAGACGACCCTCCCCCCTACGCGGGTCCGACCCCAACGCTAGGTCGTGGGGATGCGGGCTCTGCGGGCGGGGGCGGAGACGACGGTGTGGCGGCGGTCCACGTCAGGGGCGGGGCCAGGAGAGGCCGTAGGCTTCGCGCAACGTCTGAGGGAAATAATGATCGTAGATGTCGACGGTGAGCGCGGTAAGGGGCATGGAGCGCTGAAAGTGTGCGCCGAGCAACCTGTCCCACCGGGCACGCTGTTGCTCTAAGGGGGCTGGATCACCACACTCGTTCGCGTCGTCGGCGCGGCGGAGCTCGTCCTCGACGGAGCGAATGGTCGGCGCCAGCATGTCGTGCTGGCATCGGTACTGATCCCGCAGCGCGGGCCGCGTGAGCCCACAGACCTCGATCGTGTACGCCCCATAAACGCTCCCGTTCTTGGGGACGGGCCACCAGTCTCCCGACGCCAACCGCTTGAACTGAATGTGATCAAGCGGGTTGATCGCGGCGCTGCCAGGATCTAGCAAGAGCGGATCTTCGGGGCCTGGAGGGGCGTCCTTGGGGAGCATCCGTTTGGACTCGTCCCGCAGGCCAAAGCGAGCGTTCTTGTGATTCCGGTTGCAGTGATCACAGGCGAACAGGAGGTTCTCCCACGTCCACGCCAACCACCACCACGCGGGGCGTCGTGTGACCCCATCGCTGCCCACCGCTTCGGACTTGGGGCGAAAATGCTCCAGGTCGCGGCGTGTGCTGGGGTGCTTGACCTCGCAGTAGCAGCATTTTCCATGCTGCGCCTCGTTCAGCAGGCGCCGGAACAGCTCAGGGTCTCTGCTAGTGCCTTTGTACGAGCTCCCAAAGTCCTTCGACTCCAACGGCCTCACCGCCACGATGGCCTCCACCCGCGCCAGCTCCGCCGCCCGAATCGGCGCCAGCTCCGGCGGCTCGGCCCCCCGGTCCACCCGAATCACGGGGCGTCCTTCCGCTGCAGCGCCGGGTCAATCGGCACGGCCTCCCAGCCAGGGTCAACGCCATGCTCAGCGAGCTTCGCCCGCAGCGCTTGAAGCTCGGCGTCCTCCTTGGGTGAGCGGCCCGGATCCCCCACCAAGAATCCGAAGCGGTCCATCACCTCGCCGAGCTTGTGCGGGTAGCTCTCGCTGACCCCAAAATACTCCTCCAAGAGCGCCGTGGCGGTCATCAAGGCGGGGGCGGGGCCTTGGGGCGCCACCACCACATTGCCATGCTCATCCATCACGAGCCGCACGATCTCATCCGGCTCAAGCCCAGTGAGCACCAAGGGGGAGTGGGTCGTGACGATGAACTGCACCTTGGGGAACAGGCGCTTGAGCGCGGGGACGATGCGCACCTGCCACTTGGGGTGGATGTGCAGGTCGATCTCGTCGATCAGCGCGAGGCCCTGGATCTCGTCGAGGCGCATGGCCCGCTTCTGGTCCCAGAAGGCTTGGCCGATGAGGTCGGCGATCACCGAGAGGAGGGACTGGTAGCCCTGGGAGAGCCAAGTGGCGGGCAACACCACGTCTTCGCCGCCCGTCTTGAGGGTGACGCGGTGGTGGAGCGCCATGTTGGGCGCCTTGGGATCGCCGTCGCGGCCTCGGCGGATGAAGCTGCCGAGCTCGGGGAAGAGCTCGGGGTCGTTTAGCACCTCGTTGAGACGCTCGATGTAGGGCTCGACGAGCTCGGGATATACGGCGCCGAAGTGGCCGACAAAGTCGGTGCCGATGATGGGATCTCCGACGAGAAGCGAAGAGACACGTTGGCGGGCGGGGTTGTCGGGGAAGGCCGTCGCGCCTGGGTTCGGAAGCACACGGTTGATGCCATAGGCGACGACGAGATGACCGGGGGTGTTGGAGTTTCGGATGCGCTCAAGTGGAGAGTTTCTATAATACTCAACGATGCTCGAGTTTAAGTCCCGCTTTGTTGTTTCATCGCTCGCCTCGGCTAGCTTTCTCATCAACTCCATCAAAGTTGACTTTGTGTCATGGTCACCAGTAACCACTAACTCCCACAAAGCGGAATCAGGAAACACTGTGGCACCGGAAATAAAATGCGGACTACTACTCGCCAACAAATACTCAGCTCCGACCTTAACGATCATCTCGCTATTTGAGCGCATGTCTCGCAAGGATTGAACGTCGCGGAACTGATTGGCTACTGCGTTGCCGCTAAGACACATTGCGATCGATTGGAGAATTGATGTTTTGCAGTGACCGTTCTCTGCGAGAATCACCGTCCACATTCGCGGCCCGGCACCGCTTGTCGGGTTGGGATATACCCTGAGATCAATCTCCCGAATCAGCCGTAGATTCCGCGCCTGAAACATCAGCAGATACATCCCACCCTCCCCACTCTTCCCCGCCCCCTCACTCCTCCACCGCCGCCTTCGCCTTCCGGCGATAATCGTTCAGATCCGGCACATAGAGGTTCTGCGCGTCCCCCAGCGTGAACGCCGCGAACTTCACCATACGCGACCACGCCGCGTCATACGCGTCGATGGCGGTGGTGAGGCGGGCGTAGGCCATCGTCTGATCGGTGAGGGCCTGGGCCTTCTTTGCCACGGCCTCGCGCAGGGCCACGATGGCGGCCTCCATCTCGTTCACCACGGCGGGATCGAGGGTGAAGAGCTTGGCGCTGGGCAGACGGCGCACGAACTCCTCTAAGGAGGCGGCTTGCTTGAGGTGCGCGGAGACGACGAGCTTGGCGCGGCTCTGGTGGCCCCAGAGCTCAAAGAGCTCGTCGCGGGCGGCGGCGCCGAAGTTGACCTTCACCGTGGCCTCGATGCGCTCGCAGATCTTGTCCAGGGCCGCGTCGCAGACGTTCACGTGCTCGGTGACGCTCTGGGTGTTGTTCGACGCGGCGCGATGGGACTCTAAGGAGTCGTTCAGCTCGGTCTCCGCGGGCGTCATCACGGCGGCGTGCTGGGCGCGCACAGCGGGGTCGGCGTCGGGGCGGACGAGGTAGACCTTGTTGAAGTCTTGGATGAAGGAGCGCTCGCCATGGGTGCGAGGGGTGCTGGCGGCCATTAGAGTCTCCTGCGCTTGACGTGATGCCCGATCGGCTCAACGAGCGTAACATGACGCTCCGCCGGGTCGCAAGCCCCCTGGTGCGCGGCGCAGATGCGCGCGGCGGCCGGTGAGGGTCGGGCTCGGGCTCGGCCGCCTGCGCCGTGAGGGGCCCCGCGCCCTGGCCACGAGGCGTCACGGGCCGCTCGCGGCCCACCCTCCCCCGGCCTGACGAGGCCCAAGGATATGGACCGCGCTGGCAGGCTTGAATACCGGAGACCTCTGGGCCACGGACCTCCAAGGGCGCGCGTCGGGGCCGCGCGTGCTGCCCGACGGCGACCCCCGCGACCGACCGACGCCTCTGAAGGCCCCAAGCCCGCGCCCTCAAGGCATCGGCACGGCCTGGGGTGGTCCGGCGCGCGGCGCCCTGGCCACGCTCACGACCGGGGCGTCTTGGCGCGCAGAGCCGCGCGCCGATCACCGCCCCGGGGTTCGCCAGCGCGCGACGCCCCCGCCACGCTCATGACCAGGGCGTCTTGACGCGCAGCACCGCGCGACGATCACCGCCCGGGGGTCTGCGCGGCGCAGAGCCTCTTTGCGCTCACGCCTCGGGGCTTTTCGGCGCGCAGGGCCGCGCGACGGTCACCGCTCGGGTGTCTGCGTGGCACGGTGCCTTCTTCATAGTCACAACTTGGGGTCTTGCGGCGCGCAGAGCCCTCTTCGCGTCCATGACCTGGGGTTTTACAGCCCGCAGAGCCCTTCTACGATCATGACTCTGGGTTTTACGGCGCGCAGAGTCCTCTTCATGTCCACGACTTGGGGTTTTACGGCGCGCAGAGCTCTTCTTACGTCCACGACTTGGGGTTTTACGGCGCGCAGAGCCCTCCCACGATCACGACCTGGGGTTTTACAGCGCGCAGAGCTTTCCTACGATCACGACCTGGGGTTTTACAGCCCGCAGAGCCCTCCCACGATCACGACTCTGGGTTTTACGGCGCGCAGAGCCATTTTCACGTCCACGACCTATAATCCTACGGCACGCAGAGCACTCTATATATCCACGACTTAGGAATTTACGACACGCAGAGCCCTTCTACGATTACGACTCTGGGCTTTACGCAGCGCAGAGTCTTGGTCATGTTCAAGACATTGGGGTTTGCGGCACGCAGAGCCCTCGCTGTGTTCATCACCAGAGGATTTACGACACGCAGAGCCTCTCTACGATCACGACCATTCGTTCTACAGCGCGCAGCGCCCTCTCCGTGCCTCTGGGGGTTTCACGGCGCGCGGAGCCTCCTCCGCGCTCGCCGTCTAAGCGCTGACCGGCATCACCGGGCAACGTCTGCCGGTAGGTCTCGCACCGCGCTCATTCGCCTGAACCGCGCGCGGCGCTCCCGCTCAGATCGTGCCGGAGGACGGCGCCCGGGTGGGCTCGCCGAGGCAAGGGATGGGGACGATGGGGTGAAGGGCGCCACCCCGGGCGCCCCTCGTCGGCCCGAAGGCGCCACCTGCTCAGCCCGAGCCGCCCAGGCGCAGCGCGCCCCCTTCAACCTTCGGCCACGCCCCGCACCGCCGTCGCCCGGGTGAGCTGCAGCACCTCGCCGTCCCACAGCTCGATCACGCCTGGGCCCACCACCTCACCGCCGGGGCGGGTCACCGCCCGCGGCAGGTTCAGGCGCCCGGGCCCCAGCCACTCCACGGCGCGGCGCGGCAGGCGGGGGTCGGTCATCGGCGTGTCTGTGTAGAGTGCATGCTCTGGGGAGAGGCCGGGGATGTCGCGGCCCAGCCACTCTCCGGGCTGCAAGGTGAACAGTCGGCCGTCCTCGGGGCCGCCGAGCACCTCCAGCGAGGTCGCCAGCTCCTCTGTGCCGGGGCGCTCCGCCGCGGTGAGCGCCTGCTCTAGCTCCTTGAGGCCAAAGCCCTCGGGAAGATCCAGGCCCAAGGCCTTGAGGCGGGGCGTTCCGGTCCAGTCGGGGGCCCGGCGGGGCAGGCGGTCGAGGTGAAGCCAGGGGCGCGGGCCCTGGGGACGGCGTGGGGCGGCGCCGGAGCGCGCGACCTCACACAGATGCTCCACGCCGACATAGGCCGAGTCCCGGGCCTGGGCGTAGCGCCGGGCGGCGTCGAGGCGGGCGGCGGCGTCGGGGCCGGGCAGCCTCCAGCCCGCGGGGCGCCACGCCCGAAGCGCCGCGGGCTGGTGCAGCTCGTCCAACCCCGCGGCGAGCAGCACCGGGGCGTCGCCGAGCTGCGCGAGCCGCCACAGCGGCGCCTCCTCGGCCAAGGCCGCCAACAGGGCCGCGTCTTGGGCCGCGGTGACCGTGTGTACGTTGGGATCGGCGAAGGCGATGGCCGCCCGGGCGCCCAGCTCTAAGGCCTGCTCGGCGAGACGGGAGCGGGCGCGGGGGCTGCGGCTCTCTTCCCCCACGAGGGCGAACACCACGAGCTCCGCGGCGGAGAGCCAGCTTGAGACGGCGCCGCCGTCGATGGCCTCGGTGAGCGCCGGAGGCCGCCCCACGAGCCACAGCACCGTAGCGTCCTCTGTGTTTTGTTGGGCGCTGTTTTGGGCGCTGGTGAGGGCTGTGGGCGGGGCGAGGCTGTGTTTGGCGCAGCTCGTGGAGAGCGTGGCGAGGCGGCGCTCGGACTGTGCGTCTCCTGGGGGCGCGAAGCTGAGCAGGCGCAGGCCCCACAGCGACGGCGGGCGCGCCGGGGCCTCGCCGGTCACCCGCGCCACGACGGGCTTGGCCGCCGGGGGCGCGAAGGTGAGACGCTCCCAGGGCAAGGCCTGCAGCGAGGGCGTGTCGGCCTGAATCACGAGCAGGGCCCGGCCTCCCGGGGCGCTTAAACGCCGCCACACCCCCCGCAAGGCGTCGAGCTTGAGCAGGCTGCCGATGGCCTGGGAGGGCTCGGCGCTGAGCAATGTTCGTGCGTCGGTGTCGACCTCAACGACGCGGTCGCCCTCAATCTCCACGTGCAGGTGAACATTTCGCCCGGTCAAGCCCAGCCGCAGGCGCGCCGCGCGTAAGATCGCGCTCGGCGCCGGGGGCCCAGCGGGCGACGCGGCGGGCGGCCCCGGTGACGCCACGGCTCAGTGCCCCCCGTCGTCAGCGACCTCGACCCCGCGCTCTTTCAGCCACTTACGCATCTCGTCCTTGTCCAGAGACTTCTCTAGGGCCGCCTGGGGGTCGATCACGTCCTCGTTCACCAGGCGCCGCAGGCTGTCGTCCATGGAGATCATGCCCTGGGCTTTGCCTGTGCTGATGAGGCCGCCGATCTGGTGCGATTTTCCATCGCGGATCATCGAGGCCAAGGCGCTTGAACCGTAGAGGATCTCCAAGGCCGCCACGCGCCCGCCCTTCTTGCGCCGCAGGAGCTGCTGGGCCAGAACGCCCTTGAGCACGCCGCCGAGCACACCGCGCACGCCCTCTTGGCGATCTGAAGGGAAGACGTTCACCACACGGTCGATCGTCTTTGACGCCGAGTTTGTGTGCAGTGTGCCAAAGACGAGCACGCCCGTCTCGGCGGCGTTGAGCGCCATCTCGATCGTCTCCGGGTCACGCATCTCGCCGACGAGGATGACGTCGGGATCCTCACGCACCGCCGCGCGCAGGGCGTTGGTGAAGTTTTTGGAGTGCGGGCCGATCTCGCGCTGGCTCACCAACGAGCGTTTGTTCGGGTGAACAAACTCGATGGGGTCCTCGATGGTGACGAAGTGCAGCGGGCGCCGCTCGTTCATCTCGTTGATGATCGCCGAGAGCGTGGTGGACTTGCCCGAGCCCGTGGGCCCGGTGACCAAGACCAGGCCGCCCTTGAGGTAACAGAGCTTCTTCACGCTGGCGGGCAGGTTGAGCTGCTCCATCGTCATAATCTTCGTGGGGATGATTCGCATCACCGAGCCCATGCCGCGCTGCTGCTTGAACAGGTTCACGCGGAATCGGGCGACGCCGGGCAGCTCATAGGCGTAGTCGGCGTCGCCGGTGGCGACGTAGCTCTCCCAGATGTGCGGCGGTGTGGCGGGCTGCATCAGCCCGGTGAAGTCGTTGTCGTCCAGCACTCTGTAGCGGATCGGGTCCATGCGCCCGCCGAGGCGGAAGATCGGCGGACGCCCCACAGAGAGGTGCAGGTCGGACGCGCCGCGGTCCTTCATCAGCTTGAGGAAACGGTCGATTCGGTTCTCGCTCACGCCGCACCTTCCTTTGTCGCCGCGGCGGGCTCATCGGGCTTGCTCCCGCCGCCCAGCACCGACATCGCGCCGCCGCCGGCCAGAAACGCCGGGTCACACATCGGCTCAAACAGGGCCGGCTTCTCGGCGCGCATCCAGGCCGTCTCCGCGGAGATGAGGTTCGCCTCGTACAGATCCATCAAGGCCATGTCTACGGTCTGCATTCCTTGGTTCTGGCCGATCTGCATCATGGAGGGGATCTGAAAGGTCTTGTTGTCGCGGATGAGCGTGCCGATGGAGCTGGTGCCCTTGAGGATCTCAAATACCGCCACGCGGCCCTTGCCGTCGCGACGGGGCACCAACGACTGGCTCACGACGTACTTGAGGGCCTCGGAGAGCGCCATACGCACCTGGGGCTGCTCGTCGGGGGGGAACGACTTCACCAGGCGCTCCACCGTCTGAACCGCGCTGGTGGTGTGCATCGTGGCCACGACGAGGTGGCCTGTCTCGGCGGCGGTGAGCGCCATACGCGCGGTCTCTGGGTCACGCATCTCGCCGACCACGATGACGTCTGGGTCTTGGCGTAAGGCCCCGCGCAGGGCCCGGGCGAAGGACTCGGTGTGCGCGCCGACCTCACGCTGGTTCACCAGGGCCGTCTTGATCGGGTGAACAAACTCGATCGGATCCTCCATGGTGATGACGTGGTCGGCCTTGGACTCGTTGATGAGGTTGACGATGGCGGCCAAGGTGGTGCTCTTGCCGCTGCCCGCGGGGCCAGAGACCACGATGATCCCTTGGTGATAATCGAGGAGCTCAGCGAGGCGGCCGGGCAGGCGGATGTCGGCGAAGGTGGGCGGCAGGTTGGGGATCACCCGGAACGCCGCGCACAGACCGAGGCGCTGGCGGAACACGTTGCACCGATACCGACCCACCTCAGGCACGGCGTAGCACAGATCCGCCTCGCCGCCGTCCATCAGCCGCTTCATGTTGCGCTCATTCAGCAGACTCATCACGATCTGCTCGGTCTGCTGGGCGTTCAGCGGCTTCATGTCCATGCGGACCATCTCGCCGTTCACCCGGATAAACGGCGGCTCGTCCACAGTGATGTGCAGGTCGCTGGCGCCCTGCTCACGCACCATCGCCAACAGACGATCCACGGGCTTCTTGAGCGTCTCCGAGCGCGCCGCCGCCGTGCCGGCCTCGGTGTTGCCCGAGTCGATGTGAAGGCGCTGGCTCATGTCGCGCAGCACTTCAGCGGCGCGGGTGCGCACCTCTGAAGATGGATCCTTCTCCATCACCGCCTTGAGCAAGGGCAAGAGCTTGGGCTCGGAGAAGCGTGAGAAGGCGCGGATGACCTCCATCCGCACCTCTTGGCGCGGCGAACGAAGCAGGCCCGAGAGCGGCTTGAGCGCTGAGGCCGAGCCGATGTTCGCCAAGGCGTCGATGGCCGCCCAGCGCGCGTCGTCGTCCTCCAGGGCCTTCATCAAGGCCGGGACGGCGCGCTCGTCCTTGAGGCGGCCCAAGGTCTCACAGGCCGTCACCCGCAGCCACCAGTCCTTGTCGTCGAGGAGCGCCGAGACCGGGCCGATGATGCGGGGGTCGTTGAACTGCTCGGAGAGCACCAGGGCCGCGGTGCGAATCTCCTCGTCCTCGTGCTTGAGCAGGGTCACCGCCGGGCGCAAGACCTGATCCCCGAAGATCTGCAGGGTCTCCAAGATGCGCTGCCTCAACCAGCCGACGAGCTCACGGCTGAACTTGAGGATCTCCAGCAGCACCTCCAGAGGTTCACCCGTGGCCAGGAGGATCTCGACGCTGAGGCGCCGGGTGGCGTCTTCGCCGCCGCCGAGCAGGCTCAACATCCGCTTGCGCATGTCGAGGGGCTCACGTTTGGCGGCCTCGCGCAGGAACTTGCTGGAGATCTCCCGCACCGCCGCGTCATGCCCGGCGAAGCCCTTGATCATCAGCTGAATCACCCGGGAGTCGGTGAGCTGGGCCAGGGCCTCATACGCCGTGGCCGCGAGGCGCTCATCGGCGCCGTCGGCCACCTCCAGGAGCAGATCGAGCATGTCCTGGGGCTTTCGCTCGGCGAGGAGGCGCTGCAGGGCCACGGTCTTGAAGTTTGTGGGGGCCTCGCGCAGGGTGCGCTCGAGGTACTTCACCCGCAGCTCACCGCCCAAGGCCAAGGCGACGTCCCAGCCCAGGCGGCGGCTGCCCGCGTCTTTGTGGGAGATCAGCTCATCGACGATGGGCTGCATCGCCTCGGCGGGGATGCGGGCGAAGATGCGCTGCACGAAGGCGCGCTGGTGGTTGGGCTTGTCGCCCATGCTCAGCACCAGGGCGCGCACAGCCTCAGCGTTGGGCTTGGCCATGAACGTGTCGACGCCGAGCTTTCGCACGAGACCGTCGGAGTGCCAGATGAGCGGGATGGCCTCCAGGGGCTTGAGATCCTGGGCCTTGAGCTGCTCCAGCAGCGCCTCTTTGTCGGCGTCGGTGCGCCACGAGTTTGTGGCCACCTGCTGGAGCAGGTTCTTCTTGCGGCTGAACAGCATGGGGGTGGGCCTTCCTGACCAAGGCCCATCTTGCCACAGGCGCGCCGCCGAGCGTCAGCCAGGCGTTGGCTCTGCGGGCGGGATCGGTCCCAGGACGGCGTCGCAGCGCGCGGCGTGATCTCCAAGCGCGTGGCGCAAGGCGTCAAGATCGATCCGGCGCCCGGGCTCCTCCCACAGCCGGTCCACGCGCAGGCGCGGGCCCTCACCGCCTGCGCTGGCCTTCTTCTTGGGCTCGGCCTCGATCCGGGCCTCGATGCGGCCCACGAGCTCCCCCTGGTGCAAGAGCGGGCAGACGTACCAGCCAAAACGCCGGGCCTCAGCGGGCTTGTAGACCTCCCAGACGTAATCAAAGCCGAAGGCCGCCTTCACCAAGGCCCGATCCCAGATCAGTGGATCCAGCGGCGCGAGCACCCGCAGCGCGCCATCATCGGGCAGATCATCGTCACCGTCCAAGAACTCTGGGGCCATGAGGTAGGTGCGGCTGGCGCCCTTCACCTTCACCCGACGCAAGACGCCCTCGTCCACCAGCCGACCGGGCAGGCCGCTCTTGCGCACCCCGGAGAGCGACGACCACCACGGGCCCGTGGACTCTGCGAGCAGGCCCCCGGCGGCGGCCACACGCTCGAGCACCGCCCAGCGGTCAACATCCGGGGGCGGCGGGGCGCTGGCGTGGTGGCCCAAGGCGCGCTCGGGCAGGTCGTACACCTTCTGCCGACCGCGCCGCCCAGCGACCACCAGCTCGCAGCGGGTGCGCAGCACCTCCAGGGCCATGGTCACGGCTTTGCCCGTGCCCATCCAGCCGCTCCAGTCGATGGGGCGCACCGCCCCCCGATCGGTCAGATCCCCTGGCGCCGAGGGGCCGCGGTCACGCACCTCGTCGAGCACGTCCTGGATGAGCCCGGCGTCTAAGCGGGCGAGGCGGTCGCCGAGGCGCCACCACGGGGCCATCACGGCGCGGTCGCGGTAGGCCGGGAAGTACTCCGCGGGCAGAAGGCAGGCCTCCTTCGCGAAGTGCTCGAAGGCGCCGCCCGGCAAGAGGTGGCCGAACAGCGCTCCCCGCTTGATCCCCGGCAGCCGGGCGAAGGCGACGAGCTCGGCGTTCTGCCCCAGGACGTCCAGAGGGTCGAGCTGGATGTGTCGCAACTGTCGCAACAATTGCCGCGCGCCGCGCTCCCCGCCCTCGCTGGCCCGCTGGCGTAGGCCCAGGCGGCTCACCAGGGCCCTTCGCACCTGCTCGGGTTGAAGCTCCAAAACCTGCGCTCGGACAGCGACTTCACCCACATGACCCTCACACCAGCGTTGTACGTGGCTATCCTCTGGTTTGCTGGAGTCCACATGCAAAACGTCCGCGCGCCGCTTCTCGCCCTCATCCTGCTCGGCCTATCGGCCTTGGTCGCCTGTGACGATGAGATCCACCTGCCGCAGAACACGCCGCCCGTGGTCACCGACGACAGCGGCGCGGATGACACCGGCCCGCCCGCCACAGGCTACTGCGCCCTCACGCAGCTCATCGCCTCGCAGTGTGTGTTCTGCCACAACCCCGGCGGGGGCCCCGCGGGCGGCCTCGATCTGGAGACCGACCCCATCGCCGCGATGGTCGGTGTGCCCTCCTCGCTCTACGACGGGCGCACCCTCGTGGTGGCCGGGGACTCCAGCGCCTCGTTCTTGATGACCAAGCTGCGCGGGGAGCAGACCGCGACCGAGGGCGACCCGATGCCGCCCCAAGGCGCCAACGACAAGAGCGTCACCGACAAGATCGCCGCATGGATCGACGACGGCGCGGTGAAGGACTGCGATGACGTCGTCCCGACCGACTACCACCCCGAGGGCTACGACAAGCCCAAGGTTCACGGCATGGAGGCCAAGCTCCACGAGCAGACCTGCACCGACTGCCACGGCGCCGACCTCGCCGGGTCCAGCGTCGCGCCGAGCTGCGACACCTGCCACGAGGACGGCTGGCGCACCGACTGCACCTTCTGCCACGGCGGGATCGACAACACGACCGGCGCGCCTCCCGAGGACATCGACGACAACAGCGACGAGTCGTCCTTGGCGTTCAGAGCCCACACCCGCCACGTCGAGACCAACACCCACACCGCCTTTGACTGCACCTCCTGCCATGTCAAGCCCACCGACGTGCTCAGCGCGGGCCACCTCTTTGACGCCACGCCGGCCATCTCTGAGGTGAGCTTCTTGGACGGGCTCTCTGACAAGGGCAAATACGCGGGCAACGGGAGCTGCTCCACCTTGTACTGCCACGGGAACGGCCAAGGCGACAACGGCTCGGTCACCCACACCGCCGCGCCCTTGGCCTGTGACGCCTGCCACCCCGGCGCCAGCAGCGGCCGCGACGCCTGGGGCACCATGAGCGGGGAGCACGAGAAACATCTGCGTGAAGGCATCACCTGCCAAGACTGCCACAGCGACACCACCACGAACGGCACCACCGTCGCCACCCCGGCCAAACACGTCAACGGCGTGGCCGACTTTGTGCCGCCCTATGGCGCCAGCCTCACCCGCAACAGCGGCACGGGCACCTGCACCGGCACCTGCCACACCGAGACGCACAGCGCCGAGCGCTGGGACTGAGCGGCTCAGCGGGCGAACGAGTCCGCGGACCACACCTTCTTCGGCGGGTTGTGTGACTCTGGCCAGGTCTCCACCTCGACCACCGGGCTCCACTCGTCGTCCTCAGGCTCGCCCAGGCTCACGCCGTCGGGCAGGTGGGACGCCAAGAACTGATGGATGATCGGGTAGACCTCCTCCCGGGCGGCCACGCCGACGACGGTGTCGATGTGCCCGTAGTCGGTTGAGAGCCCGGTCTCTCTGCCCAAGAGGCGAAACTCGCAGTCGGCGTACACCGCGCAGGCCGCCTCGACGTTGTGGGGCAAGGCCACGCGGTCGGCGCTGCCCGTGAGCACGAGCACCGGCACGGGCTCGGTCATCGGTCGCACCCACGGCGTCCCAGAGAGGTCGGTCAGCTCACCCTCACGCAGCCAGGTGTGAACCTGTCGCACCGTGGGGCGAGACATGTCCTCCAGGGCCGCGCGGGCGAGGCCCCGGGTGGTCGGCCAGTCCAGGTTGTCCTTGTTGGCGAGCACGGTGTACATCGGGTTTCGTTCGCCGAAGATCCGCGCCACCCGGTAAAACGCGTGGTTGTGGAGCTGGCCCTCCTTGGGCACAAGCCAGCCGCCCGTGCGCGCGAGGCGGTGAATGCCGCGCTGCTCCTCAAAGCTCGCCGGGGCGCCGATGGCCACCCCGGCGGCGATGCGCTCCGGCAGGATCGAGAGCGAGGTGTACAACAACATCCCGCCCATGGAGTGCCCCACCCAGTACAGGCGATCGTGCCCCGTGGCCGCCAAGACCGCGCTCGTCGCGGCGGGGAGGTCGTACAGCGCATGATCATCAAAGGTATAGTCGTGCTCGGCGACGCCCTCGGGGGGCCGGGCGCCCATGTCGCCCCGAAGCACCGGCACCCACACGTCCCAGCCCTGCTGGTGCAGGTAATAGGCGAAGCTCACGTCGTCGCGGTAGTCCCAGTTGTAGTGGTTGGCGCCCATGCCGTGCACCAACATCACCGGGGGGCCGTCGTTGGGGTAACGCCGAAGGTCCATCTCCCAGCCGTCTGCGGTGCGGTAGACAAGGACGTGGCCGGGGGCGAGGTTGGGCGGCAGGGCCGGGCGCTGGCATCCGACGCCCACACACATCAAGGCCAAGGGGGCGAGAGCGAAGCAGGCGAAGCGGGACAACATGAGGGTCTCCACAGCCCCGGAGGGCGACGGCGCAACCACGGCTACGACCGCGCGGGCATTCACGCGCTTCTTCTGCGGGATAGAGGCTCAGACACCACACTGGAGCGAGACATGAAGGCGACACACCGCCCCGACCTCTTCACATGGTCGGGCTTCGATGAGGCGCGGAACCTCGACTTTAATGGCTGGGCTTGGATTCGGCCCGAAGGCAACGTGCTCATCGACCCGATGCCAATGAGCGCCCATGACCTGAGACACCTCGACAGCCTCGGCGGCGCGACCTGGATCTTCATCTCCAACTCCGACCACACCCGGGCCGTGGTCGAGCTCTCCCGACGCTTCGGCGCCAAGTTGGGCGCCCCCGAGGCCGAGCGGGTGGGCTTCCCGATCCTCTGCGACGCCTTCTTTGTAGACGGCGACACCCCCGTCGCCGGGATGCGGCTCGTGGCCCTGAGCGGCTCCAAGACCCCAGGTGAGCTGGCCTTTGTCATCGGCGACACCGTTATCTTCGGGGATCTGGTGCGGGGGCATGTCGGCGGGCGGCTCAACCTTTTGCCCGACGCCAAGCTCATAGATCGTGACGCTGCGCTCCAGAGCATCACCCGCGTGCTTAGTTTGGGTAAGTTCGAGGCGGTCCTCGTCGGCGACGGCTGGCCCGTCTTCACCGACGGCAGCGCGAAGCTCCAAGCCCTCGTGTCCTAAGGCTGCTCAAGCAGCCCACTCCCCTCACCCTCGGAGCCCTCATGTTCTGGATCCTCCTCGCCGCCTGCGCCCCTGAGACGGCCCCGGCGCCGTTTTATGCCCCAGACGCGCTGGGCCCGGCGCTCATCGGCACTGAAGAGGTCGAGACCGAGGGCCCCGGCGGGCTCGTCTTGCCTACGCAGCTCTGGTTCCCCGCGTCGAGCGCCGACGAGGGCAGCTATTACGAGTACGACGACCTCATCGCGGGCACCGCCTTAGAGGACGGCGTGCCGGCCTGCGAGGCGCCCTTGCCAGTGCTCATCTTCTCCCACGGCAACGGCGGCGTGCGGTTTCAGTCGATCTTCTTCACCGAGCGCCTCGCCAGCCACGGCCTGCTCGTCGCCGCGCCCGACCACGTCGGCAACACCTTCTTCGACAACAGCACGCCCCGGGTGGAGCTGATGGAGCGCCGCCCCCAAGACGTCGCCGCCGTCTTTGACCAGCTCATCGCCCTGTCCGCAGATCCCGAGTCATTGATCTACGGCTGCGTCGACGCCGACGCGGGCTACATCGTCGCTGGGCACAGCTTCGGCGGCTACACCAGCCTCGCCGTCGCTGGGGCCGATTTAGACGTCGTCGCCTCGGCGAATTTTTGCGACAGCGTCGGCGGCTGGCTCTGTGAAGACCTGGTGACGTGGTCCACGAACAACCCCGACGAGGGCGCGCTCAGCGGCCACGATCCCCGGGCCTGGGCGGCCTTGCCGATGTCGCCCGCGGGCCATGAGGTGCTCGTGGGCGGCCTGCCCCAGATCAACATCCCCACCTTCATCCTCTCCGGCCTTCAAGACGACCTCACGCCCTGGGAGTCCCAGCCCGTCGCCGACTACGAGCTGCTCACGGTCACGCCCCGGGCGCTGTTGGGCATCGACGGCGCGGGGCACTACAGCTTCTCCGACGCCTGCGATCTGGTGCCGACCTACCCCGACTGCGAGGCGCCCTACCGCGCCCCTGAAGACATCCACGCCCAGATCAACACCGTGGCCACGGCCTGGATCAAGCAGCTCCTAGAGCCCGAGCGCGCCGAGGAGTACAGCCCCTGGCTGCCGCCCGCTGGCGACGAGACCTTGGTGTATGAAGAGGTCCGCTGAGGACGCTGGCTGACCGAGCGCACGCTTGGCGCCTCGGGGCGGCAGCCCACGCTGCCGACGCGCCGAGTCGTAGGTTACAAGGGCAGTCCCCCGGAGGCGCCCCCGATGAGCCACGACCCCCGCGACCGAATGAGCTTGGAGGGGCGCGCGGCCCTGGTCTGCGGCGCGTCGAGCGGCATCGGCCGAGCCACCGCCTTGGCCTTGGGGGCCTTGGGCTGCCGGGTGGTGGCCTTGGCCCGGCGCGCGGATCGTCTCGCGGGGCTCACGGACGAGCTTCGTGCCCTAGGCGCCCCGGATGCAACGGCCCTGGTCGGGGATCTGGATGATCTACCGAGCGTGATTGCTGCGGTGCAGCATGAGCTGAATCGGCGCGGCCCCCTGCACATCCTGCTCAACAACACCGGCGGTCCTCCTGGCGGCCCGCTCCTCGACGCCGCCCCCAGCGCCCTCTCCGTCGCCTTCAACCGGCATGTCCTGGCGGCGCACACGCTCACCCAGCTCCTTGTCCCGGGGATGCGACAGGCGGGCTATGGCCGCGTCGTCAACGTGCTCTCCACGTCGGTGCGTGAGCCCATCCCCAACCTAGGCGTGAGCAACACCATCCGCGCGGCCATGGCCGGCTGGGCGAAGTCGCTCTCCCAAGAGCTGCCGCCGGGGGTGACGATCAACAACCTCTTGCCGGGCTACACCGACACCGAGCGTCTCGACGGCCTCGCCCAGGCCAACGCCGCCCGCATAGGCTCCAACGCCGACGCCATCCGCGCCGCCTGGCTCAACCAGATCCCTGAAGGTCGTCTGGGCCGCGCTGAAGAGCCCGCGGCGCTCATCGCGCTTCTGTGTTCCCCCGCCGGGGCCTACATCCGCGGCCAGTCCATCGCCGTCGATGGTGGCCGCACCCGCAGCATCTGAACGAGCATCCCCGGAGCGAGGACCATGCAGTACGACATCTTCTTCTCGATCTCCCAGACGCCCTCTCGGGGGGTGATGCCCAGCGAAGCCCAGATGTTCCGCAGCTTCTTTGACCAGCTCAAGGCCGCCGATGAGCTGGGCTACGGCGTGGCGTGGGTGGCCGAGAGCCACCTCTCCAGCGAGGTCCAGAAGGGCAACCGCCGCCCGGTCATCCCCCACTGGCAGGGCGAGGTGGGCCTGAACTGCAACCTCTTGGCCTTGGCCCAAGAGGCCTTTCACCGCACTCAGCGCATTGAGATGGGCTCGGCGGTGATGAACATCGTGTGTATGGGCGGGCCCATCGCCCACGCCGAGCGCATCGCCTCGACCTTGGCCCTGCACGGCCTCAACCCCCAAGAGCGTCGGCGTGTCCACGTCGGCTTCTCGGCGGGGCGCTTCGACTTTATGAACGAGGCCAGCGGCATCGGCCCCCGAGACGCCGTAGAGGCCGCGGCCTGGCCGGTGGTGAAGGGCCTGGTGTTCACTGAAGCATGTCGCATTTTTTTGCGCCTGCTTCGGGGCGACACCATCAGCAGCGACGACACCCCACCGATGCACATCGCCCGGCCCAACTTCCGCAGCGACGCCGACTGGGCCAAGGTCCAAGAGGCCGCCGGGGGCCGCCCCGAGCGCCTGGAGATCAAGCCCCGCTGGGCCTTTGAGCGCCTCAAGATCATCCCCCAAGACTGGCGCCGCGATCTGCTTCAGCTCATCATCGGCAGCCACGACCCGGCCCTACAAGAAGAGGTCAACCAGCTCGCCCCGGTGCAGGTGTTCAACCTGTCGATCACCCGCCCTGAAGTCATCGACGACACCCACCGACGGATGGCGGCGGCATACCACCCCTCCGGCGGCCCCTGGCAGCGGGGCCACATGCCCCGCACCACCTTCGTCTTTCTGAACGAGGAGCCCGGCCTGAGCGTCGCCGAGCGCCGCGCCGCCGCCAGAGACGAGGCGAAGCTGGCCCTCGGCGCCTACTGGACGGCCTTAGAGGGCACCTTAGACCCAGCGAAGGTGAACAACGCCGCCGACAACGCGCTCATCGGCGACGCTGATGAGGTGGCGGAGCAGATCGTCACCCGGTTTCACCCCGAGGACCGGCTCATGCTCTGGTTCGACTTCTTCAACCACGACAGCGAGCGTGTCATCCGCGACCAGCGCGCGTTCATGGAGCGGGTCGCCCCCAAGGTGGCCGAGAAGCTCGCCGCCCGCGCCGCGACGGAGGCCCCATGAACCGCCCCGGACATGAGCTCTACCCCAAGAGCCCCCTCGGTGAACAAGAGCCCGGCGTGCCCACGGGCCGGGACGTTGAGTGGCAGCCGCTCGTGGACTACCGCCGCGCCGGGGTGAGCGAGACGACGATTCACGGCGCCGTGGCCTGGGCGCACGGCGACGAGGTGTTTCATAGCTTCGGCGGCGACGTGCTCTGTTACGGCCGCAGCATGATGAAGCCCTTGATGCTCAAGCCCCTGGCGAACGCCTTGGCCCCGGTGACGAGC
>Ga0066604_10000831_pt1 | contig 18449 bp, 14 predicted proteins | sample Higcelwee11metaG_FD_59501 | JGI IMG/M metagenome (GOLD analysis project Ga0066604, IMG submission 59501) | Freshwater pond sediment microbial communities from the University of Edinburgh, under environmental carbon perturbations - High... | ecosystem: Environmental > Aquatic > Freshwater > Pond... | reverse complement strand
ATTGAATATAAGTTGGTTCGGGATATCATTCCCATGACAAGTGTCAGAAGTGCCACTCTTGCTCCTGGGTATGGCTATTTGTGGGTTACTAACTTCAGAGACAGAACGGCAGATGAGATAAAAGAGGCACTCACTAAATTGGAATCTGGTAGTGTGCCATTAAAGGGGCTTGTTTTTGACTTGAGAAATAATCCTGGTGGTCTTCTGAGCCAGGCTGCTGAGGTCTCAGATATCTTTCTGGAGAAGGGGACGATTGTCTCAATAAAGGGGCGCTTTGAACAGCAGAGAGAAGTTTTTGAAGCACACTCCTCTTCGGATGACAGAAGATATCCTATTACTGTTCTTATAAATGGTGGTACTGCCAGTGCATCTGAGATCGTTGCCGGTGCTCTTCAGGATCACAAGCGTGCCCTGATCCTGGGAACTACATCATTTGGCAAGGGATCTGTTCAGAGCGTGAAACCTCTCAGAGATGGTTTTGGTTTGAAATATACGATTGCCCGCTATTATACCCCTAATGAAAGATCTATTCAGGCAGAGGGGATCAAGCCCGACATTGAGGTTGCCTACAGTTTGCAAAAAGAGGAGGAGCCGATAGAAAAAGAGCCATCTTCTATGGAGAGGATGCTCAGGGAGAAGGATCTGAAAAATCATCTTGAGCCTGGAAAAGAGCGCAATCCTGATGATCCTGTAAAAGGCAATCAAACTGAAAAAGAGAAAAAAAAGAGCAAACCCTTAGAATCTGACCCTGAAGGGGTGGATAAGCAGAAAAAAGAAGATATTAAATCAGGAACATCAGAAGATCTTGTTGATATTGAGAGACTTAAACAGGATCCGCAGGTTCAGAGGGCACTCGATATTTTAGTCGGGTATGGCGTCTTTAGTGGACTCAAGTAAGACTGAACCCCCTCAGGAGCCTGAAAAGAGAGCAAGATCTGAGAAGGGGCTGCTATCTGGAAGATCAGTGGCGATGAGTGAAGAGTCATCGCCCCTTGAAGAGAAGGAGAGGTCATTAAAAGATAAGGCAGGAGAAAAATACAATCTTCTCCATGAGCTTATGAAAGGGGTGGTTGGAATCTGTGTGCTGCTCTCTATTCTTGCAACTCTTGCAATGTTTGCCGATCTCTACTTCAACAACTCTTTTTTCTATTTCAAACAGACACTCTTCGGCCATATATATCAGACAGGGGAGGGGGGGCAACAGACCGTTTCTACTGGAAAATCAGAAAGATCAGATATCCCTCTGTTTGAAGTATTTGATGATCAGCCAGATCCAAAGCCAGAAGAGCCAACTGTTCCAGCAGCTGATCATGAAAAGGGTGGTTCGGAGAAAGATAGAGATGATAAGGCTCTGATTGAGAGTCAGAGGGGGCCCATTGATAGCCACAAAGAGTCAAAGAGTGGTAATAGAGGTGTAGATAGCTCTCAGCCTGATTCCCATTCGGATTCTATCCCGGAGGTTATCTTACCTCCTCCTCGTACCGATGGGGGAAAAAAGAGCAGAGTCCCGTTGATTGCCATTATCATTGATGATATCGGTTTTGACCCCAAAATGGCAGATGCCATCAGCCGTATAGACAGAAACCTCACCATATCCATTCTTCCCGGCTCTCCATATGGACGGAAGATAGCTCGTTCACTTCACTCAAAAGGAACTCATATCATACTGCATCTTCCAATGGAGCCGTTGCAGTACCCTTCCGTTGACCCCGGTTACGGTGCTATCCTCTCCAGCATGGCACCTGACAAGGTACTCAATATGCTGAACCGAAACCTTGACGCTATCCCATATATTGAGGGAGTTAACAATCATATGGGATCAAGAGTTACAGCTCTTTCTCCCCAGATGATTCAGATATTTCAGGTGCTTAAAAAAGAGCAGCTCTTCTTTGTTGACAGCCTGACATCAAAACGCTCTAGAGGCAGGAGTTCTGCAAAAGTTGTTCAGCTTCCCTTTGCAAGCCGGGATATCTTTCTGGATAACGTAAAAGAGATGGGCCATATCAGAAGAGCGCTCAGAGAACTTATCCAGGTTGCGAAGCGCAATGGTAAAGCTATTGCCATTGGCCATCCCTACAGTGAGACTTACGCTGTCCTGAAGGAGGAGATAGCTACCTTAAAAAAAAGTGCCAGAATTGTACCGGTATCACAACTGGTTGCAGTTCCCTGAAGAGCTTTCTACACTGCTCTGGTTGCCCATACAGGTCGCAGGTCAACCATGGAGCAGCCCTTAAAATGCAAAAAAGGTTGTATTAAATACAATTTAGTGCGCTGCCAGCCTCTTTTTTTTTGCTGCAATTGCCAGCCACTCCCCGTCACTTCTCACCTCAAGGAGTGCAAAAGAGTGGTGATCAAGGCATCTAGTTATTGCAGCCTCTCTCTCCTTGATAATACCTGACAGGATTATGGTACCATCTGTTTTAATGCACTCTTGGATATCTGGCATGATCTCTATCAGAACTTCAGCAATGATATTGGCGGCGACTAGATCAAACTCTATTTTATCTCTCTTCTTCTCCTGTTTCCCTACATTTAGAGCCAGCTCATCTGTAAGGTTATCAGGAGAGGGGGAGGCCCCACCTATTGCAAGGTAACTCTCCAGGGTCTTTGTCTCAACGTTGAACAGATTGGATGGAACAGCGTTTTTTATAAGGTTTTCAGTTGCCACCTGTACAGCCACCTCATCAGTATCTAGCCCGACAAGAAGAGATGCCCCGAACTTTGCCGCTGTGATCATAAGTATCCCTGACCCTGTTCCCACATCAAGGAAGCTGTTGCCATTTTCAAGATATTTTTCAATCAGTGCAATGCACATGGATGTAGTTGGATGGGTGCCAGTGCCAAAGGCCATACCAGGGTCTATTTCAATAACAATGTCATCTGGTTCAGGCTTGAACTCCCGCCATGCAGGCTTAATGACCACTCTCTCTGTAATTCTTGACACATGGAAGAATCTTTTCCATGACTCTGCCCACTCTTCCTGATCCACAATTTCAGTTTTAATGACAACTCTGATATCCAGATCTGCAAGAGCCTCCGCTCTCTTCCTGATTGTTTCAAGAATATCGATAGAGGTCTCTGTATCTGGAATATAGCCGGAGACCCAGTTCTCATCAGGTATGGGAAGAGCGTCACTTCCAAATCCTTCTGGAGGAGCGTCAAGAGGTACCTGACAGACCACCCCTTTAAGGCCCAGAGTGAAGAAAATATCAGAGACCATCTCCTCTCCAAGGCAGATATCTTCAGATTCAAAGAGCGCCTTTATCTGTATCCATTTCATATTACACTTTTTTGTATCCATCTATCTACTGAAATTGTATGAGTATTGCATGAATGCCTATACATTGGTTAGTCTCACTATTCTTTTACAGGTACAACATATAATAATTATTCTTTGCTTCGACTACCGTTAATGATTTAGCCTGTTAGTGGGAATATTGCAAGATTAGCAGTTGAAGCTTTTCGTCTCTGTAGATTCTACAGAGATACTTTAGTCTAACGTATAAAGCCTTCCCTTCTGGGCCAGGATATTTACATGTTCATATGTTTTAGAAATAAAGAATACAGCACACAGATACATCTCAGGTCTCAGTGCAATGGAATAACGTGGCTCAGATTGTGTAATGACATAGACAGCACTGATATATATCAAAGTAATATAGAGAAAAATTGGTATAGTAGGTGTTGAAGCAGTCTTTTTGAGTATAAAGTATAATCCAAGAGTTGCAAATCCGAGTAGGCAGTAATGTAATGATTTCATGATTGAGTATGTTGCCAATGCCATGTTGGATTGATCATAAAGAGAGCTTATTAGAGGGTATATAAAAATATCACCGTAGCCGACTATTATATTCCAGCCCCATAATAATATCGGTTTATCAAATAGATACCATTTTGCATAGTGGCCTGGGTTCTCTAGAATCCTTGCAGACAATAAGCGTACAAAAGCTGTTAATGAACCTTTTATAGTCTCATTATCTTTGGTCGCAGGATTGCGTGGGTCACGAGGGTTGGCACGCCAGATATCAAAAAAGTTGCTGTGAGACCCAATTACAAGGTTGGTTAATAAACGATCTGAGCTGGATGACTGGCTTGGCGGCACACTGATAATATTTCTTGCAGACCATGCTACAACGACTACAAAAAAAGGTATTAAGCAGAATATCAGCATCTGCTTAATTGAAGTTGAGAGCATATTTTTTTGGGTTGAGGAGATATGCCCAGCGGCTAGAACTAATAGTATGGGGGTGAATAACATTACCGGATTGACTAAATAGGATAAACCGAACAGTAAGCCAGAAACAGATAAAAGCCACTTTTTTATATTAAAAAATGAGCTGGAAAAGCTATAAATTGCAGCTAAAAACAAAAATGAAAATAGTGTTTCAGTCAATAGATAGCTACCGATACTAATCAAGTGAGGACTTAACGATACAAAAATAGCTGGAATCATCGACCAGTTTTGCTTTAGAAAGAATCTGCCAAGAAGAAGTGTCAGGACTGCAGTTAATGCCCCTAAAACTGCTTGAGAATACATGATCAAAATATATGCATTTATGCCTGTTTTATCTTCAATTATAATTGATGCAGCTATGAATGCAGGATAACCTGGCGCCCAAAAAGAGTCTGGTTCAGGTGATACATTTCCTTTGTCTTTGGAAAAGGTGTAATATTTTACAAGATTGTTTGCATATTGAACATAGTGTATAGAGTCATTACGAACAGGCCTGTCAATAACCATTTGTTGGAAATATGAGATTCGGATATATAATGACAATGCTGTTATAAAAATAATAGTGAGGTATGAACTGTTGTTTTTATAGTTCATCTATTAAACCTAGCTAACTCAATATCTGAGAAATAAATGGAGGTATTTATAAGTGGATTGGACATATAAATGAAACTGAATTGTATTGTAGTTTGTATCAAGGATATGCACCTTGTTCTTTTTCTAGGATGGCTATAATGGACGCCCCAAAAGGAAGAGCAATAAAATTTAGCATATATTTTTCAATACTAAAGATACCATAAAGAATGGTATTGATCAATGAAGATGGTATATTGTTCCCAATTAATTCAGGTTTTGATGAGATTTTATCTATTATCCTGAATATAAGAAATAATGGAAAAAGAAGAAAATTAAAATAGCCTATCTTTCTGATGCTAAATCTGGCTTCTGTTGATTTCTTCGCAACATCCTTTTGTGAGTAACGACGAAAATGGTGGTGAGTCATGTCATGTGGCCCGTATAACCATTGATGTGCAGGTACTGTAATTAACAGAGTCCCACTATTCCTTAATAACGTTCTTATTGCTGTTAATGCTTGAATATCCTGTTCGATATGTTCCAAGACGTCAAACAGGCAGATCAGATCAAATTTATTCTCAAGCTTATCAACATCATCAGGTAAAGAGCCTTCTTGCACTATTATACCTGTGAGCCTTCTGGCATATTCTCTTGAGAATTTGTCTTTTTCAATCGCCTCTACCAGTCCATACTGTTTGAGCATTCTAAGATTCCCTCCAGGGCCACAGCCGATCTCAAGAATCCTTGAGTTCTTTGGTAATCCTATAGTATCTATCACCGAAGAGATAATTTTCCGCCGTGCCATAAACCACCAGTGTCTATCCTGATCATATGCCATACTCTGGTAAAGTTTAGTATCCATTAGCCTCTTACAACTCACTTTCAACAATATATTTCGGTCTTGATTTGACCTCCAGATATACCCTGCCAATATACTCTCCAAGGATACCGATACTTATCAACTGTATGCCGCCTAAAAACAGGATAGATGTCAATAAAGATGCATAACCTGGCACATCAACACCATAAACAAGCGTTTTGATTATAATCAGACCACCATATAAAAAAGATAGTGCTGCAATTAACGACCCGATATATGACCATATCCGTAGTGGCGCCGTGCTGAAACTTGTAATTCCTTCCAGTGCAAAGTTCCAAAGTTTCCAGGCACCAAATTTACTTCTCCCTGCAGCTCTTGACTCCCTGACATAGTTTATGGAGATCGTTTTAAACCCGACCCACGCAAAGACACCCTTCATAAATCGCTGATTTTCTGGAAGTTCTCTTATTACATCTGCAACAGTTCTTGTTATGAGTCGAAAGTCACCACAATTTTCAGGTATTTTTGTGTCTGATATTATGTTATGGACTTTATAAAACATATTAGCGGTCATTTTTTTAAAGATAGTATCAGAGCCTCGATTGACACGCTTTGCCAGTACCACATCAAAGCCCCTCCTCCATTCACTTATTAATTCTGGGATTATTTCAGGAGGATCTTGTAAGTCCGAGTCTATCGGAATTATGATCTCTCCATTCGCATAATCCAAGCCAGCAGTTAATGCCGCCTCTTTTCCGAAGTTTCTTGAAAGGTTGATAACTCTTATCTGAGAAGTGCTTTTTTTTGCATTTTTTAGTTTTTGCAGTGTATCATCATTACTGCCGTCATTAATGAAAATAATTTCAAAGAGCATATTCAGCTTGATGAGTACTGCTTTGAGACGGCTAATAAACCGATCAATATTTTCTTGCTCATTACAAACAGGGCAGACAATGGAAAGTTCTACTTTGTTATTCAATATCTGTCTCCACTATAATCACTTTTAAGTGTTGAATCACAACTATAATCACTTTTAAGTGTTGAATCACAACTTCAGTATAATTGGCCAGAGATTGAGATTCTAAGTAGCACTTCATAAACTTGATCAAAGCAACTATATACATGACAACAGAACGGTTCTTACTCCTATCTTCTATTAGGCTCAGCACTGAGTGAGAGCTTATGATTTTATTGATTCTTTATAAAAGTTAACCATTTCATTTACAATATCTGCCCACCAGGCGTTGGGCCCTGGCATGGCGTGCCCCATCCCCTTTATGATTTTAAACTCTGAATCAGGTATAGACTCTGCGGTTGCTTCTCCCCCGGACAATGGAACAAGAATATCGTCATCGCCATGGATAATCAGTGATGGAACTCTGATGTTTCTCAGAGCAGCACTTCTATCCTTCTGTGTAAGAATTGCAAGATACTGACGTACAACTCCTTCTGGATAAAAAGAGCGGTCATATAATCTGGCAGCCAGACCTCTGTGAAATTTTTCATCAAAAGTGAGGCCATTGCCATAGGTCAGTCTGAAAAAACTGGTCATCTGTTCAATATAACCGTTACGTTCAGCAGGGGTGGGGGCAAGCATTGCCTCCATAGCCTCTTTTGTGGGCTGAAATGCACTGTTTTTCCCAGGGTGGCTGTAAACAGATGCGAGGCTTGCAATCAGATCAGGGTAGTTTACTGCAAGGGTCTGGGCGATAAATCCACCCATTGACATCCCGCAGAGATGAGCTTTACCGATATTGAGAAAACCAAGCAAGCCTGCTGCATCATCTGCCATATGATCAATGGTGTATGGGACAGACTCTTTTTTGCCCATAAGTATGGAGAATATCTTTTTCGTTGCCTCTTCCATACTCAACTGGCTGCATTTTGTTGAGAGTCCTGTATCTCTGTTATCAAACCTGATTACATAGTAACCACTCTCTGCTATCTTCTGACAGAGTGTACTTTCCCATCCAATCAGTTGAATGCCAAGACCTGCAATAAGCAGCAGTGCTGGATGGGATGGATCTCCAAAGGTCTCATACTCAATCTCTATGCCATTGCTTTGAGCTATTGCCATCAACTTTATCCTTCTGCAAAATGGGTGACAGTTGGGTACCCGTTGTCTTATGTGAAACTCTTTTCAAATAGCTGTATGGGAGATATTTTTTCTGCTGATTATGGCTTCAGCAACCTTTTCACCGGAATCGCCAAACAGCGTATCAATCTCAACAAGATCAAGCAGCGTATCATCCCACTTAATGGTGTCTGTTTCCAGGATAATATCCTTGATTCTTGTGTATTTCCCACCCAGAGCCTTGATCTTGTTCAGCAGGGAGACCTCACCAGACTCTTTAAATGAGACATGGATTGAGAGCAGATACTCAATAACACTTGAACTTGGAGAGGCAGAGAGCACAGGGATCACAAGAATGCTGCGTCCATCTTTTCTCCCTTTACCAAGATAGACATTTCCCTCCCGGACAATAATGTTTTTAGTCCCTTTAAGCTGATGTTCTGTTTCAACTCTTGAGACCTCAGATGCGGTGATGCCGGTTTTATTGACCACATCTATTCTTGTCTGAGCCGTAGGTTCGCCAAGGAGGTTCAGACCAGATATCTTGTAGAGAAGTGCCCCTTTGACACCAGAGATAACCTCCTGGAGATTCTTGATCACCACCACGTTCTTGTTGGTGATCTGGGAAATCAGCAGGCCATTGGCAGCAAGTTCATCAAAAATAGTCCCCTCAAATTTTTCTGTAAAGTCAAATGTTTCAACTTTATCTGCAATACGGCTTGTTCCAACGGTAACTGTCTTGGCCTGGTGTTTGATGGCATCAACCGGTCTTGCCATTGTGTTTATCGCCTCTGCCATATTTTTAAAGAACTCATCCAGCATGTTGGCAGGAGTCCCTTTTTTTGCAAAATCAATCTCAAAATCTGCAACAGGCAGCCTTCCTGAAAGATATTTCAGAAGCAGCGTTATGTTGGCAGCATTGTCAATTCCCATGGCAGCCGGAAATCTCTTTTCGCGGCGTCGCTTGGAAAAGTCACTGTAGAATGAGGCCATCTTCTCCCTGAAGCTCTTCTCCAGAATAACCTCATACACATCCCGTCCCATCTCCTTATAGTCACTTATAAGCTCTTTTATTTCACGCTGATGGTTGTAAATGAACTGTGATCCCTCATTAATGGAGAGAGCGGCATAGTATCCCCACAGATGTCCCACAAGGGTGTTCAGAACAGGGGCAAAGTGCTCTTTGACTGCCGGCACTCTGAAGACATCTTCAGCATAGCTGTCAAACCGATCTTCCCCCTCATTGGTTATGACAACAGGGGCTGCCTTGTGAGCGTGAAATATTGCAGTATCCTTGATAATATCTTTTAGAACACTCTCACGGGTTCCAGCAGCACAGATGATGATCAGAGGCTCTGATGAGAGGTCAATATGCTTTTTATCCTCAACAAAGTCAGAGGAGATGGTCTTGTAGCACAGTTCACTGAGCTTTATTCTGATCTCATCAGCTGATGTCTTATTAGAGCCGCTTCCAACAGTTGCCCAGTAGTTGCGGGAGATGGCAAGACGGAAGGCAGATTTTCTGATCTTCTCCTTCATATCCAGAATTTTCTGCATTTTTTCAGGAAGGGTGCCAAGTTCATTGAGTTCATCAGTGAGTATCTTGGGCGATATGGCATTGGTGATAGAAGCAATATGAAGCCCTAAAAGAGCACCAGCTGTCAGCTGAGAGTAGAAGGCTTTTGTTGATGCAACAGACATCTCAATATCTCTGCCGCTGCTGGTATATAGAACCCCTTCTGTTTTAAAGGTGAGATCAGAGTCACGGCGGTTGACAATGGCAAGGGTTCTTGCCCCTCTTGCACGCACCATATCAACTGTCCGGTTGGTATCTGTAGTGGTACCGGACTGACTTATGGCAATCACAAGATGGTTTTTCATCGACTCTTTTGCCTCATCATCTCCTATGATAAAAAAGCCGGAGAGTTCTGATGACTTCATAGCTCTTATGTCAAAGGTGTGTCCAACAGCCTGAGTATGGCAGGTCTGACTACTGCCCTCTTCACAACCTACTATTTTGCTGTTGTTCTCATCACACTTCTTAGCTGTCAGATAATACCTCAGAAGATCAGCACACCCCTGAGCTGCAATGCCTGCTGTCCCCTGTCCGATAAAGTAGATCTTTTTGATAAGACCCTGTCTAAGCTCTGTTTCAATATGTTCAGGTATTACAGAACTGCCAAGATTCATGGTATAATAAGCTGTGTCAGGAGAGATCTTCCACTTGTTCTGAAGAGTTCTTGTGACAGAGAGCGGAGACTCAGAGATCTCCTTGAGAAAATAGTGAGGGAAGTTCTGGCGGTCAATATCTCTTGATGTTATCTGGCTGTGCTGAATATTGGCCTCACCTATCTCAATCAGAGAGCCATCATAAGCCATTGATCTCATCCCCTCAATGCCACCGGCAGACTCCTGGTCAAGAATGAGTATCTGCCCTCTCTTTTCACCGTTGAGCTTGATGAAATCCTGAGTCTCCTCCACAAGCCCGTAGAGTTCTGAAGCTGTAATATAGTGGTTTGGGGCAATGCCTGTAAATATGGCCTGACCGCTACCCTTCTGGGCAAGAAATATTTTGCCAGGTGCAAGGTCAGTGTGCATGCTTATGGCGTGAGAGCCGTGAAAATCATTGACTGCAAGGCGGAACGCCTCTTCAATGTGGTGACCCTGTTTCAGATGGAGTTCTATCTGAAGCGGAATGATTTTTGTATCTGTTGTGATGTCAGAGTGGATGGCATCAAATCTTGACTCATACTCTTTTTTCAGTTCAGGGTAGTTGTCAATGTCTCCATTGAGACTCACATGTATTATGCCGCTCTTTTTAACCAGAGTGTCTGTAGGCTCGTTGTCAACAGGATGGCAGTTGGCCTGGGTAATATCTCCCACAGAGGCCCAGCGGGTGTGGGCAGATATGGTGCTAAATGATGCTGGAAACCCTGTAAGAATCTGGAGAATCTGGTCATTTCTTATCTGGGTTCTGATAAATGCCACATTGTCCCCAAGTGAGCCAATCTCTGCGGCATACTTATACACAATTGAGATTGCAACATAATTTTCAGGTTTGCTTTCAGAGCCATTCTCTCCAGCAACAGTTCCTTCATCACAACCGCCCTGATTGAAGCGGCTGTATCCTTTGGCAGCACTGCTGTTGATAGTGATACAATTGTTTATGAGAACAGCTCTGTTTGTTCTCTGTTTAAGCTGCTCTCCAAGACCCGATCTGAGCAGTTCAGTCCTGAACTTTTCAAATTCAGTATCTGTCAGAGTGAAGAGAAGTGATATTCCAGCAGAGTCTCTGCCCCTCACCTCAAGCCTGTCAATGCTGTTTAACACGGCATTGATTCTCTTGAAATTGAGAACCTGATTCTGACTCAGAGTCGCACATCCTGTAGCAGTTCTGCATGCATTGGAATCGCATGTTACAGGAGTAGATCCTGAGACTGCAAGCTGTCGGATTCTTGTTATATTTTCAAGAATCTCGCGGGTTATACACCAGAAGATATCTTTGAGTTTTTCAACCCTTTGAAGAACAATCTCAACATCTGCCGCATCAATGTCGGCCATGCGGGGAGCTATATCTGCAACCTCTTTTGCAATGATCTCAGACAGAGTGGTGCCCATGAGGCGTAGCTGGTTCTCTTTTGTCGTGTCAGAGAAGAGTTCAAAAAACAGAGAGTCAGTCTTGAGAAGTCTCACTTCATGAAGAGTGTTGTCTAAAAGTGGCTCTCCACCAAGATAGCTCTCTTTTATGGAGATATTGCCATTCTGATCCTCCCTGTCAGTTATACAGTTTTCAAGTCCCCCTGAACTTACAGATGATAAGAACTCTTCAAGAGAAGAGCTGCAAGATTGGTAAACTGCTTTTCCCTTGAATGATATGAGAGCTGAAATCCCACAGCAGAGGGTGTTTGGATGCAGGGGGAATAGTATCAGTGAATTTTCTCTGGCACGAGAAACTGTCTTTGCAAATTCAATGTTAATGGAGAGAATATCGTGCAGATTTATATTGCCAGATTCAATCATGAAGTGGGGAACAGCTCTTAAAACAGATATGATTTTTTTAATGTATCTCATTTTTTATCAGCCATTTGATTTGTTTTTTAAAAGGGTGTTGTTTTTACTCGTGAGTCGTAAGTCTCATTTTTTTCATACTGCATGTGCAATATTATGATTTTATTGAACACGGTATGCAGCAGTGCATTATGACTGACGAGTTTTTTATTGCCAGTGGACAAAAGAGCGATCTACCCGTTGGTCAATCTTTTTGAGTTTAATGCAAAGTAGTTGTTAAAATACTCTTTAAAGATCAATCTTCCATAGATGCTGGCCTTTGTCCCTATATATTTGCCATGCCCGACAAGCACTGATACCACAATCTGCTGCTTCTCCTGAGTATCTGAGCAGAATCCGGCAAACCAGTCAAATCTTATGGTCTTGTCGTAACTTGAAAGCGAGCCGGTTTTTCCACCCATATTAAGCCTTGAGAGGACATTATCCTTCTCAACTCCTCTGAAAGATTTTCTGGCAGTTCCAGTCACTATTGTTCCATTCATCATCTGCATTACCGCTTTGGCAGTATCTGGTTTCACTGTGCTGTTAAGGGTCTCACTCTCTCTTTTGTAAAGGCTTTTGCCCGTGCTGTCGGTGACAGATTCAACGATACTCGGTACGGGAGTCTTACCGGAGTTGAGCATTGTACTTGCAAGCATTGCTCCAAAGATTGGTGATATGGTTGTAGTTTTGTTAAAACCACACGCAACCTCTGCTTGCTGGTAGGCATTTTCTGTGATGGTGAAGCTTCCGGGGGTGAAGTTAATTTCTGAGTCAATCTTCTGATTAAACCCGAATGAGCTTGCATATTTTTCCAGAACATCCTTTCCCAGAATAAGAGAGCCAAGCTTGCCAAAAACAGGATTGATGGATTGGGCAAAGGCCTCTGCCAGAGTCACCCTGTTTGAGAACCTGCTGTTGTTATTCTGCTCTAACAGCTGACGCTTATACAGAGTATATTTCCCACCGCTGAAATACATTGTTGTTGCCGGGCTGTAACCACACGTCTCCACAGCAGCCGATGCTGTAACCATTTTAAAAAGGCTTGCAGCCGGATAGCTCCCTTCGGTACATGGATTTAAATCTGGTGAGTGGCTGTCAAATCCTGCCATGGCAAGAACTCGTCCTGTATGGGGTTCCATCACCACTATGGCAATGATTTCAGGCTTACCTCTGTTAAGAAGCGCCAGGGAATCTACCTGATCCAGAAGAAAGTTCTGAATCCGCATATCAAGGCTTGTACCAATGGTCAGAGTTCTGTTTTCACTATTAATGGTGAGTTCGCTCTCTTTGAGGTTGAGAAGATTATTTGGCTGAAGAATAGTTTTCAGATCCTGTTTTGATAGGCCGACAGACCCTTTTCCTGGTTGCTTACCATTTTGTTGGGGGCTATTGCCAGATTCAGATGTTATTGTGGCAATATGTTTGAAAAACGATGCTGTATCGTGTTTAAAAAAAGCTGACGCCTCTGTAAAGAGGTACTGGGTCCCTTTTATGAAGACAGGAACAATCTGCTGTATGGCAAAAGCGGCAGCAATGACCACGGCAAGAGAGATAGCTATCTTTTTAAAAGGAACCTGATTGTTTTTCGTTGACTCTCTTTGAAGATTCTTCTGAAATTTTCTCCATGACGGCTCATGCTTATATCTGTACGTAGGCATTGTTCATCTTCCCATATTCAAAGAGTGTTGTGTATGGTTAGTTTGGAAAAGGATTGGTCGCATTGCAGTGTAATGCCTGGTCAATATATCCTTGCTGAATGTGAAATGCAAGAGGTTCTATTGCACAATTTATGATCTGATGTTCAATCTCAAATTCAGCATGTCTGATGATACGTTCAAGCTCCATATCTGTCTCTCCTGATCTGAACATGAGAGCTATTTGACCTGACTTCCGGCAGTGACAGGCGCTGCAAAGCCTGCAAGGAAGAGTTGACTGTCGCTGCTTGCAGCCAGAATCATTCCCTGAGAACTCTCTCCCATAAGGGTTGCGGGTTTTAGATTGGCCACAACCACAACCTGCTTTCCTATCACATCTTCAGGAGAGTAGCTTTTTGCAATACCAGCAATGATCTGGCGTGGCTCTCTCTCTCCAAGATCAACTTTGAGCTTTAACAGCTTGCTTGCTTTTTTGATCTTTTCAGCACCTATTATGGTACCGGTTCTCAGATCAACTTTAGCAAACTCTTCAATTGTGATCTCAGGTTTCAAAGGAGGTTGGCTCTGCACTCTATTCCCTATCTGCAGAAGCTCTGTAGATAGGCTTTTATTTTCAGAGTCTGTTCTCTCTGTGGGCTCTGAACTCTTATCTGACTCTCCAGAGTTATCACTCTTATCACCTTCAGATCTGGCTTTTTCAGGCTCTACTCTTGGAAATAGTGCTGGAGGCTTTTCTAAAGTGGTGCCAGAGCAGCTCTGATACCAGGGTGCAATCTCTTCAATGGTTTTGAACTCTCTCCCCTCAGAGGGTCTGATACCAAGCAACTGCTGCATTCTTACTGAACTTTGGGGCATTACAGGATAGATCAGGCCTGATACGACTCTGAGGCTCTCCAGAAGATTGTATATGATTGTGGCAAGCTCGTTCCGTCTTGCCTCATCCTTTGCTACAACCCACGGAACATTGGTGTCAATGTACTTGTTCAGGATACTTATAAAATCCCATACAGCAATAAGACCTTTATGGAATTCATTGCGATCCATGGCTTCTATAAAAGAGTTAATGGCATCAGTGGCAGGCTCTCTGAGAGATAGAGATTTTTCTCTCTCAACACCACTGTCTGTTGCTGGAATTTTTCCATTGAAGTATCTGTGGCACATGGAGACAATTCTGGAGAAAGCGTTGCCAAGGTCATTGGCAAGATCAGCATTGATGCGTTGGATAATTGTATCTTCAGTAAAGTTAGCATCCAGTCCGAATGCCATCTCACGCATGAGAAAGTAGCGGAACTGATCTACCCCGTATGCGCTGGTAACTGCAACAGGATCGGTAACATTACCGATGCTTTTGGACATTTTGCTTCCGCTCACATTCCAGAATCCGTGAACATTTAAATTCTGGTATATCTCAATACCTGCCGATTTGAGCATGGTTGGCCAGTAGATTCCATGGGGCTTTATGATATCCTTTGCCACAAAATGCTGGGTACCTGGCCAGAATCTGGAGAAGAGTTCCCCATCTGGAAAACCCAGAGCAGATATGTAGTTTGTAAGAGCATCAAACCAGACATAGGTGACATAGTTCTCATCAAAGGGGAGGGTTATACCCCAGGTAAGCCGTGATTTGGGTCTGGAGATACAGAGATCTTCAAGTGGCTCCTTCAAGAAGGAGAGGATTTCGTTTCTGTACCGTTCGGGCCTTATGAAGTCAGGGTTGTGTTTAATGTGGTCAATAAGCCAGTCCTGATATTTTGACATGGCAAAAAAGTAGTTGGCCTCCCTGATTTTCTGGGGTTCAGTCCCATGATCAGGACATTTACCATCGACAAGCTCCCGCTCCTGATAAAATCGTTCACATCCAAAGCAGTAGATCCCCTCATATTCACTGAAGTAGATATCTCCTGAGTCATGGATACGTGTCAGAAGGTTCTCAACCACTTTGATGTGAGCCGGGTCTGTTGTACGGATAAAGTCGTTGTTGCTGATATTAAGTAGTGGCCAGAGGTTTTTGAACAGAGCGCTTATCTCCTCTGTGTAAACCTCAGGAGACTTGTTCTGTTTTTCTGCTGCCTCTACAATTTTATCTCCATGTTCATCTGTGCCAGTCAGGAAATAGGTCTCTTTTCCACACATTCTGCTGTACCGTGCTGCAACATCTACAGAGATGGTTGTATAGGCGTGTCCCAGGTGAGGTTTTGCATTGACGTAATATATCGGGGTCGTAAAAAAAACATTTTCACTGCTCTTCATAAAAAATCTCCAGGATTTTATCATTTTTCGTTTGAATTGGCATGGGATAGCTAAAAATACTATGACTCTATGATCTCTTTTTACACCTGCACGGAGCCATATTCACCTCAATTTCAGTCTGATCATCCAGAAGGACAGCTACACTGCTCTTGAGAACATTCTGCCGTATCACCTTTCCTGCACCCTTGGGAGTCTCTATGATTTTGCCAGGTTTGGGAAGTGCACTTTTAAGGTTGATGTATGTCTCATTTTCAAAGGTGAGACAGCACATCAGTCTTCCACATAGACCCGATATTTTGGTTGGATTGAGAGAAAGTCCCTGCTCTTTTGCCATTTTAATGGATACTGGATCAAAGTTGTTGATAAAAAGAGAGCAGCAGATCTCTCTGCCACACCTCCCAATCCCACCACACTGTTTGGACTGATTCCGTATCCCCACCTGCCTCATCTCAATTCGGATGCGAAACTCTTTTACCAGAAGTTTCACAAGTTCTCGAAAGTCCACCCGACCGTCAGCAGTATAGAAAAAGGTGAGTTTTGTCGCATCAAAGGTACTTTCAACGGAAAAGAGGTTCATCTTCAGATCAAGAGCCTTTATGCACTCCAGGCAGAAGTTGTGGGCACTCTGTTCAAGAACTCTGTTCTCTTCCCTTTTCTGGAAATCCTCAGCAGTTGCAATACGGAAAATCTGTTTCAGTGGCTTCTTGTTTTCAGGATCCTGGTAGGGTTCAGGAGGTACTGTGACAATGCCTAACCCAAGCCCCTGTTCTGTTTCAACAATAACGCTGTCACCTATCTTCAGGACAAAGGCACCACTGTCAAAATCATATATTTTCCCGGCAGGTTTGAACCGTATTCCTGCAACCTTGGTCATAATGGAATTCCTATACAGTTGTTTGATGATAAGATATATTGCATACAATATATTTTTAACATAAATCAGCCCTGGCTCCCTGGTAATGTTTAGGGATCAGACTTAAAAAGAGATTCTCAAGTGTAAGGCGCAAAGAGCCATTGCTCTCAATTTTCATCTCAACCCCATGAATCGATTCAAGTGCGGCAAGCGGATACTCTTCAGGCAGAAGAGCTGCCGATTCAGACAGTGCATGGATAAAATCTGAGTTGATTATATGATTTTTATCATATCTTATCAGTGCCATATCTCTGAACCAGAGCTTTATCATTGAGAGAGAGTCTTTTATAAGCAACACCTCACTGCTCAACTTTTCAGCAAGAGCAAGAGCATATAAAAAGAGTGAAGATCTGCTTTGACCGGGCTTGATGATCAGGAGAATCTGGTTCAGGATCCAGTATCTTCGACTGATCCAGTCAGTTCCTGAGAATGGTTGAACCTCTGCCCCCTCAACTGATTCAATGGTTGATTGCCCATCCCGCACATTTGCAAACATCATGGCTTTTTCCATATCTCCACTTGATGACATTGCAGCAATCATGGCAACTGAAGGGGGAACGTTCCACTCAAGGGTGAGCCTTTTTGCAACCTCTCTGCTGGCAACGGGTCTGAAGCGGATATGTCTGCACCTTGAAATGACAGTTGGCAGCAGATCATTGAGACTCCTTGCAAGGAGGATAAAAAAAGTCCGTTCAGGAGGCTCTTCAAGAATTTTCAGAAGGGCGTTGGCTGCCTCCATGTTCATGGTGTGGGCATCCTCCACCATAACCATGCGTACTTTTGCCTCATGTGGTTTTGATGCAATGGCGCTGCAAAGTGCCCTGATCTGTCCAATTCTGATAACTGCCTTATCCTGCTCAGTAGCAACGGTTATGATATCAGGGTGCATTGCTGCATCAATTTTAGTACATGATCTGCAACTGTTGCAAGGATGGCAATCTGATTGAGAGGTGCTGCAAGGGGTGTCTGATGAGATCTCTCTGTTTGTGTAGTCTGATTGAGACTCACTGTTCAGCGGGTTTGAGTCAAACTCCCTGCAAAGGCAGTTGATGGTCTTGACAAAAGTAATGGCAACCCTTTTTTTCTCCTCTCCACAGCTTCCTGTAAAGAGAAGTGCATTGGGTATTTTTCTGTTCATTATGATGGTGTTCAACTCAGTTACAGGTTCCATCTGAACTCCCTCTGTGCTCTATTTCCTGCCATCCAACTCTTTGAACTATATCTACTGTAAATAGCCTTCTGTCACCTGAAAATATCTTTATGACCACAAGATGGTTTAAAAATCAACTCTCTCTTTGAGCTCTTTTCCACACTTGAAAAACGGAAGTTTCTTTGGAGATATGGTTACCTTCTCACCTGTTTTGGGGTTTCTTCCGGTGTAACTTTCATACTCTTTGATGAAAAAACTGCACAGGCCACGGATTTCAACTCTCTCTCCCCTGGCAAGGGCATTGGTCAAAGAGTCAAAAAAAGTCTGTACCACTTCAGCCGCCTCTGCTTTGGTAAGCCCTGATTTCTGTTTCAGAGCTGAGATAAGTTCAAGTTTGTTCATAAATCCTCTTTATCATGTTAAACCACTGGGAGTGGGGGTTGGGCAGTATGCAAACTGTCTCTGTATTAATTGAAAAGAAAAAAATCAAGAAATCAATGAAAGGAACTCTTTAAATAAATTTTAGCAATATGTCAAGGGGTTATAAAGATATTGAGGGTAATTTTTCAATGTCGTCAGCATCTATTTCAACGCCTGCAAACTGCCCTAAGAGATCAATCCGTATGATGACCCGCCCTTTACCCTTGTAGGTTAGAAATTCTCCTTTTATACCTGACATGGGGCCACTGACCACAAGGACTGGATCTCCACCTTCAAGGCTTGACGTTCT
>Ga0066604_10000816_pt1 | contig 18620 bp, 19 predicted proteins | sample Higcelwee11metaG_FD_59501 | JGI IMG/M metagenome (GOLD analysis project Ga0066604, IMG submission 59501) | Freshwater pond sediment microbial communities from the University of Edinburgh, under environmental carbon perturbations - High... | ecosystem: Environmental > Aquatic > Freshwater > Pond... | reverse complement strand
TCCTCAATAGCTCAGCCGGTAGAGCATGCGGCTGTTAACCGCAGGGTCGTTGGTTCGAGTCCAACTTGGGGAGCCACTTTTTTAATATATAAAACGACAATATAAATATTGTCGTTTTATATACTTTTTGTTGTTATTTTACAGTTCTTTTGTTAATATTATTTAGGGGAATTGCATAATTTAATTGAAGGGAATTTATAATTGTAAAACATTTAGGAGGAGCATGGGTGATGACAGCAAAAAGTCGGATTTTTTTAATAGGTTCCATTTTATTTTGTACAATGTTTATAACGACAAGCTTAAGAGATATTTTGGTTCCGGTATATTCTGATAATGTGGAAACATCTCATTATATCGACGAATATTACATAGAACAAGAGAGTCCTGACTGGGAGCTTATGAAGAAGAGGGTAAAGGTAAAAGGTATTTATATGACTGGAAATACCGTTGCTAATACTGACAATTTCAACAAGCTTATAGGGCTTATTAAGACCACAGAGCTAAACGCTGTAGTAATTGATGTAAAAGATGATGACGGCTTGATGACTTACGCTAGTGAGCTTCCTGAAGTTGAGTTTACCGGGGCTAATAAAAGAGTGCGTATTAAGGATATAAATGCGGTTATGAAAGTACTGCACGAAAATAATATATATTCTATAGCCAGAATTGTAACCTTTAAGGACAGAAGAGCAGGGGACAAATATGCCAATCTCGCAGTAAAGAACACCAGCGGAGGAATATGGAGGGATCGGCATGGGATGTCCTGGCTGAATCCATACAATAGTGAATCGTGGAACTATATAGTCAGCATAGCGGAAGAAGCTGCAATAAAAGGCTTTGATGAGATACAGTTTGACTATGTAAGGTTTCCGACCGATGGGAATATGAAAATAATAGACTATGGGGCAAATGCCAAAGGCAAGTCCAAAGCAGCGGCAATTGCAGAATTCCTTGCCTATGGGAGAAAGAGACTGAGTAAAAAGGGAGTGGTGGTGTCAGCAGATGTTTTCGGTCTTGTGACAACTGCCACCGACGATATGCATATTGGTCAGCATCTTGAGTCAATAGCCAAAAGTGTTGATGTAATTTGCCCGATGGTTTATCCCTCACACTATGGAAAAGGGAGCTATGGAGTGGCAGAGCCGGATTTTGAACCATATAAGATAGTAAACCGGAGCATGACAATTGCACAACAAAGGATAGATGCTATAAAGGATGTGAGCAGGATAGCAGTTTTAAGGCCGTGGCTCCAGGACTTTACAGCTTCGTATCTACCAAAATATAAAAGGTATGGTCCCGCCGAAGTGAGAGCTCAGATAGATGCAACATATGATGCAGGTGCAGAGGAATGGCTTTTGTGGAATGCCGGCAATAAATTCACTTCAGGAGCATTGCGTAAAGAATAAAATAATATTAACAGAAAGCTATATTAGGGGTAACATCTGATATAGCTTTTTTATTGAGAAATTGACAACGAATTTATTGATTATCATAGTATTATATTTTCTCATATGATACAATATATAGTGCAAATGGATGTAGCAATATACATAATATGGTTTGGAGGTGCCAATAAGTAATGTTAACGAACAACGCTATTAAAGTATTGGAAAAACGTTATTTAGTAAAAGATGAAAGCGGAAAAACGATTGAAACTCCTGAACAAATGTTCAGAAGAGTTGCAAGTGCGATAGCTGCTGCAGATAGTTTGTATGACAAATCTGCCGATGCTAAGTCGACTGAGGAAAAGTTTTATAAGCTAATTAGCAGTCTTGAATTTGTGCCCAATTCCCCAACTTTGATGAATGCAGGGAGAGAGCTTGGACAGTTGTCTGCGTGTTTTGTACTTCCTGTTGAAGATTCAATGGAGGGTATTTTTGATGCAATTAAAAATGCTGCAATGATACATAAAAGCGGCGGTGGAACAGGTTTCAGCTTCAGTCGCCTGAGGGGCAAAGGGTCTACTGTAATGACTACCGGAGGGGTAGCATCAGGGCCGATAAGCTTTATGAAAGTGTTCAATGCTGCTACCGAAGCAGTAAAGCAGGGAGGAACCAGAAGAGGCGCCAACATGGGTATTCTTCGAGTGGATCACCCTGATATACTTGAATTCATACAGTGTAAAAAAGATAATAGCGATATAACCAATTTTAATATAAGCATAGCCATTACTGAAAAATTTATGGAAGCTGTAGAAAAAGAAGCAGAATATGACCTTGTTGATCCCGCCTCCAGGAAAGTAACAGGCAGACTTAATGCAAAAGAGGTTTATGGCCTTATTGTGGATATGGCTTGGAGAAACGGAGAACCAGGAATCATATTTCTGGACAGGATAAACAGGGATAATGTAGTTCCCAAGCTTGGAGAGATTGAGAGCACCAACCCGTGTGGTGAGCAACCCTTGCTCCCATATGAATCCTGCAATTTGGGCTCCATCAATTTGATGAGTTGCATAAAGAAGGATAAATCCAAGGCAGTAGTAGACTACGGCAAGCTAGGCAGCATTGTAGATGATTCGGTGCATTTCCTTGATAATGTTATAGATGTTAACAAATATCCGCTGCCTATGGTTGACGAAATGACAAGGGGAACCAGAAAAATCGGTCTTGGCGTCATGGGTTTTGCAGATATGCTTATAGAGCTTGGTATTCCATATAATTCAGAGGAAGCTGTAAACGCAGCAGAAGACATAATGAAATTTATAAATGACAGATCAAAAGCTGCCTCAATAAAGCTTGCTGAAAAGAGAGATACTTTCAGATACTACGATGACAGTGTTTATAAAGAAAAGGGGCTTGCAGTAAGAAATGCTACAACAACAACAATAGCTCCAACTGGTACAATATCTATAATAGCAGGGGTGTCCAGCGGAATAGAGCCGTTATTTGCACTTTCCTTTGTAAGAAATGTAATGGATAATGACGAGCTTCCGGAAGTAAATCCTATATTTGAAAAGGTTGCTAAGGATAGGGGCTTTTACAGTAATGCGCTGATGCGGGAAATTGCAGCTCATGGAACTATTCATGATATGAAGAGCATACCTCCCGATATAAGAAGAGTATTCGTAACGGCTCACGATATCGAGCCGGAGTGGCATATAAGAATACAGTCAGCCTTCCAGAAATATACGGACAATGCTGTATCCAAGACAGTTAATTTTTCTAATTCAGCTATCAGGGAAGATGTAAGTGCTGTTTATATGCTGGCTTACAAGTTGGGCTGCAAAGGAGTTACAATATATAGGGACGGCAGCCGTGAATCCCAGGTATTGAATATAGGCTCGGTCAATAAGGAAAAGAAGGGAGAAGCAGTAATGGCTGCTCCAGCTTCTGAGACTCTTACACCAAGAACCAGACCAGAAGTGACAACGGGGGTGACTGAAAAAGTCAAGATAGGCTGTGGTAACCTCTATATAACTGTAAACTCTGATGAGAATGGAATATGTGAGGTATTTACCAATCTCGGAAGAGCAGGAGGCTGCCCTTCACAGTCAGAGGCAACCAGCCGCCTTATCTCAATAGCCTTAAGGGCGGGTGTGGATATAAACGAGATTATAGAACAGCTTAGGGGCATCAGATGTCACACAACCTTAAGACAGAAGGGTCTGAAAGTTCTATCCTGTCCTGATGCAATAGGCAGAGCGCTGGAAAGATACATGAACTACAATAAGGAGCACAAGGACATTAAGACAATAGATGAGCTTGCAGTTGAAGTAGAAGAGAAAATAAACTGCATAGGCAACTGTTCCCTCTGTGCAACTCCATGCCATGAGGTCAAAGTAGAAGAAAGTAAAACAGCATATAATGTAATAAAGAACCCAAATAACCACCTGAAGAACTGCCCCGAATGCGGCAGTCCGATACAGCATGAAGGCGGCTGTGTGATCTGCAGGAACTGTGGATATTCGAAGTGTAATTAGTACCTTCAGATATTATTTGGGTAACTGCATATACTATTAGATTACAAAATACAGGCATTTAGCAATGCCTTGAGGCTGATGACTTTGTCATCAGCCTCAAGGCCCGGCATAGCCGGGCTTTTCTATTTAGCATTCTCTTTGTTGATAAGTTTTGCTTCTTTAAGATCTATTCTAGCTTTATGTCCATGCTTTTCAAGAAGATGAAGTAGATTTCCACCATTCAATAGCGTTAAAGGCTTGCTCTTTGCAAATTCATAGGCATCATGACCGTAATCTGCTGTTGTTACCAAGATGCCTTTTGTAGCACCTTCGTTTACAACAGTCCCATAAAGATCTCGAATCGCTGATAATCCAACTACATTTGTATATCTCTTTGCTTGAATTACGATCTTTCCTCCACGGATTGGGTCCGGATCGAATGCAACTGCATCGACGCCACCATCTCTACTAGCTTGTGTGACTTTTACTTCTCCGCCGTTGGATGAGAACTCTTTTTCAAATAATTCTCTAATAAGATGCTCGAAATCTTCCCAATCTAGCGTAGCAAGATTGGTTGAAGAGTCTAGCTCGTGAGCAACATCATAAGACTGTATGAAGCGGCGGTCGTTCTTGTTAATCTGTAGGATTGGTTGTATAGGAGTAATACCGTATAATTTGCTGCTACCTATACCTTTTAAGCTCTTAAAGCATATTTTAGGATCAACATTTTTTAGATCAATCTCGTTAAATGTATCTTTTTTTACTTGAATACTTACTATACAAGCGTCTTCAGGTTTACCGGTTGCCTTATTAATATAGTTTACCCAGCCATTTAATGACACTGCTTCAATTGCATTAATGATATCAGCTTCAAATAGTTCATGTAATACCCTAAGTATGAAGCTATATACTGTAATATCATAAAGCTTTTCCGTGAAAGAGGTAGTATAATAAGATTCTTTTAGCTCGTTTCTAGATTGAATAAACTTTACTTCTTTTAGGGTTGGTAGATCTTCTAACACAGGTAATTTATAATCAACTATAAAAATTTTACTATCTGGAATATAGTCAAGCTCAAAGTTTTTGATAAAGCAATCCGGTAACTGAGAATTATTAAGTACTATTTCGCAGTATTCTAAGATGGCCTGAGGGTCGTTATTCAGATAGTTATGTTTGAAATTATCAATACTTTCATTATACAAACGTTTATTCTCTAGAAACTCAGATTTGCTATTCTCCCATTCTTGAAGACTTATCTCCCAGCTCTTTACTTTATCCTCAAATTCTTTTGCGAGTTTTTCATTTTGGGAATCAACTTCGTTCTTTTTTTTCTCCCATTCACTTAAAGCTTCTGAATATTTCTTATCACACTCTTCAATACGTTTTTTTCCTATAGACTTAAATACCTTTGTTGATATGAATGAGAGGAGAGGAGTAAACTCTGGTGAGTCTTTATCGGGTTTAGCAGGACAAATAATTTTTGCTGGTGCGCTAGGTTTACTTGGTTGTTTTTCCTTGAATGTATTTTTATTCTTTAAAGTATCCCAATTAACCATGTCATTAACATCAAGTGTAAACAATAATATGTTTTCGATGCTTTCAATATCCTTTTTCGCTTGTTCTGTTCGATGTTGAGCTTCTTCAAGACTAGCCATTTTCAATGCAGTAGATTTTTGCTTTTCATTAACAGAAGTCCATCGTTCATTCCACTTGGCTACCTGCATTTGTACTTTTGTGTTTAGTATAGATTTTTCAGGTGCCGATATTACTTTATGTTCTTTAAGGCCTTCATGCCATACTTCTTGAGTTACACGCAAGATTTTAGAGTATGATACATTCCAAATTACCTGAATCTCGCCTTTTCTAATTAAATTATTGCTCATAGTGCTACCTCCCACGTATTAGTGTTCTGTAGTTTAACACCTACAAATATTATAATAAAGTATTTCCAAATGTGTCAAATTTTAAATAATAATGTATTCAATACAATTTATAATATTGCTAAGTATGAGAGTGAAAATGAAGATATGTAAAAAACTCTACTCATTGTATGAGAAGGAAGCTGAGTGCCAGCCTGACAACATATCAACTTACTCGCTAAAAAAGCAGAGGGGTTGGTTCCTCCTGTCTTTCGTCTCACAAAACCAATATCGGAAATTTTGAAAGTAATATAGGAGTATCCCGGTATTCCTGTATATTATTTGAATAACTGCATATAATAATAAGTTTATTAATAAAGGATAGGTGAGGAGCCTCTAGTGTTGCATTAAAGTAAATACTAGTCATTGACAGCTGATAAATGGTAAAAATTCAATAATGAAAAAAGAACCTCTCTGTGTTTGAATAGATTCAGCGACAAACCTAAACAACAAAGGAGGTTCTTTTTGTGTCTAGATATAATGATAGATTAGTTTTCTCCAAAATAACAGAAGTAATTGATGGAAACCTGCTGCGTAACTGTACAAAGAAATATGATGGAGACTATCGCAATTGCTAGCCATGATATACTTTAGTTTAAAGGGAAATCATGTACTACGTGATCTCCAAACTAATGTCGCTAACAACGCCAAATTAAGAAGGATACTGAATGTTCCTTCCGTTTCACAGTTCTCTAGGAGAAATGCTTCTCGGGATTATCGCATCTTTGAAGATATTTTCTATGCCCTAGTTCAAGTTGCTGCTAGAAAATCTAAAAAAGTTAATTGCAGTAGTGAACTGAAAATAATCAAAAGGATTGATTCTACAATAATAAACATTGCAGCTAAATTGGCACCTTCGTTGAAATTTGAAGAAAACAAAGCAGCTATTAAAATCAGCACACTATTTAATGGTGAGTATCCTGAAAAGGTTCAAATAGTAAAAGGAACAGTAAATGACCGTAAATGTATAGAAGGATTTTTAGAAGATAGGTCTTCGATTTGTGTTTTTGACAGGGGATATTATGACTTCAAATGGTATGACAGTCTAACAAGGTAAAAGATACGCTTTGTAACACGTAGTATAGATTACGCTACGGTGACTGAAGAGGGAGTTCTTTCTGTGGACTTGGTAAAGAATATTTATGATACCAGGATCATTCTTGGTTCAACTTCAAGCCAAAATCGGACACGTCATGAATATAGAGAAATTATGACTTTTGACAAAGATGAAGAGCCTTTTACTTTAATTACAAACATATTTAATTTACCAGCAGAAGATATAATAGCTATATACAAACGCAGGTGGGATATAGAAGTATTTTTCAAATGGATCAAGCAAAACTTAAAGATAGAGAAATGGATTGGACATAATGAAAATGCAGTAAAGATTCAAGTATATACAGCACTTATTTCATACCTTCTAGTCTATATCCTGAAAAAAGACACTGTATCAAATTCATCAATGTTGACCGTTATTCGCATAGTAAGTGCTAATTTACTTGAACCAGTTGATAGCGATGTTTATAGATTTTTAGGACAATCACCCTAACGGTCAAAAAATTATAAAGACACAATTTTACTAGGGATATCTCTGTCCAGTGATAGAGGTATTATATTACAATTATTGTGACTACTGAGAAATAAAGAAGCTCATGGAATATCATAAAGATTTTCCACGAGCTTATTCTTTGTCAATAATTAGATATTACCTAGATGCAACACTATAGTACATAAAGCCACTTTTGTAGTTGCTTCACTCATTTAGCATATTGATAGTCTACAGCTGTTTTTCTTGTTGAATTTTCCAACCAGTAGTTAGCAGAACCAATATCGGAATTTTTGAAGGTAATATAGGAGTATCCCGGTATTCCTTTGCATATTATATAAATCACTACATAAACTAATAAGTTTGCTAATGAAGGATAGGCTAATCGCTTATCCTTCATTTATAGCTTACTTGTATAATAATAATGTTAGTTCACAGTCTGGCGGGCATTTTATTATTGTAGCTACAAATTTCCATAATTGCTATCAATCTTTTCACTCCTCAATGTTTAGTGAAAAGATTGATAGACTGACACCTAAGCTCCATATATTAATCTAGTAATGCTGCGCTAATTCTCAACACGGTATGTTAATATATACTTTGCTCCATCTGATTTGAAGCTGCAGGTGAGTTCACCTTTACCAACTTTGTCGGCGGTAATTATAACATTCCCCAAGTGATCATCATCATCAAAAGGAATTCCTTCATCTAAATCGTACAGATCCAGTGAAACTCCCTCAAAGAAAGTATATGGCAGAATATTCTCCATATTTCTTTCTTCCCCGTTGTTCATTCTTAACGGACCCCAGACTAAAGCACCGTTAACATGCAGGTAAGCATCGTCAGGACCGGTTATATCTTCTGTCTCAACGCACTTAATCTTAACAAGGTGAAGCGTTCTTTTGTCCACAACGTCATGAAGCGTTACCTTATATTTTATTTCATAGTTCGCATCGTCTTTGGTGAACCGTAAAGTTAATTCACCTTTGTCCGCATCTTCTGCCGTTACAGTATTGGTTCCCAAACAGTCATCATCATCAAAGGGTATGGAACCATCCTGGTCATAAACAGAAAGTTCAACCTTTGCTTCAAAAAGGTAAGGAGGCACACCAATCAAATTCTTTATGTGACCATTATTCATCGATTTCGGGCCCCAGATTACATTACCGTTTGCTGTTATGTATGTTTCATCAGCACCTGTAATATCTTCTGTTTCATTGCATTTGATTGAAATAAATGAGAGGTCATAGAAGATGCTGTTGAAAGGCTGATCAGTTCTTGGATCGTATGCGACAACTCTATAAATGATTTCATAACTTGCCCCATCTCCGCTGAAACTGCACTTAAGCTCCCCATTACCTGCATCAGTAACAGGTATCGAAACTGAATCCAATATATCATCTGTATCAAGGGGTAATTCATCGGATATGATCTGCCAGCCTGAGTCCTGATCATATAGAGTGATAACGGCATACTGGCTGTTCCGCTTAAAACGTACCGGAAGTACAGTACGCAGATCTTGTACATCAGAATTATTCATTTTTGCAGGTCCCCATATTCTTCGTCCGTCAACGGCAATATAGACATCGTCTGCACCTGTAAAGTCTTCTGTTTCATTGCACTTTACAGATATTAGATGCAGCTTGTAATATGCTTTAAGAGTATTCAGCTTATCCGTATCCAGTTCATTCATGCACCCGATACATCCGTTATAACCTTTATCCAGAGCATCATAAACGTTCATAAACGGTGTTTGATGCTCTGGCAGAATTTTCTCAGCCCATTTGCAGCTCGGCACATGCAATTCATGACTTCTGCTATTTCCAATGAATGAAAGGGTAAAGTATTTTGCGTCGATCAAATCTTCTTCGCCCCAATCTACCCCCCAGAATTCTCCCATCTCTTCACGTATAGAGGTCGAATAACCAAGCTGATTCAATACTGAATTCACACCGCAGGCACAGTTTTCATCGTTAAGGTCATATTCAATAGCTATGCCTGACTGCAGATTTTTGTTAAAATTAAAGATTTTATGCAGAATTGCATACATCAGCTCTTCATAGGATGGAAAATTCACTCCGCCCTGATTATGTGGGATACGGCAGCTTTGAAAGTCCCTGTCCACCGACATCATTTCAGTGTTTCTTTCTTTTGCAATCTCATTTATTGACCATTGATCAGAATCCGGATTGAATCTGAAGATTATATTGCCATCTTCTTGATCGACCCCGACTGTGGTATAAAAGATTATCAATCCGGCGTCATTTATCTCGTAGCAATAATCCAGTTCCTCCCATCCTAACCAACGCTTTGTAACCCGTTTTGCTTGCGCTTCATCAGCATAAACAAAAGTAAAGAAGTGATGGTTTCCTGCAAACAAAGGATCCATATCCCGTGCTGACCAATATACACCTGCTATGCCTGCACATGAAGATGTTGTCCGTAAATGTTCTTCCAATTTGTATTTTTCCATATTTATCCTCCTCTTAACATAACAACTTTTTTTGCGATTGTAAGATTTAATGATGGCATAACCCATTATAAGCTCTACTGAATCCGCTATTTATTCTTAAGTCCGATAGCATATGAATAGCATTCCATATCAAAGATGCTGTTAAATTAAACCAGGGGGGCTTGTCCTTTATGATACACTAAATAATGGGAAATTACAACATATAGCTATGTATGCATAATTATTTAGCCAGCCGGAAAATTTACTTTTTTAGGTCAATCTTTCGGAGCTTTCCCCGGCACCAAAATAATACATCTGTGGTCATTATCCCCATGCCATTTAATTTATGTATCTCCTGTGTTAAACTATAAATATTGGTATGCACTTCAAAAGGAGAGAATTTATGCAGAGGAAAATAAATATAAGGAAAACCATATCAACTGCGTTGGTAGTAAGTGGCGTTCAGATTGCTGCGATTGCAGCGACACTTGTTTACCGCTATTTTGAGATGTCCTCCGGAAGCGGGAACAGCGTTAATATGCTGCTCCTTTTTATAGTTTTGACAGTGCTGCTGAATTGCTTCTTCATGTTAAAATATGCAAATCTGATTTTGCTAAGCGACCGAAACTTCGATATGCTGAGTGAGACTAACCGTCAGCTTGAAAAGCTTAACTTTACACTAAGGTCACAAAGGCATGACTTTATGAACCATTTGCAGGTAGTTTACAGCCTGATTGAAATGGGTGAGTTCGGTGATGCCAAGGATTACATAGATAGTGTCTATTCAGATATACAAAAGGTAAACAGGGTTATGAAAACAAGCAATCCAGCCATAAATGCACTACTCCAGGCCAAGACGATAACATCGGAAAAATTGGATATTGAAACAGATATAAGTATTACAACCCAGTTGGCAGACATGGAGATACCCTCATGGGAGTTTTGCAGGATATTAGGAAATTTGATAGATAATGCAGTATATGCATTACAGGAGATCCGCTCTGAAAGGAAGCTGCACATTGAATTATCTGAGAACATGAAAATGTATGGGTTTAGAGTCTCAAACAATGGCCCTGCAATACCACAGGAAGTTATTGAGAGGATTTTTGACAGCGGGTTTACTACAAAAGGTGAGAACGGAGCGGGTATGGGCCTGGCAATAACAAAGGAGATACTTCAGCAATATGGAGGTTCTATTAGTGTGTCAAGCAATGAAAAGTTGACTGAGTTTTCAGGCTGGATTCCGAAGAGGGTTTAGATTGTTTAAAAGACAAATCAGACACGAATTTGTATTTTATAGCAGGTTGCTATTCAGTTAAACGAGAAAAGCCAATATGATATAAATATAAGGCAGATCTTTAAAAGAGAGGTGGGAGTATGGATATATTAAGCTTTATCAATAATATGAGCTGGGTGGCTGCACTTTGCTTTCTGGGTGGTTTTGCACTCGTGGCTGTTGAAATGCATTTGCCTGGCTTCGGAGTAGCTGGCATATCCGGCACCATTCTTCTGTTATCAGGCATAGTCCTCACAGCAAAAAGCTTCATGGATGCACTCATGCTCATTCTTATTATCCTGGCAGTGTTCGGAGTGCTGCTTACAATTGTGCTGCAGTCAGCAGCAAAGGGAAAGCTTTTAAAGGGTCTGATATTGTATGATTCAATGGATAAGACGTCAGGATATATAGGAATGGAAGATCTGGAGTATTTTCTTAACAAGGAGGGCATCTCTGTAACAAAGCTTAGGCCTGCCGGTACAGCAGATTTTGATGGAGTCAAGCTGGATGTTGTGACGGAAGGGGAGTTTGTTGATAAGGGAACTCCTGTGGTGGTTGTAAAGGTGGAAGGCAGAAGAATAGTTGTCAGATCAATGAGTTGAAAAATAATGTGAGAGGGGTGGGGATATGGATCTGGTTGGATTTATTGTCAGTATTGGCTTAATTGTTATCTTAATAACTGTTTTTGTGGTTTTTATACCTATCGGGTTATGGATATCAGCATTGGCAGCTGGGGTAAAACTAAGCATGTTCAACCTCGTAGGGATGAAATTAAGACGGGTGTGGCCTGCTCGTATAGTACTGCCTCTTGTTAAGGCGACAAAGGCCGGGTTAAATGTAAATGCGAATCAGCTTGAAGCCCATCTGCTTGCCGGTGGAAATGTAGATCGTGTGGTAGATGCTCTTATTGCCGCACAGAGGGCAAACATGGATCTAGGGTTTGAAAGGGCGGCGGCTATCGATCTTGCAGGAAGAGATGTATTGGATGCAGTAAAAATGAGTGTTAACCCGAAGGTTATTGAAACGGCCAATGTATCGGCAGTTTCCAAAGATGGAATAGAACTCCTGGTTAAAGCAAGGGTTACTGTGCGGGCTAATCTTGGAAGACTGATAGGAGGTGCCGGTGAGGCAACAGTACTTGCCAGGATAGGAGAAGGTATAGTAACAACTGTAGGCAGCTCGGAGTCCCATAAAGAAGTTCTTGAGAATCCCGATCGGATTTCCAAGGTGGTGTTGGATAAGGGGCTGGATTCAGGAACTGCATTTGAAATACTCTCTATAGACATTGCAGATGTAGATGTCGGCAGGAATATAGGTGCTCACTTACAGACCTTGCAGGCTGAAGCAGATAAGAACATTGCCCAGGCTAAAGCAGAAGAAAGAAGGGCAATGGCTGTAGCAAAAGAGCAGGAAATGCGGGCAGCAGTTGTGGAAGCAGAATCAGAAGTGCCAAAAGCTATGGCAGCAGCCTTGCGTGAGGGGAAGCTTGGCGTTTTGGATTATTATGACTTACAGAATACCATTGCCGATACAAAGATGAGAGATAACATCTCAAAGGTGGGAGCCAATCAAAATTCGGTAATCAAGACTCCGGACAAGGATGATAAAAGTAAATAGAATATAGAGGTTAGTTGATATGTATAAAAATGATAATGTCAGCAGGGAAAAATTTAAATTATGCCAATATGAGCTACACAAACGGGAAAAGGAAAAGTCCATATCGTTGCTTGGACAGTTGGATGGAGAGTCAATGATTCAGGCTGTTGTTATGTCGGAATTGCTTGGCAAGCCAAAAGCAAAGAGGCGAAGAAGAGGGTGGTGATAGTAATTGAGTTTGAAGGTGCTAATAGCAGATGATGACGAAGGTATAAGGCTAGTATTAAGAAAGGCGCTGAAGAATATTAATGGAGCGGAACTGGTTGGCGAGGCTTCGGATGGAGAAGAACTCATGAAGCTCTACGAATCAGTGCATCCGGACATTGTATTTCTGGATGTGGAAATGCCGGGGAAAAGTGGTGTGGAGTGTGCAAAAACAATAGCGGATATCAACCCTAAAACTTATATAATATTTGTAACAGCTCATAGTGAATACATGACAGAAGCCTTCGAACTATATGCTTTTGATTATCTGGTTAAGCCTTTTAAAGTGGAGAGGATACATCAGACGATGGAACGCATAAAATCAGCCGGCTCTGATGGAGAAGCAAAGGTTATGCACCAAATCATAAGGCATGAAAAAGGGCTTGAAAAGCTTATTGTGAAGAATAAAGACGGTATCAGCCTTGTAGACAAGAATGACATAATCCTTATCCAGAGGGAAGACCGGAGTACAGTGATATATACAGACCGGGAAAGCTTTACAACTTCTGAGAGCCTGGGAGAACTGGAAGCAAAGCTTGGGAATACCCAATTCCTCAGAAGCCACAAGTCATACATTGTGAATCTTTCAATGATTGATAAGCTATATCCTTACGGTAGGTGGACATATGTCATTAAAATGAAAAATACCCGGACAGATGCGCTGCTGACTTATGAGAAGTATCAAGAGCTTGAGCAGATGTTTTCTAAGTAAGGCATATGATATCTTCTATGATGAAGCTATTTTAATTTAGGGGTGAAAATATATGCATGGAAATAATCTAAAGTATTATTTTGTAAAACTGGTTAAACCTCTTTTGATTGCACTTCCGTTAAATTTGCTGGCTGGGCTGATATACTGCTTAATAGCAAAGAAAATGTCCATAGTTTTATATTCTGATGTATTGGCATTTATCGGGGTAGGATATATTATCATTGGAGGAGTGGGTCTTGCAGGGGGGATGTCTACCGAAAAGTATTATACACTGACAGTTTCGAAAAATATTTACCAAAAAAATATTGATGACTATAGCCGCAGCAATTTCAATATGACGTTTTTCATAATTGGAATAAGTACGATATTGATTTCCTATGTAGTAGCTACTTTTCGGTAGTCTTCAATAACAAAAGTCTTAATAATTGCGGTATGTAACTATAGGGTGGAATAACACTCAACTCTACAATTATTTATGTTCATCAGTTATTCTGCTCATTATAGCTAATGTTTTCCATCAGTTAAGTAAATAATTGTACAAGGGGTATGGTCAAGGGATAAAGGCTTGTTAATATCAAAATCAATATCGGTATTTTTAATGGTAATATGGGAGTATCCCAGTATTCCTGAAAGCATCTGGTTATTACGTTCTAATATTTGGAGGCTAGTGTCATTCATTGGTTTGTACGAAATCTTGGCAGGTAATTAGTATTTTAGCAATTAAGATTGACAGTATGATACAGTAATGTTACAATGTGAATGAATATAAAAATTATTCATTCGGAATAATGGAGGCAGGCTAATTGATAGATAAAAAAGCAGATATCTTTAATTCAGCAAGGGATTTGTTCTATTCCAAAGGCTTCAAAGACACTAATGTTTCTGAGATAGCAAAGCTGGCCGGGATTGGAGTAGGTACCTTTTATAACTATTATTCCTCGAAAGAGAAGCTTTTCTTAGAGGTTTATACAAAAGAAAACGAGAATCAAAAAAACCATTTGTTGGGATCTATGAACTTTAATGATGATCCTGTAGCTTTGATCACAAAGATGGTCGCACAGAATGCCAGTGATATGAATTCAAATCTAATACTGAAGGAATGGTATAACAAGGAGCTTTTTAGTAAACTGGAGCAGCAGTTTTATGAACAAGGCGGTATAGAGAGCTTTGATGAATTCACGCGTAGCGGTAGAATTGAGTTAATCAAAAAGTGGAAGGTTGAAGGGAAAATAAGGGCTGACTTAGATGATGATATGATAAACGCCATTTTTAACTCTATACTTTATATCGACCTTCATAAAAGTGAAATCGGAATTCAGCATTTTCCACAGATCTTGATTTATATAACTGAATTCATAATGAAAGGTTTAACTGATTGCCCAAAATAAAAAATCAATTTGGGCAGTTATTTTTACTCATACATGAATGAATTTATAAAATATTCATTCATATATGAGAGAATTCAGCGAAAGGAGAGATGCAGGTGGATAGGGTTATAACCGCCCAATCAAAGAACTTTGGGATGAGCACAGTAATGACTCACAAAGCTTTTGGCAAGCATGCAAAGGAAGCTCTTAGGGCAGTCCGTGATGAAGCTGTACGGCTGGAAGAGCAGCTGAGCCGCTTTATATCAGGGAGCGAGATAAGCAGGATTAACAGGTCCGCAGGTATAAAATGCGAAAGGCTGAGCGGTGATACATATGAGGTGCTGTCACATGCTGTTGAATTCTCAAACTGCTGCCAGGGGCTCTTCGATGTAACCATCGGTCCTTTAGTTACCTTATGGAACAACAGCAAGGATACATGCGAGCCTCCGGAGGATTCAAGGATAAGGCAAGTTCTTCCGTTGGTGGGCTATACTGACTTGATATTGGATTCATGCAAAAAGACTGCCGGACTTCAAAGAATAGGCCAGTCCATTGACCTGGGGGGTATAGGAAAAGGATTTGCCGGTGATAAGTTTTTGGAGGTGTTTAAGAAATATGGCATTTTATCAGCCTATACTAATATCGGAGGAAATGTGGTGGCTTTAGGAACAAAGCCTGATGGTTCCCCATGGCGTGTGGGTATACAGCATCCCAGGCAGGAAAGCAGCTTAATTGGTCTTGTTTCTGCAGCTGACAAAGCAGTGGTTACATCCGGGGATTATCAGCGATACTTCATTGGTAGTAACGGTAAAAGGTATCATCATATCTTGGATCCGTCTACTGGATATCCGGTGGAATCAGGGTTGTTAAGCGTAACCATAGTTGCAGAAAGCTCAATGGCAGCTGATGCGTTGTCCACCATATTGTTCGCAGCCGGGATGGAAAAGGGGCTTGCATTTCTAAAACAGTTCCCTGGGACTGAAGCCATTCTTGTGGACATGGATTTGCAGGTTCATATTACAGCTGGCTTGATGGAGTGCTTTCAGGCCAGTGAAGACATAAGCGTTAATATCTTAAGTGAAAAAGAAGGAGAAGATTAGAATGACAAGAAGGGGGAAATTTAGAATGATAATAGCCGGATTGATAATTTTAATTGCAGTGGGCTTGGGAGGAGCGATAATTTGCACTTCGGGGGAGCGTCAGGAAGGTAAAAACCTCCCTATCGCTGCTGTAGACTTTAATAATCTTAAAGACGGCACATATATTGGGGAATATGAAGGTGGAATGAATAAACTGAGGACCAATAAAGTTCAGGTTATAGTGTCATCAGGCGAGGTCACTGACATTAAAATATTAGAGCATAAAGAGAACCAGAAGCCAGAATTCACGGGTAAGTTATACGGTGGAGTAATCAAAGCTCAGTCGCTGCAAGTAGACACCATAAGCGGTGCAACCATTACTTCCAAGGCTTATCTTAAATCGGTGGAAAATGCACTGCTTAAAGCACAAAAATGATAAGAAAGATAATATATTCCAGAGGAGAACTGGGAATTGAAAACTGTATAAACCAATAACATAACAAAAGATAGGCATTTTGTTGTGCCTATCTTTTGTTATGTTATGACTTCGCAAACTTTTTTTTATGATTATAAGAGCTATTAATTGTAATATATAGGTAGAGCTTGGCTCTGAGCACTAAAGGATATCGTATGCTCTACTCTTATATTAGCCCAAAGGACTTAGTGCCTTCCGGTTAATATAAGGCATACTGAATTTGTGCCCGCTAGGATTTATTAGGAGACTCCTGAACAGCTTTATAAAGGCACTGCCGCCAAAAACCTATAGAATTATGCCATTTACAAAGAAATGGATACTTTAACACTATAAAGAAGCACACTTTTATTGTTATAAACACTAATAGTCCTTTCTTACCGGATTAAATTGTTTTTGTACTCTCTCTACGAATTTATTCCTGAAATCTGCAGGACCCAATACTTTGATGGCAGGCCCATATGAAAGCAGCTGTATTAGAAGCTCCTGCTCAAAGCCGTTCCGCAAATTGTATACTTCTATTTCAATAGGCTCAGGCTTACGTTTAGCTGCAATATAGGCTTCAAAGTCAAGCTCAAAGGACTACAGAAGCGTAGTAATTGACAGTATCCTGGCGAGATTGACTTTTACATATCCATTGGGCTTCCCGTGATAAATGCTGATGCCGCACATTTGGAACTTATCATCCCTTATACCATATTCCAGTTTATAAGGTGCCAGTTTAATGGTTTTGCGCTCACCTCTGGGAGTGAAATATAAATTACTCTCCGAAAAGCCATACTGAGCCACAATACTCCCGATTTCTTTAACCGTAATATCATGTCCGGTGGCTTTTTCCAGTATTTTCTCCAGCATCAAATAATACAATCCGTATATTTCATTATAAATACTATCCCTATTCAAACTCCTTTTAAATAGGGGGTTTACTGTTTTTGCTGTGGTGTTTGAGGATATTGATATAGTTTTTCCTTTACTATTATGTTTTTTAATAATTAACTCACTAAGGTAACTTTCTATTCTTCTGCGTTCATTGTCATAACTGCGTGGTGAAAGCTCATTATAGTCATTTCTTACTTTAATTATAACATATACGGAAATCTCGCAAACTTTTTTTTAAGATATGGAGATTTTCCTAATATATAATACAATTATAATAGAGAAGGAGAGAGGATAGAATGTTTATTATATCAGATATGAAAGATCAGAAATTTCCTGTTAAAGCGTGGCTTTCCAATGGGGATGAAATAGAAGGTGAATGCTTGACACAGTGGAAGGACAGTCATATATCGACTACATGAAAATGGCATTAGCTTTTGCAGAGGAAAATAGGGCAAGGATGTTGGATAAGGTGATGGAGTTATTTACAAGATGGTGTGAAAAAACTCTTAACTGTACGCCGGAATACTCCAATCTTATAAATTGCCATCACAATTATGCCGCTCTTGAAAACCATTATGGCAAGAATGTGTGGGTACACCGCAAAGGTGCTATAAGGGTATTGAGGCGGTTATCGCAAATGAGACTGATCTTATCAATGTTATGAAGAGGCTTTCAACATTAGGTGTGGTTAAGGGATAAAATATAATGCTGATTAAATAGAATGCAGGTGATAAAATGGCTACAAATTTCCTGAAAAGATTTTTCTTCCGCGGTAAGCAAATAATAAATAATACGGATTTGATGCAGAAATCGGGGTTACTCTCTCATATTAATGTTTGTGAAGTTATGGAGAAAATAGAGTATTCTAAGGATATATAGTATTTACCTACTGCATTTTGCCTATTACTAAGTGACAACATAGAAATTAAAGAGAGAGCAGTTAGAAGTGTCAATAACCTGGTTAGTTCTCTTACAATTATAAAACTCACGTCCGCGTTTTTCTAAGAATATATTTAACTATTACTGCTTTCTATATTGTACCAACTGTAAAAGTCAGGGAGTGCTTGGAAAATTAAGTTTCCGCAGTGTATGAAAAGGTAGGTTCTTTCCAGAGTTAGTTGAATTCAGTTAAAAAATGTGGTATAATGAAATGGTCATCA
>Ga0066604_10000765_pt1 | contig 19385 bp, 14 predicted proteins | sample Higcelwee11metaG_FD_59501 | JGI IMG/M metagenome (GOLD analysis project Ga0066604, IMG submission 59501) | Freshwater pond sediment microbial communities from the University of Edinburgh, under environmental carbon perturbations - High... | ecosystem: Environmental > Aquatic > Freshwater > Pond... | reverse complement strand
GTCGCACCCGGCAAAGAGGCGGCCATTCAACGAGTAGTCAAAAGTGCTGAGCAGTTACGAAGAGTCAATGAAATCCGGCGTTTTTTGAGCCCGCCCCATTGCGCCGGGCCGTCCCGCATGGCATGTTTCCCCATCGGAATCAGAGGGCGGCAAATGATTGACGGCGGGCAGGGCATGTGCAGGACGCTGGCGGAGCTCGGGGCGCACCCCCCGGGCATGGCCGTCGCCGACGTCCTCCTTGACGGGTATTTCAACTGGGGCCATGGAATGCGGCAGAAAATGGTCGCCGGTTCCACGTTGGTGATGTCACAGCACCGCTTCCAGGCGTTGGAGTTCGCCGACCCCGGGAAGCAAGTGCCGCTGTTGCGGCGTTCCGAGGTTAGTTTCGAGTCCGTGTGGCGGCCTTACCGCGGCGAGGGGCTCGACGGCAAACAACTGCTGGTCTGGCGGGACGGCGGCATTGGCGACGTGCTGTTCTTGCAGCCGTGCGTCCGTTGGCTGAAGACGCGGTGGCCGTCGTCGCGGATCGTGTTCGGGACGTCCAAGCACATCGTGCCGCTGGTCGAGGGCTGGGGCTGCGTTGACGAGGTCGTCACCAACCCCTTTCCGTTGGCGTTGATGCAAGCCTCCGACTACCACATCTCGGTCGAGGGCGTTATCGAGCGCTGCGAGGAGGCCCGGACGAAAAACGCCTACCGCCTCTTCTCCGACTGGACTCGCGCCGACGTCCCGGACGATGATCTACGCCCCCGCCTGGTGGTCGACCGGAAGGCGGACGTCAAGGCCGCCTCGGCGTTGCGCCACGCCAAGCTTTGGGGCAAGCCCTACCTTTATTTTCAGCTCCGGGCGTCCAGCAAGGTGAGGACGCCGCCGCTCAAGATGATGGTGGTGTTGATGTTGTTGGCGATGCGGCGGGGTTTCGAGGTGGTGGTCGGCGATTCGCCGGACAAGCAGGCGTCCACCTGCGCCGCCTTGGCGGCGGCGCTGAACGAGGAGCGGCTCAAGCATGTGCATGTCCTATGCAAGCACATGGAGAATATCCAGGTATGCGCCGCTTTCGTGGCCAGGGCGTCGGGCGTCGTGGCCCCGGACTCGTCCGCCCCGCACTTGGCGGGCGGTTTCGACGTGCCGGTCTTCGGGGTTTTCGCGCCGTTTCCCGGCTGGGCGCGGCTTTCGACCTACAAGGACGCCTGGTGGACGGAGCCCGCCGGAGGCCCCGTCTGTCCGCACGATGGCAAGGCTTGCCATCTTCATGCCCCCGTTTGCCCGTGGGCCGTCGATTTCGTGCCCCCGTGCTTCCGGACGATCGACCCGGACGCGATGGTGGGGCAGTTTGAGCTGTTCCTGGCCGCCGCCTCGCGGCTAGAGGTCGCTCAGCCCTGCCCGTAGTAGGCGCCGCTGCCGTGCTTGCGTAGGAAATGCTTGTCCAGTAAGTCTTTGGATAGTGGCGTCGGGTTGCTGCCGCAGAGCGAGGCGGTCCGCAAATTCATGGCGGCCACCGCTTCGAGCACCACGGCGTTCTCAACTGACTTGCCGGGTGTCTTGCCCCAGGTGAACGGGCCGTGGCCCGCCACCAGCGCCGCTGGCATCGCCAACGGGTCGAAGCCGCCGCGGCGGAGTCGCTCGACGACGCGCTTGCCGGTGTTGGCCTCGTAGTTCTGGCGGATGTCGTCCGCGGAGAGCTCGTCGGTGACCGGGACGTCACCATAAAAGTAGTCGGCGTGGGTGGTGCCGAGGCAGACGATCTCGCGGCGCGCCTGGGCGAAGGCCGTCGCCGCCGCGCTGTGGGTGTGGGTCACGCCGCCGAGCGACGGGAAGGCCCGGTAGAGCTCCAGATGGGTGGGGGTGTCGGAGGAGGGTTTTAGCCCCTCCACCAACTCGCCGTCGTCGAGCCTAACCAGTGAGATATGGTCGACGGTCAGGTCGGCGTAGGCGACGCCGCTAGGCTTGATGGCCATCAAGTTCCGCTCGCGGCAGACGCCGCTGACGTTGCCCCAGGTGTAGATCACCAACCCTTGGCGGACGAGTTCGAGGTTGGCCTCGAACACCTGTTGTTTGAGTTCGCGCTGGCTCTCCATTTTAGCGTCCCCGCTTGGCTTTGAGGGCGTCGTCCTGGATGGCGAGGAGGTCTTTCATGACGTTGTAGTGGTCGAAGTGGCTGCCTTTGCGTCCGAAGCCGTCGTGCAGTTCGGAGTAGAGGGCGTAGAGCCGGTCGTAGACTGCCACGTGCGCCGGGATGGGCTTGTAGACCTTGTCCTTGAAGGCGCAGAAGCGCTCCTGGGCGGGGGCGAACGAGGCGAAGGCGCCGGCGGCGACGGCCCCGGCCATGGCGGCGCCGAGGGCGCAGGTCTGGGAGGATCCGGAGATTTTGATGTCGCGGTTGAGGATGTCGGCGTAGAGCTGGTTGAAGAGGGCTGATTTTTCGGCGATGCCGCCGCAGCAGATGAGCTCGTGGATCTCGACGCCGCTGGCCGCGAGCTGGTCGATGATCTTCCGGGCGCCAAAGGCGGTGGCTTCGAGCAACGCCCGGTAGATTTTTTCGCGTCCGGTCCGCAGGTTCAAGCCGAGGATCAAGCCGCTGAGACGCTGATCGACCAGCACGCAACGGTTGCCGTTCTCCCAGTCGAGGGCCAGGAGGCCGCTTTCGCCGGGCAGGAGTTTGGCGGCCTCGGATTCCATTTTCGGCAACACGGAAACATCCTCGTGGAGCACCTCGACGGCGAACCATTTGAAGATGTCGCCGACCGCCGACTGTCCGGCCTCGATGCCGTGGTGGCCGGGCAGGACCGACTCGGCGACGATGCCGCAGACGCCCTCGATGTCCGGCACCTGGTCGGCGAGCGGGGCGACCATGATGTCGCAGGTGGAGGTGCCGACGATCTTGGCGAGCGACCCTTGCTTGACGCCCGCGCCGACCGCCCCGAGGTGGGCGTCGAAGGCGCCGACGGAGATGGCCGTCTCCGCCTTGAGCCCAAGTTTGTCGGCCCAGGCCGGGCAGAGGCGCCCGGCGAGCTCGCCCGCTGGGTAGGCCTGGTCGTAGAGGCGGGCGCGCAGGGCCGCCAATTTGGGGTGCAGCCCCTTCAGGAACTCGGCGTCGGGCAACCCGCCCCAGGAGGCGTTGAACATCGCCTTGTGGCCGGCGGCGCAGACGCTACGTTTGATTTTCGCCGGGTCGGCGATCCCGGCGAGCTCCGCGGGGATGAAGTCGCAGAACTCCACCCAGCTGTGGGCGGCGTCGAAGACCTCCGGGGCGGCGTTCAGGCAGCGCCAGATCTTGGCCCAGAACCATTCCGAGGAGTAGGCGCCGCCGCATTTGCGCAGGTATTGCGGCCTGGTCTTGGCGGCGGCGGCCGTGATGGCCAGAGCCTCGGCGGTGGACGTGTGGTCTTTCCACATCCAGGCTTTGGCGTTGAGGTTGTCTTTGAACTGCGGCAGGTTGGACAAGGGTTGGCTGCGCGCGTCGACGGGGAGGGGGGTGGAGCCGGTGGTGTCCACGCCGATCCCGGTGATTTGGGCGGCGTCGAAGCCCGGATGTTGGGCGGCGGCGGCGAGGGCTTGCCTCGTCGCTTCGACCATGGCGTCGAGGTAGGCTTGCGGCTCTTGCCGCGCCAGGTCGCGCTCGTGCTCGGAGTTGATAACCCCTTCGGCCCCGCCCGCATAAGTCCTCACTCCGACTCCGAACTCCTTGCCCGTGGCGTTCTCGATCACTAGCGCCCGCGCCGAGTTGCTGCCGAAATCCAAACCCAAAGAGAAATCCTTCATTGGCTCCGCTCCGCTTAAGTTGACGATATTATTTTAATATACTTAAAATAATGGCGGATTTCAAGTCGCCGCTTGGTTTTCGAAATCGGCGGGCAGGTGCCGCTGGTAGGTTGAGGGGGTGATCCCCGTCTTTTTTTTGAACAGTCGGCAGAAGCTGCCGAAATCCTCGAAGCCGCACTGTTCCGCCACGCTCTTGATCTGCAGGTCGGTCTGGCGGAGCAACGCCATGGCGTGATAGATACGTTGCATGAGCACGAACTCGTGCGGAGCTAGGCCGTTGACCCGGGTGAACAGTTTACGGAACCCACTGTAGGACATGTGGAGCCGATCGGTGGCTATGGCATGGAAATCCCACTTGGCGATCGGGTGTTGGCGGATATCCTCGGTCACCTGGTCGAGCGGCGGATACGCCGGGCTGCGCTTCTGGCCTTCATAGTAGGTGTCGACGAGGAGCGCCGCCATCTCCTCCAGGCGCGCCACCGCCTGATGTTGCCGTTGGTGGTCGCGGGTGTTGACGATGTCCACCGTTTCTTTGAAGAGCTCCTTGAAGCGGTCTTCTCTGCCGTTCAGCGTGGCGTGACCGGCGGGGAACAGCTCGTCGAGCATGGTGATGATCCGTTCCGCCCGTGAGCCGGTGCAGTTGATCCAGCCATGCGCCCGGGCTTTTCCGGGTGGCGAGCCATAGCGGTAATAGCTGTTGGGGCGCATCCAGAAAACAACCGGCCCCTCCAGCGAGGTCAGCTTCTCGGAGTTCCTAGCGAACAGCATCTCCCCGTGGTGGCAGTACTCCAGCGACCAGAAATATTCCGGCTGCGGTTTGGTCTTGTTGAAATACGGATAGGCGTCCACTTGTCCGACTAAATTGAAGAAGATGTCTTCGAAGTAGTTCATTTGGTCAAATCGGTTAAATAGTTTGCCAAAAATGCCATTTCCATACTAGTTGTAATCTACTATGGTAATGACAGATTGCAAAAAAACGAAGGAGAAGTTATGCGTTCCGTATATGTCAACCCTGTTCTTCCCGTCATGTGGCACGGTGGCGACTACAACCCCGACCAGTGGCTGGACCGTCCGGACATCCTGGCCGAGGATATCAAACTGATGAAGGAGGCGCGGTGCAATGTTTTCAGTGTCGGGATCTTCTCCTGGTCGCTGTTGGAGCCGGAGGAGGGCGTCTACAACTTCGCCTGGCTTGACCAAGTGTTCGACACTTTCGAGGCCAATGGACTATATATGAACCTTGCCACCCCGAGCGCGGGCTTCCCCCCTTGGCTTGGCATGAAGTATCCTGAGATCACGCGGGTCGGCAAGGACAGGCGCAGGAGCGTCGGCCGCACGCGCGGCGCCTATTGCTGGACGTCCCCGGTCTATCGCCAAAAAGTCCGTCAGATCAACGCGGCGTTGGCCGAACGTTACGGCGGGCGGAAAGCCTTGTTGCTCTGGCATGTGTCCAACGAGGCGTGCGGGGAATGCCACTGCGAGCTCTGCCAGGCGGCTTTCCGCGACTTCCTCAAGAAACGCCACGGCTCGCTGGAGGCGCTGAACAAGGCGTGGTGGACCTCCTTCTCCAGTCATCTTTACACTGATTGGTCGCAGATATCCTCGCCCTCGCCTTTGGGCACGGACTCCCTCCATGGGCCCGCCCTCGACTGGAATCGCTTCACCACCCAGCAGGCGTTCAGCTTTTTAGAGAACGAGACCGCCCCGTTGCGGCGGCTCACGCCCGGCGTCCCTCTGATCACTAACTTTGTCTTCGACCTCGACCCGCAAGTCATCGCGCCGCTTTTCGACTTCACCTCCTGGGACAGCTATCCCGGATTCCATTCGCCCATAGGTAACATCGAGTCAGCGGCGCACCAAGCTTTGATGCACGACCTCTTCCGCTCGCTGAAACCGGGCAAGCCGTTCCTCCTCATGGAATCGGCCCCGGGCGTGAATTGCGTACCGGTCCCGAAGCTCAAGCGCCCTGGAGTCCATAAGGCCGCCAGTTTGCTCGCCGTCGCCGCAGGCTCCGACGGGGTGCTGTATTTCCAATGGCGGAAATGCCGCGGCGCGCGGGAGAAGTTCCATGGCGCCGTGGTCGGCCATGACGGGACGGACAAGACCAGGATTTTCCAGGAGGTGCGGGAGGTCGGAGAGACGCTCGAGAAGCTCGGCGACGTCACGGGCTCGCTCGTGGACGCGCGGGCCGCGGTCATCTTCGACTGGGAGAACAAATGGGCGTTGGAGGAGTCCATCTCCTTGTCGCGAGATCATAAAAACTACTGGATGGACTTGGTCCAGCCTCATCACCGGGCGTTTTTCGAGCTTGGTGTCGCCACCGACGTGATAGCGTCAGACGCTTCTTTCGACAAGCACCGGATGATCGTCGCACCGTCGCTCTACATGGTGAAAAAGGGCGTGGCGGAAAGGCTTGCGGAGTTCGTCTCGCGGGGCGGGACGCTTGTCCTCACTTTCTGGAGCGGCATCGTGGACGAGAACGACCTTTGTTATCTGGGCGGAGCGCCGGGGCCGCTCCGCGAGCTCGCGGGGATATGGGCCGAGGAGATCGATGTGCTCTACGACGAGGACACGAACACCTTGGTGATGGAGCCTGGCAACGGGTTGGCTCTCCAGGGGGCGTTTGAGGTGAAGACCTATTGCGAGCTCGTGCGCCTGGAGGGGGCCGAGACGCTCGCCACCTACGGCGGCGACTATTATAAGGGCTGTCCCGCCTTGACCGTGAACAAGTTCGGCTCCGGCAAGGTCTACTATCTGGCGACTCAGCCCAAGGTCGCTTTCCTCAAGGAGCTCTACCGCTCGCTGGCCCGGGAGTCGCGGACACCTTTCGCCACCGCGTCCGAGCTGCCGGAAGGGCTCATCGCCAAACGTCGCCATTCGGAGAAGGGCGATTTCCTGTTCCTCATCAACTTTCTCGACGAGGAGAAGCGGATAGACCTTGGGGACGAGAAATGGGTTGACCTTGAACGGGGCGTGCGCCTCTCCGGCGGGTACTCCCTGCCACCGTATGGGGTGTTGTGCCTGAGAAGGGAACTGGAAACATGAAGATGACGGGGACGCGAAAAGCGTGCCGTTGGTTCAGCTCGCTGGAGCGCCTCATTGTTATGGCGGCGCCAACCAGAGCTACGGCGTGCGAGGTCTCCATTCCGGCTGCTATTGCCCTGGAGAGAAAATTGAGCTACGTCTCGTTGGTCTGTGGTCACCCGCCATGCGATATGGCTTGGAATAGCTTCAGGGCCTCTACGTTCTCTTTGACGTCATGTACCCGCAGAATGTCGGCGCCGAGCCAGGCCAGGGCGCAGCTCGCGCCGATTGTCCCTTGCTGGCGGCGCTCCGGCGGGACGCCGCCTAGTAGCGTTCCGATGAACGTCTTGCGGGAGTGCCCCACCAATAGCGGGAAGCCGAGCCCCCGCAACTCCGGCGTCCGGGTGGCGAGCTCAAGGTTGTGCTCCAACGTCTTGCCGAAACCTAGGCCGGGGTCGAGAATGACGCTTTCCCGCGGGATGCCGGCGGCCTGGGCCCGCGCCGCGGCGTCGAGCAAATGGGCTTTGACTTCCTCGAAGACATTGTCGTAACGCGGGGCTTGCTGCATCGTCCGGGGGGTGCCCCGCATGTGCATCAGGACGACCGCCGCCTGGCGCGCCGCCGCCACTTTGAGGATGTCGGGCTCCAGGAGCCCGGCGGAAATGTCGTTGACGATCTCGGCCCCGGCGTCCAACGCCTGGCGGGCGACCTCGGCTTTGTAGGTGTCGACGCTGACCACGCAGTCAGGCCGGGCCGCCTTGATGGCCGCGATCAGCGGGACGACGCGGCGGAGCTCCTCTTCCAGTGAGACGGCGTCCGCCCCGGGGCGGGTGGACTCGCCGCCGACGTCAAGGATGTCGGCGCCGTCGGCGAGCATCGCCAACGCCCGTTCCAGCGTGGCGCTCTCGCCGCCGTCGGAGAAGGAGTCGGGCGTGGCGTTGAGTATACCCATGACCAGCGGCGGGCGCGGGAGCCGCAGCTCCCGGCCCTTGAGCCAGGTCATCGGGCTCATTCGCCTTCGGTGGTCTCGGGGGCGTCGTCGACCGCGGGGGGCTCGAGCTCGAGCTCGGGCTCGGGCTCGACTCCGGAGTCGCCGAGCTCCTCGGGGAGGAGCTCGCCCTCGATCTGGCCGACCTTCTTCTCCAGGCCGACCTCGACGAGCTTGGCGACGCTGGCGATGGTGTCGTCATCCTTGCGGAAGCGCATGATCCTGACGCCCTGCGAGGCGCGGCCGACAGCGCGGACCTCGTCGGTGGGCATTCGGGTGATCTGGCCTTCCTTGGTGGTGATGATGATCTCGTCGCCGTCCTCGACCTCGAGGGCGGAGATGACGGTCTCGCCTTCCTTGAGTCGGATGTTGACCACGCCCTTGGCGCCGCGACGGGTCTTGCGGTAGGCCTTGACGAAACTGCGCTTGCCCATGCCGCCATCGGTGATGACCAGGATCTGCGGGCCGTCGGCGACTTCCTCCTCCTCGCCGTCCTCGGTCTCCGGGACCTCGGGCTCCTCGACCTCGGGGAGCTCGGGGGCCTCCTCGCCCTCGGCGAGGGGAGGGGGCTCGGGGCGGAAGTCGGACTCGATGGCGAGCATGCTCACGACGCTGTCGCCCTCGATCTTGAAACGGATGCCGGTGACGCCGCGGCTGGAGCGTCCCGTGGGCCGGATGTCGGCCTCGTGGAAGCGGCAGGCCATGCCTTTGGAGCTGCTGAGGATGACCTCGTAGGCGTTGTTGGTGACGGCGGCGCCGATGAGGTCGTCGCCCTCCTCGATGGTGATGGCGCGGATGCCGACGCGGCGGAGGTTCTTAAACTCGCAGAGGCGGGTCTTCTTGACGACGCCGCGGCGGGTGGCCATGAGGATGAAGAGGTCGGCGCGCTCGACGTCGTCCCGCTTGACCGTGAGCATGGCGCGGAGCTGCTCGCCGGGCTCGATCTTGAGGAGGTTGACGACGGCCTTGCCGCGGCTCTCGCGGGTTCCCTCGGGGATCTCGTAGACGTTGAGCCAATGCATGTTCCCCTTCTCGGTGTAGAAGAAGATCAGGTCATGGCTGTCGGCGATGAAGAGGTGTTCGACGTAATCCTCGTCCTTGGTGTCCATGCCGATGACGCCCTTGCCGCCGCGGTGCTGGGTGCGGAAGGTGTCGGCGGGGACGCGCTTGATGTAGCCGGTGTTGGAGATGGTGATGACGCAGGCGTGGCGGGCGATCAGGTCGGCGACGCTGAAATCGCTGTCGTCGTGCTCGATGTTGGTGCGGCGGGGCTCGCCGTACTTCTCCTTGACCTCCAGGAGCTCGGTCTTGATGACCTGGACGCGTTTCTCGCGGCTATCGAGCAGGGACTTGAGGTATTCGATGAGCTTGAGCAGCTCGTCGTACTCTTTCTGGAGGTCGTCGATGGCCAAGCCGGTGAGCTGGTGGAGGCGCATGTCGAGGATGGCGTTGGCTTGGAGCAGCGAGAGCCCGAAGCGTTCGCGGAGGGCGACGGCGGCGAGCTCCCGGTCGCGGGACTCGCGGATGATCTTGACGACCGCGTCGATGTTTTTGACGGCGATGAGCAAGCCTTCGAGGATGTGGGCTCTGGCCTCGGCCTTCTCCAGGTCGAACTTGGTGCGGCGGGTGACCACTTCCATGCGGTGGTCGATGTAGGCCTGCAGCAGCTGCTTGAGGTTCATGACCTTGGGGCGGTTGTGGTCGACAACCAGCATGGAGCAGGCGAAGATGTTCTCTAGTTGGCAATGGGCATAAAGCTGATTGAGAACCACTTGGGCCATGGCGGCCTTCTTGATCTCGATGACGACCCGGATGCCGACGCGGCGGCTGGTCTCGTCGCGGAGGTCGGAGATGCCGGTGATCTTCTTCTCGTTGATCAGCGCGGCGATCTTCTTGACCATGTTCTCTTTGTTGACGGCGTAGGGGATCTCGGTGACGATGATGGTCTCGCGGCCGTTCTTCTCGACGATCTCCGCCTTGGAGCGGATCTTGATGACGCCGCGGCCGGTCTCGTAGAGCCGATGGATCTCGCCGCGGCCGCGGATGGTCGCGCCGGTGGGGAAGTCGGGGCCTTTGACGTGCTCCATGAGGTCGGTGACGCTGGCGGTGGGATGCTCCAGCAGCAACACGGTGGCGTCGATGATCTCGCCGAGGTTGTGCGGCGGGATGTTGGTGGCCATGCCGACGCCGATGCCGGTGCTGCCGTTGACCAGCAGGTTCGGGAACCGCGCCGGAAGCACTTCCGGCTCCAGGTTCGACTCGTCGAAGGTCGGGATCATGTTGACGGTGTTCTTGGCGATGTCGGCGAGCAGCTCCTCGGCGAGGCGCTCCATGCGGCACTCGGTGTAACGGTAGGCGGCCGCGGGGTCGCCGTCGATGCTACCGAAGTTACCTTGCCCGTCGATGAGCGGGTGGCGCATGGCGAAGTCTTGGGCCATGCGGACCATGGTGTCGTAGACCGAGGCGTCGCCGTGGGGATGGTAGTTGCCGATGACTTCGCCGACCACCTTCGCGCTCTTGGTGTAGGCGTGGGATTTGGTCAACCCGAGCTGGCGCATGGCGTAGAGGATGCGCCGGTTGCCAGGCTTCAGGCCGTCGCGGACGTCCGGGATGGCGCGCCCCACGTTCACGCTCAGCGAGTACTGCAAGTACGCGGTGTGCATGATGTCTTCGATATTGACCGGTATGTCGTTCTCGGTGATGTCGCTCATGGTATGTCGAATCTCTCCCTACAATGCTGTAATGTGCGCGCGCGCCGGAAGCGATGAAGCTCCCCGCCATACTCTACAGCCTTCGCGCCGATAAACAAGTTGTGGAGCCCGCTTTATTGAGGGGATAACAGATAGAAACGTTCGCCGTCCACCCCGGCGAAGGCCAACGTGGCTCCGGGATCGTCGTCCAGACGGCGGCGCAGCCCGGGGGCGTCGCGGGGGACGAAGACCGCGGTGGAGTTGAACTCGCGCCGGATGGTGTCGGCGGTGGCGAGGCTCCGCCCCAGGCAGAGCTTCCGCCACAACCGGTATTTCTCCGGGCTGTGGGCGTACATGAAGTAAGGTTCGAGCATCACCAGGTAGCGGAATTCCGGGGCCAGGTAGAACAAAATCGCGGAGTCGTCCCAGTCGCCGGTGAAGACGACTTGCCCCGGCTTGAGGTGCGTTTTCATCCATTGGCCCGTGGCGGCGAAGCGGATGTCCTTGCGGTAGGCGTCGGCCCGGACGCGGTCGACGGTCACGGCGCCATAGATCAGGACGGCCCCGACCAGCCCCGCCAACCGCCAGCGCGTCAGCTCGAAGGGGAGGCGACTGCGCCAGTGGGCCACGGCGAAGGCCATGGCCACCGGGACGAAGTACTCGGTGAAGCGCAGCGAGGCCAGTGTCATGAGGAAATAGACGAGGGCGAGGGCGCCGAGGAAAAGCTCCGCGCCGCGGGGGCGGGAGTTCCGCCAAGTTCGCGCCACATGCACAAGCGTGGCGCCGAAGATCGCCAAGATGGGCAGGTAGAGAGTGAACAGCCGTTTCAGCGGCAGTGGTCTGAGCTCCGCCCCCTGGACGATGTCCACGCCCGCGCCGAGCCATTTGGTCTTGAGCACCATCAAGTTTTGCGCCACCCCGCCGGTGAGGTTGGTGGGGAAGTAGGGGTTGACGAGCGTCCCGGCGACGATCCCGGCCAGGGCCCAGGGGAACAGCAGCTCCGCTGGGCGCCGCCGTTTTTCTGGCCAGGCGCAGAGGTCGAAGAGGGCGGCGACGGGGACGATCTGCCAGCTGCCGGTGTAGGACAGCGAGTAGACCGCGCTCAGAACTAGCAGTCCCCAGCGGGAGCGGCGCAACAGCAGCAGCAGCCCCAGTCCGAGGAACGCCATGGAGAAGAGGTGCGCTCGGCAGAGGACCATTCTGCTGAAGAAGCCGTGCCCGGCGCAGAACAAGGTGAGGAGCATCAGCGCCACCAGATGCCGAGCCCCCAGCCGCTGGTAGACCAGCGCCCAGCAGAAGGCGATGGCGAAAGCCGTCAGGACCAGGACGACGCGCCCCGCGGCCATGCCGTCGAGATAGGTGACGAAGGGGATCATGAAGACATGGAAAAGCCAGTCCTTGTCGAAGAAGGCGTCGTTCCAGAGGGATTCCGTGGTCCAGTGGAAATCCTTGACGACCAGTCCCTCGCGGCCCATGATCTCGGAGAGGCGCAGGTGGTAGTAGGGGTCCCAGTCGGGGAGGGCGGCGCCGTGCCAGGCCACCACGCCGACGCAGAGAGCCCAGAGCGCGGCGGCCAACGCTGCGGCTCCCAGGGTTTTGGCGTCGAGATGGCGGGGCTCATCCATGTTTGGACACCATGCGTTTGTAGACGGTGGCGCGGCGCAGGAGGAAGAGCGTCAGCGCCGCGACGGAGCAGAAGAGGACGATTTTGCCTAGTCCGAGGAGCCACGGCGCGCCTTGGCGTTCGCTCTCGATCTTGCAGAGGACGCCGAGCGCGACGCAGCCGATGAGCAAGGCGAAGCTGCGGGTGGCCAGGTCTTGCGCCCCGGCCTTGACGAAGGCGGCGTGGGCCTTGGCCCCCAGCGGGAAGCCGACGACTCCCCCGCAGGTGAGCAAGGCGGCGGTCACAAGGATCTCGGGCGTTGCGGCGCCCCGCGCCATGGCGAGGTAGGACACGGAGGCGGAGAGAGCGGTGAGGAAGGCGGTGAGCCGCGTGATCCTGGCGGTCTGGGCCTCGTCGACCCGGAGCCAGGCGCGCAGGATCGGGCGGACCACCATTCCCCCGCCGATGCCCAGGAAGCCGGACAGCGCCCCCCCGGCGGCGCCGAAGACCGCGGGTTTGGCCGGTCCAGGTCGGCCCGTCTCTCGGGGCGGCGGCGGGCGCCGGACGGTCTGGACGAAGATCCAGGCCAGCAAGGCGAGATAGGCCACATGGGCGGGGACGTGGCTGCCTCCGGCGAGATGGAAGAGGAGCATGCCCAGCGGCGCCCCGAGGAAGCCGCCCACGAACATGGCGGAGCACAGCGGCAACGCGACGGCGCGTCCCGTGGAACCTTTCCCCCAGCCGATGTCCCTGAACTGCCTGGCCACGGTGGGGGCGGTGGTCGGGAGCATCTGCAGCAAGCTCGCTGCGGCGGCGGTGGGTTGCGGCACCCCGAGTAGCAGCAGCGCCGGGACGACGAACCAACCACCGCCCAAGCCCCAGAAGCCGCCGGTGAAGGCGGCCGCGAGGCCGATGAGGACGGTGGAAGCTATGTGCAGGAGATCCAAGCCGCCGCCCTTAGCGCCGTCGGGAGAGCGTCTTCAACAGCTCCCGGGTTTTTGGGTCTTTGGCGAGGTCCTCGGCGGTCTGGCCGGAGGTGGTGAGCAGGTCGGGGTTGGCCCCGGCCTTCATGAGCGTCTCCACTAGCTTGGTGTCGCCCAGGCGGGCGGCGGCCATCAGGGCCGTCTCGCCGTCGGCGCCGGGGACGTCCACCTTGGCCCCCTTCTCCAGCAGCGAGGACACGAGGGGGACGGAGCGGGTTTGCGTGGCGAGGCGGAGCAGGGGGCCGTCGAGCTTGGCGCCCGCGCCTTTCCTGAGCAGCTTGAGGGCGAAGTCCGCCTGGCTTTTTGCGAGGGCGAGGGAGAGGGGCGTGCCGCCCTGGATGTCGCCGGAGTTGAGGTCGGCGCCTTTCTCCACGAGGAGGTTGGCCGTCTGGTCGAGGCCCTTGCGCATGGCCGCCAGCAGCAGGCTGGACTGGGGGTAGGGGGCCCTGGGGTCGGCGCCTTTTTGGAGCAGTTTTAGTGCGGTCGCCTCCTTCCCCCCTTTGATGGCCAGGGCGAGCGGGGTCATGCCATAGGCGTTGGCGGCGTTGATGTCCGCGCCCTTGTCTACCAGGGCGAGGGCGAACTCCTCGGGGCCGTTGATGGCGGCGAAGCCCAGGGCCGTCTCTTTGGCGTTGGTCCTGGCGTTGATGTCCGCGCCTTTCTCCAGGAGCGTCCGGGCCGCCAGGGGCTCGCGGAGGATGAGCGCCCACATCAGCGGGGTCAGGCCGTTGGCGTCGGTGGCGTCGATGTCGGCCTTGGCCTGGAGCAGGAGCAGGAAGCACTGTCCGGCGCCGCCTTCCTGCATGGCCGCGAAAAGGGGGGGGGCGCCGTTGGCGCCCGGGGCGTTGGGGTTGGCACCGGCGTCGAGGAGGAGCTTGAGCAGGTCGGGGCGGTTGGAGCGGGCCGCCCGGGCGAGGGCGTTGTCGCCGCACTGGTCGCGCGCCTCGATGTCCGCGTTGTGGTCGAGGAGCGCCTTGGCGGCGGCGGGCTGCTTGTGCTCGACGGCCACCAGCAGGGGGGTGCGGTTTTCCGGGTCGCGGGCGTTGACGTTGGAGCCGACGGCCGCGAGCGCTTCGCCGATTTTCACGGCGTCGCCCGTCTTGGCGGCGGCGAACAGCTCCTCGTCGTGGTCGGAGGCGCCATAGGCGGCCATGGCCGCCAGGAACGCCAGCGCCGCCAGGTGTGACCAGTTCATCTGCGGATGCCCTCCCGTTGTTGCTCTGCGTGGAAAGGTAGCGCGGGCGGGCCCATGTGTCAAGGGGGTGGAGTGTTTCCGCGGGCTTGTGCCGCGCGGGGGGAAGGGGTGATAATTTCGTGTAAATCCGGCATAAGCGTGTGGACAGACGCGGCTTTCGCGTTATATTATCTCCTTTCTGCTTGGCGGTTGTCGCCTGGCCGTGACATGTGCGCGCACTGTTTATTTAACACATAAGGTTGTTGGAAAGGTTGGTTTGACACGATGGAATTGTTGAGCGATAAGGTCGTTGCGGCCATTGTGGCCGAGAGGAAAGAGATCGAGCCCTGCCTGGTTTTGGTCGAGTGCACCGTCCCCGCCGACGCGGTGAAGACGGGGGTTGAGGCGGTGGCGCGCGGTTTCGCCAGCCAGGCCGACCTACCCGGTTTCCGTCGCGGCAAGGCGCCGTCCGGCATGATCCGGCAGCGTTTCAAGAAGCAGATCGAGGGCGAGGCCTTGAGCCAGTTCGTCAGCGCCGCTTTCCGTAAGAATATGGACGACAAGGGCTTCGAGCCGCTCAGCTACCGTCTCGTCGACCAGGAGAAACTCTCGCTGGACATCGACGCCCCGGCCGACCTGAAGTTCTCCATCAGTTTCAACCTCGCCCCGCAATTCGAGCTCCCCGCCTACAAGGGCGTCAAGGTGGAGCTGCCCAAGATCAATTTCGGCGAGGCGCAGGTCGAGGAGCAGCTGCTGCGCATGCGCGAGGCCTATGGCAAGTTCGACAAGGTCGAGGGCCCCGCCCAGGAGAAGGACATGTTGAAGGTCTCATACACCTCCGACTTCGAGATCCCCGACGACATGCCCGACTACGAGCGCCGCGTCGTAAAGAGCGACGAGAACTTCCTGTGGCTGACCGCCGACGAGTTCATCCCTGGCGTCGTCGCCGCCCTCACCGGGGCCAAGGCTGGTCAGGACTACGATTTCGAGGCGAACTTCCCCGAGGGCCACGAGAACAAGCGTCTGGCCGGGAAGAAGATCAAATACCACGTCTCCGTCAAGGAGATCCAGCGCAAGCAGCCGCTCGGTTCCGACGAGGAGCTCTGCAAGGCCATGCGCGTCAAGGACGTCGAGGAGCTCAAGGGCCAGATCCGCAAGCAGGCCGAGGCCGAGCACAAGCGCGCTGGCCGGACCATCACCGAGGCCAAGGCCATGGACGCCTTGCTCGAAGGGCTGGACTTCCCGCTGCCGCCCGACATGCTCAAGGAGGCGATCGAGACCGAGATGCGCCGCCTGGCCAGGGGCAATGAGCCCGAGCAGCTCCGCGAGAAGGCCGCCGAGCTTGCCGCCGAGGCCGAGAAGTGCGGCAAAGAGCAGCTCCGCCGCCAGCTTTTCCTGCGCAAAATCGCCACGAAAGAGGACATCAAGGTCGAGAGCCATGAGCTCGACTCCGAGATCGAGATGATGAGCCGTTACCTTGGCTTCAAGGACGCCGACCTCAAGAAGCGTTTGGTCTCCAATGGCGGCATCGGCCGCGTCGCCGACGACGTGCTGCTGAAGAAAGTCGCCGACTTCATCGTGGACCACGCCGAGATCACCTACGTTGACGGTGGCAAGGAAGCTGTCTGACACAAGCCCCGCCCCGGCGGGATCATCCGGGGATCGCACTCAACATAACCAAGGTGGGTTAAGCATGTCTGTATTAGTTCCAATGGTTGTCGAGCAGACCGGACGCGGCGAGCGCGGCTATGACATTTACTCGCGGCTGCTGAAGGATCGGATCATCCTGCTCGGCACGCCGATCGACGACGACATCGCCAATCTGGTGGTGGCGCAGCTGCTCTATCTGCAGTCCGAGGACCCCAAAAAAGAGGTCAACATGTACATCAACAGCCCCGGCGGTTCCATCACCTCCGGACTGGCGATTTACGACACCATGCAGATCCTTAGCTGCGACATCAAGACCTACTGCCTCGGTCAGGCGGCCAGCATGGGCGCCGTGTTGCTCTGCGCCGGCGCCCCCGGCAAGCGCTACTCCCTGCCCAACGCCAGGATCATGATTCATCAGCCTTGGGGCGGCTCGCAGGGCACCGCGGCCGACATCAACATTCAGGCCAAGGAGATTCTCCGCATGCGCTCCATGCTTAACGAGATCATCGGCAAGCACACCGGCCAGAAGCTCTCCAAGGTCGAGCGGGACACCGAGCGCGATTTCTTCATGTCGGCGGATGAGGCCAAGACCTACGGCATCGTCGACTCCGTCCTGACCACCACCTGAAGCCAAACCCGGAAGCGTTCCATACCATGACTGAGAAGAAGAACGGCAACGAAAAGGATATGAACTGCTCCTTCTGCGGCAAGGCCCCGGACAAGGTGGGGCAGCTGATCACCAGTCCAACCAACGCCAACATCTGCCGCAACTGCGCCGAGGTCTGCCTCGACATGTTCGGTCATTTGGGCGGCGGCGAGGAGAAGAAGAAGGGCGTTTGCGCCATCCCCCAGTTGGACATCCCCAAGCCTTGCGTCATCAAGGATACTCTTGACAATTATGTGATCGGCCAGGAGCGCACCAAAAAAGTGCTCTCCGTCGCCGTCCACAACCATTACAAGCGTCTCCAGGTCAAGCGCGCCAACATGATGCGCGACGCCACCAGCATCGACGAGGGCGTCGAGGTCGACAAGAGCAACGTGCTGCTCGTCGGCCCCACCGGCTCAGGCAAGACTTTGCTCGCCCGCACCCTCGCCAAGATCCTTGACGTCCCCTTCTGCCTCTGCGACGCCACTCCGCTCACCGAGGCCGGCTATGTCGGCGAGGACACCGAGAACATCATTCTCAGCCTCCTGCAGGCCGCCAACTACGATGTCGAACGCGCCCAGATCGGTATCGTCTATATCGACGAGATCGACAAGATCGCCCGCAAGACCGAGAACGTCTCCATCACCCGCGACGTCTCCGGCGAGGGCGTCCAGCAGGCTCTGCTGAAAATCCTTGAGGGCACCGTCTGCAACGTTCCCCCGAAGGGCGGCAGGAAGCATCCCCACCAGGAGTACATCAAGGTCGACACCAGCAACATCCTCTTCATCTGCGGTGGAGCCTTCGTCGGTCTCGACAAGATCATCAAGCGCCGCATCGGCAACCGCGTCTTGGGCTTCAAGATCCCCGGCGACCGGGTCAAGACCCAGGAGATCATCGACAGCGACGAGGTGCTCGGACTGGTCGAGCCCGAGGATCTCTTGAAGTTCGGCCTGATCCCGGAGTTCATCGGCCGCCTGCCGGTGCTCGCTTCGCTGCGCCATCTGGAGAAGGCCGACTTGGCGAAGATACTCCTCGAGCCCAAGAACGCCCTGACCAAACAGTACATGAAGCTCATGGAGTTCGAGGGTGTCAAGCTCGTCTTCGAGCCGTCCTCCATCGAGGCCCTGGCCGAGGAGGCCGTCAAGAAGGGCACCGGCGCCAGAGGGTTGCGCAACATCCTGGAGAACTTGATGCTCGACATCATGTACTCGGTGCCTTCCCGCGACGACGTCGCCGAATGCCAGATCACCGCGGAGACCGTCGGCAACGGCACCCCGTTGTTGAAACTCAAGGCTCCGGAGAAAACCAAGAAGGTCGCCGACCCCCTGGCCTCTTGAAGAAAATTGCTAGTTGCTAATGAAGAAGGCGGGATGGCGTGAGCTTCCCGCCTTCTTTCGTTTATGGGGTTGTTCGCCGTGGCTTACGGTGCTACATACCTCCGGAGCGTCGGAGGAAGGGCTTTTGGGGCTCTTCGTTAGCCATGAAAAAGGAGCTTGTCCATGGTCAGGGTACGGGTGGTGTTCTATAGCATGTTCGGGCACGTCTGGCGTTTGGCCGAGGCTGTCCAGGCCGGGGTGGCGGAGGTGTCTGGGGTGGAGTCGAGCATCTTCCAGGTGCCGGAGCTGGAGCCCGAGGAGCGTCTGGTTAGGAGCGGAGCCAAGGCTGTTAGGGATAAGTTCGCCTCCATCCCTCTCATCACTCCCGAGATACTGGGCGACTCCGAGGCCGTGATCTTCGGCACGCCGACGCGTTTCGGGAACATGTGCGGGCAGATGCGCCATTTCCTCGACCAGACCGCCAAACTTTGGATCCAAGGCGCGCTGGTCGGCAAGGTTGGCAGCGTCTTCGTCAGCACCGCCAGCCAGCATGGAGGGCAGGAGACCACCATCACCAGTTTCCATAACACTCTTTTCCACCATGGCATGGTGGTTGTCGGGGTGCCCTACGCCGCCCCGGAGCTGCTGAACATGGCGGAGATCACTGGCGGCACCCCTTATGGAGCCTCCACCTTGGCCGACCACGACGGCGCCCGGCAGCCCAGCGCCAACGAGCTGGCCATCGCCAAGTTCCAGGGGCGCCACGTCGCCGGGATCGCCAAGAAGCTTTTCGCCTGAGCCAGCGCGCGGATTGTCGGCTCCGATCCCATTTGTTCCTTGAGGTATTCCCCATGAAAGGGACGGAGCACCGTGCCTCCGCCCCTTCTTCGCATGTCCCTCGCTTTCGTTTTTTCTTCGCTCCCGCCTCTTGACAAAAGACGATATTTCAGCTATAATAGCCCAACTGATATTACTGATATGGGGTAGGTGATGCGTGAGGCTTCGGAAAATGCGCGGTTGTTGCTGGGGCGGTTCGCTCCTAGGGACGGGGCGGCGCTTTATTCCCAGTTCGCCGAACATTTGCGCGAAGCCATTCATGGTGGCGTCTTCGCTGGTGGCGAACGGATGCCCTCGCTGCGGACGCTCTCGCGGCTGAGCGGCGTAAACTATTTCTCGGCGCAACTGGCGACCGAGGAGCTTATGCGCGAGGGGCTATTGTACAAGGTGCATGGGAAAGGCATGTTTGTCCGGGACTTCGCCCCCCGTTCCGGCGTTGTCGGCGTCTATGCGATCGGGCGTTCGCCAGAGCATGAGGAGTCTGCGTTCACTCATATTGTGATCAGCTACCTTTGCCACAAGCTCAGCGAGCGGGGCTTCGAGGCGATGGTCTATTATGACAACCGGCAGGCGGACGCTTGCGGCGCCATCCCTGGTTATCTCGACGCGATGATCAAAGGCAACCGCCTCGCCGCGCTGTTGGCGGTGACCCTCCGCCATGAGGACGAAGGCTGGTTCGAGCGGTTGACGATCCCGCATTGCTGGGCGGGGC
>Ga0066604_10000758_pt1 | contig 19557 bp, 16 predicted proteins | sample Higcelwee11metaG_FD_59501 | JGI IMG/M metagenome (GOLD analysis project Ga0066604, IMG submission 59501) | Freshwater pond sediment microbial communities from the University of Edinburgh, under environmental carbon perturbations - High... | ecosystem: Environmental > Aquatic > Freshwater > Pond... | reverse complement strand
CCGGGCCAGGTCACCTACAAGATGTGGCCCGCCGAGAACCGCTACTCCGATGAGTACAACATCGTGCGCCACGCCTTGACCACCTGGAACCTGGTGCAGGCCTACCAGATCGACCCCCGCCCCGAGTTCATCGAGGGCGCGCGCCGGGCCCTGGACTTCACGCTGTCGTTCCGCAAAGACGAGGAGAACCGCTCGTTCATCGCCCATGAGAACAACGTGAAGCTCGGCTCTGTCGTCATCGCCATGATGGGCATGATCGACCTCGCCCGCGCCACGGGCACGAAAGAATACGACGAGCTGTTGAACCGTTTCGGCGAGTTCACCGTGTTTATGCAGGAGCCCTCAGGCCGGTTTGATCCGTACTACGTCGAGGCCGATCACCCCTACGCTGAAGAGGTCAACGACATCGTCCCCGGCGAGGCGGCCTTGGCCTTGGTGATGCTGTACGAGTACACCGGCGACAAGAAGTGGCTGGCGCCGCTGCCCAAGTTCTTCGAGTATTACAAGCCGTGGTGGCAGGAGCGGGTGTCGAAGATCCGCCCCGAGGCGCCCTCGCCCCATGAGACCTACGACACAAACGATCGTCTGGAGCTGGTGCAGTTCGGCCCGTGGTCGGTGATGGCGGCGAACGCGTACCACCGCGTCACGGGCGACGCCGAGGTGGCCAAGTTTGGCCTGGAGGTCGCACGGTGGATGGTCGAGACGTATGAGTACACCGGCGAGGACTCCCCCTGGCCGGACTACGTCGGCGGCTACTACAAGCTCCCCGGCGAGCTGCCCGCGATGCAGGCCTTCTGTTACGGCGAAGGCACGGCGGCGGCCTACGCCTTGGCCCTACGCGCTGATCCTTCGCAGGCCCCGTTCTTTGAGAAAGCCACCCGGGAGACCGTGCGGTTTGGCCTGATGATGCAGTTTGATGACCTGCAGATCTACCCCTTCACCCGGGGCGACGAGGTCCGCGGCGGCACGCGCTACACGATGAACGAGACCAAGGTGCGCATCGACTACGTCTACCACGCGCAGTCCACCCTGGTGCAGTACCGCGACGCCGCGCTCACCGACCCGAACCTGCCCCCGGAGGTCAAGCGGTCGCCGCTTCGGGACGAGCTGGAGGCCGCGCAGAAGAAGGCCGCCGAGGCTGCGGCGGCGGCGGCGGCGGCTGGGACGAGCCCGCCGACGAGCCCCAGCGAGACCCCGCCGGTGATCCCCGGCACCGGCCTCCCGCCCAAGGCGCCATAAAACGGCGCCGCGCCGAGGGTTCTGCGGTGGTATCGTAACGCACGGAGGCGTCAACCCCCCGTGCTCACCCCGCTCCTGCTGCTCACCCTCGGGCTCACCGACGCCGCCGCGGCGACGACGGTGCGCCTCGTGCTCGATCGCCCCCTGGACACGATCCCCGCGGGGTCCACCGCCGAGGCCCTGCCCGACGGTCCCTTGCCCAGCGGCGAGGAGTTTGTGCTCACCGTGGACCTGCCCCCCGGGGTCTCGGCCACCGCCGCGCTCAGCGTGTGGCCCGCCCAAGGCCGCCCTTGCGCCGCGACTCCACCCGCCGACGGCCCCCAGCGGCACACCGTCGGCATGGCCCCGGACGGAGACGTGCTCAGCGGCCGGGTGCCCGCGCTGCAGGTGGGCCAGACCTACTGCCTGAGCCTCGCGCCGCGCCTGATGTTGGGGGAAGAGGGCATGGCCCGACTCGCCGAACAAGCCGCCGCCGAGTTGACCTTACGCCTGCCCGATGCCCGCTCGTGTGATCTGGACTCGGGCTGGACCCACTTCGCGAAGGCGCTCTCCGGGGGCCTCGCCGCCGCCGGGTTTGGCGCCGCCGACGCCTCGTCGCTGGAGGCCGCCGCCCGGGAGGCCCAGAGCCGCTACCGCCGGGGGGAGGGCCCTGACGCCTGCGCCGCCCTCGTGGGCGCTCAGGGGGAGGCCCAGGCGCTCCAGAGCATCCTCGACGCTGAGGGCGCACGCCTGCCCAGCGCCGACCGCGCGTCGATGACCCAAGACGTGCTCTCGGCGCTCCAGACCGCGCAGTCCCAGACCGAGACCCTCAGCGCCGCGCTCATCGAGGCCCTGAACGCCACGTCTGTGCGCCAGCGCATCGTCGTCGCCACGGGGCCGGTGACCTTAGGCGCCCAGACGGCGACCGCTGCCACCCGGGACGCGGTGAACTTCGCCGTGCCCGCCGCCGGGGTGTCGTTTGTGTGGTGGCCCGATCAGTCCCCGGCGCTCGTGGGCTGGGGCGGGGTGTCGTTTTATTCAACCGCCGTGGACCGAGACGTGCCCCTGAACGAGCTCGCGGGCGCTCCCGGCGACGTGTTTCGCCAGCGGGTCTCGCTCACCGTCGCCGTGGCGCGCTCGACGCCGAGCCTGCCCGGCTACACCACCTCCCCGGCCTTGGGCAGCCTGAGCCCGCTCATCGCCGGGGGCCTACGTCTCACACACTACGCCCAGCTCACCGCCGGGGCGGTGTTTGTGCGTGTGGACGACCCCAACCCCGCCTCGGCGGCGTCAAGCGTTCACGCCGCGCCGGTGGTGGGCCTCTCCGTCGATCTCGCCCTCGTCTCGCTGTTCCAGACGCTCCAGAGCCCCTAAGGGCCTCACGCCCAGGAGTCCGCCGTGGCCTTGCGAATGATGATCCCCGACGCCGCCCTGGTGGGCCGCCCCGTCATCCTCGCGCTGCGTGTGACGGGCGCGACGCCCGACGCCCGCGTGACGCTCATCGTTGAGCTAGACCGCGGCCAAGGCCAGCGCGCGCCGCTCTCACAGTCCGAGGTGCTCGCCCAGCCCGACGGCGGCGCCGACGCCACGGTGAGCGTCACCCCACCCTTCACCGACGACGCCGAGGGCCTCATCGTCGCCACGGCCCGGGCTGAAGACGGCGCCTTCTTGGGTGTGGCCACGGGGCTCTTGCGGGTGATGGCGTGATCCTCCTCGCCCTGCTGCCGCTCTTCGCCTGCGTCTTGCCGCCCCAGCCTGAAGAGGGCGACGTGCTCACCCTCTCGTTCTGCCCCGACGGCCTGCCCTGCGAGCTGGTCGCCGACGGCCAGAGCCTCATCACGGTGGAGGCCTGCGTGCCCGAGGCCGTGGAGCTTCTGGCCGAAGACCTCACCCTGAGCCTCGTCACCTCCGGCGGCCTGTGGATCGACGGCGCACAGTCGAGCCTCTCTGTGCCCCTCGGCCCCGATCGTTGCGCTCGTCCCGCGCTCACCGCGCCCACCCACGGGCCGGAGCTGCTGGTGGAGGGCACCCTGGCCGAGGTCGGCGTCACCGCGGCCACCTCACTCACCCCGGCGAGCTTCGGTGGCCTCGCGTTGACGCCCAGCCCCGCGACGCTCAACCCCCAAGAGCCGAACCTGATCCTGCTGACGGTGAGCGCCTGGGGAGACGACGGCGCCCGCGTGAGCGACGGCAGCCTGGCCGCGTTGACCGTGCTGGATTCCGAGGGCGCCGACGTGCTCGTGTCGCCCGCGGAGCGCCTCTTGGACCCAAACGGAGAGGCCACCTTCACCGTCACCAGCGCCGGAGGCCTCACCGAGCTCACGCTGCGTGTGGTGCTGAGCGCGCCGACGTGGGACGGGGTGAGTCGACCGGCGAACTTCAGCGAGGATGTGACGTTGGTGGGGGGCTGAGGTTTGGCGAGCGGAGTCCGGCGCCGCACAACCAACCCCTCTGTGTCCCGCCTCTGTGCTTCGTTCCAACGAGCGCGCACCCGCCTTGAATAGGCCCTGCGCCCCGCCCGTGGCGTCTGCCGCCCGGGGCCTTGGCTCGGGCGCAGGTCGGGTGGGGAGCGGGCGCCGGGCGGCCCAGGCTCGCGGGGGCCGATTCTGAGGCAGATCGCCTCCCTGAGCCTCCCAAACGCGCATTCTCGCAGAAAATCGTCCTCGCGCGCCTCAAGGAGCGGCGCCACCTACGGCGAGGGGGTAGCCGCGGGACGCCCAGATGAGCACACCCTCGTCTAACACATAGGCCTGGCTCAGCCCCTCGGCGCGTAGGGCGTCTACGATCTTGCCTGAGGCGGCGTGGGGGCAGGCGCAGTAGACGACGATGGGGGTGCCGTCTCGGGGCAGGTGGGGCAGGATCTCCGCGACGCCGTCGTAGAAGGGCACGGGCAGGGCGCCGGGGAGGTGGCCCTGCTGCCAGTCGGAGGTGGGGCGGGCGTCGAGCAGGACGAGGCGCGCTTGGTGACGCATCGCGGCGTTGACGTCATCGACGGCGACGAAGCGGCCGTCCCGGGCGGTGAAGGTGGCGGCGGGCGCGGCGGGGTTCTGCACCGCGGCGGTGAGCTCGGGCGGGCGCAGGACGACGGGCGCCGGAGCGCTCCAGCCCGCGGCGCGGCTGCGCAAGAAGGCCGTCACGTCGTCGATGGCCTGGGGGGTGAGCGTCTCGGCGTAGGACAGCATCGGCGTCCCGGCGCGACCCCGGGTGATCACGTCGCGCAGGAGGGTGTCTGAGGCCGTCGCCAAGAGCACCGGGTTGGCCAAGGCCGGGGCGCTCACGCCTTCTCCTCGGGCGCCGTGGCAGCTATCGCAGCGCTCGGCGTAGACCTGCTCGCCCCGCGCCACGTCCCCCGGCACCGCCGCCGCGGCGATGGGCGTGGGGGTCTCGACCCCAGACTCCTCCACGAGCCAGTCCACCAGACGGCGCTGCGCGTCGTGATCCAGGGGCCCGCCCTGCTCCTTGGAGAACGCCGCCATCGGCGTGCCGGGCCGACCGTAGGAGATCGTCAGCCACACAAACGACAGCGGCGCGCGGTCGTAGAGGTCCGGCGTGCGCAACGACGGCGCGTTGTCGGCGGCGTAGCCCTCGCGGTCGGCCCCGTGGCATAGGGCGCAGTATTGGGCGTAGAGCGCCGCCCCGTCGGGCTGCCCCTCGGCGGCGGAGACGTGGGCGCTCGCCTCGGCGCCACGGCGCCCCGCGCAGGAGCCCAGGCCGATGAAAGAGAGGAGGAGGAGGGCCGAGACCCAAGCGGCGCGATCATTCCACATACGTCAGCTCCTGGGACGCGCTGGGCGCCCGACCGGACCTCTATCGCATGCCTCTCCTTATTGCATATCAATTGCAATAATGGACGACATCGGCCACCGCGACCGCTCGTGACCGCCCCCCACATCATCCCGGTCGCGGACCGCCCCTCAGAGCCGTTACTCTGCTTGTTCCTTCGCGGATGAAGGTGCATGCAAGACGCGACCGATTCGCCCTCACCGCCTTGGCGGCTCCCCGATGGGAGCGTCCCGGCCTCGTCCCTCCAGAGCGGCCCAGCGCCGGTCGCGCCGGGGCGTGGCGAGCCTGGGGCCGAGCGTTACCAGGTGGGCAACGTGCTCGGCGAGGGGGGCATGGGCCGGGTCTCCGTGGCCCAAGACGCCCACCTGGGCCGGGACGTCGCGCTCAAGGAGCTGCACCCCAGCCTTCGACACCGCCCCGACGCCGCCGCGCGGCTGCAGCATGAGGCGTGGATCACCGCGCAGCTCGATCACCCCGGCGTGGTCGCGGTTCACGACGCGGGGCAGCTCGGCGACGGGCGGCCGTTCTACACCATGCGGCTGGTGCGGGGTCGCACCTTGGCGGCGGCCTTGGCCGAGGCTGAAGACCTCAGCGCCCGCCTGCGCCTGATGCGCCCTCTGCTGGCCGTGTGTGAGGCCGTGGCCTACGCCCACGCCTGCGGGGTCGTGCACCGGGATCTCAAGAGCTCCAACGTGCTCCTGGGCGGCTTCGGCGAGACCCAGGTGGTCGATTGGGGCCTGGCGGTGCGTGTGGGGGCGCCCGGCGGTGTAGGGCCCGTGGGCACGCCGGCCACGATGAGCCCGGAGCAGGCCGCGGGGGCCCCGGCCGACCCTCGGGCCGACGTGTGGAGCCTCGGGGCGATGCTCTGTGAGCTGCTCACCGGGGCGCCGCCGTATGGGGGCCTCGACCAGGACGCCACCCTCGCCGCCCTGCGTGTGGGCCCGCCGCCGCCTGTGCTGAGCCCGCCCGCGCCGCCGGAGCTCGCCGCGATCACCGCGCGGGCCCTCGCCTGGCGGCCTGAAGACCGCTACCCCGACGCCGGGGCTCTGGCCCAGGAGCTCGGGCGCTGGTTTGAGGGGCGCAGGGTGCTCGCCTACCACTATTCGCCGTGGGAGCTGCTGCGCCGGGTGCTCAGCGCTTGGCGGGTGCCCGTGGCCGTGGGGGCGGTGGGCGCGGCGCTGTTTGGCCTGAGCGTGGCCGTGGGCTTCGCCCGCACCGAGGCCGCCCGGGAGCGCGCCGAGCACGCCGAGGCCCAAGCGCTTGAGGCCTTGGACACCGCCGAGCGGAGGCTCGCGGCCTTGCAGGTCGAGCAGGCGCTGACCGCGACCCAGCGGGGCCAGCGCGCCGAGGCCGAGACCTTGGCCGCCTTGGCCCTGAGCGTGGCCGAGGATCCCCTCGCCCGGGGCGTGCTCGCCGGGTTTGGCCGCGCGCCGCGACCGGCGCGGCTGGCGGTGGAGGAGTCCCCGGCCTGCCTCTGGCGCCAGCTTCGCGACGACGGCGGCGCGATGCTGTGCGGCGAGGCCAAAGGCACCTCGTTGTGGACCTTGAGCCCGCTCACCCAGGTGTGGCGCAGCGAGGCCGTGGGCGTAGGCGGCGGGCTCAGCGCCGGCGGCGCGCTGTTGTGGGACATGAACCACAGCCTCACGATCTTGGGGCTCAGCGACGGCGCGCCCACCCGCGCGCTGTCGCTGACCAACATGAGCCAGCGCCCGACGAGCGGCCCGCGCCACATGCTCAGCCCCCAGCGCCGGGTGTGGCCCGACGACACCCCCGAGGGCGCCCAGGGCGTGTGCCCGGCGGGGGTGCAGGCGGCGACGATGTCTGAGGACGGCGCGCGGGTGGCCCTGGTGTGCCTGGGCGGCGTGGTCGCCGTGGGCCCGCCCGACGGGCCGATGCGCGCCCTGGGCACGGCGTTGGGCGAGCGCCTCGGCGCCACGGCCATCCGGTTCACCCCCGACGGCGCGGCCTTGATCATCGGCGGTGAAGGCGGCGTGCTGCGGGCCCTCGACCTCCAGACCGGCCTGGAGCGCCAGCACTTCCAGACGTCCTTGGGGGCCATCCGCCGCCTGCAGGTCTCCCAAGACGGCGCCGTGGTGGCGGCCTTGGGCGTGCGCGGCGGCGTCGGCCTGTGGAGCCTCACCGCCGGGGCCTGGCTGGGGGAGCTGCCCGCGCCCCGGGACGCCGACGTGGCCATGCTGCCAGGCGGGGCCTTGGTCGCCGGGGACACGCTGACGCGCTGGTCGTTGACGGGCTTGGAGCGCCCGATCCGTGTGCCGGCCTCGGCGGGCCTGAGCGACCTGGGCCTCTCCCCCGACGGCGCGGCCTTGGCCCTGGCCCAAGGCGACGGCCAGGTGCGCATCGTAGACCTTCACGACGGGCGCCCGCTGGGGGTGCTCCGGGCGGGGCGAGGCGTCGTGAAGGGTGTGGGGTTCAGCCCCGGCGCCCTCTGGGCGAGCGTGATGGACGGCGCCGGGCTCGTGGGCTGGTCGTGGCCAGAGCTCGCGGCCTTGCCCACCCCACCCGGCAGCCGGGCCCTGCGGCGCCTCACGACGGCGGGCGCGGGGGCGCTCTGGGGTGTTGACTTCGGCAGCCGCCTCTTCGCCTGGGACAGCTTGACCGAGGAGCCCGCGGTGCTCGACGTCGGCGGGCCCTACCTCGACATGGAGCACGGCCCCGGCGGCGTGATCACCCTGAGCGTCGCAGGAGAGGCGCGGCTGGTGCCCGAGGGCGGCGCGCCGCGACGCCTCGCCCAGCTCGACGGGGCCTTCGCCGTCGCGCTGGGCGCTGAGGTCTGGGCCTGGGCCGGAGACGACGGCGTGACCCTGCTCGCCCTGAACGGCGCCTGGACCCGCGCCTTGCCGGCCCCCGGCGCGCGACCGCGCGACCTCACCTTCTCCCCCGACGGCGCCTTGGTGGCCGCGGCGGGCATCGACGGGCGCGCCCGGGTGTGGTCCGTTCAAGACGGTGCGCTGCTCGGCCTGCTCGCGGGCCACGAGGACCGAATCCCCGCCTTAGAGTTCACTCCCGACGGTCAGGCCCTGGTCACGGTGAGCTGGGACAACAGCGCGAGGCTGTGGTCCGTGCCCGTTCTGCGGCAAGATCGTGCCTCCCTCACCGCCGAGGTGCTCGCCGCCTGGCGAGACCCCTCCCAGGATCTCAATGCGCGCGTCCGTCTGCCTACGTCTCCCTGACGGCTCCGTAGACCACCTCGCCCCCGGCGACATCATCGGCCGGGTGTGGACCGCCGCCCTGCGCCTGGACGACCCCCACGTCTCCGAGGCCCACGCGCTGGTGAGCCTCCGCGGCCGCAGCCTGCGCCTGCTCGCACTGCGCGGGCGTTTTCTTGTGGACGGCCAGGCGGCCTCAGAGACCGAGCTGCTCCCCGGCCAGCGCCTACGGTTCTCCCCGGAGACCGAGCTGACCGTGCTCTCCGTGGAGCTGCCCGAGCGGGTCATGGGCATCGAGGGGGACTCCTTGCCGCCGCAGATCCTCGCGGGCACCTGCTCCTTGTCCTTGTGGCCCCACCCGCGCCTCTCGCCAGGATCGTTGGCCGACGCGGACGCGATCCTCTGGAGCACCGGCGACGGCTGGCGCCTGCGCATCCAAGGCGAGCCCGCCCAGCCCTTCAACCCCGGCGACCGCTTCACCATCGGCGCCCGCAGCTTCGCCGCCGTGGCGATGACCCTGTCCAGCGCCGGCCAAGACCGCACCCAACAAGGCGTAGACGCGCCCCTGCACCTCATCGGCCGCTACGACAGCGTTCACATCCACCGCGCCGAGGGCCCGCCCCTGGTGCTCAGCGGCCAGGCCGCCCGCGTCGTCTCCGAGCTGATCAGCGTCGGCGCCCCGCTCTCCTGGGAGGCCCTCGCCCAGCCCCTCTGGCCCGAGCTTGACGACCGCGACTCCTTACGCCGCCGCTGGGACATCTGCCTCGTGCGCCTGCGCGCCCGCCTGCGCGACGCCGGGATCCGCCCCGACCTGGTGCGGTCGAGCCGCTTGGGCTTGGTGGAGCTGGTGCTGCAGGCGGGGGACCGGGTGGAGGATCAGAGCTAGGCGGTGTGCGAGAGCGCGGGGGGCGGCATAAAGTGCGGTGCTGGGCGCTCGCGCCCTCGTTCCCCTTCCCGCCTGGATGCCGCCGATGCTGACCTCCCTTCACCTCAAGGGCTTCAAGAGCTTCGATGACGAGCGCATGGCGCTGGGCGGGCTCACCGTGCTCGTCGGGGCGAACGCCTCAGGCAAGAGCAACGTGCTGGATGCGATCCGGCTGTTGCAGGGGTTGGCCCTAGGCAAGCCGGTCTCGACGGCGATTCGTGGGGAGTGGGCAGGCGGGCTGCCGGTGTGGCCGGGCGTGCGGGGCGGCGCGGCGGATATTGCGCTGCGGGGGCGGGAGGAGTTTGAGTTGGGGACGACGTGGGATACCCAGTCCAGTCTGTGGCAGCACCATGTCCACATCGGGCTCAAACCTGAGCCGAGGCGTCTCAGCGAGTCGGTGATGCACGACGATTCACTGTACACGTTGCCTCGCGGACTCTTAGGGTTCGAGGGTCCAGAGATTCCCGCGCGCTACTCGTTTATGCCCGGGACATGGGAATGGGTACACGAGATAACGTCAAGCGTAGACCACATTAAAGACACCCTCTCCCAAGCCCTCTTCCTCGACGTCACCCCCTCCCGAATGCGCGGCTACGCCCCCAAGAGCGCCACCCGCCTCGACCTTGAGGGCGAAAACGTCTCCGCCTTGGCCTGGTCCGTGTGCCAGAACGCTGAGGCCCGCGCCGACCTCGTGGACTGGCTCGCCGAGCTCTGCGCCCCAGAGCTCGAAGACATCGACTTCGCCGAGACCGAGCTTGGCGACGTGATGCTCATCCTCGTCGAGCGCGGCGGGCGGCGGATGCCCGCGCGTAGCCTCTCCGACGGCACCCTCCGGTTCTTGGGAGAGCTTCTGGCCCTACGCACGGCGCCCGAAGGCTCGCTCATGCTCATCGAGGAGATCGAGAACGGCCTGCACCCCACCCGTGCGCACCTGCTCGTCGAGGCCATGGAGGCCGCCGTCATCGAGCGGAAGGTGCAGATCATCGCGACGACCCACTCGCCCCTGGTGCTCAACGCGCTCTCGCCGGAGGCCCTTCGCGCGGCGGTGCTCGTGGCGCGGCCGCCGGGGTCTACGAGCACGCTCTTACGATCCTTGGGCGAGCTGCCGGGCTTTGACGAGGTGGTGGCCCGCCGTGGCATCGACCAGCTCATCACCTCGGGCTGGCTGGAGCGCGCCGTATGAGGGTGCTCATCATCCCCGAAGATCCCACCCTCGACCAACACGTCATCAAGCCGATCATCGAGGGGATCTTCGATGACCTCAAGCGCCCCGCCCGGGTGGACGTGCTCACCGACCCCCACCTGCACAGCATCAGCCAGGCGCTCAACCCCACGACCATCCACGACATCATCGCCGACAACCCGATGATCGACCTCTTCGTGTTGGCCATCGACCGCGACTGCGACCGCCTGGGCGCCACGGAGAAGGCCAACACCCGGGTCGCGGAGCACCCGACCAAGCTCGTGGCCGTGCTCGCGTGGCAAGAGGTGGAGGTGTGGGCCTTGGCGCTCCATCGGGAGAAGCTGGGCGTGTCGTGGTCCCAAGTGCGATCTGACTGCGACCCCAAAGAGGCCTATTGGGACCCCTTCATCGCCCAGAACGGCTGGCTGAGCACCGTCGGCAAAGGTCGCAAGAAGGCGATGCGGGCCTTGAGCGGCCAGTGGGCGGGCCTGCTCTCGGTCTGCCCAGAGATCGCCGAGCTGCGGGAGCGTCTGCGCGCCCAGCTCAGCGCCTGACCCTCGCCCAAGGAGCCCCCCATGGAGCTTCGCCTCGTCCGCACCCCCGGCCAGCACGACCGCGCCTACGTCCGCCTCGACGACGGCCAGACCCGAAGCTGGACCTTCCCGTCCTACGGCGTCATGCTGCCCCACGACCTCGTGCACCTGCTCGTCGAGGTGGGCTTTGGCATCGAGGATGGCTTCTGGGGCCGCGTCGCCGCGGGGCTCGACCCGGCCAAGATCAACGCCGAGGCCGAGGTGCGCGGCGGCAAGGACAAGTACGCGGGCTTCGGCGCCGACCGCTCGGGCCTGCTCCTCGCTGAAGGGTACGCTGGGCTGCCGTGGTCGTCCGACGACCTCGACGACGCCGCGCTCTACGTCACCCTCGGCGAGAACCTCGGGCGCATGTCTACGCCGACGCCACCGTTTGACGCCGCGCGCTTCGCCACCACCCGCCGCGCCCTCGACGCCGCGCGCCTTCAGTGGGCGGCTCTCAACGTCCGCGGCGGCACGCTCTCCACCACGGTCACGGTGCGGCCGCTGGGGCATGGGCCGCTGGTCGTGGCCCCCAAGTGAGCCTGGGCCTACTTGGCCTCGACCTTCCGGATGAACAACAAGGTCGGCTTGGCCGTGGCGCTGGCGGCTTTGCCGACGCGGAGCTCTAGGCCCGCGGGGTCGGCCACGGGGGCGAAGAGCTTGACGTAGGCCAAGGTCGGCGTGCCTTTGGAGACGCCCGCGGGCAGCACGAGCTGGCGGCTCTCGTTGACCTTCATGCCGCCGGACCAGACCTCAGCCACGAGCCAATACTCGCCGGTGACGTCTGTGGGGCTGTTGGCGATGAGCACGGGCAGCTCAACCACCACGCCGCCTTGGCTGGCGCTGCCGCGGGCGGGGAAGTGGTCGCCCAGGGGCTTGGCCGCCGCGGGGGGCGTCACCGCGACCATCTCCGGCTTGGGCTCGGGCTTGGGCTCGGCTTTGGGCTTGGGCGGCGGGGCCACCTTAAAGTCGGCGAGGTCGTCCTCGTCCTCTGCCGAGTACAAGGAGAAGTCGGAGCTCTTGCCAGCCTCAGCGGCCTTCTTCGCCGCGGCGGCCTCGCCCTCCTTCAAGAAGGCGAGGTCGTCTTCCTCCTCCTCAGGGGGCGTCTCTTGGGCGTACACGGGGGCGGCGAAGAGGCCGAAGGTGAGCGCGGCGAAGGCGAGGCGCATGGGGCTTCCGGGGAGGAGGGCTCGGCGAGGGGAACCCCACGCGGCGGGGGTTCTTCCCCATCCGGCGGGAGGAGGATACAGGGCCCACCAATCTGCCACGACACGATGCACAACGGCAACCCCTACCTCAAGAGCTGGCGTCGACAACGGGCGCACCGACGTCGGGCTGAGGGCCCGCTTCTCGGCGTTGTAGGCGTACTTCCGCTCGTGGCGCTGGCCTTGTCCGCGCCGCTTCTTCGGCCTACGCTCATGGGATTCCTCGATCGCCCGGACGGCGTGATCGACGGCGTCATCGGTCTCGGCGTGCGCCTCGCGCTCTTGTGCAACGGGGCCATGGCCCTGCGCACCTACACCGCCTTGGTTCGTGGTGAGGAGCGGCCAATCCTCGATCCTCACCCCGCCGACGTGCCCGCCCTGGTTCGTTACCTCGTGCGCCGCGTGGCCTGGGAGGGGCTGATCTGGCCCTTGGGCGTGGCCGCCTTGTGCTGGCCGTTGTGGTCGGCGGGGCCCGAGATCTACCTCACCGCGGTTGGGCTCGCCGCGGGGGGCTGGGGCGCCGGGCTCTTGATGGGCTTCCCGGTGCACCTGGGCGCGGTCTGGGCGGCGGAGAGCCCGGGCTTGGCGGGGCTGTTCAACCTCATCCGGGGCCAGAACCCCCAGCTTCAGGCGGCGCTCTTGTACGCGCCGGGCGCGGCCTTGGCCTTGGGCGCCGTAGGCATCGGCGCCGCGGCGACGGGGGCGCGTCTGGGGCTCAGCGGGCAGAGCGGGGGCTGGCTGTTGCTGCTCACGCCGTGGGTGTTGGGGGCCGTCGCGTTCTGGTTGACCCCGGCCCGCGCCGAGCGACCGTACTACCGGGCCACGCTCTTGCTCGCCGAGGTCGACGGCGCCTTGGCCGCCCGTGAGGACCCTGAAGAGGCCCGCAGCGTGTACCTGGAGTGGGCGATTCGCTTCTTCCCGACGGCCCTGCGCCCCTACTTACGCCAAGACCTACGCCACGGCTGGCGGGCGCACCGGGGCTGGGTGACCGGGGCCTGGGGCTTAGGCTTGGTGGCCTTGGCCCCGGCCTGGTCCGACGCGACCGACGCGGCGACCCGCGCGGCCTTGATCGCCGGCGGGGCCTTGGCGCTCATCGGGGCCCTGGGTCAGCGCCTCGGCGTCTCCGACCCCGCCTGGCTCGACGCCTGGCTCGCGCCGCCTCCCCTGCCCCGCCTGCTCGCCCGGGGCCTGACGCTCTGGGCGTACCTGCAGGGCGTGGTGATCCCGCCCACCCTCGCCCTCGCCGTGCGCCAAGGCGGCGAGGCGGCCTTGGGTTTTGTGCTGCCGCTGGAGGCCCTGGCTCTGGGCTTGGCCGTCGCGGGGGCCATCGCCGGGCGGATGCGGGGCGCGGGGCTGGCGCCGTACCTCGTCGTGGCGGCCTTGGCCTGGGCGGGGCTCACCTGGGGCATGTTGACGGGAGGTGTCTCGTGAAGGTCATCGAGGTTCGTGGGCTGCAGAAACGATACGGGCGGCACGTCGCCGTGGAGGACGTGAGCTTCTCGGTGAACGCCGGCGAGCTCGTCGCGCTCATCGGCCACAACGGCGCGGGCAAGAGCACCACCCTCAAGGCGCTCACCGGGCAGCTCCAGCCCAGCGCCGGGGAGGTGCTCGTGGCCGGGGTGAACGTGCTCCAAGACCCGGGCGAGGCCCGCCGCCGCTTCGGCTATGTGCCTGAAGATCCACAGCTTTATGACTATCTCACCGCCCGCGAGATGTTGGAGCTCGTCGTCGAGGTGCGTGGCCAAGGCGACATCCCCGCCACCCTGGCCGCCGTGGGCCTGCAAGACGACGCCGACCGGCTCATCCGCGAGTACAGCCAAGGCATGCGCCGCAAAGCCGCCCTGGCCGCGGCGATGGTGTCCAAGCCCCAGGTCTTGATCTTGGACGAGGCGCTCAACGGCCTGGATCCGCCCAGCGCCGCCCGGGTGAAGGCCCACCTACGCGCCTTGGCCGAGGGCGGCGCCGCGGTGCTGCTCTCCACCCACGTCTTAGAGACGGTGGAGAAGATCGCCGACCGCGTGGTGATGCTGGCCCGGGGCCGGGTGGTGGCGGATCACAACGTCAGCGAGATCGGCGAGGAGGGCCTGGAGCGGCTGTTTTTGTCGCGGATTGGGGAGAGTTTGGAGCGCTGAGCCTCAGGACACCACCGCCCCCTTCCACTCAAACCGACTCCTCTGCCGCTCCCCCTCCGCCATCACATCCTCCTGCGGCTCCCGATCCAGCCACATCACCATGTCCGCCGGCTCCCACACATACGGCTCGCCGTTCAGCGTCACCTCCCCCGCCGACACCGCTCGGGTCACGTCCAGCAGGCGATGACCGCCGAGATCCCTGTTCAGCGCCTCAAAGCGACCTTGCCGCGCCGGGTCGGCGAAACGAAAGCGGCGGCGGCAGGCGTAGGCGACGTGGTAGTGCGAGGGCCGGAAGATCACGCCCTTGAGCCGCAGGCGGCGGGCCATCAAGGCGAGGATCTGGGTGAACTCGGGGGCGAGGCCCAGGCCGGGGGCGTCTTGGCCAGGGAGCTGCGGGCGCTCGGCGGTGAACGCCGCGCGGGGATGTCGCAGGGTGAGCCAGTTGACGAAGAGCAGCTCCTCATCATTGAGCCGGCGGCGCTCTAGCACCATCTCCACGAGCATATGCTCTTTGCCGTCGGCGGTGCCTAAGGTGCGGGCGCGGTCGCCCCCGGCGGCCTCGTCCACGACCACACGAAGGTTGGTGTACCCCAAGCGCCGCATCTGGTCGAACAGGCCGTACTGGTAGCAGGCGAACTCTAGGCCCGCGGCGGTGTAAAAGCCCAGCAGGCGCTTGTCTTTGTGGCCTCGTTGGCCCAGCGACATCTCGAGGTCTTCGGCGGAGAACCAGGGCTCCTCCACCGCGCCGAGCTTGTGCGGCGCGACCTCCTCAAAGATGCGCGAGAAGCGCGCCCGAAGCGGCTCGTAGTCCGCCGGGAGGGGGTCGTCGGCGGAGTCCATGGCCAACACCAGGGCCGTGCCCACCAGCACCCGCCACGAGTCGTCGTGGTAACCGCCCGACGGCACCCAGACGCTCGCCCGGCCCTTCAGCGCTCGGGCCACGCGCAGATCGCGGCGGCGCGCGCCGGTGAGCGTGAGGCCCAGGCGGCCAAAACGGTCCCCGGCGAGCACGTCACACCCGGCGATGATGAGGTTGAGGTCGCCCGGGGGGTTTCGTTTGAGCAGGGCGTCCAGCGCGCTCAAGTAGTCGGGATCCCGGCAGCCCTCGGGGAGCCGCACCTCGTCCACCCCCTCGGGGAGCGCGCCCCAGTCGGAGCCGGAGAGCGACGCGAGGCGCACCTTGGGGTCACCCGCCACACACAGGGCCGTGCCGTCGGGCGGGTGGGCGTCGAGGTCCAGGATGAGCACGGTGCCATCGAACCCTTCGCCCCGGGCCACGGCGATGGCGACGGCGAGGTCGTTCACCGCGCAGAAGCCCCCGGCGCTGTCAGGGCCGGCGTGGTGAAAGCCGCCCAGCAGGTTGAGGGTGGGGCCTTTGCGCCGCAGAGCCTCCCGGGCGGCGTCTACGGTGGCGCCGACGGCCAGGCGCAGGGTGTGCAGCACCTCGTCGGGGTCGAGCTCCTCAACACGCACGGCGAAGATCTGGGCCAAGGTCTCGGGCTGGGTCAAGGACTCCAAGAGGCGGCCGCTGTGCACCAGGGCCAGCTCCCCCCAGCTCACCCGGCGCGGCGTGCGCAGGTCGTTCTCACGCAAGAGGCCAAGATCGGCCAAGGTCCAGGCCGCGAAGTCCGCGCGGCGTAAGGCCATGCCCGCGCGCTGCTCCAGGGAGGCGATGGGGATGCGGTAGGCGGGATCGTAGAAGGTGGGCAGGGGCCCGCGCATCAGCCGGGCGGCCTGGGCCTTCAGCCGGGACCAGGGGTTCATCGGTGGCTCGTGCGGGGTGTGGACAGAGCGGAGCGCGCGAAAGCGCAGTGTACAGGACTCTTAGCGCGCCCCTCGTTGCGTGTCGGGGCGAAGGGGTGCATCCTGAGCCGATGCGCCGCGCCTGGTCCCTCCTCCCCGCGTTGTTCGTCGGCGACGCCGAGGCCGCCGAGCCAGCGCCCGCGGCGGTGATCACCCTGCGCCTCGCTGAGAGCGCCGACGCCCAGGCCACCCTCAACGCCGCCGCCGCCCTGCCCGGCGTCCGTGCCCTCGCCGTCGGCGCGCTCCCCGGCGGCGGCGGGCTCATCGACCTCAGCGCCTCCCCCACGCGCTGGGCCGAGCTCGCCGCCCTGCCCGGCGTCGTTCACCTCGGCGAGCCCTGGCGACCCCACGCCAAGGCCGTGCAGAGCGAAGGCCTCGACACCTTGGACCTCACGGCCTGGGACGCCGCCGGGCTCACGGGCCGCGGGGTCACCGTCGCCGTCATCGACGTCGGCTTCTCCGGCTGGGATCAAGCCGCGGAGGAGCTCCCGCCGAGCCAGGTGAGCCTCGTCTACGGCGAGGCCGGCGGCGATTCGCACGGCGCCGCCGTCGCTGAGGTGATCCTCGACGTGGCCCCCGAGGTCGAGCTGCGCCTGTACCGCGTCACCAGCGCCGCGGAGTTCATCGAGGCGCTCACCTTGGCCGAGCAAGACGGCGTGGACCTCGTCTGCGCCAGCCTGGGCTTTGACAACGTGTGGCACGCCGACGGCGGCTCGCCGATGAGCCTCGCCGTGGACCGCCTGCATGACGCCGGGGTGGCCTATGTCGCCGCCGCCGGGAACGAGGTCGGGCGTTACGCCGCCGGGGCGCTCAGCGACGCCGACGGCGACGGCTGGCTCACCCTGGGCGGCGCCGAGCGGGTCTATCTCAACGACTCCGGGGGCCTCGCCAGCGTGTCGTTGCGCTGGGACGAGGCCTTCGGCGCGGCGGCGGTGGACCTCGCGCTGCACGTCGAGGACGGCGGCGTTGAGTGTGACGTCGGCGACGAGGCCCAGCGCGGCGCCGGAGACCCCTTCGAGGCCGCGTCTTGTGTGTGGGTGAGCCTCGCCTCGGCCCGGGTGCGACAGGTGGGCGGCGGCTCCGCCGAGGGCCTCATGGCCTGGATCTACAGCCCCGGCGGCGTCGGCGGCGTCGAGCTGGCCACCGCGGGCACCCTCACCCTGCCCGCCGACGCCCGGGGTGCGCTGAGCGTCGGCGCCTTGCCCGTGGGCGACGACACCCCCGCGGCCTACTCCTCCCAAGGCCCCACCGAAGACGGCCGGCTCAAGCCGGAGCTCGTCGGCCCCAGCGGCGTGAGCACCCTGAGCTTCGGCGCCGGGGGGTTTGAGGGCAGCTCCGCCGCGACGCCCCACGTCGCCGGGCTCGTGGCCTTGTGGATCGACCGCGCCCGGCGCGACGGCCCCCAAGAGATCACCGACGGCCTGCTCCTTCGGGCGGTGGATCTCGGCGAGCCCGGCCCCGACTCCGTGAGCGGTCACGGCGCCGCGCGCGCCGGGGATCTCCCGCCGCGCTGCGGATGCGCCGCCAGCCCCACCCGCGCCGCGGCGCCCTGGACGCTGATCCTTGCCCTGTTTGTCAGGGTTCGGCGCCGGGAGGCTTGCGCGCTTGCCGCCCGCTCTGCGATCGTATAGTCTCCGGCCCCGCCACAGGGCCGATCGGCGCGGCGCGTCACCGAACCAGGCACCATGACCGTCTTCACTCACAGCCTCAGCCAGGACCTGCAGCGGCTCTCCGGGGCCTCGCACGCCTTCGTGCGCCAGGTCTACAGCCCTGAAGGCGCCGAGGCGCGGGACATCATCGAGCGCGCCGTGTCCGAGGCCCCACCTTGGCTCGCCGAGCGCGCCGCCGATCAGCTCCGGTCCCTGGACAACCGGCGTTTTTTCCAAGGTTTCGCCGAGCTCGCCGCCGCCGCCACGCTGCGCGCCGGGGGCTGGCGCCTCGACGGCCTGCGCTCCCCCGGCGGCCTCTTCGCCGCCCGCCGCCCCGATGGCCGCGCGGTGAACGTGCTGCCCTTGGCCTTCCTGCACTCCAGCCGCCAACCTTCAGATCCCGACGCCGTGCGCCGCCTTCAGGCCGCCTTGTGCCGGGTGAGCACGAAGCTCTCGTTCATCGTCATCGTGCGAAAGTGGCTGCCGCCCAACTTCTCCCCCGAGCCCGTGCGCCACGTCGTGGAGATGTGGCTCAAAGAGGTCGAGAGCGGCGGCTGGGACGGGCGCTTCGCCGCCTATGAAGACGCCGAGGTCATGCTCGAGTTCGGCCTCACCGGCGAGAAGGTGCGCCCAGGCCGCCCGCCGGTGCGCCTCACCTTGGGGCCGTTCTTGGGCGCCCACACCATCGCCGTCGTCGAGCGCCGCCTCATCCAAGAGCTCGACCGCGCCCGCCTCGGCCCCTACGGCGACGAGCCCCTGTTGTTGATGCCCATCGCCGACCAGCCCTTCAACGTCGGCCGCGGCTACATGCGTGAGCTGCTGTACGGCAAGCCGCGCTGGATTCGCACCTCAGGCGAGCCCGGCGAGATCCCTTGGCAAGCGGGCCTCTCCGGCGCCGCCGAGCCCTCGCTGTTCAAAGATCCCCTCTACCGAAACGTGCTCGGCGTGGCCTTCTTGGAGCGCCCCCTCGGCGCGATCACGAGCTTCGGGGGTCGGGCCTGCTCCAACCCCTTCTCCGCCGGGCCGCTTCTGCCCGATGAGCTGCCCCTTCGCACCGTCGCCCAGCACCGCATCGAAGAAGACTGCGTGGTCATCCGGTGGTTTGAGACCAAGACGCGGCTCACCACCCTCGCGGGGAGCTGATGGACCCCACGCCGCGCGACATCGGCTGGATCGAGGTCATCACGGGCTGCATGTTCTCGGGCAAGACCGAAGAGCTGATTCGCCGCGTGCGCCGAGCGATGTACGCGCGTCAGCGTGTGGTCGTGTTTAAGCCGCGCATCGACAACCGCTACACCGATGACTCCGTGGGCTCCCACTCCGGCCAGCAGCTCCGCGCCGTGCGTGTCGACCACGTCCACCAGATCCGCGCCTACATCCAAGACGCCCGGGTGGTCGCCATCGACGAGGCGCAGTTCATGGGCCCCGAGCTCGTCGGCCTCTGCGAGAGCCTCGCCAACGAGGGCCTACGCGTCATCGTCGCCGGTCTGGACATGGACTACCGCGGCGTGCCCTTTGAGCCCATCCCCCAGCTCCTCGCCGTCTCCGAGTACATCACCAAGAACCTCGCGGTGTGCGCGGTCTGTGGCAACCCCGCCGACCGCTCCCAGCGCCTCGTCGAGGGCAGCGACCGCCTGCTCGTCGGCGCCAGCGACAAATACGAGGCCCGCTGCCGCGCGCACTGGAGCCCCGACGGCTTTGAGCTGCGCCAGCAGCCGCTGCCCCTGGGCGTGAACCTCGCGGAGCTGACGGACTGAGCGCGGCGCCTACTCGCAGAGGCCCTTGTAGACGAGCCAGTGTTTGTTGCCGATGTCGCCGTCGGCCTGATCATAGGTGAGCACAAGATCGGACCCGCCGTCTCCGGTGAGATCAAAGGTCGTGGCGTAGTAGTACAATGACTTGCTGCCCACCGTGCGGATT
>Ga0066604_10000731_pt1 | contig 20021 bp, 16 predicted proteins | sample Higcelwee11metaG_FD_59501 | JGI IMG/M metagenome (GOLD analysis project Ga0066604, IMG submission 59501) | Freshwater pond sediment microbial communities from the University of Edinburgh, under environmental carbon perturbations - High... | ecosystem: Environmental > Aquatic > Freshwater > Pond... | reverse complement strand
CCCGAGAGGCGCTGATGCGGCGTCTCATCGAGGCTGGCGTGGTCGAGCTGACGCGCTAAACGGCCAACTCTGCGCCTTCGCGCCGAAGCCCTGGGCCGTGTGGGTGTACAATCTGCCGATGCACCTCTCCGCCCTGCTCTCCCTGCTGCTCGCCTGTGCGCCGCCCGAGGCGCAAGACGGGCCCCAGTTCCACGACACCCTGCCCATCGCCACGGCCCTTGCCACACAAGGCATGGAGCGCTGGCCCGCGGAGAGCCTGCCGCTGGACTGGATGCAGACCGTGTGGGCCACGGGCCTTCTGGGGGTTCACGAGGTTGATCCTTCCCTCGGCGTTGATGTTTACCTCCAAGAGTGGCTGGACGACGAGCTGCCCCGCTTCACCGACGATCCCCCCAAAGAGTTCAACTCCTCCGACTCAATGTCTCCGGCGATGATCGCCGCGGCCTTGGAGACCTTAGAGCCCACCGGCCGCTACACCCCCATCCTCGACGCCGCCGACCGATACCTCAGCGTCGCTCGCTACGCCGAGAACGGCGCGATCCAACATTGGGGCGACGGCAGCGTGTTTGAGGACCTGGATCAGGTGTGGGTAGACTCGATGTTTATGGTGGGCGTGACCGCGCTCAACCGACACGATCAGACCAGCGACGACGTGTTCATCGAGAGCGCGCTCACCCAACACGACGCCTTCGTAGCGCTGCTCGTAGACCCAAACGACGGCCTCTATCGCCACGCCTACGACCTGCCCACAGGCGAGAACATCCCCGCCGAGGCCGTGTATTGGGCCCGTGGAAACTCCTGGGCGCTGTTGATGGCTGTAGAGACGTACGCCCGTCTGCCCCAAGGTCACCCCGGCGCGGAGGCGCTTGGCGCGGCGTTTGTGGCCCACGCCGAGGCCGTGCTCAACACCCAAGCTGAGGATGGCCTCTGGCCGACCGTGCTCACCGCCACCCCCGAGGACGGCAACTACACCGAGACCTCCGCCGCCGCGTTGATCGTCACCGCCCTGATGCGTGGCGTAGACCTCGGCCTGCTCGACCCCACACAGACCAACCCCGCCATCGACCGGGCGCTCGACGGCCTCTTGGGGCGTGTTGAACAAGACGCGGAGGGCGCCTGGGTGGTCGAGGGCACGTCTTTTGGCACAAACCCCGGCGACTACGACTATTACCTCAGCGTCGCCCAGCTCGACGACATCATCTTAGGCGTCGGCGCCGTGGCCTTGGCCTTCGCCGAGGCCGATGGCCGACCCCGCGCGGAGACCCCATGATCCGACTCCACACGATCCTACCCTTCGCCCCGCTCCTGGGGATCATGGCCTGCGCGGGAGGGGATGAGCCCAAGCCTGACGGCGCCAAGCCGCTTGTTCATCCGCACCTGCTGCTCACTGAAGACCGCCGCGCTGACACCATCGCCCGCCTCAACGACGAGCCGTGGGCGACGATCTGGGCAAAACTAGCCACCTGCGCCGCCGCGCCCCTGCGAGAGCCCACCCCCGGAGACTGGGACAGCGGCGCGCACGGCGCCAACGCCACCGTCGCCGAGTGCGCCGCCACCATCGCCTATTTGAGCGACGACGAGGCTGAAGCCGAGGCCGCGGCCCAGCTCAGCCGCGCGGCGATGGCGGTGTTTGACGACAACTTTGAGGACAACTCCGACTGGGACGTGAACATCCGGATGCCCGGCCCGCTGATCGGCTACGCCAGCGCCCACGACCTGCTCCTCGCCGCCGGGCGAATCCCCGAAGACGAGGCCCTGGCTTTAGAGACCAAGCTCATCAACGTCACCACGATGTTCTGGGACGAGTATCTTGAGGAGGACGTGATGCGACAGATCACCCTCGGCGTCTCCCAGAACAACCACCCCATCCGCACCGCCTCCGCCGTGGGCGTGATCGCGCTGGCCTTCCCCGACGCGCCGGACGCTGAAGAGTGGCTCAACTGGTCTGTGTCTGAGCTGAGCTACCTCTGGGGCCCCACAGGGCAGTATGTGCAGTCCGATGGCGGCGTGTCTGAGGGGCCGTTTTATTACGGCTTCGGGCTCTCCGCGGCGATGGCGTTTTTTATCGCCGCCCACAACAGCCTCGACGCAGACGCCGTGTTTGAGGCCGACTGCCGCAACCGCCAAGACATCGACCCCTGGATCGGTCACGGCTGTGTCGAGGGTGAGCCCTTCACCTTCAATAACCCCCTGTTTGACCCCCAGTTTCACGCCGCCGTAGACTGGTCGATCACCCTGCGCCTGCCCTCGGGCCTACGCGCGCCCAAAGAGGACGGCTACTTCAACCCGCTCAACGGCGGCGCCTTGTTGACCGGCTTCGGCGGCGCGCCGCACACCCGCTGGGACTGGGAGAACGTCACCGAGCGCCCAATGGAGATGAGCCACGGCCAGAACCTCATCCCCCATCACCTCATCTACGTCTCTGACCAGGCGCCATCAGAGCCGCCGTTCCTCACACGGCTGATGCCCGTGGCCGGGGAGGCCGTGTTTCGTTCGGGCTGGGACACAGACGCCCGCTTCGTGTCGTTTATCGCCGAGTCTGGATCGGCACGAAAGACGCTGCACGACCACGTTGACAGCACCTCGTTCTCCTTGGCCGCGTATGGCGAGTACCTGCTCGTCGATCCCGGCTATTACAAACCGAACGAGCTCGACAACGCCGTCACCAGCGAGCCCACCGCCCACAACGTCCTGCTCATCGACGGGCGCGGCGCCCCAGAGAAGGGCCTGCTCACCAACTTCGGCGACACAGACGCCAGCTTTGAGCAGCTTCACGACGGCGAACGGATCGAGCTGGCCGAGGCGATGATGCGGTTTGAGGACACCGACCAGCGCCGGGCGATGATCGCCGTAGACGGCCGGTATTATCTGGTCGTAGACCGCCTAGAACCCGATACCTCCAGCCCCCGGGAGCACCGCTGGCGTGTGGGCGGCTGGGCGTCGGACGAGGTCGGCGGCGCGTTCACCCAGCACGACGATGGCGCCACCTGGGAGCGGTCGCTCGCCGGGGTGCGTGTCACCTTGGCCTCCACCGCCCCGGGCCTCACGCCCACGTCACCCGAGTTTGTGTCGTTTGAGGCCCCCTACGTTCATGAGTTTAACCTGAGCCGCGACGTGGCCCACCACAGCGTGCTCGACGGGGTCGTGAACGCCGTGGCGCCTGGATTCTTGGCCGTGCTCGCGCCGTATCGGGTGGGCGCCGAGCTTGGCGAGGACGATGGCCCCCTCACCGTGACCATCCGCCAACAAGGGGAGGGCTGGGCGCTGATTCAGGTTCAGCTCGCCACGGAGACCCACTGGGCGCTCTCCCGGGATCCCGACGCGCCCGAGTCGTTCACCCTGCCCGACGGCGGGATCATCACCACAGACGCCGCCTTCGCCTTGTGGAGCGAAGACGGCGGCTTGGCGATGATCCTGCACGGTCAATCGTTGGCCCTCGACGGGGTGACCCTCGCCGAGGGCGACGACGCGGTGATCGTCGTGGAGTGAGACGCGCCGGGGCTCAGGGGCAGCCCGACTCCGCCGCGCCTGGGGTGCCCTTCTCGCCGTTGCCCGCGGCCGTGGTCGACTTGCACCAGTTGGTAGAGGTGTTGTTGTCGGTCGCGTTGTGTTTGGACGTCTTGAGGTGCATCGACTCGCCGGTGCCAAAGGGCCAAGACCCGGTGAAGGTCAGGGTGTCGATGGTGACCGTGTTGAACTTGAGGGTGAGGGTGTCACCGCCGCTGTTGCTGAAGTTGAGCGTAGAGTGGTACTCCCCGTCCATCACTAGGCCGCCGTTGCTCGCTGTGTTGGACTCATAGGCCAAGGTGGCGTAGCCCTTCGCCGGGACGACGACGTTAAAGCTCGTGTCCACGGCCCGGTCCGTCGAGGTGGTGTCGGCGAAGGTCCAGCCGGCACAGATCGCGATATCAGTGGTGGTGGTGTTGTACAGCTCGACCCACTCGCCGTTGGGGTCGGTGGCAATGCTGGGGTTCACCATCACCTCGGTCACGATGAGGTCGCCCGCGCTGATCAGGCCCTCGTCACAGGTGAGGTCACAGTCGTTGTCGAGGCCGTCACGCACCTCGGTGGCGCCGGAGTACACCGTGGCCTCGTCGTCGTCACAGTCCGTCCCGCCGTAGGCCTTGGCGTCGTCGCCGTCGAAGTCGCGGTCGTAGTCGCTCAGGCCGTCGCAGTCGGTGTCTGTGCCGTCGTACCACACCTCCGTCGCCGAGGTGTTCACGTCCGAGCGGGTGTCGTCACAGTCGTCGCCGCCGTGGCTGTCGGACTCCTCGCCGTCGCCGTCTTGGTCGTAGTCGCTGCCGCCATCGCAGTTCTGATCGACGCCGTCGTACCAGACCTCGGCGGCGCCGACGTTCACCGTAGACTTCGTGTCATCACAGTCGTTGCCGCCATAGGCCACGGGGGTGTAGCCGTCGCTGTCGCGGTCGTAGTCGTTCTTGCCATCGCAGTTCTGGTCCGTGCCGTCGTACCAGATCTCCGTGGCGGCCGGGCTCACCGCCGAGCTGTTGTCGTTGCAGTCCGAGCCGCCGTACACCGAGCTGGTGTAGCTGTCGCCGTCCTTGTCGTAGTCGCTGCCGCCGGAGCAGTCCTGATCGACACCATCGTACCAGGTCTCCGTCGCGCTGGTGTTGATGCTGGAGTTTGTGTCGTTACAGTCCGTGCCGCCATACGTCGAGGAGCTGGAGCCGTCGCCGTCTTGGTCGTAGTCGCTGCCGCCAGAGCAGTCCTGATCAACGCCGTCGTACCAGCTCTCCGTGGCGCCGGGCTTGATGCTGGAGTTTGTGTCGTTGCAGTCCGTGCCGCCATAGGCCAAGGCCGTGAGGCCGTCGCCGTCCTGATCGTAGTCGCTGCCGCCGGAGCAGTTCTGATCCGTGCCGTCGTACCAGGTCTCCGTCGCGCCGGGGTTGATGCCCGCCGTGGTGTCGTTGCAGTCGTTGCCGCCGTGGCTGGAGGAGACGTAGGTGTCGCCGTCCTGGTCGTAGTCGCTGCCGCCGGAGCAGTCCTGGTCTGTGCCGTCGTACCAGACCTCGGTGGCGCCGGGCTTGATGGCGGCGCTGTTGTCGTTGCAGTCGGTGCCGCCGTAGGTGGACGAGAGGTAGGTGTCGCCGTCTTGATCGTAGTCGCTGCCGCCGGAGCAGTCTTGATCGGTGCCGTCGTACCAGATCTCCGTGGCCCCGGGCTTGATGGCGCTGTTGTTGTCGTTGCAGTCGCTGCCGCCGTAGCTCGACGAGATCACGCCGTCGCCGTCGCGGTCATAGTCGCTGCCACCGGAGCAGTCTTGATCCGTGCCGTCGTACCAGACCTCGGTGGCGCCGGGGTTGATCGTGGACTTCGTGTCGTCGCAGTCGTTTCCGCCGTAGGTGGAGGAGAGGTAGCTGTCGGCGTCTTGATCGTAGTCGTTCTTGCCGTCGCAGTTCTGATCGACGCCGTCGTACCAGGTCTCGGTGGCGCCGGGCTTCACGCTGGCGTCGGCGTCGTTGCAGTCGGTGCCGCCGTAGGAGGATGAGTCGAGGCCATCAGCGTCTTTGTCGTAGTCGCTGCCGCCGTCACAGTCCTGATCGACGCCGTCGTACCAGATCTCCGTGGCGCCCACCTTGATCGTGCTGTCGGTGTCGTCGCAGTCGGTGCCGCCGTAGGCCAGGGCGGTCGCGCCGTCGCCGTCTTGGTCGTAGTCGCTCTTGCCGTCGCAGTTGGAGTCGACGCCGTCGTACCACGTCTCGCTGGCGGCGGTGTTCACCGCGCCGTCGGTGTCGTCACAGTCGCTGCCGCCGAACGATGAGGACTTGAAGCCGTCGCCGTCTTGGTCGTAGTCGTCAGATCCGTCACAGTCGCCGTCGAGGCCGTCGTACCAGGTCTCGCTGGCGCCGGGGTTGGAGGCCGCGCGGGTGTCGTCACAGTCGTCGCCGCCGTAGCTGCTGCTCTCGTAGCCGTCTTTGTCGGCGTCGTAGTCGTTGGCGCCGTCACAGTTGGCGTCCACCCCGTCGTACCACGCGTCGGCGGCGCCAGCGTTCACCGCGGCGTCGTAGTCGTCGCAGTCGTTGCCGCCGTAGGCGTCGCTCTCAAAGCCGTCGGCGTCGTAGTCGTAGTCGTTCTTTCCGTCACAGTCGGAATCGACGCCGTCGTACCAGGTCTCGGTCGCCAGGGGGTTCACCGCGCCGTCGAGGTCGTCGCAGTCTTGGCCACCGTAGGCGTCGGAGTCTACGCCGTCGCCGTCTTGGTCGTAGTCGCTCGTCTCTGTGCAGTCTTGATCGACGCCGTCGTACCAGATCTCCACCGCGTCGGGGTTGATGTCGGGGTTGGCGTCGTCGCAGTCGCCCTCAAAGTCGGAGAAGCCGTCGAGGTCGTCGTCCTCAAGATCGGTGTACTCGTCGATGGTGCCGTCACAGTCGTTGTCGGCGCCATCGGCCACCTCGACGGCGTCGGGGTAGGTGCTGTCGTCGCTGTCGTCGCAGTCTCCATCACACACGGTCACGCCGTCGCCGTCGTCGTCAAGGCAGGCGTCGATGTTGACGCTCACGAGGCAGGAGCTCGTCGCGCCGCGGTCGTCGGTGACGGAGAGGGTGATGTTGTGCAGGGCCTCGGCCGCGCCGCCCGCGGTGAGGGGCTGGGTGAAGGTGACGAGGCCCGCGCCGTCGGGGTTGCCCTCAAACAGGAGACCGTCTACGTCGCTCTCGACGACCACACCCAGAAGGGCGTTGGTCATCTCGGCGTCGGAGACCTGGGCCTCGAAGGTGATGTTGTCGGTCTCGAAGAAGGTGAGGCCGTCCTCAGGGGAGATCCAGGCGCACAGCGGGAGCTCGTTGGGCTCGGCGGTGACGACGACGTTCGCCTGGGTGGCCTGGTTCGCGGTGTCGGTGACCGTGACAGTGACGGTGTGCTCGGCGTCGGAGAGCGTGAGGCTGAGGCCCGCGTTGCCCCCCTCACACTCGGTGAGGTCGTTGGGGCCGTTGAACAGGACGCCGTCGATGTCGCTCTCAACGGTGATCTGCAGGTCCGTGAGCTCGTCCTCATCGGCGAGCTGCAGACACAGCTCAATGGCCTCATCGGGGTTGAACACCGTGCCCGAGCTGGGCCGCACGATGGTGACCGAAGGCGCGTCGTCGACGACCTTGATCTGGGTGTCGTTGTCGCAGCCCGCGAGGGCCAGGGCGATGAGCAGGGGCGTGGTGAGACCGAAGGAAGGGCGCATGGGGACTCCTCAGAGATGCCCGAGATAACCCGGCGCGGGCGGGGTCTGCGCGACGAGTTCGTGACGCGAGCCGGGCGTTGACCGGGGGCGCCGTCGCTGGGCGGATCCTGGGCTCAGCGGGAGAGGATCCTCACGATCTCAAGCGTTTGGGCCTGGGCTGAGGCGGCGAGGGAGCGCTGGCCCCGGGCGCGCAGGAGGTTGTGCTCGCCCCGGGTGGGGGCCACGGCGGGGTTCCAGCCGAAATAACGCTCATTCAGGGCGTCGGCGCAGAACCGGGCGGACAGCTCCAGGCAGATGCGGGTGATGCCCAAGGGCAGGCGCTCCCGCTCCTCGGCGGTGAGGGGCCGGGCCTGGAGGTAGGCCGTGGCGCTCGCGGCGAAGAGGCCGAGGTCAAAGGTGGCGTCGGTGACGTCTTCAGCGGCGGGGTTACACCACGAGCGCCAGGCGTCCCCCAGCTCAACCTCCAGGGGCAGCTCACCCATTGTGTCGAGGTCGAGCAGGCAGAGGCCCTCTCCGGCGGCGCTAAAGCGCAGGTTGCTGATCTTGAGATCCCCGTGGGACACCCTCGCGGGGCTGTCTAGGGGCCCCGACCACGCCGACCACGCGCTGAGGATGGACAACGCGAGGGGCTCGACCTGGGCGAAGAGGCGGTGGTCGGGGTGATCGTGGAGGGCCTGCTCCAAGACCTGCATGTGGTGGGGCGTCCAGTGGGCGAGGGGGCGGCGGGAGCGGAAGCTGTGGTGCAGATCAGCGGTGGCCTCATGCCAGCGAGCGACCAGGGCCCCGGCGGCGGCGGCCAGGGCGGGATCGTGCAGCTTGTGGACAGTGAGCCCCTCGACGTAGGTGAGCGCACGCCACGCCGCGCCCTCGTCGTCTTGATGCCAGAGCGCACCGTCGTCGGTGGGGATCAGCCGCGGCGTGACGAGGCCCTTCGCGGCGACGTGGGCGGTGACGGCCTCGATGTCGTGGTGGACCTCGGGTGAGAAGATCGTGTTGAGCCGCTGGATGACCGCCCGGGGCGGGTCGCCGATCAAGAAGGTCTCGTTGATGAGCCCGCCCTCCAGGGGCCGCTGGGGCTGATCATGCAGGGTCTTCCAGGGGAACGTCGGCGCCGTGCGCATCGGGGCTCTCTCCAGTTGTCGTCTTTGGTCATCGGCGCTTGACACGTTCTTCACACATTCGATAGAACGGGGCTTACCTTCTCCGACCAACGTGCCATCCGTGGCAGACTATCCAAGGAGCCCGTCATGCGCAGCGCACTTCTCCCCCTCGTCGTCATGTCCTTCGTCGCCTTCTCCGCCGTCGGCTGCAAAAAGAAGGGCGAGATCACCGAGCCCGTCGTGAGCGAGCCGATGCCGATGCCCGTTGAGGAGCCCGCGAAGGAGATCCCGCAGCACGTCCAGGCGATGAAAGAGAACTTCGAGCGCGTCTTCTTCGACTTCGACTCCTCCGATCTCGTCGACAGCAGCAAGGCCGCGCTCACGGACAACGTGAAGATCATGCAGGCCCACAACGACGTGAAGCTGCAGATTCAGGGCCACGCCGATGAGCGCGGCACCACGGACTACAACCTGGCCTTGGGCCAGCGCCGGGCCGACGCCATCAAGAACCACATGATCAACCAAGGCGTGGCCCCCTCTCGCCTCGCTGTGGTCTCTTACGGCGAAGAGAAGCCCCTCGACCCGGGCAGCAACGAGCGCGCCTGGGCCCAGAACCGCCGCGCCGAGTTCATCATCACTTGGGGCGACGCCGCCACCGTCGGCAGCAGCACCGACAACAAGTGACCCGGCGTGCCGTCTGAGCTAGGGTCGCCGGGCTGGGTAGACACCCACTGCCACCTCGACGACCCCGCCTATGACGATGACCGAGACGCGGTGGTCCTTCGCGCCGAGCGCGCGGGGGTCCACCGCGTCGTCGTTCCGGGGGTGAGTCCCGCCTCGTGGGACCGCGCCCGGCGCTGCCGCGACCGTTTCCCACGGCTCATCCGCCTCGCCTTCGGCCTGCACCCCTGGGCGCTGCGAGGTTTAGACGCCGCCGGCCGCGCCCAAGCCCTCGACGCCCTGCCCCAGGCCCTTGAGGATGGCGCCATCGCGGTCGGCGAGTGTGGCCTCGACGGGAACCTCGCCCGAGAGGGCGGGCCGAGCGTCGATGAGCAGTCCGTGATCTTGAGCGCCCAGCTCGACCTCGCCCAGGCCCGGGGCCTCCCGGTGATCCTGCACGCCGTGCGGGCCCACGGCGCATTGCTCGCGCTCCTCAAAACGCGGGGCGGCCCTGTCCCCGGCGTCCTGCACAGCTACTCCGGCCCGGCGGAGCTCGTGCCCGACTTTGTGCGCCTAGGGCTCTACCTCTCCTTCGGCGGGCAGGTGACCAACCCCAAAGCGGTGAAGGTTCACAAGGCCGTGAGCGTGACCCCCGCGGCGCGGCTGCTCGTGGAGAGCGACGGCCCGGATCAGCCGCCCTTCCCGCGGGTCACCCAGCGCAGTGAGCCCGCCGACGTGGCCCGGCTCGCGGCGGTGATGGCAGACCTTCGTGGCGGTGTCTGGGACGACCCGGCCGCGGCGCTCTTTGGCTCAGCCCTGATCGCCAGAGGCCTCAGCGGCGCTCACCAAGGCCCCAAACCAGGCCTCAAAGCCGTCGGTCTGCACGAAGGCCAAGGCCCGGCGCACCATGAGCTCTTCAGCCTGGGGCCGCCAGCCCTCCTCAAGGCCTGAGCCCTCCAAGAAGTCGCGGGCGCTCTTGTCGCCGCCTTGGGTGAGCGCGGCGTCGATGGCCCCGCGGAGCTGCCCGGCGAAGGCCTCGCTGCGGGTCAAGGCGCGTAAGAGCGCCTCGATGTCGGTGACGAGGCCCTCGGGGTCGAGCTTGTCGAGCTCATGGGCCCAGGCGCTCAAGGGGAAGTGCATCGCCACGTCGAAGCCGTCCGCGCGCCAAGCGGCGATGTCTTGGGCGTGCTCCGGGGCGCAGAAGTGGCGCACGGCGATCTCGACGCTGCGGGCGATGGCGTCGTCCACCACCTCCTTCACCCGGCCCTCCATCTGGCGCTCGACCTCTCCGCCCACCACCTTCGCCGCCACCCCCGCCGCCGCGGCGAGCTGGCCCAGGCGCCCCCGCGAGAGCGGGCTCGCCGCGAAGGCGTCCATGGCCCCTTTGGGCACCTGCACCTTCTTGGCGTAGTCGTTCAGCGTCGTCTGGAGCATGTCGCGCATGAGGTTTCGGATGGCGCGATGATCGACGATGGCGCGAACCAGCAGCGGATCGGGGCTGTACGGGCGTCGGAGCAGGTCTTTCACCGCCCGGCTCACCTCGGGGGAGACCCGCTGGGCCAAGGTGCCTTGTTGGGAGACGGCGAGCTGGCGGCTGGCCTGGAGCTGGTCGAGGATCCACCTGCGGGTGCGGTCGTCCTCGACGCTGGCGCGCATGCCGGAGAGGATGGCGTCGGCCAGCCAGCGGGAGTCCACGAGCTCCTTCGCCGGGCGAGAGAGCAGGTCGTCGAGGATCAGGCTCACCAGCGCGCGAAGGTGGCTGTCGTCCTCGCGGAGCAGGCGGAGCAGCGATGGGGCGAGGGGCATAGGTGCGACCAAGAGCGACGCGCCGTCGCGGGTTAGAGGGCTCCCCCTAACCTGGACACCGCGCGTATGTTCGACCACCTCCAGCATGAGCCCGTGAATCGCCCCAAGGTGAACCTCGCCGCCTTGGTCACCGCGACGGCCGCCACGGCGGCGCTCATCGGCATGCTGGTCTGGGGCGTGCTGTGGGTGCTCTCGATGTTGGGTCTGGGCAACAAGGTTGACCCCGTCGAGGTGAGCTACGAGCCCTTGGACGACGGCCGCCGCCTGGAGGAGCTGCTCCCCGACGGCGAGGTGCGCCCCTTACGCCCGCTGGTGCCGAACGACGAGGCGCCGCCGCCCTCAGAAGGTGCCGGAGAACCCGACCTGGCTCCCTGAAGCGCTGAGCTGCACGGCCTTTCGTTGGTGCAGGGTGGGCACGACGAGGCCCACGCTCGCGCCGATGAGCGCCCCGGCTAGCACGTCCGAGGGGTGATGGCGCCCGGCGGCGACCCGCAGGCTCGACACGCTGATGGTGAGCGCCCCGGCGGCGCCATACGCGGCGGCGCGCTTGGCGGGGGTGGCGCCGGAGAGGTCAAACATACGCGCGGCGCAGAAGGCCAAGGCCGCGGTGTTGGAGGCGTGGCCCGAGGGGAAGCTGCGCTCGGAGTCGGCCTCGGCGCGTTTCTCTTCCCACTCGGCGCGGGTCTCGGCGTCTAGCGTGTCGGGGTCTAAGGCGGTGAACGGGCGAGGGCGATCTTGGGCGGACTTCACGACGTCGGTGATCAGGCCGTTGATCGCGAAGGTCTCCAGGTAGATGCCCGTGCGCACCCAGGGGCTCTCGCCGTCGTGAACCCCGTCGGCCACCGATGCGGCGAGGCCGAGGCCGATCGTGCCGTAGAGGAGCACGTCGGAGGCGTGGTGGGCCGTCTGGTTGAAGCGCGGCTCAACCCACGCGTCCAGAAACGGCGGGTTTGAGACGAGGCCCAAGGGCACGGCGTCGTCGTTGACGACGTAGTTCATCAGCGCGAAGGTGGCGCCCGCGGCGACGGTGATCGGCGCGCTCACGGCGGGGTCGTAGTGGAAGGTTTGGGGCTCGGCGGCCTGGGCGGTGGCGGCGGAGAACGAGAGGGCGATCGAGAGGAGGAGGGTGCGCATCCGTGGATCCTAGCACAAGCTCCGAAGGATCAAAAGATCGCCTCCGCGGACCAAGATTGACCGACACCTCAAGGTCGCTCTTGACGAGCGGTGCGGGCGATGTCACGTTGTCGTCACCTCGCCGCTCGCGGGGAATCTTCTCAGCATTTGCCCTGGAGTCGCCCCCTGAGCGGCTCCCCACCTCGGCCAGAGCTGCCGGCTCTGCGCGGACACGCCCCACTTCGCGGCGTGGCCCCCGAGGCGATGGACAGCGCTGCCTGACCGGCCTGCTCGTCTCAATCGGAAACTCACGCCCATGCGCGCCTTCATCTTGTCTCTCGTCGCCGTCTTCTCGCTCAGCGCCTTCGCCGCTGAGCTCCTCGCCTGCCCCGTTGAGGGCTGCGGCATCGACGCCTCCCTGCACGCCGTCACCACCACCCCCGCCGATGTTGAGGTGGAGGCTTGGTCTTGGCTGGCCCACGACCTCGCCTTGGCCCGCTTGGCCTTGGCCGAGGGTGACAACACCACCGCCCGCGAGCTCGCCCAAGGCGCTCACGTCGCGCTTCGCACCCACGCGGGCAGCGTGCGCGCCGAGCGTGGCCTGGCCTTCGTGACCGGCCTGCACCTCGCCTTGGCTGAGGTCATCGTGCGCGCGGGCGGCTCGGCGCCCCCGGCCTTGGCCTTGGCGAGCTGACCCGCAGGAGCCGTGCATTGGGGGAGCCCGCCGAGCCCGAGGACCGCACCCAACGAATGCGTTGGTCGGACCTCTACAACCTCCCCGGCGCGCTCACCCTGTCGCGCCTGCCTTTGGCGTGGCTCTGCGCCCAACACAAGCACGACCGAGACGCCCTGGCGCTCGGTCTCTTCGTGTTTGTGCTCACCGACGTGCTCGACGGCCCCTTGGCCCGGCGCTGGGGCCTCAGCTCTCGGGCGGGGGTCTTCGCCGATGGTTGGCTCGACAAGTTCTTCTTGGTCGCCTTCGCCTGGTCGATCCTTGTGGGCGGCTTCGTGGAGGGGCACCACCTGCTCGGCTGGTTCATCCGGGAGATCATTCAGGCCCTCATGGTGCCGTTCTTCTTCCGGCGACATGTCCAGGCTGCGGAGCCCCTGCGCCAGCCCAGCGCGGCGGGCAAAGCCACCACGATCGTCGTCACCTTGGGCCTCTTCGCCGCCCTGGCGGGGCAGAGATCCTTGACCGACCTCTCGGCGATCTTCGCCGGGGTCTTGGGCGTGATCACCGCGGGGCAGTATCTCTGGCGAGAGACCCCGTGGGGGCGCGCGGACACTTGATGGCCTGCGGCGGCGATAGATGGGCGCGTGGGGTGATGCCCCGGCGCCGAGCGGATAGTCAACAAAGTTTTGGCGGGCGCGGGAAGCGCGCGATGCTGGCCAGGAGCGACTCGTGAACAGCCAGGACCACCCGATCATTCAGGAAGAAGAGCGGCTTCTGCGCGACGTGCGCACCTTGCTGATCGAGCGCCCCGTGCTCACCGGGGCGAGCGAGCACGACATCGTCGAGGAGCTTCACCGCCTTCGCACGGACATCGCCCAGGCCAAAGAAGAAGACAAGGGCTCGATGTTGCAGCAGTTTGATCAGCTCTCGGCCCTGCTCGGCCAGCTTCGGCGCGGGCGAAACCACGACGAGCTCGACCCGGACTGCCCCTACTTCGCCCACATCCGCCTGCGTGAGTCCGGCCGTGAGCGCGACATCTTCTTGGGCAAAGCCAGCCGCACCGACCACGGCCTGCGCATCATCGACTGGCGAAACGCCCCCATCGCCCAGCTCTTTTACCGCTACGCCGAGGGCGACGAGTACGCTGAAGAGCTCGCCGACCGCGTGGTGGAGGGTGAGCTGACGGTGCGCCGCACGCTCACCATCGCCGGGGGGCACCTCGAGCGCATCGACAGCCCCCAAGGCGTGTTTCTGCGTGACCACGCCGGAGACTGGGCGCGGCGCGTTCAAGACGACCCCAAGCTCGCCGGGGGCCAAGGAAGCGCGCTGCTCGCCCACCACCGCACCCAAGGCTACGACCGCCGCCTCGGCGAGCGGATGCGGGCCGAGCGCCGCCGCGAAGACAAACACCTGCCCGACATCGCCGCCCTGATTGACCCGGCGCAGTTTGAGCTGATCTCCGGCCCCGACTCCGGCCTCGTCGTCGTGCGCGGCGTGGCGGGCTCGGGCAATACGACGGTGGCCCTGCACCGCGCGGCCTGGCTCAACTTCCAAGACCCCCAGCGGTTTGCGCCCGAGCGGATGATCGTCGTCGTCTGGGGCAAGGCCCTGCGCGACTACATCTCGAAGGTGCTCCCGGCCTTGGGGGTCGAGGGCGTCACGGCGGTGACCTGGGGCCAGTGGTCCCAAGAGCTGATGCGGCGGCACTTCCCGATGTTGCCTCGCAAGACGGCCGAAGACACCCCTGAAGTGGTGAGCCGCCTCAAGCTGCACCCGGGCCTGTTGCCCTTGATGCGCCGGGTGGTCGAGCAGAACACCGGGGCCCCCACGGCCCATGGCGTGCTTGATGACTGGCTGTCGCTGTTTATGCGCCTGGAGAACCTGCGCGACAACCTCGCCGTCACCGCGCCGGGCGCCTTCTCCGACGTAGAGATCGAGCGCGCTTGGGCTTGGCTCTCCCGCCAACGCTACGCGCTCCAGGCCTGGATGGAGGGTGACCGCGAAGAGACGCTCGAGCTCGACGCTGAAGACGACGCGCTGCTCCTGCGTTTTTGGCAGCTCCGCGTCGGCCCTCTGCGCAACCGCTCCAAGCGCCCGCTGCGTTACACCCACATGATCGTCGATGAGGTGCAGGACCTCTCCCCGGTGGAGCTGGCGGTGCTCTTGGACACCCTCGACGACGCCCGCTGCGCCACCTTGGCCGGCGACACCCAGCAGCACATCCAGACCACGGCGGGCTTCTCTTCGTGGTCAGAGCTCCTCGATCACCTGTCCTTAGAGACCACCGAGGTCAACACCCTCAAGGTGAGCTACCGCTCGACGGAGCCCATCACGAGCTTCGCGCTACAGGTGCTCGGGCCGCTCCGCGAGGACCACGTCCCGCCGCTCACCACCCGCGGCGGCGCCCCGGTGGAGCTGTTCCGCTTCACCGATCACGGCGGCTGCGTGGCGTTTCTGGGCGAGGCCCTGCGCGAGCTCGTCTCCAACGAGCCCTTGGCGTCTATCGCCGTGCTCACCGCGAACGAGGAGCTCTCCAAGATCTACGCCGACGGCCTGGTGCTCGCTGAAGTGCCCGGCGTGCGCCTGGTTCACGACCAAGAGTTCGCGTTTAAGCCCGGCGTTGAGGTCACTGAGGTCAGCGAGGTCAAGGGCCTGGAGTTCGACTACGTCATCTTGGTCGAGGTCTCGGCGCGCTGTTACCCCGACGACTCCCACGCCCGGCGCCTCTTGCACGTCGGGGCCACCCGCGCCGTTCACCAGCTCTGGCTCACGTCCGTGGGCACGCCCTCGCCGATGCTCAACACCTCGGAGACGGGGGCGGTGGGCGAATCCTCGGCGGGTTAGCCCGGCTCGCCTTTTTTGGCGCGGCTGAGCGTGTCCAAGAACGCCGTCTGGGTGATCGCCCGGTGCTGGGCGGCCAAGAAGTGCCCCAGGGCGTTCTCGTAGCTCGTCGAGTAGCTCTCGTTGAGCAGGCGGCGGGTGAGCTCGATGGCGACGCTGTGGTTGGGGCCCAAGGCGGCGATCATCTGGGCCTGGGCGGCGTCGAGATCGTCGTTCACCGCGTCGAGGATGCCCATGAACCCCGCCTCTTGGGCGCTGATCACCGGGCTCGTGAGCGCGATTCGTTTGGCGTGGCCGAGGCCGACGTACTTCGCCAGGCGAAAGGTGCCCATGCCGGGCAAGAAGCCGAGCTGCACCTCAGGGAGCTGGAACGTCGCCCGGGTGGTGCCCACGCGTAGGTCACACACCAAGGCGATCTGGAAGCCGCCGCCGACGGCCGGGCCGTCTACCAGCGCGATCGTCGCTTTGGGCAGGCGCTCTAAGCGGGTGCAGCACTTCTCCCAGCGGTTGAAGCCGTGGATGTCCAGGGCCTCTCTGGGGTTCCAGTCGCCGAAGTCCATGCCTTCGCTGAACGCGCCGCCGTCGCCCCGGAACACGACCACCCGGGCCTGGGAGGCGTCCTCCAGGTGATCACACACCGCGGTCAGCTCCTTGACCATCTGCACGTTGATGCGGTTGCCGCCGGGGCGCGAGAGGGTGACGGTGGCCACGCCGTCGTGTTCGTCGTAGCGGAGGGTGCGCAGATCGTTCATAAGGGCTCCTCTGGGCGTCATGCTGTCGCGAGTATACAGCGGTGACCGTCGAGCTTGACCCGGCGTCGTCCGGCAAGTGAGGTGGGGTCAAGCTCGACGGTCACCGCTGTCGCCCTGCGAGCGCGAGCCCCATCGCTGGGATAATCGCCCCTGGCCCAGGAAGGAACCATGGAACTCATCAAGCAGCTCATCGACCTCGTCCTGCACCTCGACAAGCACCTCGCCGAGCTCACGACGACGTATGGCACCTGGATGTACGGCATCCTCGCCGTGATCGTGTTCTGCGAGACGGGGCTGGTGGTGACGCCGTTTCTGCCCGGGGACTCGCTCTTGTTCGCCGCGGGCTCTCTGGCGGCCATCGGTGAGCTGAACCCCCACCTGCTCTTCGGGCTGCTCGCGGTCTGCGCCATCCTCGGCGACACGGTGAACTACTCCTTGGGCAGCTACTTCGGGGAGAAGGTCTTCACGCCCGACGCGCGCATCTTGAAGACCGAGTACCTGGAGATGACCCACCGGTTTTACGAGAAGCACGGTCGCAAGACGATCATCTTCGCCCGCTTTGTGCCCATCGTGCGCACCTTCGCCCCCTTCGTCGCGGGCGCGGGCAAGATGGACTATCGCCACTTCATCACGTCGAACGTCGTCGGCGGCCTGTTGTGGACGTCGAGCTTCATCTACGGCGGCTACTTCTTCGGCAACCTGCCCATCGTGAAGAAGAACTTCACCTTGGTGATCTTCGCCATCATCTTCTTGTCTGTGGTGCCCGGGGTCTACGAGGTAGTGAAGGCGCGTCGGGCACAACAGGCCGAGAAAAACGCCTCCTCGGGGTGATCCAAAGGGGAAGTTGACGGCTCCTTCACAACATCCACCCCGTACGTGAAGGAGCCCACCATGCGACTCTCCATCGCCCTCTTCGGCCTCGTCTTGGCCTTCGCCGCTGGTCTCGGCGCGCAGCAGCTCATCCCCGCCGCCCAGGCTGAAGGTTCGTTCTCCAGCCGCTCTTACAACTGCGCGGCCTTCGTCGTGAAGGAGCACCGCTTCGACGACCGCACCCAGAGCTGGGTGTCCGCCGACGCCAAAGGGGAGGGGATGCGCGCCACCCGGCTGCCCGGCGGCTGGACGCCCCTGGGCGCGAACTCCGGCGAGAACGGCACCGTCGTCACCGCCTGCGGCGCCTCGCTCTGAGCCTCTCCGGCGCGCCGTGATACCCTCCCCAGCGTCGTGAACGGCTTGGGAGGTGTGTGTGGTGGTGGACAACGAGGCGGTCGCGGGCGCCGCGCTCCGGCTGCGGGCCGGGATTCAGGCGGCGAGCGCGGGCCTGGTCGAGCGTGAGGCGGTGGTTGAGCTGCTCATGCTCTGCGCCGTGGCGCGGGAGCACCTGCTCGTCATCGGCCCGCCAGGCACCGCCAAGAGCCTCGCCATTCGCCGGGCCACCCAGGTGCTCGGCGGTCGGCTGTTTGAGTATATGCTCGGGCGTTTTACCGAGCCGCCGGAGCTCTTCGGCCCCATCGACCTCAACCGCCTGCGTGAGGGCGCCTTTGAGACGCGCACTGAAGGCATGTTGCCCGAGGCCGACATCGCGTTTCTGGACGAGGTCTTCGCGGGCTCGACGGCCATCCTCAACAGCCTGCTCACCCTGCTCAACGAGCGGCGGTTTAAGCGGGGGCACACGTCCCTGACATCGCCCCTGCGGGTGTGCGCCGGGGCGTCGAACAGCCTGCCGGAGCAGGGGGAGCTGGCGGCCTTCGCCGATCGGTTCTTGGTGCGGGTGTTCGCCCGTCCCATCTCCGACAGCCGCTTGGAGGAGCTTCTGGCCGAGGGCTGGGGCGCCTCGACGAGCGCGCTCACGCCGCTCTCTAGTCTGGCCGACCTCGACCTCGTCACCGCCGCCGCCGCCCAGGCCGATCTGGGCCCGATCCGCCCGGCCATCGCTGAAGCCGTGCGCGCGCTGCGGGCCGCTGGGGTTCACCTCTCCGACCGCCGGGTGGTGAAGCTCCAGGGCCTCGTCGCCGCGGCGGGGGCCTTGGCCGGGCGGCAGACGCCTACGGACGCTGACCTCTGGCCCATCGTGTATGCGGTCCCCGATGAGGAGTCCCAGGCCGTCGCCCGTGAGGCCCTGCGCCCCTTGTTGAGCCGGGCCGAGAGCGGGAGCCTGCCCGTCGCCGCCGAGGAGGCCAGCGCCGGGCCCGCCGCCCGCGCCGCGAGGTTGGGCGCCGCCCTCAACACCCTGCTGAGCGCCCCGGAGGAGCTGGGTGAGGCGAGCCAGCGCCGCGCCCGGCTCAAGGTCGAGGCCCTGTTGCGTGAGGTAGACGCCGGGTTCGCCGAGGCCGACCTGCCGCCGGAGCTCGCCGCGCTGCGGGTGAGCGCCCGGGCTTGGCTCCAGGCCCCCGCCCGGTGAGCCCGCCGACTCTGGCGCTGCACACTCTGCCGTGGCCACGCCGGGAGCCGCCGCTTGTTCCCCGGGGCGCCGTGGCCTTTGGGGACGCCGCCCGACGCCTCGCCGCGCGTCTCTTGGAGGAGGAGGACGAGGCCCTCGCTGGCCTGGAGGGCGCCTGCGCCGAGGGGCTCATCGTCATCCGTGGCCCTGAGAGCACGTTGCCGTGGGTAGACCATGTGGTCTATTTTGGCGCCGAGCCCGAGGCCGTCGAGCTGTTTGTGCCCACGACCTTGGCCTGCCCGCTGCCCCCGGCCTTGACCCTGGCCGCCCTGCGCAGGGCCTCGGGCCAGCCTCAAGGCGCCTTGTTGGTGGTGCCCGACCCCCTGCGGGTGATGCCGCTCTCGGCCTGCCGCGCTCTGCGACGCGCGGCCTTGGTCGCCTGGCTGGGCGCATGATCCCTAGCCTCGCCCCCTGGTCCCGCGAGCTCGACGGCCTCACGCCCAAGGCCGTGGCGCTGCTCGCCGTGGTGTTGCCCAGGGCCCAGCGCCTCATCGACGCCGCCGACGGCGCCGACGCCGCCCAGCACGGGGATCCCGACGGCCTCGACGGCCTGGCCCGCCGGGGTCCGTTCGAGCGCCTGCTGCTCTCGGAGTGGGCGCTGGCCGACGCCGTGCCCGAGGAGTTTCTGCGCCGGGCGGCCATGAATGAGCTGCTGTTCACCAAGCAGGCCACCCGGTCTCAGGCCCCGCCGCCTCGCCGCCGGGTGCTGATCCTCGACGCCGGGCCGGGCAGCTTGGGGGCGCCGCGCCTCGTGCAGCTCGCCTTGGTGTTGGCCGCCGCGCGCCGGGCCCATGAGCGCGGGCAGGTCGTGGCGTTTGGCGGCATGGGCCGGGCTGAAGACGGGCTCGTGGAGGGGCTCTCCGAGGCGTCGATCCGCGGGATGTTGTCTTGGCGCAGCCACCACGAGCCGCCCCAGGACGCCAACGTCCGCTGGTCCGCCGCCTTAGGAGACGCCGCCATTGACGGGCTGTGGGTGTGTGGGGACGGCGACTTCGCCCGGGCCGCGCCGCCGGGCTGGGCCACGGTGAGGGTGACCGAGCCCTTTGGTGAGCCGGACGCTTTGGTCGTGGAGCTGAGCCGGGGCGGCCGGGCGCTGGGCGGCGTGCGGCTGCCGATGCCCGACGCGGCGGAGCTCGCGGAGACCTTGGCGGATCCGTTCAAGAGCCCCAAGCTGCCGAAGCCGCCCGCGGCGCCCCCAAAAAAGCCAGAGGACGCGGGGCTCAGCCTCGATCCGCGCTTCTTACGCTTCGCCGCCTTGGGCGACTACCTCATCCTTCGCCGCGGCGACCGCCGGGTGACCGCGGTGTTGTTGCGCGGGCGCACGGCGTTCAAGAACCGGTCGAGCCATCGACTCGACGTGCCCGCCGAGGGTGGCCTGCTGGCCGTGGGCTGGTTTCAGAGGCGGCTGTTGGGCGTGGTGATTCGGGATGATCGGCTGTGGGTGGTG
>Ga0066604_10000714_pt1 | contig 20274 bp, 18 predicted proteins | sample Higcelwee11metaG_FD_59501 | JGI IMG/M metagenome (GOLD analysis project Ga0066604, IMG submission 59501) | Freshwater pond sediment microbial communities from the University of Edinburgh, under environmental carbon perturbations - High... | ecosystem: Environmental > Aquatic > Freshwater > Pond... | reverse complement strand
TTCGTGTCGCTGAAAGACACCAAGGCCGGGAGCTACGCGGACTTTGTGGCGGCGATGCGCTCGGTCATCCGGCTGCTCGTCGCCGAGCACCGCGCGCTCTTGGAGAGCCCCGCCGTAGAGCCCTCCCAGCGCGCCCGCCTCGCGCGCCTGCTCGCCGGAGAGGCGGATGAGGAGACGCTGCGGATGTCGCTGCGTGACCTCTCCGTGGGCCTGCGGGACCACCACGGCGAGCCGACGGTCATCCTCATCGACGAGTACGACGCGCCGATCGAGGCCGCGTTCGTGAGCCAAGGCTACGACGAGGTCATCCTCTTCATGCAAGGGATGCTCGGCGCGGCGCTCAAGAGCAACCCCAGCCTCTATCGGGGTGTGCTCACCGGGGTGAGGCGGGTGGCGAAGGAGACCTTGTTCTCCGATCTCAACAACGTGCGCACCTGCACGCTCCTCGACCCTGAGTACGCCACGGCGTTTGGCTTCACTGAAGACGAGGTCCGCGCCGTGCTGGCGGCGGCGGGCCGCCTCGACGCGCTCCCTGACGTTCGCCGCTGGTTCAACGGCTACATCTTCGGCGGTCAGAACCTCTCCAACCCTTGGTCGGTGCTGTCCTTCGCCCAGCAGGGCGTGCTCAAGGACTATTGGGTGGCGACGAGCTCCGACGCGCTCTTGCGCCGGGTGCTCCTGCGCAGCGACGGCCTAGAGGGCGACTTTGAGCTGCTCCTGAGCGGCGGAAGCGTCGAGAAGCGGATCGATCCCCAGGTGGCGTTGCGGGATCTCGACCACGAGCCCGGCGGCGTGTGGAGCCTCTTGCTCACCGCGGGCACCCTGCGCGCGGACGACGTTCGGTACGAGCACGGTGAGGCCGTGGTCTCGTTGGCGATCCCCAACGTCGAGGTGAACAACGTCTGGCGGCGCAGCTTCTTGAGCTGGCTCCAGCGCTCTGGCGGCGGGGAGGCCTCGGTCAAGCGCCTGCACCAAGCCTTGTTGAGCGGTCAGACCCAAGACCTCGCGCGGCTGTTGGCGAAGCTGGTGCAGAACGCGCTCTCGTACCACGACACGGGCCTCGGCCCTGACAGCGCGCCAGAGCGGGTGTACCAAGCCTTCACTCCAGGCCTGCTCGTGAGCTTAGAGCCCGGTTGGCGTGTGCGCTCAAACCGGGAGTCTGGCTTGGGCCGCGCGGACGTGCTGATCCTCCCCAGCGCCCCCGGTCGTCCGGGCGTGGTGCTGGAGTTTAAGCGGGTGTGGGTTGAAGAGGGCGAGACGCCGGACCAAGCCCTCAACGACGCCCAGCGCCAGATCACCGAGCGCCGCTACGCCGCCGAGCTCTGGGCGGCCGGATCGAGCGTCGTGTACTCCGTCGCCATCGCGTTTGAGGGCAAGCGGGTGTGGGCGCGCGGCGAGCAGGTCTCGCCGCCAGCCTGACCGCCTCTCACCCCTTCTTGAGCCGCTTCTCCAGGGCGTCCAGCCGCGCCCGCAAGGCGTCAACCTCCCCCGCGTCCCCGCTCGGCGCGGCCTTCGCCGCGGGCGGCGGCGGGGCCTCGTCCACCGAGGGCTCCGGCTCGGGCTCCGCCGGGGCGGCCTGGCTGGGCGACGGCGCGCTCGCCTTCGCCGTGAACCGCTCGAAGGGGTTCGCCCCCGGGGGCAGGCCCGCCGTGGCGAGGCCCATCACCTGCTCCACGCGGTCGAGCTGGGTGTGCAGCAGCTCCAGCCCGGCGATGAACTGCTTCCGCACCAGGGCCTGAACGGGATCGTCGGAGCTGAGGCGGATCAGGCGGCGAAGTAAGGTCGTGGGCAAGAGCGCGTCGCCCTTGAGCACCTCCAGCACCACCTGCATGAGCACCTCGTGGGTGAGGTCCTCGTTCGTCTTCGCGTCCACCACCTGCACGGCCTCGCCCGCGCGGATGATCGCCGCCAGCTCCTCTAAGTTGATGTACCGGGACCGGGCGCTGTCGTAGAGGCGGCGGTTGCCGTACTTCTTGATGATGACCATTCAGGCTCCAGGAGCGGGCGGGGGCCCTCGGCGACTTAACGCTCACGCTATCCCGTGGATCGTTCATGCTGCCATGCAAAAAAGATTCTTGACGCACTGCAACATGACGTTTAGGTTGTGGGTGTCGGGCGGAGATGTCGCCGCCCCCGCACAACCGCTGACGACCGGCGCACGACCGGCGCTCCCACCCACTGGAGACTCCCATGACCAACCTCTTCAACGTCAACAACAACGCCCGCTCCTTCGCTCAGGAGATGATCGCCGCCCAGAAGCAGGTGTTCGAGTGGCAGATGGCGCAGATGAAGATGATGGACCAGCAGTCCCGCGCCTTCACCGACGCCACCCGCGCCGGCGTTGAGATGTCCCAGAAGACGATGCTCGACATGAGCAAGACCCTGGTCGACACCTTCATGCCCGCCGAGGCCGCCAAGGCCTGAGCCCAGCCCTTCCCCCCATGGCCCTGTCGAAGCGCGTGACTCCCTCGCGCCCGACAGGGCCATCTCCCGTTCTGACCGCCACTTCTCAGGAGCTCCGATGAGCGACACCTCCCCCGACCTCTCCAAGCTCTCCGGCGAGCTGTACCGCCAGTGGGAGAAGGGCATGGCCCAGTGGTGGGATCAAGTCCTGGAGTCCCCGGCCTTCCTCTCGGGCATGGGGCAGAGCCTCTCCGGTCAGGCCCAGGCCCGCGCCAACTACGAGCAGGCCGTCGATCAGACCTTAGAGCAGCTCCACATCCCGAGCCGCAAAGACTTCATCCGGCTCACCCGCGTGGCGACGATGCTCGAGGACAAGCTCCTGAGCCTAGAGGACAAGCTCCTCACCATGAGCGACCAGCTCGCCGCGCAGGAGCGTGAGACCTTGCTCGCCCGGGTGGAGTCCGCCGAGGCCCGCATCGAGGCCCGGGAGCAGCTCGCCGCGCTCCAAGCCCGCCTCGACGCCTTGGAGGGCAAGGCCCCCGCCGCCGCCTCGACCGAGCCCGCTGAGCAGAAGGGCCGCGCCCGCCGCGGCAAGGAGGAGTCGGCATGATGACCCTCATCGACCGCACGGCCACCACCGCCCGCTACCTGAGCCAGCGCCCCGCCGAGCGCCTGCGCATCGGCGTCACCCCGCACCAGGTCGTGTTCCGCCAGAACAAGGCCACCCTGCGCTACTTCCCGTCCACCCACCCCCAAGGCCAGCAGCACACGCCGATCTTCGTGTCGATGCCGCTGATCAACAAGTGGGAGGTCTGGGATCTGCTCCCCGGGCGCTCGGTGATGGAGGATCTCACCTCCGCCGGCGTGCCCGTCTACCTGCTCGACTGGGGCACCCCCGGCCCCGAAGATCAGGCGGTCACCCTGGGCAAGCTCGTGGACGACCTGCTCGTGCGGATGTTTGACCGCGCCCGGCGCCACGCGGGCCAGGCCTTAGACGCCGTCGGCTACTGCGTCGGCGGCACCTTCTTGGCGGTGCACCTCAGCCGCCATGAGAGCGCCCGCCGCGTGGCCTTTGTGTGTACGCCCATCGACTTCCACGCCTCCGGGCGCCTCGCGGTCTGGGCCCAGCCCTCGTGTTTCCCCGTAGACGCCGCCATCGACGGCTTCGGCAACTACCCGGGCCGGGTGATCCGCGAGGCCTTCTCGTGGCTGCGCCCCGAGGGCCAGACCCGCAAGTGGGTGGGCCTGTGGGAGAAGATCGAAGATCCCGAGTTCCGCGACCTCTGGGCGGCCCTAGAGAAGTGGAACACCGACGCCGTGGACTTCCCCGGCGAGGCCTACCGCGAGTACGTCAAGCGCTGCTACTTTGAGAACACCCTGCTCAAGCACGTCGGCGATCCGGGGGTGTGGATGTTGGACGGCAAACCCGTCGATCTCCAGAACGCCAAGATCGAGGCCCACTCCATCGCCGCCGACCGCGACCACATCGTCCCCCCGGCGGCGGCCCACGCCCTGGCCGAGACCTGGGGCGGGGCGGTGACCACCAAGACGGTTAAGGGGGGCCACGTCGCCATCGCGGCGAACGGCGTGATCTCCAAGAGCCTCCTGGAGTGGATCCGGCGATGAGCACCCCCCTCGTAGATCCCTTCGCCCCCTTCGGCGCCTTGTTGTCTGGGTTTGAGGGGCTCTACGAGCTAGAGCGCATCCGCCGCGGCATGTTTGTTCACGCCACGGCGCCGCGCCCCGATGTGGGGGTCACGCCCCACGTCGTCGTTCACGAACAAGACAAGCTCAAGCTGCGTTACTACGCGCCCAAACAAGACGAGGGCCTGCCCCCGGTGGTGCTGGTCCCGTCGCTGATCAACCGGGCGTACATCCTCGACTTAGAGTCCGACCGCAGCATGGTCGCCAGCCTCGCGGCGATGAACCACCCGGTCTACCTCGTGGACTGGGGTGAGCCCGGCCCTGAAGACGCCGACGAGGACGTGTCTTACGTCGTCTTGGAGCTCCTCGACCGCGCCGTGCGCCGGGCCTGCCGCCACGCCCGCGCCCCCAAAGCCGCCGTGTTCGGCTACTGCATGGGCGGCACCTTGGTGGCGATGTACGCCGCCTTACGCCCCGAGCGCCTGTTGGGCTTCGCCACCCTGAACGCCCCGGTGCTCTTCGCTGAAGCCGGGCGTTTCCGCGAGTTCGTGAGCCCCGACGTGGTGAACGTCGATGAGGTCTTCCCCGCGGGCACCCTCGTGCCCACCTGGCTGATGAAGCCCGTGTTTCAGATGCTCGACCCCATGGGCAGCTTCACGAAGTACGCGGCGATTGAGCAGGCCGCCGCCGACCCCAAAAAGCTCAGCCGCACCATGGCCCGGGAGCGCTGGTTAGAGGAGCACGTTCCTTGCGCCAGCGCCTTCTGCCGCGAGTTTGTGCGTTACGCTTACCAAGAGGACGCGCTCATCGCCGGGCGCTGGTCCTTGGGCGGCGAGACGGTGCGCCTAGAGGCCATCACCTCCCCGGCGCTCATCGTCGTCTGTAAACGGGACTTCATCGCGCCCTCTCGCTCGGGCCTGCCGCTCTTTGACCGCATCCAGTCCAAAGACAAAGAGCTCGTTGAGCCTGACGCCGGGCATATCGGCGTCGTGGTCGGCGCGACCGGACCCCGCTACTTCTTCCCGCTGCTCGACCGATGGCTGCGGCGGATCGCCAAAGGTGAGCCCCAAGCGGCGAAGGAGTGACGGCGTGAAGGCGACGACGAACTGGCTGGAGATGCACACGCGGTTTCGGCCCCAGGCCGAGGCGCTCTACGACGTCGAGCAGGGCCGCCGCTGGACGTACGCCCAGCTCTATGAGGACAGCCTACGCTGGGCAGGTCGCCTCGCCGCCTTTGGCGTGGGCCCCGGCGACCGTGTGTCGTTGTTGGCGCATAACCGCGGCGACACCTTCGCCATCCTCTTCGCCTGCGCCGAGCGCGGCGCCATGCTCTGCCCGATGAACTGGCGCCTGAGCCCCGCCGAGCTCGCGTACCAGATCCACGACGCCGAGCCCAAGCTGCTGCTCACCGACACAAACTTCGCCGGGGTGGTCGAGGCTCCCCAGGCCTACTTGATCGAGGACGGCCCCGATCACGCCCCCCAAGAGGGCCCCGGCAGCGCCTTGAGCGACCCCTGGGTGCTGATGTACACCTCGGGCACCACGGGCAAACCCAAAGGCGCGCTCATCACGCACAGCCAGCTCCACTGGAACGCGCTGAACACCTTCTTCGCCTGTGATCTCACCCCTCAAGACAGCACGTTGACCTTCACGCCGCTGTTCCACACCGGGGGGCTAAACTCGCTCTCCACGCCGCTCTTGCACCGCGGCGGCCGCGTGGTGCTCACCCGCGGGGTTGACCCTGGCCAGGCCCTTCGCCTCGTCGCCCAGGAGAAGATCACCCTGCTCATGGGGGTGCCCACCATCTTCCAGATGTTGGCCGACCACCCCGACTTTGACGGCACGGATCTCAGCTCTGTGCGGGATGCGCTCTGCGGCGGGGCGCCTCTGGGCGTGGAGCTATGGAGCCGCTACCTGGCGCGTAAGGTGCCCCTGCGCCAAGGCTTCGGCATGACTGAAGTGGGCCCCAACTGCTTCTCGATGCCCCACGCCGCGAGCGAGACGAAGATGGGCGCGGTCGGCAAGGCGATTCACCACGTCGCGATGCGGCTCGTTCGCCCCGACGGCGGCGAGTGTGACGTAGACGAGGCCGGAGAGCTGGTGCTAGGCGGCCCGGCGGTGTTCGGCGGGTACTGGCGGCGGCCCGAGGCCACGGCGGCCAGCCTTCGTGACGGCTGGTTCTACACCGGCGACGTGCTGGCCCGAGACGCCGAGGGCTTCTTCTGGGTGCGCGGACGCGCCAAAGAGATGTACAAGAGCGGCGGCGAGAACGTCTACCCGGCGGAGGTGGAGGCGGCGATCCTCACGATCCACGGCGTCGGCCAGGCCGCGGTGATCGGCGTGCCCGATGTGCGCTGGGGTGAGGTCGGCGTCGCGTTCGTCGAGCCCGCGCCTGAGCACCACCTCACTGAAGAGGGGCTGCGTGAGGCGCTCAGCGGACGCCTCGCCCGGTTCAAGATGCCCAAACGGTTTATCCTCTCGCCGAACCTGCCCCGCACCGCGTCGGGCAAGATCGACAAGCCAGCCCTCGCCCGCGACCTGCTCACCTGAACACCGCCCTCACCACTCTGGAGATGGAGACATGACGCGATCCTTCACCCTGCTGCTCCTCGTCCTCGGCGCCTGCACCGGGGACCCGTACAAAGACGACAGCACCACCGACGACACGAACACCACCGACGACACCAACACCGACGACACCAACACCGACGACACCGACGACTCGGGCACCGCCTCAAAGCTCATCGGGTCTTGGATCTCTGAAGGTGAGAACCTGAGCCCGCTGTTCGCGGGGTCGTTCTTCAAGTATGTCTCGGTGAGCGCGGTCTTTGTGGCCGATGGCACCTACGACGTGCAGGCCGTGGACCAGGCCGGCTCTACCTACGATCTCACCGGCACCTACACCATCGACGAGACGACGACCCCGGCGAGCATCCTGCTCAACCAGGCGACGCCGAACGTGGTGACCGCCGAGGGCATCTACGAGGTAGACGACGCCGATCTGCTCACCTATGAGGTCGTGCAGACCGATCCCAACCCCTACAGCTTCGTCGCGCCGACCCCCGAGACCGGCTTTGGCACCACTTCAGGCCCCGGCCTGAACCCTGGTGACAACGTGCAGAAGTACGTGCGCCAGTGAGCCGCCTCGCCGCCAGCGCCCTCCTCCCGCTCCTTTGGCCGTCGTTGGCCCTGGCTCAAGACCAGGGCGCGCCGCTGGAGAGCCGCGCCGTCGCGGCGGAGGAGGAGCTGGCGGCGACGCCCGCGCCCGTGGAGGCGGCGGTGGAGGCGGCGGTTGAGCCTGAGGTTCAGCCTGAGGTTCAGCCCGACGTCATCCCTAAGGCGCCCAAGCCCGAGACGGGGCTCAAGTTTTTGGGCCTGATGCAGACCAAAGCCACCGCCTCAAACCTCACCAGCACCAACCCGTTTCTGGACGGTCAGGTGCTCGGCACCTTAGGCGGATCAAACGGGCTCACCGTCGGCGAGGACCGCAGCGCCGCCGTCGAGCAGCGCGTCACCGGCTTCTTCACCTACTCGCCCCAGGTGCTCAGCGGTCGGGCCAGCCTCACCGCGGGCTTTGAGATCGACTACGCCTTTGGAGATCAGTCCTACGTCACCGGGGGCAACGTCGGCGGGGCGTATGGCGCGGACGCGGTGAACCTCCAGACCCGCCGTCTCATGGCCACCCTCAAACCAAACCTCGGCGACAGCGTGCGCCTGAGCCTGGTGCTCGGCCAGCAGTTCGTCTCCGACTCGGTGAGCGACCCCGCGGTCTCTGGGCCCGATGAGCTGTTTCGTTCTGGCGGCAAGCTCATGTTTTTTGGCTCTGAGGCCACAGGCGTGAGCGCCTACGCCCGGGTGCGCAACGGCTGGGGTGACGTGGTGAAGGGCCGCTTGGGGGCCTACTCGCTCTATGAGCGCGGCACCTACATGCGAGACGACGTGTGGCTCGTCATGGCCGATGTTCAGGTGAACCCTCTGTACGCCACCCATTTTGGCGCGCACCTCTGGACGCTTCGGGACCGAAGCGGCGGCAACCAGGGCATCTTCGGCCTGGGGCCCACCTCAGCCTTGGCCGAGCTCCAGGGCGCGGCCCGCCTCGACCTGCGCCCCGAGGGGGAGACCATCGCCCCGTCGGTGAGCGCTGATCTGTACTGGGTGACCCTCGACGCCGCCTACAACCGCGACCTGCGCCTCTCCCCCTTGGGCGCCACGGCGATGGTGACGGCGAACACCGGCACGCTCTACGCTGAAGGCGCCAACAACGTCGCCGTGCGCGGCGCCGTGGCCAACGCCGAGGTCCGCCTGCGCTACGCCCCGGGGGAAGGCAGCGTCGCCCGGTTAGAGGCCTTGTGGTCAAGCGCCGACGACGCCGACCCCCTCACCTACTCCGGCGTGATCACCGGCAACAGCTACGGCATCGTCGGCGCGATCTACGCCAGCCACGGCACCTTGCTGCTGTTCTCCGATCTGTTCTCGATCAACCGCATGGCCTCTGTGGTGTATGACGTCTCTGGCGGCGGCGGCGGCGTACGCGCGGTCACAGGCAGCGTCGGCTACGATCTGGTGCCGGGCCGGGTGACCGTGGCGGTGGGCGGCGGCCACGCCCGGGACGGCGCCGGGCTGCCCTATGGCAACGAGGTGAACCTGCGTGTGGTCACCGAGCCGTATCTGTTCATGCGGGTGGGCCTCTGGGGGGCGATGATGACCCCGGGTGAGGCCGCCCTGGTCAACGAGACCGCTTACGCCGCCTATCTCGGCTTCGACTGGCTGGTGTTCTGATGCGACGCTCTCCGCTCATCCGCCTGATCCTGCCGCTCACCCTCGCTCTCACCGCCTCAGCCTGCGTGCCACGTTACGCCGAGCTGCCGCCGATGAGCCCCGCCGAGCTGACCACCCCCCTGCCTCTACAGCGCGCCGTCGTCAACGGCGTGAACATCGCCTACGTCGACAGCGGCGGCGAGGGGGAGGTGATCGTGCTGATTCATGGTCTCTCCTCGACGATCGGCTTCTGGGAGCGCCAGGTTCAGCCCTTGGCCGCCGCTGGGTATCGTGTCCTCGCCTTAGATCTCCCGGGCTTCGGCGCCTCGGGCCGCCCCGACGCGCCCTACACCCCACCTTGGTACGCCGAGCTGATCCGGGCTTGGCTCGACGGCTTGGGGGTGTCCTCTGCGCACCTGATCGGTCACAGCATGGGCGGCCAGATCGCCATGACCATGGCCTTAGAGACGCCTGACCGTGTTCAAAGCCTCATCTTGAGCGCCCCGGCGGGCATCGAGCGGTTTACGCCCGGCGAAGGCGACTGGATGAAGACGTACTGGACCGAGACCCGCACCTTAGAGGCCAGCGAACAAGACGTGCGCGCCAACTTCACGATGTTGGCGTTTAATCAGTACGATGAGGGTGTTGAGCGCCTCATTCAAGAGCGGGTTCGTATGTCGAGCACGCCCGAGTTTAAGGGCACCTCCGTCGCCGTCTCCCGCTGCGTTGCGGGCATGGTGGACTACCCCGTCGCCAGCCGACTGGGTGAGATTCAGACGCCGTCCTTGATCATCTTTGGGGAGGACGATCACATGATCCCCAACCCCATCTTTCACGGGGGCCGCACGATCGCGGTCGCCCAGGCCGGGCAGGATGGAATCCCCGGAAGCCAGCTCGTCTTGATCCCCAAGGCGGGCCACACTGTACACCACGACGCCCCCGACGCCTTCAACGCCGCCGTCTTGGAGTTCCTGGAGTCCACATGAACCCGATGTTCTGGCTGCTTCCTTCGCTCTTCGTCTCTCAGGCGATGGCGACGGAGGGATACGATCCCTCTGCTCCAAAAAAGACCTTCACCGGCCAAGAGACCTACACCCAAGACGGCACGGCCAAGCTGTGGAGCGCGGTGGAGCGCCATGAGGACCCCGACCGCCGACTGTTCGGGCCCATTGAGTACAACACGCTCACCGCTTGGCCTGAAGAGGCGGATTACGCGCCGTGGATCGCCGATCTGTTCGGCACCACCGAGCCCGACTCCTCTACGTTCTTGCTGCACATCGGCGCCAATGAGGCGACGGCCACGGGCACGCCGATCTTGTTTGTTCACGGCGCCGGGGACAACGGCAGCCGCGGCTTCGCGGGCCTGAGCATCCACATGGACACCCGCGGCCGCCCGGTGTACGCGTTGACCTTCCCCAACGCCCAGCAGGACATGTTCCAGCAGGCGGAGATCGTCGCCGACGCCATCGCCCGGGTGAAGGAGCGCACGGGCGCGAAGAAGGTGGACCTCGTGGGCCACAGCAAAGGCGGCATCGCCGTGGGCATCTACATCTCCAACGCCAAAGGCGCGGAGTGGGGCGACACGGTCTATGGTGAGGTGGGCACGGTCTACCGGGATGACGTACGAAAGGTGGTGCTCATGGGCACCCCGCTGGGCGGCATCGACACCGGCTATCGTTGGCCCTCAGCGAACCTGCTCTCACTAGACCCAGAGACCGCCCTCGCCCCCACCTCGTGGAGCGAATATTACGCCTACGGCACCGCCTATTATTGGCTGGTCGAAGATCTCAGCCCCCAGGACTTTTTCCCCACGGACGGCGACCTCTTCCCCGGCCAAGACCAGCTCCTCGCCCGCCACGACGAGTACCCCTTGCCCGGCAGCCTGCCCTGGCTTGGCAGCTACGCCTTCCAGATCGACTGGTACACGACCTATGAGGGCGGCTTTGGGTACTACACCTACAGCGACGGCATCGACGCGGCGATTGAGTCGGGTGACCACCTCATCTCCCGCCTCGCGGCCAACGGCGCAGATCCCGAGATTCAGATTTACCTGCTCGGCGGCGAGAACCCCTTGATGCCCAACGGCACAGAGGACTTCTTGGCGCTGATGTTCGGTGAGGCGTTCGTCGACATGGCCACGGCCACGTCGGATCAGTGGGCCTCGTTCTACGCGGACCTCGTCGGCGACGGCATGGTGTCCGTCGGCATCACTGAAGAGGAGGTCCAGGGCCTCGCCCAGGGCAAGCTGATGATCGGCGAGGTCACAGGGCCCAGCGACGGCCTGGTGTTCACGACGAGCGCGCTCAACGAGGACGCGCTCAACGCCCGGGGCGCGGTGATCGTCGAGGCCCGCACGGCGAACCTGAGCCACCTGGACTTGCTCTACGCCTCTCCGGTCACCGCGGCGCTGTTAGAGGCCGAGGCCGCCGCCGACCCCGTCGAGGACGGCTGGAAGCTGGGCTTGGCCCGCCGTTACGCTGAAGAGGACACGATCGGCTGGGTGCGTGAGGCCCTGGCCGACGAGGCCACGGAGCCCGAGGACACCGGCGGCCCGGATGACAGCGGCGGTGACGACGACACCGGCGAGCCCGACACCGCCCAGCCTGAAGAGACCGGCGACGACGACAGCGGCGTTGAAGAGGACAGCGACCCCAGCGACGACACCGGGGAAGACGACACCGGCAAGGCCTGCTCCACGGGCGGCGGCGCGGGCGCGGGCGCAGGCCTCGGCCTGATGTTCGCGGCGGCGGCCCTGGTGAGTCGGCGGAAGCGCACGACGGGGTGACATTCTCTGCGGCGGCGCTATAATGTCTCCGAGAGGTGACTCATGGCGCCGCTGCGTAAAATGCTCGCTCCGGGTCCGTTTCGGGCCGACCAGCTCGCCTCGGGCACGCCGTACGAGCTGTCTCGTGGTCACTCAATCCTCTGCGCCCCCACAGGCGCGCGGGGGGCTGGCTCACAGCTCGCGGGCGGCTACGTCATCGCCAGCGACCCAGCCGTCGCCGTGGCGGGTGTTGATCTCGGCTTCTCCCCAGAGCCGGGCACGCTGCGCGCCCCGGACGTCGCGGTCTATGGTGATCCGTCGGAGCTGCACAAGGCCGGCTGGGCGAAGACCGCGCCTCCCCTGGCCGTGGAGTACGCCGACCGTGGGGGAGACGAGGCCGAGCTGATGGAGCGCATCCGAGATCTGCTCCAGCACGGCACCCGCTATGTCTGGGTGGTGCGGCTGCAAGGCCCCCGCCGCGTCGAGGTCTACGAGCCCGATCGCCCGATGCGTGTGGTCACCGCTGAGGAGGCCTTGACCGCCGAGGGCGTGCTCACAAACCCTGTCACCGTCGATGCGCTCTACGACCCCGATCACGCCGAGGCGGCGATCTTTCGTAACCTGCTCAACCGGCGCGGGGTGGAGAGCTTAGAGGCGCTCCGCGAGGCTGGGCGTGCGGAGGGCAAAGTTGAAGGCAAGGCGGAGGGCAAAGTTGAAGGCAAGGCGGAGGGCGCCCTAGAGACGCTCCAGCGCACCCTGCGGGTGATCCTCAGCTCCCGCGGCCTCACGCTGACCCCCGCCCAAGACGCGCTGGTCGAGGCCGCCGACCTCCCGACGCTCACTGAATGGATCCGCCGCGTGGCCCTGGTGCCCTCAACCGACGCCCTCTTCAGCCAGCGCTGATCGACGTCGCCCGCAGGTAGAGCTCCTCGATCAACCGCAGCGTCGCGCCCGTCTCCCCGCTCTTGGAGACCACTCCCCCGCCTGTGGGCTCAAAGCTGCGCTCGAAGATCAGGCGGGTGCCGCCGCTCGGCGCGGGGCTCACCTCGAAGCTGCCGGTGTCGATCTCGATGACGAGGTCGTCGGCGCGCTGCTGAGGGGCCTTCGTCCACGAGAGCACCAAGGTCTCGCCGCGGCGCTCTTGGGTGACGCTGAGATCGGCGCTCTGGTCGGGGAACCCTTTGCCGGTGTAACCAACCCGCAGCACGACGGGCTGGCCCTCGTCCTCTTTGATCACGACGCTGCGGCTGAGGTGGGAGAAGGTCGCGTCCCAGCCGCGCAGATCGACGAGCACACGCTCCACACGGGCGGCGGCGACCTTGGGCCAGTCACACTCGGCGCGGAGCGTGTGATAGCCGCTCTCGCGGGGGTCGCTGATGAGGAACGAGCAGCCGTGGGCCTCCTTCAGATCGTGGAAGGCGGGCCCGGCGCTGCTGGACGGGGCGAAGGCCGCCGTCAACAGCACGGCGAGGGCGGCGAGGGCGCCAACAGGTGAGGCGATAGCGCGCATGGGGGCTCCAGCTTGGCTCGGGGGGAGAGCATAACACCCCACGCGGCGGGATCGTCCGTTGAAGGGCGGTCTGTCAAAGGCTCGGGCGGCGCGTTAGGGTGCCAGCGCGGAGGCTCTCGGTATGGTCGGTCCTTCACGACGGGTCGTGCTCATCGGCGGCGGCATCACCGGGACGCTCACGGCGGTCGCGTTGGCGCGCGCGGGCTGGGAGGTTGTCCTGGCCGAAGGCGCACACATCGGCGCCGGCTCGTCGTCCCGCACCGCGGCGGGCATTCGCCAGCAGTTCTCCACCCGCGAGAGCGTCGTCGGCATGCGTTACGCCGTTGACTTCTTCCGGCGCTGGCAGGAGCTCATCGGCGGCCCCCTGAGCCCCATCCACCAGAGCGGCTACCTCTTCCTCTACGACAGCGAGGCCTCTTGGCAGGCCGCCCTGGACCGCGCCGAGCGCCAGCGCGCCTGGGGCCTCACCGAGGTCGAGACCCTCGCCGCCCCCGCGCTCCAGGCACGTTTCCCCTACGTCTCCGAGGCCATGGTCGGCGGCACCTTCTGCCCCACCGACGGCTTCTTACGCCCCGACGCGGTGTACAACGACGCCGCGGACTGCGCCCGGCGTCTGGGCGTGAGCGTCCTCCAACAAGCGCCGCTCCTGAGCGCGCGCTCGGCGGGCGGGCGCCTCACCGCGGTGACGACGGCGAAGGGTGAGCTTGAGGCCGATCTCTTCATCGACTGCACCAACGCCTGGACCCGCCGCACCGCCCGCCTCTTGGGCGGGGTTGACCTCCCCGTCGCCGCCCTCAAACGGTACCTGTGGTTCGCCGAGCGCGGCGAGGCCCTGCCCGCCGAGACGCTCCTCCACATGCCCCTGGTCGTGGCCCCCGGCGGCGCGTACTGCCGCCCCGAGAACAGCGACTCCTTGCTCATGGGCTGGAAACACGACGCCCCCGACGTGTCGCTCACCTTCGACTACGCCGATCAAGACACCATCGAAGACGCCCACGATCACCGCAGCGGCGGCGAGTCTCGGGCGGTGATGGCCTGGATACAGCTCGCCGAGGCGATGCCCCCCTTGGGTGAGCTGGCGGGGCTCAGCGCCACCACGGCGGGTTTTTACGGCAGCACCCCCGACCACAACCCCTTCTTGGACTTCGACCCCCAGGTGCCCAACCTCCTGCGGCTCGTGGGCTTCTCGGGGCACGGGGCGATGTTTGGGCCGTTCACCGCCGCCGTCGCCGCCGCCTTGGCCGAGGCCGGGCGCCCCCTCGACGCGCTTGAGCTGCCCACGGGCCGGGCCGAGCTCGCGGCGTTCCAGATCGGCCGCACGATGCACCACGGCGAAGCGATGGTGATTTGATGCCGCGCCGCGCGCGAGCCCACGATACAGGCTGAGCATGCGTCTCTGGGCCCTCAGCGATCTCCACGTCGCCTACCCGATCAACCGGGAGGCCGTGGCGCAGCTCCCGGCGCACCCCCAAGACTGGCTGATTCTGGGCGGTGACCTCGGCGAGACCCCTGACCAGGTGCGCTGGATCCTCGACACCCTCGGCGGTCGTTACCAGCGGCTCCTGTGGGTGCCGGGCAACCACGAGCTCTACTCCACGAGCAAAGACCCGGTGCGGCTCAACGGCGTGGCCCGCTACGAGCACCTCGTGAACCTCTGCCGCCGCGCGGGGGTGCTCACCCCTGAAGATCCCTGGCCGCTGTGGCCCGGCGACGGCCCGCCCACGATGATCGCGCCGCTGTTTGTGCCCTACGACTACAGCTTCGGCCCCCCCGGGCTCAGCCGAGAGCAGGTCAAGGCCTGGGCGATGGATGAGCACATCGTCTCCACGGATGAGCTGCTCATCAAGCCCGAGCCCTACGCCCACATCGGCGAGTGGTGCGCCGCGCGGGTGAAGCTCACCGAGGCCCGGCTGCAGGACGTGCCCCCCGGCGTGCGCCTCGTGCTGATCAACCACTGGCCCCTGCGCCAAGACCTCGTGCGTCTGTACCGCATCCCCCGCTTCGCGCCGTGGTGTGGCAGCGCCGCGACCGAACCTTGGCTGCGCCGTTTTCCCGTCGATGTGGTCGTGTACGGCCACCTGCACATGCGCTCGACGGACTGGCGCGAGGGCGTGCGCCACGAGGAGGTCAGCCTGGGCTACCCGCGCCACTGGCGCCAAGAGGCCGGGGTGTCCCACTACCTGCGGCAGATCTTGCCCGGCCCGCCCGCGCCGCCGAGCGGAGAGTCGGGCCCGGAGTGGCGCCGATGAGCGCGCCTGAGGAGCGCCCCGAGGAGCTGACCGCGTATGCCGAGCGGGTGCTCTTCTCGGCGGATCTGGCCGATAAGCTCCGCCGCCCAGAGGCCTTCACCGACACCCTCCCCGGCCCCGCCATCGGGGCGGTGTCGCTCCCCGCCCGCCCCGCGGGCCTCGCCTTGGACACCCTTCGGGGCAAAGCTGAGTTCCCCCAGAACCTTGTCCCCGCCGCCGCCCGAGGCCGGGCCCTGCACTTCTTCGCCAACCACGAGCTCCTCGCCATGGAGCTGATGGCCTTGGGCCTGCTGCGGTTCCCCCAGGCGCCGCCGGAGTTTCGTCTGGGCCTCGCCAACGCGCTGCGGGATGAGCAGCGGCACCTGGCTCTGTATCTGGGGCGAATGAGCGAGCTTGGCGTCGGCTTGGGCGAGCTCCCCGTGAGCCGCTTCTTCTGGGACGCGCTGTGTGACATGGACTCCCCCGCCGCCTTGGCCGCGGGGCTAGGCCTGGTCTTAGAGCAGGCGAACCTCGACTTCTGTGTGCATTATGCCGCCGCCTTCCGCGCCGTCGGCGACGAAGAGAGCGGCGCCTTGATGGACCTGATCCTGCGGGATGAGCTGCGCCATGTGCGCCACGGTCTGCGCTGGGTGCGCCACTGGCAAGAGCCCGGCGAGGATCTGTTCTCGGCCTGGGAGCGCCTGCTCAAGCCGCCGTTGAGCCCCGCCCGCGCCCGTGGCCTCTCCTTTGACGCCGCGCCGCGCCGCGCGGTTGGCCTGCCTGAAGACTTTATTCAGCGCCTCGCCTCGTACGGTCGCTCCAAAGGTCGGCCCCCGGTGGTGCGCGCGTTCGTCGCCAGCGCTGAAGAGGAGTGGCGCGGCGAGGCCCCCTCCTCCGTCTCACGGTCTCTGGAGCGTGACCTGGGCCTGCTGCCGGTGATCCTGTCTGGGGAAGATGACCTCGTAGTGCTGCCCCGGGCGCCATCCGCGGCGTTCTTGGCGAGCTGGCGTGGTCTGGGCCTGCCTGTGCCAGAGCTGCTGGAGTCCCCTACCCTGGCCGACGCCGCGCCCCGGCTCCGCCCACGGCACACCACCGCCATCGAGCCTTGGGCCTGGACACCCACCCTGCGCGCCGCGGGGTTTGAGCCGAGCGGACACGGCGCCGAGGCCCTCGCCTCCAAGGCCCTCGCCGCCAGGCTCTTGCGCCGCGTCTTAGAGGCCGAGACCGACCCCCGCCTCGACCCCCCAGACCTCGCAGGGCGCGTCGTGACCACCGCTGACGAGGCCATCGACGCCGCCGAGGCGCTGCTCTCCGCGGGGGCCCCAGAGGTCATCCTCAAGGCCGCGCTCTCCACGGCGGGCCGAGATCGCCTGCGCCTGCGCGCCCCGCCCGATGAGCGAGCACTCAGCACAATCCGCCGCCTCACCGCCTGGGGCCCCGTCGTCGTCGAGCCCTGGCTACGCCGTGTACTGGACCTCAGCCTGCTCACGGACGTTGGCCCCGACGGCGCGTTGACTGTGCGGGGTCTACACCGCTTCTTCACCTCGCCCGGCGGCCGGTATCTGGGGAGCTGGGTGGGCCGCCCCACCGTCGGACTCAGCCCCGCCCTCGCCCGATTTTTCACCGGCGAGGGCCAGTCTCCGGCCTGGATCGAGCGCGCCTTGACCCGGGCGGCCCGTGTCGCCGCCGCCGAGGCCCACCGTCTGGGCTACGTCGGCCCCGTCGGCCTCGACGCCTTGATTCATGAGACATCGGACGGCCTGCGCCTGCGCCCGCTGGTGGAGCTAAACCCTCGCCTGTCCATGGGACGGGTGGCCTTGGCCCTGGGTCGCCGCCTGGGCCCCGGCGCCGTGGGGGTGTGGCGGGTGCTCTCGGTCCAAGACCTCAAACGCGCCGGACACCGCAGCCTCCTTGACTGGGCGGCGTCTCGCCCGGCCCCGGATGTTGACCCCCGCGGCCTCTGGCGTGGCGGTGTGGTGTTCACCAACGAGCCCTGCCGCGACACACAGTTCATCTCCGCCCTGGGCGTCGGGATGAACGAGGCCGCCTGCCTTCACGCCCTCGGAGTCCCCTGGTGAAGCTCTCGCCCAACGCCCTTTGCCCCTGCGGCTCTACCAAGAAGGCCAAACGCTGCTGCGGGCCGCTCCTCGACGGCCAGCCCGCGCCCACCCCCGAGGCGCTGATGCGCAGCCGATATGTCGCCTACAGCCTCGGCGACGTGGCCTATGTGCAGCGCACCACCCACAGTCACAGCCCCCACCGCGAGGCCGATCTCACCGCCTGGACGGCGCGGCTGCGCCAGTTCTGCGAGGAGACCACCTTCGTGGGCCTGCGGGTGCTCAGCGCCGAGACCGTCGGCGAGCAAGGTGTGGTGCGATTTTGGGCGAGCCTCCACAGAGGCCCGGCGGACGTGAGCTTCGGCGAAGAGAGCCGCTTCTCCCGGGAGGGCGGCCGCTGGGTGTACCTCGCCGGGAGGCCCCTGCCGCCGCCAAAAACGCCGACCCTGCCGTGAAACGAAACGACCCTCCGAAACATGAAACGCCGCCTTGAAACATGATCCCGCTCAAGGCGCCGTGGAGAAGTGGCATAGTTCTTGCGTAGCTTGAGGCGACCGTGCCCCCGGGAGCCTTCATGTCCGACGCCGACGCCGCCTCACGCACCTTGGAGCTGCTGGAGTCCCTTCACAGCCGCCTCGACCAGCTCGACGGCCGCCTGGCCCGCTTAGAGGCCCGCCTAGAGCCCGCCTTGGTGGTCGTTGACCAGGCCGAGAGCGCCGTGGCCATCGCCGTAGACAGCCTCGATGGCCTCGCCGCCCGGGCCCAAGAGACGGGCATCGGCCCCGACGAGCGCATCAAGGCGCTCACCGTCGCCGCCGAGGTGCTCAGCCGCCCGGCGCTCATTCAGCTCTTGGAGCGTGTCGCCGACCACGCCGACGCCTTAGGCGACGCCGTCGGCCTCGCTGAGGCTGCGCCCCACGCCATCGCCGGGATCACCGACACGATTGACCACGCCCTGGTCAAGTTGATTGATGACGGTCTCGACGTGGATGAGCGCCTGCGCTCGCTGCTGCGCGCCGTCGAGGTGCTCACCCGCCCTGAGCTGCTGAACCTCACGACAGCCCTCGCCGAGCGCAGCGGCGACGCCTCCCGGGCCATCCACACCCTGCTCGACGCCGGGGTGCTCGACGAGCGCGCGGTCTCGGTGATCGGCTTCGCCGCCGAGGCCCTGGCCCAGAGCCACGCCCAGCCCGCCCAGCCCGCCGGGGTGTTCACCCTCATCACCGCCCTGCGCGACCCCGACGTGAGCCGCGCCGTCGCGTTTGGTCTCGCCTTCGCCCGCCGCTTTGGCGCGCGCCTCGCCACGTCTCCCAACACCGTCTGATCTGGAGCACCCCATGTCGTCTGAGCAGGTTGATGTCGTCATCATCGGCGGGGGCGCCGCCGGGATCAGCGTCGCCGCGCGCCTCGCGGCCTCCCCCCGTCCGCCGTCGATTGTGCTGGTTGAGCCCTCCACCCGCCACCACTACCAGCCCTTGTGGACGCTCGTGGGCGCCGGGGTCTTCCCCAAAGAGCAGTCCGAGCGCCAAGAGGCCGACCTCATCCCCGCCGGGGTGCGCTGGGTGAAGGAGCGCGCGGTCACGTTTGACCCCGACAGCGACGAGGTCACGCTCAGCGACGGCACGACGCTGCGCTACAATCAGCTCGTCGTGGCGATGGGCATCCAGATCGACTGGGCGTTGATCCCCGGCCTCAAAGAGTCTGTGGGCAAACCCGGCTCGGGCGTGGTGAGCAACTACAGCTATGAGACGGTGTCCTCGACCTGGGACGCCCTGCGGGCCTTCCCCAAGGGGGGGCGTGCGATCTTCACCCACCCCAGCACGCCGATCAAGTGCGGCGGCGCGCCGATCAAGATCTGTTTTCTGGCCGATGACCACCTGCGCCGCCGGGGCGCCCGTGAGTCGAGCCACATCACCTTCGTGAAGGCCGGCGGCGGCATCTTCGCGGTGAAAAAATACGCCGACGCCCTCACCCGCGTCGCCGCGCGCAATAACATCGAGACCGTGTTCACCGAGGAGCTGGTGTCCATCGACGTCGCCAACAAGGCCGCGGTCTTCCGTGATCTCACCACCAAGACCGAGCGTGTTCGCCCCTTCGACCTGCTCCACGTCACCCCGCCCATGAGCGCCCCCGACGTGCTCAAACAGAGCCCCCTGGCCGGCGCTGGGGGCTGGGTAGACGTACACAAACACACACTCCAGCACAGTCGATACCCCGACGTGTTCTCCTTGGGCGACTGCTCCAACCTGCCGACCTCCAAGACCGGCGCCGCCATCCGTAAGCAGGCCCCGGTGCTCGTCGAGAACCTCCTCGCCCACCGCGAGGGCCGCCCCCTGCTGGGCCATTACGACGGCTACACCTCCTGCCCCCTGGTCACCGGCTACGGGAAGCTCATCCTGGCGGAGTTTGACTACACAAACACCCCCAAAGAGAGCTTCCCGTTTGATCAGTCCCAAGAGCGCCTGTCGATGTACATGCTCAAGGCCTACGCCTTGCCGGACATGTACTGGAACGGGATGTTACGCGGGCGGATGTGAGCGGAGGGCCGTGGCCGGAGACGTCTCAGACGCCGCCGGCCACGACCGCCGCCCTCACCGCTCCCCTTCAATCTCCGCCAAGGCCGCGCCGATGCGCTCCCGGGCGCCGCTTACAGCGGTGCTCGTCGGAATTGAGGTTGGATCGCGCCGAAGGACGGCGCCCGGTTGGGCTCGCCGAGCCGACGCATGGGGGCTCATGCTGAGATGAGGCAGGGCCGTCCGGGCGTCGTCCGGCAAGCGAGATGACCTCAACTCCGACGAGCACCGCTGTAACTGGGTGCTTAACCCAGGCCCTTACCTCGGCGTCAAGACCCCGCCCCAAGCGGCCAGCCACAACTTAGAGTAGCTCGTGAAGACCCTGATAGGGGCGCTC
>Ga0066604_10000707_pt1 | contig 20416 bp, 18 predicted proteins | sample Higcelwee11metaG_FD_59501 | JGI IMG/M metagenome (GOLD analysis project Ga0066604, IMG submission 59501) | Freshwater pond sediment microbial communities from the University of Edinburgh, under environmental carbon perturbations - High... | ecosystem: Environmental > Aquatic > Freshwater > Pond... | reverse complement strand
GCTTAAGGCGGGTGCCGCGGGCCTCAGCGAGCTCGACGGCGCGGCGTAAGCGCGGCAACACCGCGAGGGGGTAGGGCGGGAGGTCGCCGACAGCGGCCTCATAGGGCGTCAGCAGCGCCCGTACGGCCTTGAGCTGGGCGGCGTGCCCTGGAAGTTTGCCGACCTGCTGAATCTTGAGGAGCACCGCGTCGATGACGCTCCTTCGGCTGCGCACCAGGGCCGCTGCGTTGAGGTTGAGCGTCTGAAGAAGCTCGACCTCATAGCGGGTATCATTTGCTGCGACCTTGCCATCGGGCAGGTATTTTACGAGCGCCTCTGTGTCGGGCGCTGGCGCAATGGGGTTAATGGAGAGCGATCGGTTCCCACGAGACTTGTCACAGTGGAGGGGGCTCATGAGCTTTTTGTCCACCCGGAGCCACTCATCGTGCTGGCCGCCCGGGCAGACTGCCAGGAGGTTTCGCCACTCAAAGTGGCTCGTGTTGGGGTCGCTGCGGGGCCGCCAATGCTCCAAGCTCGTCGTGCTGTCCCGCAGCAGCCGACCGTTGCAATACGCGCAGAGTCCGCGTTGTTCTACAATGGCCGCGTCACGCAGCGCCTCCTTGTCGCCGGGGCCCTCTTCGCCCCAGGTTGCCCGCTGGGCGTGCAACCTCACCGCCGCAGGGGGCGGTGCACCCTTCTGAATCGTCCGCATCACCCCTCCGCGAGCATCAAGAGCGTCTCAATACGCGCTAACTCGGGGTCGTCGTGCTCTAAGGTCGTACGAAGCTCCTCGTAGATCGCCCGGGCCTCGGCGGTGTGGTCGTCGAGCAGGTCGTAGAGCCTTGCGAGCTTCTCCATGATCGCCTCCGGTCGCTCGGGTACCTCAAACACCGTGTCGAGCAGGGTGTTGGTGTCGCGGCCAAAGGTCTTGGGGTGGCCGGGCAAAAACTTGAAGTCTTTCATCATCACCACGGCCTCGCTGGGCACCGAGGCGAGCACCTGGGGCGAGTGGGTGGTCACCATGAGCTGGACCTTGGGGAACGCGGCGCGCAGGGCAGGCATCACCCGGCGCTGCCAGCCGGGGTGAAGGTGGAGATCGATCTCATCGGCGAGGAGCACGCCGGGGGAGGTCGTGGGGTCGTCGAGGTGGGGGTTGAGGATGGCCATGCGTCGGGCCACGTCACCGACGAGGAGGATGAGGCGGCGCTCGCCGTCGGAGAGCTGGTCGAGGTAGAGGGGATTGCCGTCTTTCTCGATGGTGAGGCGGCCCTCAACTTTGCCAAAGAAGCCACCGACGTGAATTCGGACAACACCCATCTCTCCCAGCCGTTCACCCCGAAGGTGTTCCAGGAATCGCCGAACAGCACTCCTTACAGCTCGGAGTGGAGGATGCTGAAGATCGAGCTTTCGGCGTCGAATTCGCTGTTCATTCTCAATGTTCTCCTCCGCTTCGTACCAATCCTCGAAGTCTGCGAAATGCTGCGCTTCTTGATCAAATGCTCCGATGTAAGCGGACAGCCGCCCGTGGAAACCCGAAGCTGGTGTTGGCAGTGGTGGTACGATGCGCGTGGAGCCACTGTGTAAATAGGAGAATGCGGGAATAGCGATGTGTTCCGAGGGGCCAGACTTGACAGCCTTCGACCACTGGTGCAGCAGTCCCCATGCGGAAGGAGGGACTGGCTTACCACTGCCCCATTTTCCAGCTCCAGTAAAGATATTATCCTTCTGGCCTCCCATCTGGAAATAGAATCCCCACTCCGCAGCATCTGTTCCAGATCGTACATTAATTTCATCGTTAGTTAAAAATTGTGCTTCATTCTTTCCTGACAATAGCATCACAAAATTTGAGAGCAAACTCCCCAACGCCGCCAACACCGAGCTCTTCCCGCTCCCGTTCGGCCCGGCGAACACGACCGTGTCCTGCTCACCGAGCTCCAGCGTCTCCTCGTGAAACCCACGGAAGTCCTTGAACTCGATTCTGGTGATCCGCACGCCGCGCTCCTCGGTTGTTGCCACTCTTTGGCCTACCCTAACACGCCCCGCGCCCGCTACCCCTCCCCCCTCTGCCACCGCGGCACCATCCACTCCCACTTCACCGCGCTCTCCGTCGGCAGCACCACCTCAAAGATCCGCTCCTTCCCCTGAAACTGCAGCCTCCGCCGCATCTCCACCGAGGTCGCCCGCAGCTCCGTGAACGGCAACCGCCAGCTCGCGGGCGCCCTGGGCGTCGGATGGAGGCTCAGCCCCTCCGGCGTGAGCCGCAGGTGCCCCACGCCCAGGGGCACGGCGTCGTCTTCGGTCACATCCAAGAGCTCCGCGCGCTCGGACTCCATCACGACACCTTCGGCGGAGAAGCGGGCGAGGTCGGCGGCGCGGCGCAGGGTGATCAGGGCTTTCGCGGCGGTGACGGCCTCGGCGATGGGGCGCTCGCCGCCGGGGCCGCGTAGGGTCAGCTCGGGGGTGACGGTGTAGACGGCGAGGCAGGCGGTGCAGCGCAGGGTGTCGCCGCGCTCGGCCAGGCTGTCGAACACGCCGCAGCGGGGGCAGGCGAAGAGCGCGTTGGCGAGGCCCACGGCGAGCCCTCCGCCACGCACGGGGAACCTTTGGCTGTCTTTGGCCCAGAGCTGAACACGCTGCTCCAAGAGGGGCCGCAGCTCCTTGGGCGAGCGCTCGTGCAGCGCCTCGGGCGGGTCCAGCTCAATGTGAATTCGGCCCCAGCGCGGCTTGGGCGCCCAGCGGGGCCACACGCGGTCGGCGTTGTGCAGACGCGCGGTCACCACGGGGGCCTTCATCAAACGCACGAGCTTCTCGATGCCGTCGAGCAGAGGCAAAGGCTCGCCGTCCCAGGAGCGCTGGCCCTCGGGGAACAGGCCCACGGCGGCGTCCAGCTCGCGCCACGCGATGAGCTGCTTCACCGCGCGCAGATCCGCGCTGAACTTCTTTTTGGGCACCGCGCCGAGCCAGCCCACAAAACGCCCCACGGGGCCCTCCTGCAGCAGGGCCTGGGTCGCCATAAAATGCACCGGGCGGTTCACGGCGATGGTGAGCAGGATGGGGTCCAGGGCGGTCTGATGGTTGGAGAGCAGAAAGACCGGGCCCTCTTTGGGGAAATGCTCAAGGCCGCTCACGGAGATCGGCACGCGCGGGCTCAGGCCCAGGCGAAACGTCGGGATGAGCCAACGCATCGCGCGCTGAATCATGGCCAGGTTCTCGGGGCTCGGCGGGGTCGCGGGGTTTCGGTGCAGGGCCATGTCGCCTCGCAGGAGGGGAACGGGGCAGGGCGCCACGCTAACCCATCCAGGCGCCCCGATGAAGCCCCCCTGCGGTCAAGGCTTCGTGGGGAGCCGCGCCGGGGGGCGAGGGGAGGGCGGCGCGGCGGCGATCGTCGGGGAGGCCGCGCGCACCGACGCCCGGCGCGGCGGGATCACGGCCCCACCACGAGACCAACCCGCCGAGCCCCTCACAGGCGGCGCCTCACCCGCTCACGATGAACGATTCCGCCCCCCGTCCCCGCGACGGTGTAGACTCCCCGCTATGCCTGGGCTCATTCAGCGACTCGTCGGACCCCCGATCTCCCCCGAAACCCTCGCGGCGCTCAAGGCGACGTCCGCGGTGAACTCCGCGGGCTACGACCCCTGGGGCCTCAACCCCGAGTACGCCGCCGAGGCCACCCGTTACTTCTCGTTTCTGTACCGCCACTGGCTGCGGGTGGAGACCCACGGCTTAGAGAACGTGCCCCAAGGCCGGGTGATGCTCGTGCCAAATCACGGCGGGCAGCTCCCCCTGGACGGCATGATGGTCGGCCTCGCCATGGCGCTCGAGGCCAGCCCGCCGCGGGTGGTGCGCGGCATGGTCGAGCGCTGGTTCCCCAGCCTGCCGTTTGTCTCGACGCTGTTTGTGCGCTGTGGGCAGGTGGTCGGCGACCCCGAGAACTGTGAGGCGCTGTTGCGCCGCGAACAGTGCATCATGGTGTTCCCCGAGGGCGTGCGCGGCAGCGGCAAGCTTTGGTCTGAACGATACCGCCTGCAAGAGTTTGGCTCGGGGTTTGTGCGCATCGCGCTGGAGACCCGCACCCCCATCGTGCCTGTAGCGATCATCGGCTGTGAAGAGACCTACCCCGCGATCTACAACGCCAAGACCCTCGCCAAGCTCATGGACGCGCCGTATCTGCCGGTGACGCCCACCTGGCCGCTTCTGGGGCCGCTGGGCGCGTTGCCGCTGCCGGTGAAGGTGCAGCTCTATTTTGGCAAACCCATCCTGTTCAGCGGCGATCCCGACGAGCCCGATGAGAAGACCCACGCCCGGGTGGAGCAGGTCAAATCCACGCTGCAGGGCATGATCGACGAGGGCCTGCGCGCTCGCCCCCGGCTCAAGGCCCTCGACCGCCTCGCGCGCTGGGGGCGCCCATGAGCGTGCTCATCACCGGCGCGGCCGGGGCGCTCGCGGCCCTGGTCACCCAGAGGCTTGAGGGCGGCGAGCCCCTGGTGGGCGTCGATCTGCGCCCGATGCGCGCCGAGCGGCCCTTCCCCGGGGACTACATCCAGCTCAATCGGTACTCCAGCCGCCGCATGGCGGACGTGTTCCGCAAATACAAACCTCGGCTGGTGATTCATCTGGGCGTACGCGCCGGGTTTCAGCGATCGATGCAAGATCGTTACACCAACAACGTCTTGGGCACCCGGCACCTGCTCCAGCTCTGTGAGCGATACCCCGTGCAGCGCGTCGTGGCGCTCTCGACCTACCACGTCTACGGCGCCCACCAGCACAACGCCGTGGGCATTCGTGAGGACGCCCCCCTGCGCGCCTCGCAGATCTTCCCTGAGCTCGCCGACGCCGTAGAGCTCGATCACACCCTCACCACGTTTATGTGGCGCCAGCGGCAGGTCTCCACGATCGTGCTGCGTCCGTGTAACGTCATCGGCCCCACACTCAACAACCAGATCAGCCGCCTGCTCCGTAGCCAGCGCAGCCCCCGACTGTTGGGCTTTGATCCCATGCTGCAGTTTATGCACGAGGACGACGCCGCCCGGGCAATCGCCTTGGCCTGCCAGTCCAACCGCTGGGGGGTGTACAACGTCGCCGGTGAGGGCACGATCCCCTATGAGGAGGCCATCCGCCACGCCGGGGGCCGCCCGGTGCCGATCCCCAGCTTCCCGGCCTACGTCGCCGTCTCGTTGTTGTGGCGGCTGCGCCTGATCTTCCCCCAGCACCTCATGGATTATTTCCGCTACCCCACGGTGATCGACGACTCGTCGTTCCGTAAAGAGCTGGGCTTTGAGCCCAAACACAACACCTTAGAGACCTTGGCGAGCCTGCGACTGTCCCCTCCGCGGCGGGGCTGAGGCCGTGGAGCGCGCGCTCACACCCCTGATGGCGCGCTGGGCTGAGGAGGCGCTCGGCGCGGCGCCGCCAGAGGAGCCCGAGGCCACCTGCCACAACTGTGTGATGTGTACGCCCGAGCCCGGGCCGCGGTTTTTGCCCGACGTGAAGTGCTGCATGTACCTCCCGGCGCTCAAGAACTTCCAGGTGGGCCTCGCCCTGCGCACCGAGGAGGGCCGCCGCACCACCTTGCCGCGCCTGGTCGACCCGCGAAACGTCACGCCCCTGGGGCTCACCCGCGGCGACGCTCAGGTTGGGCCCCTACGCCGGGCCTTGGCTGAGGGGCGCTTTGGGCAGGCCCCGGCCTTGGTCTGCCCCCACTTTGACGCCGTGGAGGGCGGACGATGTACGATCTGGGCCGCCCGAGACGCCGTCTGCGCGACCTGGTTCTGCCGTGTGTCGCGGGGGGCCCGAGGGCGCGGGGCCTGGCATGAGCTGCACAACCTGCTCACGGAGCTTGAGGAGCTCGTCGCGAGGGTGGTCGCCCCACGTCTGGGTGAGGCGCCGGTCGCCGAGCCGAGCTGGGGGCCGTGGGCCGGGCGCGCCGAGGCCTATTATGGCCGCTGCGCTGAGCTGGCCGAGGCGTTTGCCTGGGATGAGCTGCGGCGTCTGGGCGGCTTCTCCGTTCGATTTCGCCAGCGCAACGCCCGAGAGGCCCAGCGCGCCCGTGAGCTGTTCGAGCCGATCGTGTGGGATGTCCCCGGTCGCTGGGCGCTGGGCGCCGCGCGCACAGAGCGCGGCGAAGACGGCCTCGTCTACGCCTTTGGCGACGGCCCGTATCAGCCGGTGCTGCTCACCGAGGCGCAGTGGGCGGATGTTCAGGCGGGCGGCGGCCCGGCGCTGAGCGACGCGCTGGCCCGGCGGCTCGTCGATCATCACGTCTGGGTGGCCCCCTGAGGGCGATCTGGGCTATGCTCTTGAGATGAGCCCATCCGACCTCTTCTGTGATGTGTCCTTCGCCGCCCGCGTCGAGCGCGCGGACTGCCTGCTCCTCGCTGAGGCCTGTGCGGCCACGGCGCGGCGCCTCGACGGCGTGCTGGCCGCGCCCCTCGGCGGGGGATTTGTCAGCTACGCCGAGCCCGGCTCGCCGCTGAACAAGATCGCGGGCTTAGGCTTCGCGCCGCTGCACCTTGGAGACCTCGCGGCCGCAGAGGAGCGTGTGCTCGCCCGGGGCGGCCCCGTCCAGGTAGAGCTCTCGTCGTTGGGAGACCCGGCCATCGGCCAGGCGCTCACCCGCCGGGGCTATGTGCTCATGGGGGTGGAGCAGGTGCTCGGCCGCAGAGTCACCCCCGCCGACGCCGAGGCGCCCTCTCCCGACGGCGTCACCGTCACCGAGTCCCCGCTCGCGGGGTTAGAGGGCTGGTTACAGCTCCTCACAGAGGGCTTTTTGAGCCCCGACGGTCAAGGAGTAGAGTCCCACGAGACGTTTGAGCAGGCCACGCTCACTCAGGCGATGCGCGACTTTGCGCAGACCGAAGGCATGACTCGGTTTGTCGCCGCGGTGAACGGTCAGCCCGCCGGGGGGGCCGCCCTTCGTCTCACCGACGGGATCGCCCAGCTCTGCGGCGCGGCGACGCTCCCGGCCCTTCGACGCCGTGGTGTTCAGACCGCGATGTTGACGGCGCGCCTCGCCTTGGCGGCCCAGGCCGGCGCCGATCTCGCGGTGATCACGACCATGCCCGGCAGCCGCTCCATGCAGAACGCCCAGCGCCGCGGGTTTGTGCCGCTCTACGTCAGGAACATGCTCGTGCTCGCCCCGGACGCCGCATGACGCCGCCCCGCGCGCTGCTCCTGCCGCTGCTCCTGCTCACGGCCTGCCCTCAAGCCCGGCGGGTGGAGGCGCCTGCGCGGAAGCCCACCGTCATCTTGATCTCCGTCGATGGTCTACGCGCCGACTACCCCGAGCGTAACAACCTCCCCACCATCGCCCGTCTGGCCGCTGAGGGGGTGCGCGCCGAGGCGATGGTGCCCGTCTTCCCCTCCAAGACCTTCCCCAACCACTACAGCCTCGTCACCGGCCTGTGGGCAGAAGAGCACGGCATCCTAGACAACACGATCTATGATCCAGACACAGACGAGTGGTTCTCGATGACCGACTCCGCCGCCGTGACCGACGCCCGCTGGTGGGGCGGCGAGCCCATCTGGGTGACGGCCGAGCGCCAGGGCGTGATCACCGCCACCTGCTTCTGGCCCGGCAGCGAGGCGCCCATCGGCGGCGTGCGCCCCACCTACTATGTGCCGTACAACGGCGGGATGCCCTACGAGGACCGCGTGGGCTTGGTGCTGGACTGGCTTGATGAGGAGGCGCCGCCCCAGCTCATCACCGTGTATTTTGACGAGCCCGACGGCGCGGGGCACAAACACGGGCCCGATGATCCAGCCGTGGGAGACGCTGCCCAGGAGGTTGACGAGGCCCTCGCGCGCCTGATCGACGGCTTAGAGGCGCGGGGCCTCCTCGACGACGTGCACGTCTTGATCACCGCCGATCACGGCATGGCGAACATCAGCCTCGACCGTGTGGTGTTCGTCGATGACTACCTCAACGCCCAGCAGCTCCAGACGATCACCTGGACACCAGTGCTGAGCTTCTACCCCACTGAGGGACTGAGCGCTGAAGAGGCCGTCACCGCCTTAAACCAGTCCCCACACCTTCGCTGCGCCAAAAAAGAGGACCGCCCGCCCGATCAGCACCTCTCCAACCACCCGCGCCTGCCCCCGGTGATCTGTGACGCGGACGAGGGCTGGTCGATCTCGGGCCGCGAGTGGTTCGGGGATTACCAAGACCTCTACCAAGGGGGCGCCCATGGCTACGACCCGGTGGTCGAGTCGATGCACGGCGTGATCCTCGGGCGAGGCCCCCGACTGAGCGGCGGTCGCGCCGTGGGCCCCACCCGCGCCGTGGACGTCTACAACCTGCTCGCCGCGCTCTTGCAGATCACACCGGCAACAAACTCCGGCGACCCCGCCGTGGCGGAGGAGTGGCTGGGGGAGTGATTGAGGGAGTGACCGTGTGGTGATGTTGGCGGGCGCGTGTAGGGCGAACGAACCACAGAGGCCTGACCCCCACGGACGGCAGAGGTTCGTGAGGCGTTGAGCGACGGTGCGCCGCTTCGTTTAGAGCCCGGCGCGGGCCTCGGGGGCGATGTGCTCCGGGCTCCACGGCGGGTCAAACACCACCTCCACTTGAGGCGTGAAGCCAACGGACACGATGGCCTCTTTGACGTCTTCGTAGAGATCAAACGCCGCCGGGCAGCCTTCAGTGGTGAAGGTCATCTGCACGATGACGACGTCCTCGCTCAGCGTGACGGCGCGGATGAGGCCCATGCTCACGATGTCGAGGCCCACCTCGGGGTCGATGACGTCGCGCAGCTTGTCCAGAAGCGCGCCCTCGGCGCCAGCGAGGGCGTAGATCGCCGGGGACGGTGGCGGGGCGAGGAGCGCGCTGAGGCGCTCGGAGAGCTTGTGTACGAGGGTCATGTGGCCTCCAGACCGGGCAGCGCCCGGCGTTTGACGACGGCGAGCCAGCCCCGAGCGGCCGCCCGCGTGAGCAGGACGATGTGCAGCGCTGCGCCGAGCAGCCCCAGGACCGCGCCGATCCGCCCCACGGCGACCGGCGCGCCCAGAAGCGTGAGGCTCACCCCGAGCCCCGCGAGGATCGAGAGCGCCATCGACACCCTCGGCAGGCGCTCCCCGGTGAGGGTCTTCGCCGTCGGGGCGCGCTGGAGCTGGCCGACGAACAGATGAACCTCCAGCAAGAACGGGAGGATCTTGAGCGCCACCCCCCGCAGAAACGGCAGCGCCCACAGGCCCAGCGCCAGGGCGACGGCCTCAGGGCGCGGCCCCCACAGGAGGCTCACCCCCGCGAGGCCGATGAGCGCGAAGAGGCCCAGCGCGGCGCCCCAGACGCCGGGATCGACGCCGCGCCGCGCTCTGCGGCTCAGCGAGAACAGCAGCGTGAGCGCCGCGAGGGCCGCGCCGACGGCCCAGACCGCCGGTACGCCCAGGGCGAGGCCGACAAACCAGGCGGTGACCGCGAGGGCCCAAGGCCAGGGGCGAGGCTCGGCGGAGAGGCTAAACATCGGCAACAAGAGCCCGCCGAGGCCGAGCATCCAGCCGCCCACCCACCCCAACAGCAGGAGCGCGGCGTGGTGCGCGATCCCGGCCATCGGGGGCAACACAAACCACAACCCCGCCCGCCCGCCGTACAAGAGCGCGCCCAGGGTGAGCCCAGCGAGGCCCGAGAGCTCCGCGAACAAGAGCCACAGTCGGGTCACCCTTCGCCCCTTCGCCCGCGCGAGCGCCCAGAGCACCCCCGCCGCCCGAAGGACGAGGCCAAAGATCAACCCGGCGCCGCCGAGCGCCCCGAGCAGGCCGAGGGGCTGGGGCCAGCCGAGGCCGAGGATCAACCCCGCTCCGCCGCTGAGGATTAAGGCGTCACAGACGGCGGCGAGGCGAGCCCAGCCCGGTGGCGGCGCCTGGGCGGTCACCACGGGCACAAGCTGCCAGCCCAGGCCCACGATGGCCATCATCAGCGTGCCGACGGTGATCAGGTGGACCGCGACCAACAGCCCGCTCCGCCCGTACCACGCCGCGCCGTCGAGCACCCCGGGCCAGGCCAAGATCCCCCAGGCGAGGGGCTCGGCGATGAGCGCGACGGCCACGGGCGGGATCACCACCCTCGGCGGGATGAGGGTATGTGGGTCAGGGCGCATAAATCTGGAGCTGAATGTGGTCATCCAGGCTCGTCATCGTCCAGACGAGGCCCCGGGCCTCAAGCTGAGGAAAGAGCAGGGCGGGCTCACGGTGATGAAGCACGGTCAACGGGGTGCCTTGGTCAAGCGCCCAGAGGATGAGGCGCAGAGGCTCGGGCGGCGGCAGGCCACGCACGTCGAGCACACCCGCCCGGAGACGCGCTTGGCCTAGGCGGGCGGTGTCGGCGTCGGGCGCTCCCGGATCAACCGCCCCGCCGTGGCCCTCGGGTGGACGCCAGAGCGAGCTGACGCAGACCTCACCCTCCCAGCGCACCCAAGCCAACCAACCTCGGCGGCCCAAAAGATCGAGGAGCGGCGCGGGCTCAAACGGCGCGGAGAGCGCTAAGACGGCCCCGGGCTTGAGGTCACGAAGGGCGGTCATCACCGCGCCGAAGGGCTCTTGGCCTTGTTCGATGAGCGGCGAGACGTCGAGGCGCTCGATGGGGGCGCCTCTCGCCCACGGTGGCTCGGGATCGTCTCGGCGCGCGGCGGCGGGCAAGGGTGCGCCGGGTGCGGGTGGACCTTCGAGGTTAAACACCGCCAAGAGCGACTCGGCGTCTACCCCGGCCACGCGGGCGGCGGACTCAATCGTCACCAGCTTGGGCAACACCCGGCCCAAGACCGGGTGGTTGAGCCGCTCAAACGCCGGGTGGAACGCCGGGAGCAGGGTGCGCAGCGCGGGTTTTGTGGCCAAGGCGTCGGAGACGCGGGTATGAAGGGTGAAGGGGGCGATGGTCATGGGGAGCGCCTCGGGGACGGGCAGGGAGACGCAGATTGCAAGAAGCGGTCCAGGCCCAGAGGCGCTCAATTGATAGAAATATCTGTTGAGTTGGCGGCAGTTGACACAGGCCGGGTGTGTGGGATCACACGCACAGCCCGCGCTGGGATCAGACCTTGGGCGGCGCTTGGCTCGCCAGCTCGGCGTGCAGGTGCTCCAGGGAGCGCACCTCAGCGAGCGTCGTCTGCCGGGCCCACTGGTTCACGCAGCCGTGGAGCTGCGACCAGGCGTTGTGCAGGCTGCAGGGGTTCTTGGGGTTACACGCGCCGAAGCCGAACGCGCAGCGGCGGTCCTCTGAGGACCAGTCCGAGGCGTCGAGCACCTCCATGAAGGTGATGGCGCTGGGCGGTCGGGCGAGACGAAAGCCGCCGCCGTGGCCTCTCAGCGCGTCCACCAGCCCGGCGACGACGAGGTGGCGCATCACCTTGGAGATGTAGTGCTCGGGGATGGCGGCGAGCTGGGCGAGCTCCTTCGCGCGCACCCGCTCGCCAGCGTCGTACTCACCGGCGAGGATCGCCATCGCGCGGAAGGCGTACTCAGCGGTGTGGTTGAAGAGCATGTCGTCGGCCTCTGCGAGAGGATGCGGTATCCCGGGCCCGGGGGGACGTCCAGCGGCGGGCCCGGCCCGAATCCTGATCTGGGTCAGTACCGCCCGCCGCACAAGCTCCTTACACTGGCAAAACAACGGACACCGATGTCTGTTGATGGAGTCTCAATGCTCTCGAAGTCACAGGCGAGGAGCTTCTTCCTCTTCGCGACGGTCGGCTTCTCAGGCGTGTTCTTGTGGTTGACGGTCGATACGGTCCGTCAGGTCCCGGCGCGCTCTCATGAGGAGAACATGAACGCCTCGGTGATCCGAGGCAAAGAGATCTGGGAGAAGAACAACTGCATGGGCTGCCACACCATCCTCGGTGAAGGCGCCTACTACGCGCCTGAGCTGACGAAGGCCGTGGAGCGCCGCGGTGAGGCGTGGCTGCGGATCTTCCTCAAGGATCCCCAGGCGATGTACCCGGGGCGCCGCAAGATGGTGCAGTACAACTTCACTGAAGAAGAGATCACCGACGTGATCGCCTTCTTGGACTGGATCGGCAAGATCGACACCAACGGCTTCCCCGCCAAGCCCGACATGGCCCCCATCGCCGCCGCCAACGCGGCCACCCCGGGCTCTGCGGCGGCCACCCCGAGCGCCGTCGCCGCTCCAGCGCTGTTCACCCAGGTCTGCGTGGCCTGTCACAGCCTCGGCGGCACCGGCGGCGTGGTCGGCCCGGCCTTGGATGGCGTCGGCTCCCGCTTCGACCGCGACGGGCTTCGGGCCTGGCTCGACAACCCACAGTCGGTCAAGCCTGGCACGGCGATGCCCGATCTCAACCTCTCGGCCAGCGACCTCGAAGCGCTGACCGATTTCCTCATGTCTCAGCGCTGAGAGGTCACCATGGACAACCCGCTCAAGTTTCAGTCCTGGCGGATCGCGTGGACCTTCTTCGCGACCTGTCTGCTTCTGCTCTCCCTCCAGATCGTCTACGGCTTCATCATGGGCTTCGCGCACATGGGCTATGACGGTCTGCACGACTGGCTCCCGTTCAACACCGCCCGCGCCACCCACACAAACCTGCTCGTGGTGTGGTTGCTCGCCGGGTTTATGGGCTCGGCGTACTACATCATCCCCGATGAGGCCCAGACCGAGATCTGGAGCATGAAGCTCGGATGGGTGCAGTGGGGCTCTCTGGTGGCCGTCAGCGTCACGGCGGTCATCGGCTTTCACTTTAACTACTGGGAGGGCCGCAAGTTTCTGGAGATCCCGCGGCCGCTGGACGTGCTCGTCGTGGTCAACGTGCTGGCCTTCTTGCTCAACATCGGCATGACGGTCTACAAAGGCAAACGGTACACAACGACGGCGCTCACGCTCCTCGCGGGCCTCACCGCCGCGGCGCTTCTGTACTTGCCGGGCATGATCACCTTCGACTCTCAGGTGATCGACTCGTATTTCCGCTGGTGGGTGGTGCATCTGTGGGTTGAGGGCGTGTGGGAGCTGGTGATGGGCGCGATCCTGTCGTACCTGCTGATCAAGCTCTCGGGCGTAGACCGCGAGATCATCGAGAAGTGGCTCTACGTCATCGTTGGGCTCACTTTCTTGAGCGGCATCCTCGGCACCGGCCACCACTATTACTGGATCGGCGCGCCGGAGTACTGGCTCATGGTCGGCGGACTGTTCTCGGCCCTGGAGCCTCTGGCGTTTCTGGGCATGGCGCTCTACACCGTGGCCATGGCCCGTCGGGGTGGCCGAAAACACGCCAACAGCGTCGCGCTCTCCTGGTCGGTGGGCTGCGGCATTATGAGCTTCGTCGGCGCGGGGTTCTTGGGCTTCGCGCACACCTTACCACAGGTCAACATCTGGACCCACGGGACGCTCGTGACCGCGATGCACGGACATATGGCCTTCTGGGGCGCCTACGCCATGCTCATCTTCGCGATGATGGCCTACGCTCTGCCGGAGATGACCGGGCGCAAACACTACGACTCTTGGGTCGCGGAGTGGGCGTTCTGGCTGAGCAACATCGGCATGATCGCGATGACCGGCGCCTTCGCCGTCGCGGGCATCACCCAGGTGTATCTGGAGCGACGCGTGGGGATGGACTTCTTGTTGGCCCAAGAGGCCGTCGAGGTGCATTTCTTGGGGCTCATCCTCGCCGCCTGTCTGTTCACCTTGGGCATCAGCCTCTACATCTGGAACTTCAGCCGCTATGGCGTCGTGGCCCTGTCCAATGACGTCTCAGGTGACGCGCCGAGCCCGGCGCCGAGCCTCGCGAAATGAACGAACCGCGCGGGCTCTGTGTTCGCAGAGCCCGCGCCTCGGCCATCGCCCTGGGGATGGCCACCGGAGCGAAGATGTCTCTGTTCGAGGACGAGCACGCCGATCCCCAACCCGCCCCTCTCCCCTGGTATCAGCCGGTCGGTGATGAGCTCGTGCTGTTTGAGCACGCCTATCGCCAGCGCCTCCCGCTGATGATCAAGGGCCCCACGGGCTGCGGCAAGTCCCGGTTTGTGGAGCACATGGCCGCGCGGCTGGGCCGCCCGCTCATCACCGTCGCCGCCCACGACGACACCTCGGCCACGGACCTGCTCGGGCGCTGGCTCATCCGGGGCGGCGAGACCGTGTGGCAAGACGGCCCCGTCACCCGCGCCGTGCGGCAAGGGGCCATCCTCTACATCGACGAGGTCGCCGAGGCCCGCCCGGACGTGGTCGTGGCCTTACACCCGCTCACCGATCACCGCCGAAGCCTGTACCTCGACCGCTGTGATGAGGAGCTCGCCGCGCCCCCCGAGTTTATGCTCATCGTCTCGTTTAACCCCGGCTATCAGCGCTCGCTCAAAGAGATGAAGCCCTCTACCCGCCAGCGGTTTATCGGCCTGCGGTTCGACTACCCCGCGCCCGACCTGGAGGCGCGTATCGTCTCCGGTGAGACGGGGGTAGAGCCGTCCGTGGCCAAACGTCTGGTGGCCTTGGCGGCGAAGGTGCGCTCGTTAGAGACGCTGGGGCTCGCGGAGCTGCCGTCTACCCGGCTGCTCGTGGACGCCGCGCTGCTGATCCGCTCGGGGCTTGGGCCTCGGGCGGCCTGCCGCGCGGGTGTGGTCGAGCCGCTCACCGACGATCCCGACGTGCGCGACGGCCTGATGGACCTCGTGAACCTCGTGTTCTGAGCCGGAGGTGCCCTGTGCCTGGACCTTCGTTTGATCTCGACTGGGAGCTGGGGCTGTTTAAGGCCGTCCGTGCGCTGTGGCGCGCGGTCGCGCCGAGCCCCGCGCCGCTGTTTGACCCCGCCCGGGCCGCGACGTTGGCCGCCCATGGCCCGGCGCTGCGGGTGCTCGGCCAGATGATCGCCGGTGAGGCCGTGCGGCTACAGCCCGCCCGCTCCGAGGGCGGCGTTCGAGGGCGTGATCTGCTCATCCCCGCTTGGATTGAGGTCTGCGCAGATCCCGCGCTTAACCGGGAGATCATGGCGCTGCGGGTGGTCGTCGCCGCCGAGCTTCGCCGCCTGCGCCTCGTCGCCCCGGCGGAGGAGCTGGAGAACCTCTTCGTGAGCGTCGGCGCCGCGCAAGACGCCGCATTGGGCCTCTCGGCGCGCCTGCCGCGCTTCGCCGAGGCTTGGGCCGAGGCTTGCGCCCTCGTGCTGCGGGGTCGCCCCGATCCCGCGAGCTTGTCGGGCCGGGCGCGGCTCATTGAGGAGCTGCGTCAATCGGCGCTGCGCGGGGAGACGAGCTGGCGTTGCCCGGAGCGTCTCGCCCTTGTGCGGGCCACGCCCGAGCGCGGCGCGGCGAGCCCACCCGTGCCGTTGTGGGGGCGGCTTCACCCGGCGTCGCCTGAAGACGCTCTGGGTGGGGATGACTCCCCGGACAAGCTCGACCAGCAGCCGCCCAGCGCGGAGGCGACGGAGCGTGAGGCGGGGGCGATCGAGGAGCTCAAGCTCGTTCAGCTCAAGCCACAGCAGGGCCTTGAGCTGCCGACCCACGTCTTCGAGAAGGTCGAGACGGCCGAGGGCTTCAACGGCTCGATGCGCCAGCTCGACGGCGAAGACGAGCTGAACGATCACATGGAGGCGCTCGACGAGGTGGACCTCTCGCACCTCGTGCGGGGCGGGCCGCGGGCGAGCTCGGTGCTCAAGGCGGAGATCGGCCTGGATGTGGAGGTGCCTGATATCTCTCGCGTCTCGCCGGGCGAGCGGGCGGTGCTCTATGATGAGTGGGACCACCGGGCGCGTAATTACCGCAAAGATTGGTGCCAGGTGTACCCGACCCAGGCGCCCCGCGGGGATCAGCGCTGGGCGATGGAGGCGCTCTCCCGACACAGACGCCTGGTTGAGCGGCTCTACCAAGACCTCGCCAAGCAGCGGGCGGCCCTGGCCCCGGCGCCCCGACAGGCGGACGGCGAAGAGATCGATCTGGATGCCGTCGTGGAGGCTTGGTCAGAGCTGCGCGCCCGCCGCTCACCGCCGGATCGGCTGTACATTCGTGCCCGGCGGCAGCGCCGCGACGTCGCCACGACCGTGCTCCTCGACCTCTCGCTCTCCACAGACTCATGGGTGCAGGATCGCCGGGTGCTCGACGTCTCCCGTGAGGCCGTCTTGGTGCTGGGTGAGGTCGCCGAGCGGCTGGGAGACTCCCTGCAGGTGCTCGCCTTCGCCAGTCAGACCCGCAACCAGATCCGGGTGTGGGAGGTGCGCGGCTGGAGTGAGCCCTGGTCTGTGGGCCGTGGTCGGCTCGGCGCGCTCTGCCCGCAGGGCTACACCCGCATCGGCCCGGCCATTCGCCACGCCGTCGCCGGGCTCAGCAAACGAGACGCCCGGGAGCGCCTGCTGCTCATCGTGAGCGACGGAAAACCGACGGATCACGACCGGTATGAGGGCCGTTATGGTGTGGCCGATGTGCGCCAGGCGCTCCGTGAGGCCAAACGAGACGGCGTCCACGTTCACGCCTTGGCCATCGACGCCGTCGCCCGAGATTATCTGCCGTCGATGCTGGGGCCCGGCGGCTGGACGATCTTGCCGCGTCCCGACCGGCTCCCCGAGGCGATCACGCAGATCTACGGGAGGCTCGTGTGATGGAGCGCGAGTCCCAGGGCTTCACCGTCGCCACGCTCACGACCCTCGTGCTGTTGAGCCTCGTGGGCACGCTCACGCTGGGCGTCGGGCTGCGCTGGGCGCTCGCCGGGGTGCCGCTTCTGCCGGGCGGCTTCGTCGAGCTGCGGCACGCCCACTCCCATCTGGGCTACTACGGCGTGCTCTTTCCGCTGATGTGGTGGGCGTGGCGCCGCTTGGGGCAGCGCGCGCCAGGGCTGCCTTTGCTCGGTCTGTACGCCGTCGGGGTGGCCATGAGCGCCGTTGGGTTCGCCCGCGAGGGCTATGGCCGACCGGCGATCATCGGCTCGACGATCGTGCTCGGGGTGTGGTTGGCCTCGGCCTGGCGCCTGCGCGGCGTGATGATGCAGCCGCGGTCGTGGCTCGGCGGCGCGGCGCCGACGATCGTGCTCGGCGCGCTCTGCATTGGGCCCGTGGCCGTCGTCTCGGGCCGAGATCCCGCCTTGGCGACGGGCTTGGTGCGCATGTTCTTGACCTTGCTCTTGCTCGGCGCGGTCACCCCCGCCGCCCTCGCGGCCCTGCGCGCGCCAGGGCCTCCGTGGCCGATCTGGCTCGGCGCGGTGCTCTGCGGCGCGGCGTTCTTGGGGCCGCTGCCGCACCCGGCGCTGGGCCTGGGCTTGCTCGTGGTCGGTGGTCTCCTCGGCCGCGCCGCGCTGCGGGCGCCATCGCTGGGCTGGGACGAGCGGGGGCTGTGGCTCGCCTTCGCGCTCGGCCTCGTCGCGCCAGGGGTCGGCCTCGTGCTCCCCGGGCACAACCTCGCCGTGGCGGGGGTTCATTTCGCCGCCCTGGGGCCCTTGCTCGTCACGCTGACGCGCCCCCTCTGGCCCGCGCGGCCCCCGGCTTGGGCGCGCTGGAGCTACGCCGTCTCGGTCAGCGCCTTCGCCACGGCGCTCCTCGTCGGAGAGTCCCGCCTCGCCGCCATGTTTGGCAGCGTCGTCGCCGCGCTGTGGGCGCTGGGGGTGGTCTGGATCGTCCGCGAGGCGCTGATGCCGCGCGAATCTCTCGCCGTCGGCGAGGGCACAAGGGCGTAGAGAGCTGACGTAGATCCTACATTTGTGCGTTCGCGGCGAACGTCGTTGAACACGTCGCGCCCTCCAAACTATCAATAGATATAGATGTCCAGTGACAAAGGAGTCCTTATGAACTGTGCTCGCTCGCTGCTGCTCCTCGCTCTGTTCTCCATCGGCTGTGACGGGGCAAAAACGCCCGGCACACCCTCCAAAGCCGCCTCGGATGAGACCGGCGGCTCCAAGAAGGGCGACCTCGGCCCGCCGGTCGGTGAGCCGATTCAGGCGGTGCTCACGAACTCCCCCGACGTTCCGCCCCCGACCGGGCGCACCCAGCCCGCCAAGGTGATCGTCGAGCTGGAGGTGCGTGAGGTGACCAAGGCGATCTCTGAGGGTGTGGACTACACCTTCTGGACCTTCGGCGGCGAGGTGCCGGGCAAGTTTATCCGCATTCGCCAAGGCGACACGGTGGAGTTCCACCTCCAGAACCACCCGTCGAGCAAGATGCCCCACAACATCGACCTGCACGCGGTCACGGGCCCCGGCGGAGGGGCGGCGAGCAGCTTCACCGCGCCCGGGCACGCCTCACAGTTCACGTTCAAGGCGCTCAACCCCGGGCTGTATGTGTACCACTGCGCGACGGCGCCGGTCGGGATGCACATCGCCAACGGCATGTATGGCCTCATCCTGGTCGAGCCGCCGGGGGGCATGCCCCCGGTCGATCGTGAGTATTACGTCATGCAGGGCGACTTCTACACCGTCGGCAAGTACCGTGAGAAGGGGCTCCAGCCCTTCGACATGCAGAAGGCCATCGAAGAGAACGCGACCTATGTGCTGTTCAACGGCTCCGAGGGCGCCATCGCCGGAGACGCCGCGCTCACCGCGAAGGTCGGCGAGACCGTGCGCCTCTACGTCGGCAACGGCGGCCCCAACCTGGTGAGCAGCTTCCACGTCATCGGCGAGATCTTCGACAAGGTCTACTATGAGGGCGGCACACGGTTTCAAGAGAACGTACAGACGACGCTCATCCCGGCGGGTGGCTCGGCCATCATCGAGTTTTATGTGGAGGCCCCGGGCACCTATGTGATCGTCGATCACAGCATCTTCCGCGCGTTCAACAAGGGCGCGGTCGGGATGCTCAAGGTGGACGGCGCGGACGATCTCGCCATCTACTCGGGCAAAGAGGTGGACTCGGTCTACCTCGCCGACATGTCGGTGACGCCGGGCGGCGCCATCGCCGAGGCCACGTCCCAGGCCGCCGCGGGCCAGCTCACCCCGGCGGCCCAGGTCAAGGCCGGTGAGACGCTGTTCGCGGGCACCTGCTCCACCTGTCACCAGGCGAACGGCGCCGGGCTGGAGGGTGTGTTTCCGCCGCTGGCGGCCTCGGACTACCTCAACGCCGACCCCAAACGGGCCATCAGCGTCGTGGTGAACGGTCTCGCGGGGCCGGTCACCGTCAACGGCAAAGATTACGTCTCGGTGATGCCGCCGATGAGCCAACTCAACGATGATGAGATCGCGAACATCCTCACCTATGTCTACGCGAGCTGGGGCAACTCCGCCCACGTGGTCAGCGCCGCTGAGGTGGCCCAGGTGCGCACCTCAACGCCGAGACCTGCGGGCGCGGCCCACTGATGTTCGCGCTGTTCACAAACCTCGCCTTCGCCGCCGGGACCGTGTTGATCCCGGCGGGGAGCCATCGTGTGTTCTACCCCATCTCCCCTGAACAGACGGAGGTGTGGGTGCCCACGTTTCGGCTCGACGTGACCCCGGTCACGAACGCGGAGTTCTTGGCGTTTGTGACGCGCGCTCCGAGCTGGGGCCGCGGCCAGGCCCCGGCGCTGTTTGTGGACCCCCAGTACCTCAGCCATTGGGGGAGCCCGACGAGCCTCGGCGGTGCCTTGCCCAACGGCCCCGTGGTGAACGTGAGCTGGCACGCCGCCCGGGCCTATTGCCGGGCCCGAGGCGGCGAGCTGCCCACCACAGACCAATGGGAGCGCTCCGCCGACGCCACCTTGACCGCCCCGACCGGCGCCCGGAACGATCCCCAGATGACCGCGCGGGTGCTCGACTGGTACGGTCGCAGCGGCGACGCGGCGCCGGGCGCCGTGGGCCAGCACGCCGCCAACCACTTCGGCGCCTACGATCTCCTCGGGCTGGTGTGGGAGTGGACCCTCGATTTTGACAGCCAGCTCCTCTCCGCCGACGTGCGTGAGTCCGGGGACGAGGACCGCTCACGGTTCTGCGGCTCCGGGGCGGCGTCGGCCACAGACGTCGCCGACTACGCCTCGTTTATGCGCTTCGCGTATCGCTCCAGCCTCAAGGCCAGCTACACCACCTCCAACCTGGGTTTTCGATGCGCGTATTCCTCTTGATCGGCCTGCTCAGTGGGCTCCTGTTCGTCGCCTGCGGTGAGACGCCCGAGGCAACACAAGCCGAGGCGCCCCCGGCCGGGCCTGTCCCCGGCGACTCGGTGTACCAGCTCGACCTAGAGCTCACGAACCAGTCCGGTGAACGTGTGCCGTTCGCGGTGCATCGGGGTCACCCCGTGTTGATCTCGATGTTTTATGCGACCTGTCCCTCCGCCTGCCCGATGTTGATCAAGGACATTCAGGCCATCGAGGCGAGCCTCACCCCCGAGGAGCGCGGGTCGCTGCGGGTGCTCCTGGTGAGCTTGGACCCCAACACCGACACCCCGGCGGAGCTTCAGAAGGTCGTGGTCACCCACGGCCTCGACACGAGCCGCTGGACGCTCGCCGCCACGGCGCCGGACCGTGTGCGAGACGTCGCCGCCGTGCTCGGCGTCACCTGGCGGGTGATGGGGCCGGGCAACATCAACCACACCTCGGGCGTGACGCTCCTGGACGGCGAAGGGCGAAAACGCGCGGC
>Ga0066604_10000693_pt1 | contig 20687 bp, 7 predicted proteins | sample Higcelwee11metaG_FD_59501 | JGI IMG/M metagenome (GOLD analysis project Ga0066604, IMG submission 59501) | Freshwater pond sediment microbial communities from the University of Edinburgh, under environmental carbon perturbations - High... | ecosystem: Environmental > Aquatic > Freshwater > Pond... | reverse complement strand
AAAATTATATGATAATCCTTCATATAACTATGGAATCTATTCTCATTATGATACAGAACGTAAGGAAGTAATAATGACTTTTATTGGTCAGGCTCCTTCAAGATATTCAATTATTTTTAATGAAAAATCAAGAACATTTACAGGAACTACATATTTTATGCCTACAGAATCTCTTATTCATAAAGGCAAAACTCTTACACTTAATTCTGCTGTACATCATCCTTATATAAGTAATCTTGGTTCAAATAGAAACTTCTTTGGATCAACATATATTGCTAAAATACGATTTGTTATAAATGATCAGTATGAAATGTATAAAGTTTTTGATAACTTTAAGGTGTTAGGAAATTCAAAATTTTTCAATAAAATTCGATATAAAGGTGAAAATTTTGATGAGGTAGAGGAAGTGGTAACAAATGATTCAGGTGCGATAATAAGTTCTTACCTTCAATATTTAAAACAGGAATGGACAGGTTCTTTCCCAATAGATGCAGATGGGCAAAGATTAAGAGGGCACTATGTTGAGGTTGAATTTGAAATAAGTGCATCAAATAATAATGATATAGCATTGATTGCATTATTAACAACGAATCGTAAATCTTATTAATATGAAAAATAAATCTACTGATAAAGAAATACACGAAATGATTTCTCAGAAAACAAAAAACAAGAAATCGAAAAGGAAATTTAGCACAGGCGGAGTTTTTGATATTAATGATTTAAACGAAGACGAACAAGCAAGATATGAAAAAATGTCTCCAAATGAACAAAATGCTTTTATTAAAAATAAACAAAATGAAATCATTACTTCAACTGCAAGCAAAGAATATTCTAAAGATAAAGTTGATAACGGCACTCTTATAAAAGATGTTACCGATCTTGTTTCTTCAGCTTCATCTTCATCTGGAGGAAGTTCAACAACAGCAGATATGACTACTAATGTTGGTGGAATTATCGGAACAATAGCAGGAGTTTCTAAGGAACTTGCAGGAGAAGAAGATAAGTATGGGAAATCAGATACAGATGCACAGGCATTTGCTGAAGGGATTTCAGATATTGGATCTGCTTCAGAAGCTGCGACTTATTATTTAAAACAAGGCGGAGCAGAAGGAAATTCTAAGGCATTAGGATCATTTTTAATGCCAGGTGTTTCTGAAATATTCTATCAAGACGACATGGCTAATGATTTAAAAAAAGCAGAAGAAAATATGAAAAAATCACTTGGACAATTATCTTATTATGAATCAAAAAAGTTTGCTAAGGGTGGCAAAGTTGAAAAACCTACAGAACCGACAGAACCTGCAGAAAATAAAGAACTTCTTCAAAAATTATTAGCAGTAACTCCAGAAATTGAAACTGAATTAAATACTAAAGAACCTAGAGCAAAAGAAACTTCTGGTTACATAGAAGTTCCTACAGGAAGGAATTATCGAACCGGAGAAATGGAATATCAATTAAAAAAACCAAGAACAGAATCTTCGGCATCATTTACTCCTAATGAATCAAGGATATTGTCAGACACTTCAAGAAGAGCATTAGCTGTTGAAGCTGGTATTGATCCTGCAGAATATGATACAAAAAATAAAACTGATAGGAACAAAAGTCTTGAAGAAACAATGAATTATTTGAATGAAAAATATAGTACTGAAGGAAGAAAGTTTGGATTAGGTGAAACTTATGACAAAAAACCAACCTTAGTAGAATATATTTTAAATTCAAATAAGACTCAACAAGCATATAAGGAAGGTGGCGAAGTAACCGGAAAAGGTACTGGAAAATCAGACAGTGTTAATGCATCTATACCAATAGGTTCATTTATTGTTCCTGCGGATGCAAATGAAGAAGTAGTTCGAAGAATTAAAAAAATAATGGGTTACGATGATGCTAAAGTAAAACAATCTGATGGTATAGATGTGAAATTATCAGATGGAGAACTTTATATTCCACCACAAGATGTTGAAAAAGTTGATGCAATTGTAAAAGAAATGGGATATGAATCAGGTCTTAATGAACTTGCTCCAAATGCTAAAACAAAATTACAATCAGGTCAGGGATATGCAGAAGGATATGCCGGAACAATAGGAGGTGCTGCACAAATATTGGCTGGATTATTAGAAGGTAAAAATAATAAAGAACCCAAAAATATTACTCCACATCTTTTAAAAGAATTGAGCACTGAAGTAAGGAAAAGAGCAACCTATGGTATGAATCCTTATGAAAGAACTGAAGCTGAAAATTCTATGCAGCGAAATATCGAAATGCAAAAAGCAATGATTAAAGAAGCTAGCAATGGAAGTATTGATATGTATTTAAATAATGTAGCAGCATTAGGTACTCGTTCTGATCAGTCAAGACTTTCCTTAGAAGCAACAAGTTCTAAATTACAAGATGATAAAACAAAATATGCTGACGATGTTTATATGGATTATATCAAGGCAAATGAAAACGAATTTAATCAGGAAAATCAGAAGTATTTGATGAATGAACAAACTGTATCAGAATTAATTGATGCAGGTATCTCAAACGTAATTGGACAGAGCCAATATAATAAATATACAGAATCTTTATTAACTGATAAAGAAAGAGCAAAACTTAATTCTGACAAACAAGCCAAGAAAGATAAGAGAAAAAATAGTTGGGAAGATTTGTGGAGAAAAGAAGAAGAGTTCTCTGACAAAGATAAAAACAAACTTGATTATTATAGTAAACTAGGAATAAAGGCACAATAATAAAAAACAATATATGAGCATCTTTGATAAATTTGGAAATAGTCCGGGAATTAAAAAAGGTCTTGCTTATAAGCATGATTGGAGTCAGGACATGAACAGTCTTATGCAAGTTCGCGAATACAAGGATAGGAAAAAACTTGAAGACGAACAGTGGGCAATGTGGATTGCTGAAAGACAGAAAATCCCTTACTCTTCTAATAAATATGGACAAAGTCTTATTGAAGCAAACTCCAATAAAGTTATTGGACAAATGAATAAAATGAGAGAAGAAAATCCAGATTTTAACTCAGATCCAAAATTACTTGGAGAATACATGAGGTTGTCTGATTCATTGATTAATAATCCTATCGTTGCAGGACTTGAAGAAGTTAAAAATAACTATGCTCAATTACAGGCAGATGATGAAAGTTCTCTTGAACATAAAGATGAATATTTTAAAATGTATGATGAATGGGCAAATAAAGCATATGATGAAAAAAGCGGAATAGATCCATTAGATGATTTAACAATTAATAATGGAATATGGAAATACAAAAAAGAAAGTCAATTTAAATTCACCGATGTTGTTGATATATATAGAAATATTCTTCAATATAATGAAGAAACTCCAATTGAAAAAGGAAATTATATGTATGTTAAGAAAACTGTTAGTAATGAAGCTATTGATCAGGCTGTAACTGAAATTATAGGAAATGATAAGTATTACAAAACAGCAGTCGTTTCATTTAAAGAATTAATAGAAAACTTACCAGAAGGAACTGTTCAACCATATTCGGATGTAAATCAATTTATTGAAGCTTCATTGAGGAGATCTAAATCTCCAATGGAATTGTTGCATGAAAAAACAACCAGAGCAAAAGCAGAAGAAAAGGAATATATTGATAAATATACTTATGGTAAAGTTCCTTTAAAGATCAATAAATTAATTGCTCAAATAAAACAACAGGGTTCAGTAGAAGATGGTCCAGCTTTATTAGGATTAACTTCTGCAAGCAAAGTTGGAGGAAGATTTAGTCTTATTACATCAGGAGCAAGAACAATGGGCAAGACTCCAGGAAAATCATTTGAAAAAATTGGTGGTGCAGGAAGTGAAATACTTGATTTTGCAGAAGCAAAAGGAGCAACTAGAATTACTTATTATGCTCCAACTGGAGAATATGTTGTTGAAGCCCAGGTTACAATTAATGCTCCAAAAGAAGGTTCTACTGAATTTAACGATCAGTTAACAAACTTAGGTTTTGTTGAAGATAAGAATTATTATAGCAACCTTGCTGCAATAACAGGAGAAGATGAAGCATATTTCGATCAAGGAACAAGACCTAAAAAATTAACAGGTTGGGTAATGTTACCTGCAGATCCTAGTGATCCAAACAAAAGATGGAATTATGAAAGATATTATAGTAAATCTCCAAAAACGGCAGAAGCACTTGATTATAGAGAATTAGAACTTGATCAACAAGTTAGCGAAACTCTTGACTTTTTAAAAAATAATTCTGTTCAGAATAATGCAAAATCAACTAAAACAACAACAGATCAACCAGTGATAGAAAAAGGAAGTTTGGATAATTTAGGATTATAATATAAAATGATATGCCTGATAATAAATCATATAAATTGTACGAAGCACTTTCTGCTCCAGACAAAAACCTATATACAAAATCTTATGATGAATTTGTAAATCAATTTTCATCTGAAGAAAAACAACGTAAATTATATGACGCTCTTTCAGCACCGGAAAGAATGTTATATACAAAATCGTTTGATGAATTTAAAAATCAGTTTTTCGTGGAACCTGTTATAGAAAAAGTTCCTGAAGAATCTTTTGTAGGAAAAATAAAAAATATAGGAAGTAAAATTGCAGATAAGTTTGCTGAAGAAAATGTTAGTATCGAAGAACGAAAAGCACAATATGAGAAAAGGACTGGAGAAAAATTAAATGTTTCTGCCAAAGAAGCTATGAATGAAGGTATTCGTGGAGAAGGATTTGGAACAGGTTCTTTTAAAGAAAATAAAGCAATGGCAGATCAAACAACTGCATTGAAAGAACGATTCAAAAATGATCCTGAATATCGCGAAGAATTTAATAAGAAAATTGAAAATGTAAGTGTTCTTAAAAACACAATCAAAGAACAGACAGTTCCTGTTGTATCCAATATTATAACAAAATATTATCCTGAATTAAAAGGATATTCAAATGAAGATGTTGATGAATTTGTATCATTAATGAATAAACCTTTCCTTCAGAGAATGTTCTTACAGAATCCACATTCAGAAAATCCTTATCCAAAAAATAAATTTATAAACGAAATATTTAAGGATAAAGAAAAAGCAATGCAGTTACGCGATGAATTATCAAAGAACCAGGCTTTGATGATTACAAATACAACTGTTAATGATATGCAGAAAGTTCTTGATACATATCAAAAGTCTTCTGCAGAGAATAGGCTTGGAATAACAAATCTTGGTGCAGGATCTGCTGCAGGTATCGGAAATTATTTTTATGACTATATTAATTTGCTTAAAACTCTTGATAAAAATGAATATATCAAAAGTATTGAAGATCGAATAAAACAAGATAATGGAGCAAGTCTTACTAAGGATGAATCCATGATGATTAATACCTTAATACATCAATCTCAATTAATGTATGACTTAACAGCACAGATGCCTACAATGAGAAAGGTAGGAGAACAGGTAGGACAATCTGCTGGGTTTATGATGGAGTTTATAGCAACGAATGGTGGATGGGTTAAAGGTGTAGGTAATGTTGCAAAATCGGCTACATTAACTTCTCGATTGCCACAATATGCAAATCTTGCAGGAAGATTATCAGAATCAGTTGCACAAACATTTGTAATGCCTTCATTTTATAAAAATGCTCTTCAAAAATCAAGTGAAGGAGAACGTTTCTTTGGTAGTTCTACTATAGATGCTTTATATGAATCTACTATTGAAAACTTTTCAGAACGATTATTTGTAGGGAAACTTGGTTCAAAAACTGCAACAACTACATTTGGCAAGTTCCTTGAAAAATCAGCAAGTGCATTATCCGGTCAAAAAGGATGGAAAGGTGTTGGCCTTGGTATGGGAGAAGAATATCTTGAAGAAAAATTTGCAGATACATTTCAACTTCCATATCAGTTATATGTAAATGATCAATCTGATAATACTAAAAGTAAGAAATTATATAAATCATTAGCCGATTCTTATAAGGAGTTTTTTAATGTAGATAGGAATATTGAAACTGCATTATCTACTGGAGTTATCACAGGAATTATGGGTTCTGCTAATCAGGCAATGACTGGTTTGCATAGAAAAACTATGAATAGATACGGAAAAGAAATTCCTGCATATTTGAAAGATTATATCGATGGGCTTACAATGAATGAAAGTCTTACATATAAAGAAGCATTTGGCAAGGTAAATAATTATATCAATCAACTTGCAATAGGTGGTGGATTTGGCACAAACAAGAAAGAACTTGATGCTGCATATGGATATGCATCTATGGCATTATCTGAATTATTCAGTGAAGATGTTAAAGAGCAATATCAGAAAATGCAAGAACAAAAAATAAAGGAAAAGGAAAAAGAAAATGCCAGTCCTGTTGAAGAACCTAAAGAAACAGAAGAGAAAGCAAATAATCAATTTGCCGTTTATGAAATAGTTCCAGGAGAGGGAAAAGCAAAAGATGAAAATACACACGGATTTTATATTCGCCAAAAGAATAATTCTAAGCCGGTAGTTGATACTCCATTTAAAACAAAAGAAGAAGCACAGACACATATTAAAAATGTTTTAAAAGGAGAAGAAGTTCCTTATGAGGAAACTACTCTAAAAGTTAAGAAATCTCAAAACGTATTCGAAGAATATCAAAATGCAAATGAAATTCAGAGTGATGAAGTGATTTATGATTCAATGAATAAGCAAGAACAAGAAGCATTTGATACAAGAAAAAAGGATATTGAAAAACAAATAGTAACTGAAATGCATGATGAAAATGCATTGACCGATGATATTATTACTTCTGATCTTGCAAATAAAAATGAACAAGTTACTGTTCAACGAAGAGTTCTTGGAAAGACTATTAATACTCCGGCTACAGTAATTGAAAAATCTAAAAAAGGACTTATTGTAAAATATAACAATGGAGAAAAGGAAACGATTACTGATAAAAGTAAAGTAAAATTATATAAGAATTATTCTGAAGAAATTACAAATGATCTCGAATTAGATACGAAAACTGAACGTAAAGGGAAGATTGTATATGCTACTTCGGGAATGGGAAAGACTACATTAGCAAAACAACATCCAGAAAAATATACAGATGCTGATATTCTCTTGGCTGAAACAATAAAAGAAAATATTGATGAATATGAAATTGATGACAAGTTAAGAACGTTTCTTAAAGATCATTCTGCTGAAGAAATTGCAAACTTTAATTCAGTAAATAAAAAAGGAAGTAAGAAAACTTTTGCATCAGTAATTATGGAATTATTCCGTCAGGAAAAAGAAAAGAAAGGTATTAGACACGACCAAACTACAATGCATAAGGTTTATAATCTTAATGCTAAAAAAATGGTTGAAGCATCAAAAGATAAAATTGTACTTACCGGAAGTTCTCGTTATTTAAAGGATGGAATTGTTGACGAAGTTTATACTAAAGAAGAAAATCCTAATAATAAAATGAGTGAATCGGAATGGAAGGAAATGAAGAAGAATGAAACCAAACGATTTGCTGAAGTTAATAGGAGAAGAGAAAAGGAAGGCAAACCTTTATTAAAGGCAAATGCTGTTGAGAAAGACAAATTTATTCATGATGTTTTTGAGGAGAAATATATTTCAAAAAAGGAAACTGTAAAGAAAAAAGTTACTAAAGAAAAAGTAATAGAAGAAAAAAAGATTACAGAAGGAAAACCTGTCGAAGAAAAGGAAGTTGTAGTGAAAAAAGAACAGGCAAAAGAACCTGTAAAAAAGAAAGTTATACCTAAAGAAAAACCAAAATCTTTTTCTAGTATGACCTTTGAAGAGATCGAAGAAAGATTTGAATCAAATGATACTCCAATTGAAGAAGGTAATCCTAATAAAGAAAGTTTACTTAATGCTGTTTCTGAATTTGCCAAGAGAAAACAATTAGAATATGAAGAAAAGAGTAAAGATCCACGAAGACCAAAAACGCAAGGAATAGGTGGCGATTTCTTGATCGAGAAAGCAGTTTGGTATATGATTGAACAATCCGCAAACTATACTGAAAAAGGGCTTAAAGGTATTCAGGATTTAATAAATAGAGTATGTAACTATCTTAGAAATACAGGTGATTTTAATGAAGAAGAACTTAGCGATTTATATCAAAAAGTATCTGAATTTATAAAAGGAACTGATCCCGACATTACAGCATTCAGAAAAGTATATGAACTTATTGATAATGTTCATGCATCAACTGAAGCAATGGGTGTTGATTCTGATCAAAAAGTAGAATCTCATAGAAGATCATTTTCCAGACTATTTAGTGAAACCGCAAAGAAATTAAAAATTGATAAAGATGAACTTGAAGAACAATTCTTTTCATTAGTTAAGTCTGGTTATTTTAATGAAATGACAGGGATAGAAGATTATATCAAACGATTAAATAAGTTCGAAAAAGAATATCCCCAATACAAAGAATTATCTCTCCAGATGAAAGAGTATTATACTTATGATAAAGCTATTTCATTATTCAACTTTTACAGAAGTGTTACTCTTACTCCACAAATGGCTTTGATATTTGGAACTCAAGGAAAGATAACTTTTAACCTTTTAAATGAAAAATCTCATGCTAGAGAATTCGGGAAAAAAATGACCGAAGTAATTAGAAAGGAATCAAAGGAGAATAAAAAAACTGAAGATGATTTAATATCTGAAAAACTTAATGAATTCTTTACTCAAACAGAAAAGATAAGATCTCTTGTTGCATCTGAAAATGAAAAAAGAAAATTAGGTTATGAATTAAGTTTGAAATTTTTACAAGATATAACCGGCATAAACTGGAAAACATATTTTGTTCCTACTACTGAAGAAACAAATGTGTTCCTTAAAAAAGTTGATGAAAATGGTGTTGAGTATTATGAGAAGAATGTATATTCAAGTTATGAAAAAATGTTTGATATAGATCCTTCTGTATTAAATAGTACTGAAAATCTTGAAACATTAGGTATTGCATCAAGAATTAAAAAGCCAGGGAAATATGTAAACAGCAGTATTTACTATCAGAATCAGAAAGATGGGAAATATTATGTGAAAAGACTTCCTTCAATTACAGGTACATTAATAAATACTTTTTATTCTTCCAGGAATCAAGGTGGAATTGCCGGGAAAATTAAAAAATATTTCCATTCGACAAATAAGGGTGCAGATTCGAAAGTTAGATCGAACTTTCAAAAACTATCTTCAACCTTATCAATAGAAAATAGAATATCTTTAAAAGGAACCGACATAAAAGGAGATAAGTTTAATTCATTTAGGTTATATTCTCATATACAGAAAATGGCTGATAACATCCATGAGTCTGAAGTGAATAATAACCTTGTTAAGTTTTATAAGAAAAAAGGTGCAAAAATGGAATTAATGCTTATCAATGGTGTTAAGTCCGAAATAAATGAAAAGGAATCAACTGCCGATAAAGTAACTGAAGAAGAATATTGGATTGCACAACTTATACTTTTCAATAAAGCATCTAATGGAGAATATACGGGTTCATTAGGACAATTTGGTGATAAGAAAGATATATTCGTTACCAAGTTAAAGCATTATGTGAATCCTAATATGGAACAACTTGAAAAGAAATTTGATGGAATTAAAAATGCAAAAGAATTTCTTGATGGTATAGCAAGAAAGGCTGTTAAATATTCTATGTTAAAAAACATGGATGTAAATAAAAGAAGAGAATTAGTTAATTCCTTCATTTATAATTATGCAATGAATATAAAAGATATTCTTGAATTGTTGCATGGTACTGAAGAAGATTATGTAGATAAGAAAACTGGTAAATTTTTACTTGCCGATCTGATCAAAAGAGGATCGAGTACGATTAGTTCCGGTTATAAATTGGATAGTTATGTTAAAGATGGTGTAGGTAAATCTTTTAGGTTTGTTTCTGCTATTGATATGAATTATCCAGATGAATTAGAATTATCAAAAGAACGTGCTGATGGACTTGTTTTAGTTAGTGGAAAGTATATGGAAAAGATTCTTAAATCGATGGGTTCTGTATATGGCAAAGAAGATTTGTATAAATTAACAAATGGAGAAGAAGGATTATCTTCTATCAAAGCATTAATATCAAATATTGAAAAAGGTAAAAGAGGTTTAGTAAAAGGAAACTGGGTAAATATTGATTACTTAGTTGAAAGTTATAAAAATCATCCAAACTTGAATTATTATAAGCAACTTAAAAAGTTCATGGATAATAATGAAGTGGATATATTATCATTCAATTCTTCTACAAAGAAGTTTTATGGTAATGAACATCTTGATTTATTTGATAAAGAAGGAAATGTAAAAACTTTTAAAAAGGAAGATTTAAAAGGAAGTATTACAGATATGAATACCGAAGATATTGTAATACAACAAGACTTAAGGCACGAAATAAATCCAGCGAAAAAGAAAATGGCTGTACAATTTTTTGCAAACATCATGTCTTTGAATAATGCCGAAAACATTTTTGCAAAATTAAATGAATATACAAAAAAGGAACTTGACAATATTTATGATAAATTAAAAGGAGCTGATAATTATGCTCATAAAATAAAATTGTTGCTTGAAGAAATTGATCCAGAAACACAACAGGAAATATATGATCTTTTAAAATCGGGAGCAACATTACACGAAGCAGGTATTGCAAATAGTCTTCAGAAAATTATATCATCTTATGTAACTAAAAAAGCACTTGGTTTAAATATGATGCGTTCTGTTAGTCAGGAATTGCCAGCAGATAAAACATTAAAAGGATTAAGAAAAAGCAAGGGGGATGAACATACATTAGTTCCACAAGTAGATATTGGTGGTAAAGCATCAAGACTTCCAAATCATAATTTTGAAGGCAGTCCTAAAAAAGCTATTGAATTCATTTATGATAATAAAGAAGAACATGCTGATCTATTTGATACTGATGGAAATCTTGACGAACATTATATAAATATTCGTAAAGGAGTTATTCCAGGATATGAAGGAATAAGATATCAGAACGATACCTTTAAAGGAGATGTTGATGCAGCAATTAAATTTGTAAGAGAAAATAAAGAAAAGCACAAAGATTTATTTGACAACAAAGGAAAACTTAAAACGTGGGAATTAAGAGATTATGAAGGTTCTATTCCGGGTTCTTATATAACAACTACTCGTGTTCCTGCAGATGCATTACATTCTCATACAGTAGCAAGGGCAAGGTATAAATTAAATGGAAACTTCATTGTATTGGATAAAGAAAGTCAAGCACGTTCAGGTTCAGATTATGATGGAGATTTAAGATATAATTCTACTCCTTTTAAAGAACATGCAAATCTTGGAGATCAGGAAAAGTTGGCGAACGAAATTTATCAAGAGATTGTAAATGGGTATGAAGATCCTGCTCACTATGATAAAATAATGATGCCAATTAACACTAAATATTTTGATGCAATAGTTAAGAAACACAGAAGTAAATCTGATAATTATTTGTTTTATGATCCGTTTGGAATAAATGATTTAAGGCAGAAAAACATTGTAGGTATTCATATGAAAGGTATTATGACAAATGCATTAACTGCTGTTTCAATATTGTTTAGTCATAACTATACTTTAAAATCTTCTTATCAGTTTGCCGGGATGCAATCAAAAACAATTGTTTCAGATAAGAGTGGTAAAATAAGAAATGCTATAGGAATACTTTTAAATCTTGCATATGATAATGCAAAAAATCCACGAATAGAAATACTTGGATTGAATGAAATCACTTCAAATATGTATGTGATGTCATTAATTACAGATGATAATTATGATTCAATTCCGGAGGACAAACAAGATGAATATATTTTAAATAAAGCAGACAAACTTGCCGAATATCTTAATAGTCCATTAATGGTTGATTTCATTAAAGAGAAACGTGAAGCTGGTGGAGTAAATACAGATATTAAAGACAAAGCAATCTTTGAAAAACTTGAAAAGACTTATTCTAAAGATAAGATTGTAGAACTTAAATCTGCATATTATAATGCAATGGATTTGTTTGAGATTAAAAGATACTATGAATTAACTTATCAGACTCCAAATACTGTTTCTGATTTAAACATGGCACTTAATCTTCATTTAAAATTTGCAAACAATGAATTTAAAATCGTTAATGTAAAAAACTCTTCTAAAATAGATGTGTTTGCAAATGTTGATGAAATTATCAATACATTATTTGCTTCTGTTTTCAATCATAATATAGATTTATCATTACCTGGACAAGAATTATATGATATGTATCTTGAAGCAAAAAAAGATACTTATATTAAAGAATTATCTGCAAGTCAGTTAAAAAAAGGAATTCCCGCATATATTGAGAACATGAATTTAACTACTACTGAATATGAATCCATTAATCGGGCATTAAATACTATTCTTGTTATTGAAGCAGTTCAGAGAAGATATATAAAGCAAGGAATGAATGTTCCTACATTTGAAAAACTTAAAGGAAATGTAATCAATAAATTCAATGAAGAATTAAAAAAGAATCCGGAGAACAAATTCCTTGATTCATTACAGGTTGAAAATGAAGGACAGGATTATTCAAAATTAAGAATACATGAATCTATAACTTTTAGTCAATTGACTGATATCGATCTTAGTGAAATAAAAGAAGACTTCGATAAATTGTCTGAAGGATTTAAAAAAGATCTTATGCTTTATATGTTCCAACAATATGGTGTAGGAATTAGTAGTTTTCGTGGAAGTTTCCATAAACTTATAAGTACTCCTTATAGAGTAAAAGTAAGTAACTGGATTGAAGAAGAAGCTGATAATTGGCACAGCAAAAGAATTTCTAAAATGAAATTAAATAAGATTGCATCATGGATGTCTAAAAATATTCCAGAATTGAATGAATATATTCCATCTGAAATGAGTAATTTAGACAACAAATATATCTATGACCTAGCAATCGATCCTGCAATGAACTTGCCAACCGAAACGCTTACACAAATAAGTGAGATTGAAGGAAGAGATGTTGAACTGGTTAAAAGATTATTAAAAGCAGAAGATTTTTCTTTTGAAGATTTTAAGAATGAGTATTTCAAATATAGAACAAAAGCAAAAAAGGGAGAAACATATAAAGTACAGGATTATGCAAAAGATTTAATTCAAATGGGTGCCGGATATGAAGAAAAGATTTCTCCATTAATGCTTAGAAGAATAGAAGATGATTTCAACCATTGTAAATAAATATCAGTATGGCAAAAAAGTGTCCAAATAAAAGTCATCCAGACTTTAAAGCAATAACAGAAAAGCATGGAGAATCTGTTGCTTATCTTTTATATGATATCAATGGTCAAGAAATACCTTCTCCTGAAGAAGCAGATAAATTATTAAAGAATGCAATCAAATCAGATCCGCAAATAAATAGTGTACTTAATTCTAATGATTCTAAATTAACTGATTTTGTTCTTGAAACATTAAAGAAGAATTATCCTGATGTTAAAATTTTCGATTCTAAGAAGGATTTTAAGGCATATGTAGAAAAGTATGACGGACACTTAAATGATGCAAACATTAAGGCATTAGGTAATGCTTTTCGTGATGCAATATATATTGATCCAACCGGTCCGATACAAGATTTGCATTTTCATGAAAGAGGACATTTATACTGGAATGCATTAGGAACAGATAATAAAACCAAGAATAAAATTATTGACTTCCTAAAAGAACAAGGAGTTTACGAAAGTGATCTTGAAGAGGAAGCTATTAAAAAAATTACTGTAGCAGGACATGATATTGCTCAATTAGAATTCGAAGGTTCTGTACTTGATAAGTTTCTTGATTTATTAAAAGAATTCTGGATTGAAGTAAAAAAAGTTTTTGGTAACGAATCGCTGAATGACTTGAATTACCTTATGGCCAGAGAAATTTGGAACAATAAAAAACAATTCAAATCAAGTGCTTTTACAAGGAATTTTGTAATGAATATGACTGTCAATCCTGATAATATTTATTATGATGATACTGATCATAGTTACCATTTTGGAGGTACTACTTTTTTTTCCGTTACACGTTCTCTTTCTATTATTTCCACTTTTTATCCAGAACTTGCTGCAAATATTTCATGGAACTCTTATGTTTCGAAAATGAAAGCTGCAAAAACTCCTGTAAGTGAACATGTAAGTGAAAAGAATAAATTTATTGACGCATTAAAAAAACGTTGGGAACTACAGGCAGAAATAGGTACTGCATTACATTCTGTTGCCCAAGGGATAGTTCAAAATAAATCAGAAGAAGATATTGCAAACATCATAGTAAATAAGCAAAAAGGAACTATGATTAAAGATTATTATGAACCAGAAATTCTTAAAAAAACATATGATTCATTAAAATCTTTTATACAAAAGCAAATTGAAGATGGTTGGACCGTAAATTCTGAAGTACTCCTTGCATCAATCGAACATAAAATGGCAGGAACAGCCGATCTTATTCTTGAAAGGGAAGGAAAGGTTATAATAATTGATTTTAAAACTCACTTTAAAGAAGATAATTCTTCTAAATTCTATGGGAAGTATTTCAAAGATGTACTTACTCATGTAGCAGATACAAAAGAAAATAGACATCGTTTGCAAACAAATATCTATGCAAACATGTATGAAATGCAAGAGGATGTTGATGTTTCTCAAACAGTTATTATTCCTTTTATTTATGATATTAATGAAGAGAATAAAGTCTCCGGAATAAATAAAGAAAAATTTATTACTCATACCAGGGCAAAAAGAAGTGCTGTAAAAAAGGATAAAAACAGAGAAGAAGCATATGATGTAATGAAGCATTCAAAAAGAATACTTGAACTTCAGGCAACATTAAAAGAAAAAAGAGAATCAGTTAAAAAGAAAATTAAGGCAGAAGGTACTCCGCAACGATTAATAAACGAGGAAGAAGAATCTGAAGCAATGATCTTATCTACAATAGGCAAACCGATGAATGAAATTACCGGGGATGATATTGGTACAATTATGCAAGATGGATTTGCTTATCTTTCAGAATATCTTTTGAATAATCTAGGATATGAAAAAGAAGATATAGTAGGAAAAAAATCTATGTCGGTTGAAGAATTTGTAAATATTGCTTTGAATAAAATTGAAAAGAAAGATTATACATATATCGATGAAGAAGAAGAGTTGAAAAAAATAAATCCTTCAGATATAGATTCTCTTACTAAGTTGAATAAAATATTGAATGATTGGAATCCAATGAATACTTTCAGTAATTATTCTCTTGACGAATTAATTAAGATGTACAATGAAATATCCGGGATTAATATTAATAAGGCATCTAATTTAAGAGCTTTTCTTAGTACAGAAATATTTGCCAAAACTGCTGCAGAAGGAATTGTAGAAAGTTACAACAATCCTAGTCCATATATTAATAACTATGTTATTCTTCTTGGCCGACTAATGAAAAGTGATAATGCATTGTATAATGATTTCGATTCAATGAATGTTATTCCTTCTAAATGGCTTAGAAATCCAATGTTGGTTAGTGATAAAAATATTCTTCTCCAAACGTTCATGAAGGATATTATGTCTGCTCAAACAACGGTAGTTGAAAAAACTGTTCATGCAAGAACTGAAATGCAACGACTTGTTGATGATACTAAATTTAATAATCAAGATATTCCTGCAGATAAAAGAAAACCTTTATCACATCAGGATTTTATGGATGTAATGTACACTGATAAGTATGGTCTTACAAGAATGATGACTCCTTCTGAAGCAAGAACTAAACTTGAAAAGAAATATGGAAGAGATCAAGTTCTTGATACCCGACCTGTAAGAATGGCTAATTATTTAAGTTTATATTACAATTTACTTGAGAAACATGATCCACGAATAAAAGAAGAGTTTGAATATGCTTATTCGTTAATGAATTCTTGGGATAATAAAGATCGCAAATATTTTGGTCCGGTAATCATGCCTATAAAACAAATGGATTGGTTTGAATTTAGAGATAAATTTAAGACTATGATCGGAAAGTGGTCTGTTCTTAAAACTACCAATGCATTTGATTTATTAAAGAAAAGCGAATATGATTATGTTGAAATAGATGGAGTGCCTTTATATGAGATAAAAAAAGATTTATATAATCAAATGCTAAAGGCTAATGAATCAAATGATGAAAATAGATTTGATGGAATAATAAAAGTTCTTGAAGCAAAAACCGAAAGTGCTCAGAACTTATATATTAGATCTTCTACAAAAAATAAGAAAATAAGAATAAAAGGATTACAAAGTAGCAAGATTACTATAATATCTGAAAATATTAATGCTGCAATCCAGGAACACTTAGCATCATTCCTTGAAGCTAAGCATATGGAAAGAATACTTCCTTTGGCAGATTTTGTAAAAGAAAAATATGAGAAAAGAAATACTACTTTAAGAGGTGGCAGTCAAATTGCTACTGATGCAATTGATTTTATAGATCAACTTATAGATGCAAAGGTATTTCATGATATTGAAGATGAAATGATGAAATCTGTTACAGGAAGAAAAGTTGGTCATGCATTAGAATTCTCAATGGGATTAATGGCAAGAACATATCTTGGATTTAGTATTGCAGGTAATATTAACAACAGAGCCACCGGTTGGTTCCAGAACTGGTTTTATCATCCATTAAGTATGGCCCGATCATTTAAAAGATCGCTAACTGGTATTGCAAGAACTATTCCTTTCACAGAGAAAGGAGATAAGTATTCTAATATTGGATATAAAAAGATTTCAAATATTGTAAAAAATTACAACATAGCATCTATTGTTCAGGATGCACGTTTTTCTAAATATCAAGAATGGTTTGATAAATTTGAAGGATATGCATTTACTCCACTTGAATTTGCCGAATTATTAAATCAAGGTCAGTTATTAAAAGGAATGATGACTGATGAAGAAATAAGAGCTTATAATGACAATGGAAATGCATTAAGAATTTATAAAGGAGAGATTATTGATCCAGATATGGATTTGTCAGAAATGAATGATTTTCAATTAAAACAATTCAGATATAAAATAGATCATTCTAAACAACATCCAGACGCATTTTCTAAGGATCGTATATTACATATTAAATCTGCAATTGCTGAAGTACATGGATTTTATGGTTGGAATAGAACTTCTCATTCGTATTACATTTTAGGAAGATCAATTGGAATGTTATGGTTCGGTTGGTTCCAAGCAGGATTTAGAAAACTATTTTCTCCAATAACTACTGATGTGATGTCAATAGAACATATAGGTTTAACAAATGCTATGTGGAGTATTCTAACTGATCTAACATATAATTTAAATTATACTTCTGCCCGAAATAAAAAGAAAGTAAAAAAGGCATTAGAGCGGGTTTATGGAGATCACTTTGAAACAAGAAAAGAAGCCGAAGATTTTCTTCTTGCATATAATAAATATGCAGATCTTGAAGATGAAATAGAGGAAATAACTGTTGATGATAAACAAGTTTATTATGTAAAAAGATATATGCTAAACTTATCTGAATTTCAAAAGTTATTAGTTGATGACAAAAATGCAACCGATATGTTCGGGGATCTTACCAATGTTCATAAACTTAAAAAAAGAGATCAGATATATTATAGAGCTGCAGTAAGTACTGCAATATTAATTTCTGCCAAAATAATGCTTGAATTGATGGGATTAATGTTGAAAAATTGGGATGATGATATACTTTATGGTGACGAAAACGAAGTAACAGGGAAAAGAGGAAAGAAAAAAGCATTACATGAAATGACTGCAAATGAATTTAGAAGGCATTCTTTGATGCAATTTGTAATGAAAAGAACATATATGGCTGGATCAGATGTGGCTCCTATATATAGTTTGGATTTTTGGTTAAATAAAACGAAAACTCCAATTCCATTTTTAGGATATGCGGAAAAAGTTTCTAAGACAGTAAAAGAAGTTGCTAATCGATATGAAGAACCAACTGCAACAGGAAGATATCTTGAACCTAAATTGGTAAATAATTTAATAGGATTAATGCCTTATATGAATGCTCCTACAAAATTTGGAAGAGAAATGTATCGAGGAATGACAAATTCTATTCAATCAGAATCTGCACAAGCAGAAGCAAATAGTTATGTTGCCAAGTTCATGAAGAAAATTGAAAATGCAAAGAAATTTGGAAGAACATCTGACTTTGACGAATTCCTTGATGAAATTAAAAATGACGAGGAAGCCTTGCAAGAAAGGTTAAAATTCATTTACTTGCATAAATATTATGCTAAAGCATTACCAGAAAGATATAAAAATGAAAATGAAAAATATGCGAAATTTATATCTTTTGTTGAATCTTCAGAGATTATGGTAAATGAAAAAGTAGATAAAAATAAAAGTTACAGCAAAAAATTTGACAGAGAAGCAAGAAAGATGTTTAATGAACTTGATGAAACAACCGAAACTTTAAGAAAAGCAAAAAATAATAATTAATACATACAACTATGGCATTTGAATTAGTAACCGTAATAGAAGAATCTGCAACAGCTGATTCATTCATCATAAGAGATGCATCAAGAAACTGGGTTGATATTGTTGGTGGAGCAATAGCAACTGCTGTATTGACAATAACAAGTCAGTTAAATGAAGTTGTTGTTTTAAACATGAAAGAAGGAACGAGATGGACAGAATTTCTTTCTGACGAAGGAATTGAAATTAATGTATCTGAAGTATTTTCTACATTAGATGGATTTCCTGATGATTATTATTCATTTCTATTGACAATTACTACAACTTCTCCAGCAACAATTTATACTTACGACAATACGCAAGGATTTCTTGCATATATGCGTGAAGCATGTAGGAGATTACCTTTACCATTAAATTACCAGGAACTTGATTATGAAGAAAATCGTAAGATATACCAATTAAATATTCTTATGGAAGGAGCAGAAGCAGATGGTAATGTTGGAAACATAACCCGATTTGAAGCAAAGGTTGCTTATATTAGTGAACAACTTAATTTGAGAGGAATAGTATATGGTAGTTAATCAAAATCTTCTTGACGATGTTCTTGAAGGAACAATTGATTACTTATCTTTTCTAAGTGATAAATATCTTAATATGATTCTTGTTGGAGATATTCAAACACGCAAAACTGAAGATAAGTTAATGTATCTTATTAATCTTAAAAATAGTTTACAAAACTATGGATATGCTACTGCATACTTTACAGATGACGAATTAAGGCATATCATTGAAGAAATAACTATAGTATCAGACGAATTACCTAATAACTCATTATATGGAAGATCCTAATATCCCCATTGGTGCTGAAGAGGAATATCCTAGGAAATCAGCTCCTTTTAGTCGGGAAATAATTGATGCCGCAAGAGATGTCATTGCTATTCAGGGCGAAAAAGGAGATATCCCTGCTCATGAATGGAATACTGATTTAGGACATGAAACTGAAATACGCTTTCAAAATCCAGATGGTACATGGGGTGCGTGGACAGATTTAAAAGGAGAATCAGGAAATGTTCCAGATGCAGCAATTGAATATTCCGTTGATGGTATTTCATGGCATAATACTTATGCAGAAACAGATGTTTATTTTCATTTATCATTCGACGATGAAGTTACTTGGACTGTTGCATTTAAAGCAAAAGGAGATAAAGGTGAACAAGGAGATCCTGCTTTTGAATTAGGAATAGAATACTCGGAAGATGATATTACATATTATAATACAATACAAAATCCAACAAATTATATTCGATTTAGTGTTGATAATGGAGTAACTTGGTTGGCTGGCATTTATGTTAGAGGTAGTTCCGGTATAGATGGAGATGATGGTGTAAATCAATATTTATATATTGCCTGGGCATCTGATAATTTAGGAGCAAATTTTTCTTTAACATTTAATGAAAATCTTCATTATAGGGCAGAAATACAAAGTCAGGTTGTTATTGCTAATCCGGTATCGTCAAATTTTACTGGATTATGGAAATATATGAAAGGAAATCCAGGAGTAGATGGTACTGATGCTTATCTTTATATTGGATATGCTTCAGATAATATAGGAACCAATTTTTCTATAAATCCGGGAACAGGACTTGATTATATGGCTGCATTATCTACGGACACATTTATTGATCCTATAGATTTAGATGCTTCATATTTTACTGGATTATGGAGATACACACGCGGGGTAGCAGGTGTTGGTAATTATTATATTGAATTACCATATCAAACAACATTACATGCACGATGTGAAGATATAACTGCAATTATCCCTTTAGGATGGGATATTGATAGTGGAGATCAAATATCAAATCCATTATCAACTAATTCAATTGATCTTATCATATATCATAATTTAGGGAAAGAAGTGGTGGATGTGGTTGTTAAATCAAAAACGATTGATAAACAGACAAAATTAATTGGACCTGTAGCCTATGCCACATTTGAAGATGATGATACGTTGGATTATTTATGTATAAAATCTTTTAGTACAACAGAGACAATATTGGGAATATTCATTAAATTTAACGATTAATTAATAAAGATATGGAAAATTATAAAGAAAACCAGTTGCTTAATGATATTAAGGAACTTGTAAATAAAGGTTATTCATTTAACGGCTTTGATTTAATAAGTGGTGCAACATCAATTACGGGTGATTATTTTGGATTTAGTATTGGCTCAACGAAACCGACAACGATGAAAGTTGTTTTAGGAACGAGGGCTAATATTAAATTAAATGGTGTTG
>Ga0066604_10000688_pt1 | contig 20768 bp, 19 predicted proteins | sample Higcelwee11metaG_FD_59501 | JGI IMG/M metagenome (GOLD analysis project Ga0066604, IMG submission 59501) | Freshwater pond sediment microbial communities from the University of Edinburgh, under environmental carbon perturbations - High... | ecosystem: Environmental > Aquatic > Freshwater > Pond... | reverse complement strand
CCCGTCTGGCGCTCACCACTCGGCACTTCATCGACGAGTGACTTAGGCTCCGGTTGGGTGCTGTCTGACGCAGCAGTCGATGTGGGCGCCGCCGGTTGAGAGTATGGCCTGAGCGCGGCGCCCACGGTTAGGATCCGTCGATGCCTGTTGATTCCTTCAGCCTCGTCACCACCCTCGGCCAACCCTTGCTCTCCGCGCTGGTGAAGCGCTGGGTCGGAGAGGGAGATCTGCGTGAGGCCCTCTCCGGTGGGCTGCTCGACTGGTTCAAGGGGGTCGGCGCGGACGTCTACTCGGCCCGAAAGGCGGCGAACCGCCTCGAGGAGCTGCGGGACAGGGTGCTCCAGGACCTGGAGCCACTGTTCGCCACCGAGGCGGTCGGGCCGGAGCCGGCCGAGCGGAGGGCCGCGGCGCTGGCGCTGGCGGACGCGCTCCAGAAGGTCCCCCCGGACCTGTCGGGCCTGATCAACGCCGACCTGAACCCGGCCGTCTTCGCCCGGAAGCTTCGAGAAGCCGTCCCGGATCAACGCCGCGATCTCAGCCAGGCGGGAGGCGCATTCTTCGAGCGCCTGACCGAAGAGATGATGAAGCGCCTGGTGGCCGTGGCCGACGAGCTGCCAGCCTACGCCCCCACTCTGGCCGCGCGTCAGCTCGCCGACAGCCGCGATCTGAGCGCGCGCGTGGACCGGGCGATGGAGGGCTTGAGCAGGATCGACTCTCAGGTACACAGATTGCAGCCCGACGCGGCGGACGCCGACTTCGAGCTGCGCTATCGGGGCGACGTGGCCCGGCTGCTCGACCGGGTCGAGGTCTTCTTCGGCAGCGCCCGCCGGGTCAGCCCCTACCGGCTGACCCTGGCCTACGTGGACGTCGAGGTCGAGCACGAGGAGCGCGCGGCGAGGTCCCGCTCCGAGGATGACCGCCCCCTGCCCCCGAGGATGGGCCTGGAGCTCGGAGCGGCCGCGGCGCTGGCCGGGAGCAGCGCGGTCCTGTTGTCGGGGCCGGCCGGTTCAGGAAAGACCACGCTGCTGCAGTGGCTGGCCGTACGGGCCGCCCGGAATGAGCTCCCTGGCGAGCTCGACCGCTGGTGCGGTCGTGTGCCCTTCCTCATGCGCTTGCGCTCCTGCGACCACCTCCCTCCTCCCGAGAGCCTGGTCGCGCACAGCGCGCCGAACCTCGCGGGGCTTATGCCCACCGGGTGGGTGCATCGCCTGCTCGACGCGGAGCGAGCTCTCCTATTCATCGACGGTCTGGACGAGGTGCAGGAGGAACGGCGCGACGAGGTGGCCCGTTGGATGGTGGAGCTGCGCGAGAGCTGGCCCGGGCTGCCGCTGGTGTTGAGCACGCGCCCGCTGGCCGTACCCTTCGATCTCGCGCTGAAGGACCTGCGACGGGTGCACATGAGGCCTATGCGGCCCGACCAGATCGAGACCTTCGTCGAGCGCTGGCACGACGCCGTGATGGAGGGCTTGAGCCCGCCCGACCAGCCGGACCTGCAGGCCTGCCACGACGCCCTACAGGCGCGGTTGCGCGCGCGCGGAGAGCTGCGCCGCCTGGCCGAGACCCCCCTGATGACGGCCCTGCTCTGCGCGATCAACCGCGATCTTCGTGGAAACCTGCCCGAGAGCCGCCGCGAGATCTACCAAGAGGCCATGCTGATGCTCCTGGAGCGGCGGGACCGCGAGCGGGCGATCCCCTCACCCGTTTGGACCGTGCTGGTGGTCGGCAAGAAGCGCGCGCTGCTGGGCGCCTTCGCCTGGTGGATGGTGCGCAACGATCTGGTCGAGGTCGATCAGGGCGAGGCGGCCGACCAGCTCCAGGCGCTGCTCACCCAGCAGGCGCTGCTCACCCAGCAGGCGCTGGGCACCCCCGGCCTCGATGGACCCCAGATGCTCGGGCTGCTCATCGAGCGTAGCGGCGTCCTCCGCCACCCGGCCGACGGGAGGGTGGACTTCACCCATAAGTCCTTCCTGGAGTACCTCGCGGCGCAGGGGGCGTTGGACGCGGGTGACATCCAGATGGTCGTGCGACGCGCGACCCGCGACGGCTGGCGGGAGATCGCCATCCACTTAGCGGCGATGGCGCCCCAACAGCAGGCCGAGAAGATCATTGAGGGCCTGCTGAACCAGACGGCTCGTGCCACGCGCGAGCGGCGCCTGGTGCTGGTGCTGCTGGCGGGGGCCTGCGTGCGCGAGGCAGCCGTCGTGCGGGCGGAGCTGCAGGCGCGGGTGAAGGAGGCGGTGGACGGCCTGGATCTGCCTGCCGATCCCGTGGGGGCGGTGGCCTGGGCCAGCGTGGGCGCGCTCGCCGTGGACCACCTGAAACGGGCAGCGAGCGCGGAGGTGGATGTCGCAAGGTGGTCGATGATGGCCCTGGAGAGGATCGGAGGCGAGGAGGGGCTGGCCGCGCTGGTGGACTTCGTCGGCCGGAAGGAGCCCGAGGTCACGCAGACCCTGTTCGGCGCAGGCTTCGAGTTCGGTGAGCTCGGCGCGCGGTATCGAAGGATGGTCTGGGAGCAAATGTCGCTGGAGCAGGTCTGGGTTGAGGCCCGGTCCAACACCATCGACATCCCCGGCGCCAGAAACATGGTTCTGAGCTCCCAGTCCATCGGGCTCCTGCCCAGGCTCGCGGGGACCGTAAGAAGACTGCATGTGGTTTTGGCTGGCCTTGGATGGTCGCGTGCTGCGGCGGATACGCTAGACTCGACTCCACTTACGACCGTGAGCGAGGAGGCTCTCAGGCGTGCGCTCGTGGGGCTGGAGCAGCTGCGCCTGCCCATCAACGCACACACGACGCCGCTGATCCCCGTGCTGCGTCACCTCTCGCGACTGGTCACGCTGAGCATCTACGGCCAGCATCGGCGACCAACCGAGGACGGCGTCTCCAGGCCACTGATAGAGGTTCCGCTCCCCTTGCCTTCCAGCCTTCAGCGCCTCGCGCTGAGCAATGTCACCTGCCAGCCCTTCGACCCCGCCGGGCAGGTCCAACTGAAGAGCCTCACGCTCCGCCGCTGCGAGGGCGACCTCTGGGAGCGCTTCGTGGACTGCCCGGTGCTCACGGAGCTCTCGTTGCAGGATTTAGAGGGGCCTCCACCCGATCTCAGCCGGTGGGAGCGCCTCATCTCTGTCGTGGTCATGGGACGCGGCATCCCAACGGCGTGCCATGCGCGCACGCTGCGGCTCGAAGACCTGCCCCCAGACCAGGCCCTCCAAGACCTGGACTTCGACTCCTGGCCCCGCCTGGAGCGCCTGATCGTCCCAACCGCTCTCCTGGACCACCTCCCCCCGGCGATCCGCGACCGCTACATCATCGAGACCAACGACGACGAGGTCCCGTTCTGATAAGCGCCTGAGCGCCACGCGGTGCCGCCGAATCTCCCCGTCGCGCCAGAACCGCGTCCGGCCGACGTCCACCCCGCGGGTGCTCCCGTTGTTCGTCCTGTGCTGCGAGAACACGACGCTCGTGTGGTTGGGGGACACCCCGTTCGCCACAAAGTCCCACACAGTGTCCATCGAGGAGAACAGGCCGGATGAACAGCGTCCACGCCTGACTCTGGCTCGCGATCGGCCGCTCCGTCCACCCTACAAACCGTTTCGGGGCAACTGGCGGGGGTTCTCGCTCAGGCCTCGACCGGACCCCTCTCGATCGCGGGGAATAAACCATCGGTCGAGTGTCGTCCAGTCCCTGATCCGCTGCCCCCTTTCCCATCGGGCCGCGCCCTCGGACCCTACCCCACCAGCCCCTGAAACCGCTGCAGATCCTCGATCTGCCGCACCGTCACCTTCAGCCAGCAAGTTCTATACGCATTCAGTATCGCCCACCATCAAACCCCTCGACGGTTCGCCGTCGAGGGGTTTTTTCGTGTCGGGGGCCTCAGCCCTTGAGCGCCGCCCCCAACGCCACCCGCAGCGGCGTCGCCGCCTCACCGCTGAGCGCCTCCACCGCGCCGCTCGCCTCCCCCAGCTCACCCCGGGCCGCGGCCACCTCAAACGAGGCGTAGACCTGGGCGTAAGGCTCGGGCAGCCCCGCCTGGACGAGGCCCTGAACGTACGCCTCCACAGGCACGGGCAGGTGGGCCACGGGGCGACCGCTCAGCTCGGTCAGCGTCGCGGCGATCTGATCGCCGGTCACGGCCTCGGGGCCGGTGATCTCCAGGACACGCTGGCCGTCGAAGCTAGAGGCCAAGGCCGCCGCCGCCGCCCGCGCGCAGTCCGAGCGGGTGACGTAGGCGATGGCGCCCTCACCCCGGGCGGTGATGAGCTGGCCCGAGCTGACGGCGTGGCCGACGGCGCCCACGAGCACCTCGGCGTAGAGGTTGTTGCGCAGCACGGTGTGGCCGAGGCCCGAGGCCGCCAGCGCGCGCTCGGTGAGCACATGGTCCTGGGCGATGGGGATCGCGCTGTCGTCGGCGGCTTTCGCTAGAGAGGTGTAGAGCAGGTGCTTCACCCCGGCGGCCTTGGCGGCGCGGATCGCCCGGAGGTGCTGCTCGGCGCGGCGACCGGGGCGGTCCAGAGCGTCGGTGGAGATGATGAGCGCCCGGTCTACGCCCTCAAAGGCCGCCTGGAGCGTGGCCTCGTCGTCGTCGAAGTCCACCCGACGCGGGGTCACGCCGTCGAGCCCCGCGAGCTTGCCGACCTCACGGCTGCCCGCGATGATCACGTCGTCACCGCCGCGGGCGACGAGCCGCCGCACCACCTCACCGCCGAGCTGACCTGAAGCACCCGTCACCAGAAGAGAACGTTGGGCCATTGAACACCTCCTGCTGAGGGGGGCCCTCAGCGCCTCCTTGATGTACATTTGCATCGCCTGCGCGACAATCACGCCGTTTGGCACAATCTGGACCTCAGGAGCACCAATGCGCTGGGATCTTCTGGCGGTGTTCACCACCGTCGCCGAGACGGAGAGCTTCACCCGCGCCGCCGAACGTCTGGGCCTGCCCCGCTCGACGGTGAGCCGTCAGATCTCCGCCCTGGAGGACGAGCTCGGCGCCCGCCTCCTGCACCGGACCACCCGCCGCGTCAGCCTCACCCCAGCCGGGCGCCGCCTCTTGGACCAGGTTGGCCCCCACGTCACGGCCCTGGGCAAGGTCGCCCCCGGCGATCTGGAGGACGGCCCCGCGGGCACCCTCCGCGTCACCACCACCCCCGACCTGGGCAGCGCGCTCCTGGCCGAGGTGGTGGCGCGGTACACGCTCTTGCACCCCGGCGTGAAGGTCGAGGCGCGGCTGAGCCTGCAGCTCGTCGATCTGCTCGGAGAGGGCTTTGACCTCGCGCTCCGGGCCGGGGCCAAGAGCCTGCCCGACTCCCCTCACCTCTCGGCCAGCCGCGTCGGCACCTTGCAGCTCGGGCTCTTCGCCTCGCCGCGATACCTCGCCCGGGCGGGCACCCCCAAGACCATCGAGGAGCTCGCCGGGCACGATCTCGTGAGCTTCTCCGGCGCGATCACCGCCGAGGGCCTGCCCCCGCCCAGAGTGTTGTGTGATGACACCGCGTTTGTGCGGGGTGTCCTGCTCGCTGGGGGTGGCCTTGGCCCATTGCCGACGTTCTTCGCCGAACAAGACCGCGCCAACGGCGCGCTCGTCCGGGTGCTCCCAAACTGGACGGTGTGGACAGGCAAGGTGTGGCTCGTCACGCCCCACGCCGCGCACCCGCCGCGGCGGGTCGTGGCCTTCCGAGAGCTGCTCCATCAGATGCTGTACCGCAACATCATCTTGAGCGGTGGCCCAACCTCAGGCGCAGAAAGCTGACAGCGAGCAGGGTCTGTGAGGCCCGATGCCCCTTGAAACACAAAAAACGGTCGTTCGCGAACGTTTGAACGCTGCTCCCAAGCAAGATGTGTTGCGTGTCAAATTTTTCAACGCTTCGCCGATACCGCCGTGTTATAGACAGAGTATCGCAGAGTACCGAACGTACCCCGTGACATCCACCGGCGCGACAATGCGAGTCAGCGCTGCGGATGTCTGGACTTTGTGACACACGAACGTCTAGTCCAAAACACTGGAGTAGACAGCCTCTATGGCGATCCTTCATCGTGAAGGGGTCGTTGGGAGGCTGTGCGCACGGCACGGAACCGCGACGCCCTGAGGAGACCCCGAGAACGATCAAAAGCACTGGAAATCCAATGAGACGCACAAATACGACGATGATGGAATAACGAAGGATATCGACATGAAAAAAGTCAGTTCGGGGTTGACCGCTCTATTGCTCCTGCCGCTGTTCGCCTGCGGAGAACAGCTTGTCGGATGGAAAATCGACGACACCACCGCGCCTACGGTGCTGTGGACCACTCCAGAGGACGGGGCCGAGGAGGTCTCTCTGCGAGCGACCGTGCTCGCGACGTTCAGCAAGACGATGGCGCCCGCGTCCCTCAATCACGAGGCGATGACGCTCAGCGTCGGAGATGTGCTCACAGACGGTGAGATCAGCGTCATCGGCAGCGAGTCGATCCTGTTCACCCCCACGGATGAGCTGGACCGCGACACGGTCTACACCGCGAGCATCTTCACCTCCGCCACGGATCTCTCGGGCAACCCCCTGGGCGCCATCTACCGCTGGAGCTTTCGGACCGGCGCGTTCATCGAGGACACCGGGATCATCGACACCGGCGACACTGAAGACACCGGCGACACCCAAGACACTCAGGACACCCAAGACACTCAGGACACCCAAGACACCCAGGACACCCAAGACACTGGGGAGCCCTGGGATCTGCTCCCTGTGGACCTCGGCAGCCTGTCGCAGTTTGTGGCGGTCGCGGGCGCCGGGCTCACCAGCTCAAACTCAGGCGGCATCACCGTGTTGGGTGGCCACGTCGGCCTCAACCCCACGGGCACCTGCCTCGGCGACGGCGTGACCTGCACCGCGACAAACCCGGTGATCAACGGCATCCTCTACGCGAACGACCCCGAAGGAGTCGCCGCCCAAGCCAAGGCGGATCTCTCTGTCGCCTACGCCGACGCCATGGGTCGCCCCCCGGGCACCTTGGTGAACGACATCTCGGGAATGACCCTGGCACCCGGAGTGTACACCTCGGCGTCCACGATGAGCATCGCCGTGAGCGGCGTGGTCACCTTAGACGGACAGGGCGACGCCAACGCGGTGTGGATCTTCCAGGTGGGCTCATCGCTCACCGTGAACAACAACGCCCAGGTGATCTTGATCAACGGCGCGCGGGCCGCCAACGTCTTCTGGGCCATGGGCGCCTCGTCCACCATCGGCGGGGACGTCGTGTTTCAGGGCACGGTCTTGGCCTCGGCCTCCAACTCAGTCGGCACGCGCAGCGTCGTCATCGGACGTCTCCTGTGCTCCTCCGGCCAGATCACCCTCTTGTCCAACACGATCTCGCTGCCGACGCTCTGAGCATCAAAGAGCAGAGAATCTATGAACACCGCTCAGACTATCTGACGCGCGGAGAATGAGATGAGACGCACATTCCTAACGATCGGCCTGCTCAGTTTGGCCCTCGGCGGCACGAGCTCCGCCCAAGACTTCACCTTCAACGCCGAGCCCGGCGTGGCCTTCTGGGTAGACCAGCCCCAGGCCGACCGCTTCACCCCCGCGTTCACCCTCGCCCTGCGCCCCGGGGTGAGCCTCAGCCGCTCCCTCGACGCGCAGCTCAGCTACAGCCTGGTCTACGCCGATCTGGGCGAGGGGTATGATGAGGCGGGGTCGGGCCAGTCTGTGATGGGTGGGCTGCGGTTTCACCCCTTCGTGGCCTGGCGCCCCCTCGCGGACCGCACCCAGGGGCTTTTTATGGACACAAACCTGGGCTGGGTTCGCACAGGTGGGCTTGATCGCCTCGGCTTTGACGCTGGCGTGGGCTACAACGTCGAGGTCTCCGAGCGCTTCACCCTGGGGCCGGTGATCCGCTTCGCCCAGATCGTGCAGGCCGACAACGTCCCCGGCGTCAACCCGAACGACGCACAATACCTCGGCATCGCCTTGGACTTCGGCTTCTCCTCGGGGAGCGAGACCGAGACCATTACGGAGCTGCCCACCAACCACCCGCCCCTCTGGCCGCCGACCACGCCCCCCGAGGTGATCGTGGTGACCGACCCCCTGAGCTGTATGGACACAGACAGCGACGGCGTCTGTGACGCGGAGGATCGTTGCCCCGGCGAGGTGGGCCCCGTGGCCGCCCTGGGCTGCCCCATCGACCCCTGCAGCGGCAAGCCGCTGATCGTGCTCGTGCAGTTTGAGTATGACAGCGACGCGATGCCCGCGCGTATCGCGGGCAAACCGCAGACGATGGACCCCATCCTCGACGCCGTCGCCGACGCCATCGCCCAGGATCCCTCCTGCCGCGTCTGCATCGTCGGGAACGCCTCCGAGGAGGGCCCTGACGCCTACAACCAGGCGCTCAGCCTTCGCCGCGCGGAGGCCGTACAAAGTTATCTGATCGACCGAGGGCTGAGCTCCTCCCGTATGCCGACCATCGGCCTGGGATCAAGCTGCCCCATCGTCCCCGAGACCTCGCGACTGCTCAACCGGCGGGTGGAGTTCCGTCGGCTGCAGGAAGGGGAGTCGTGCTCCACGGTCTGCGTGGAGTGACCTAGACCCAGAGACCAAGACATCGAAGAGGGCCGAGCGCGCTCTTCTCCTGACCGAACAAACAACAAGCAACGGAAAAAACCATGCTCATGACCCACCTGCGCCCGACGCTCCTCCTCGGGCTCATCGTGACCACCGGCTGTGACAAAGCCGCCGATCTCCGCAATGACGCGGTGACCGCACAGAACGACGCGAACACCGAGATCGCCAACACCCGCAGTGACGCCAAGCAGGACGTGCTCGACGCCCAAGCTGAGGCTGACAAAAAGATCGCCGCTGCGCAGGCTGACTTCACGAAGATGCGTGAGGAGTATCGCCACAACACGACGGTGAAGCTCGCCGCCCTAGACCTCAAGATCGCCACCCTCGACGCCCGGGCCAAGAAGACCACCGGCGCGGCGAAGGTGGAGCTGGACGCCAAGGTGAAGCGGATCCAGGAGCAGCGTGAGCGCTTCTTGACCGAGTACAAGGAGCTGGATCAGGCCACCGGCACCACCTGGGACAACACCCGCGCTGGCCTCGACCGCTCGTGGGATGAGCTGAGCCGCCTGGTCGAGAACGCTTAAGGCTCAGGCGAGCAGAGAAAGACTTTCTGGTTGGGCGCTGGACAATACTCGTCGATGATCGGCGACTGTCCGCGCCCACGTCTCTAATGAGACAGTGACCTTCCAACTATGGAGGTGCCTGTGTTGCACCGCTCCTCTGCGCTCATCGCGCTCGTCCTCTCTGGCTGCTACGTCACCCCTGGCGAAGAGATCTGCTCGTCCAACCCGCTCCCCGAGCCGGTTGAGACCGAGTGTGATGACGCCGACGATCTCGACAGTGACGACATCACCGACTGTGATGACTCCGACATCGACGGCGACGGCCTACGCAACATCTGGGACTGCTCGCCCCGCGACCCCACCCTGGATGACCCGCACACCGGCGGCCGCTGCGAAGACCCGAATGATCGTGACGACGGCGATCTTATCGTGCCCCTTGGCACCTCATTAGAGTGGGATCCCCCCAACACCACCCTACGCTCTGACGCCAACCGGGGCGGCGACTCCCTGAGCGTCGCCTCTGGCGCGGCGTTCAACGAGGGTGATGAGATCCTGATCCTCAACCAGCAGGGCGAAGACGCGGGCACCTATGAGGTCGTGCTCGTGGCCAAGGCCACCTCAAACACCCTCACCATCGAGCCCCCTCTGGCCCACGCCTATGACAGCGACGATCTGGTGCGTGTGCAGCGTGTGCCGCACTATGACAGCGTCACCGTCGAAGGCACCCTCGTCACTCCCGCCTGGGACCCTGAGGTCGGCGGCGGCGTGTTGATGTTCCGCGTGTGTGGTGAGGTGTCTGTGCCAGGTCGCATCGACTTGGACGGCCTCGGCTTCGCGGGCGGTCAAGGTGTGGCGGGCAACGACAACCTCCCCACCACTGGCGAGTCGTGGAATGGTCCCTCCGTTCACCCCGAGAACGCGGCCGACGAGACTGAGGAGTATGAGGTGGGCGCCCGAAACGGCGGCGGCGGCGGCGCGCCCGTGGGCGACGTAGACGCCCTGCGTGACCAGAACGCCGGCGGCGCGGGCGGCAGCTTGGCCACCGTCGGCGAGTACTCCTACAGCAGCGACGGCGAGAAGTACGCCCAGCCGGGCATGGAGCAGGGCACCCCGGAGCTCGACGTCTGGTACATGGGCTCTGGCGGCGGCGCGGGCGCTCCGGACCGTGAAGAGGACGGCGACTCCGCGCTGAACGTGAGCGGCAATGGCGGCCCCGGCGGCGGTCTCGTGGCGATCTTCGCCAAGGAGCGCATCGGCGTCCCCGGCGGCATCACCGCCAAGGGCCAACGTGGTCAAGACGCGCAGAGCGAGCTTGGCGACGTCGATGGTTTCCCCATCGGCGGTGAGCCCGGCGGCGGCGGCGGCGGCTCCGGCGGCACGATGATGATCGTGTCCGACATCGTGCAGATCACCGCGGTCGGTGACAACGAGGGCCTGTCTGTGCGCTGGGGCGAGGGCGGCTGGCCCGCGTCCGGCGGTGTTGTCGTCGAGAGCGACGTGGTGCGCGGCGGGCTTGGCGGCTACGGCTACCTCCGCATCGACGCGGCGACCTTGGAGACCCCGGGCAACGTCGACACGGCGAACAATGGCCCTCACCTCGGTGACATCACCCAGTGGTGCTGGGAGAGCGAGGAGCTGCCCGAGCGCCCATGCTACACAGATGACGACGGCGACGGCGTCGTGGCGTGGGAGTGTGGCGGCGGTGACTGCGATGACTCCGACGCGTCCATCAACCCCGACGCCGAAGAGGTCGTCGGCGACGGCATCGACCAGAACTGTGACGGTGAAGACCGCTGCGACGTGGGCGCTTGGTACCAGGGTGGCATGAAGACCGGGAGTTGCTCCGTCGAGAGCGGCGCTCGCGCTGGCGCGACGCTCGCGCTGGGCATCGGACTGTCGATGCTCCGCCGCCGCCGCAGCCGCAGCGCGTAGGCGCCGCGACTCATCGGCGTCTGGGCTAACCCGCACAGACGCCAACCCCTCTCGGAGACATCAAGATGACCCCCATGTTCACGCTGCTCTCGATCCTGCTTCCTAGCGCGCTCGCCGCCGAACCCTACAACGCCCACGGCTTCCGCCTGGTGCCCAGCGACGGCGATCTTCACGATCCCCTCGGGATGTGGCGCCCAGAGCTACAGATCCCGCGCTCCTTCGGCCTCACGGTGCTGGCGGAGTACGCCAAAGAGCCCCTGGTTCGTTATTCCTACACAGACAACGGGCTCGTGGAGGAGCCCGTCATCGACAACCTCTTCGGCCTCAACATCGGCGGGGCCTACGCGCTCAGCCGCCGCATGGCCCTGACCCTCTCCATGCCCGTGTGGGCCAACGTGCAGGCCGCCGACGGAGAGAACTACGCCGCCCTCGGCGACATCCGCTTCGCCGCGCCCATCGGCCTGATCATGCCGATGAACATGGACGGCGAGAATGAGCCCCTGGACTCGTTCGGGTTCCGGCTCAGCGTCGTGCCCTTCTTGAACCTCCCCTCTGGAAACGAGGATCTCTTCTTGGGCTCCGGCGGCTTCGGCGGCGGCGGGCTCCTCGCGGCGGGCCTCGGCGGCGAGCGGATGCAGGTCTACGCGAACGCCGGCGTCGAGATGACGCCCCAAGTGACGGAGCTCGCCAACTTGAACGGCGGCACCTTCCTCAAGGCCAACCTGGGCACGAGCTACGCCCTCACCGAGACCTTCGCCGTTCGTGCCGAGGCGTCGCTGAACGCGGCGATCACGCCGAACGACGTGGCCTACACCGAGGCCCCCGCCGAGGCGATCCTGAGCCTTCGGTACCGAAACCGAGGGGCGCTGTCGTTCACCGCGGGCGGCGCCACGGCGCTCACCCCCGGCGCGGGCGCGGCCAGATACCGGGCCTTCGCGGGCGCGGGCTGGACCTTCGGAAAACCGGACGAGGTCGTCGCGGCCCCAGAGCCCCTCGCGCCGTGTGAGCTGAACGTGCTCGTGCAAGACGCCGCAGGCAAGCCCATCAACAACGCCCAGGTCACCGCGGACAACCGCGTCGTGACCACCGGCGGCAACGGCCAGGCGGGGTTTGAGGACTGCACCGTGGGCATGAGCCAGCCGATCACCGTCATGGCCCAGGACTACTTGAACGGCAGCTCCCCCGGCTTTGAGCTCCAGCGTGGGCCCAACGAGCGGGTGATCGTGCTTCAAGAGAAGAACGCCCGGCTCAAGGTGATCGTGCTCGACGAGAAGGGCGCGCCGCACGACTCGCGCATCCGGTTCTTGGAGGGCCCGACCAACCAGCCCGTCACCCAGATCGGCCCCGACGGCGAAGAGACGATCGTGCTGATGCCTGGCGACTGGACCGTGCTCGTCTCATCGCCCACCCATGTGCCCCAAGAGGCCAAGGTCAGCCTCGATCCGGGCGAGTTTGAGACGCTCACCTTCCGCTTCACCGCCGACAAGCCGATGAAGGTCTGCGAAGAGACCGTCGTGCTGCACGACATCAACTTCGACTTCGACATCGACACGCCCATGGCGGAGTCCTTGCCGATCCTCAAGAACGTCGCGGTGTCGCTGAAGGACTGCCCCGATGTGTACGTCGAGATCGGCGGCCACACGGACTCCAAGGGCTCGGATGAGTACAACCTCAGCCTGAGCGAGCGGCGCATGAACTCCGTGAAGCAGATCTTGATCGGCTACGGGATCAACGAAAAACGTATGACCGCGAAGGGCTACGGCGAAGGGAAGCCGATGACCACAAACAACACCGACGAGGGCCGCGCGCTCAACCGTCGCGTCGAGTTTGTGCCCCAGCTCAGCCCCCAAGACGCCAAGGATCTGCAGAAGGCCGAGGACAAAGAGAAGAAGGCTGAAGACAAGGCGATTGACAAGGCGACCGACAAGGCCAACGAGAAGGCCGAGCCCAAGGCCGACGACAAGGCGAAGAAGGCTCCCCAGAGCCCCTGACCACCTTCGGTCACACCACACGCAGTAGATCCAAGATCTAGCGTTCCAACACACGCCAGGCGCTACATTAGCGTCTGGCGTCTTTTTGTGTCGCGTCACGCTGCGCTGACGCGACAACCTCCCGACAGAATCAGCCTGTTTGAGACGCGAATTTTCCTGCACCGCGTCACACCCCTGTTATAGAGTAATTGTCGAAGGGATGAGCCCTTCGTGGAGCGCCTCTCAGGCGCCTCTGCCCGGCTTCAAGCTCGGCGGTGAACCGGAGGCGGACATCATTCTGGACCACGCACACTCTGCGTAGTCCGAACGGTCTCTGCCCCATTCTAGGAGTGAGTGATGACCCACCTCAAGTTCGTTCTCTCTGCCCTCGTGACCGCGGCCTTCATCGGCTGCAATGAGCCCATCGACGTCAAGGACATCCCCGATGACGCGATCACCGGCCCCCTCACCGTCGACATCGGCGGCGACGCCACCCGCGACGGCGGCAACCTCGGCGCCGTTCCCGACACGGTTGACTCGATCTTCCTCCGCCTCGATGAGGTCTCTATCAACCACGAGACCGAGGGTTGGGTGTTCATCGACGCCGGTCGTCAAGACATCGACCTGATGGCCGAGCGTGACGGCGGCTCGGTGCAGGTGGGCGAAGGTGACGTCTACATCGGCAACTACGACATGCTCCGCTTGTCGATCACCGACGCCTGGATCATCGTGGACGGCGTGGAGCTAGACCTCATCATCGGCAACGGCGTCGCCCTGACCGACGGCCTCGACATCACCGTCGCCATGGACGTGAACGAGAGCACCAGCACCGCGGTGTGGGTGGGTTGGGACCTCGACAACACGCTCTCCGTGGACGGCGACGTGTGGACCCTGGGCACGGACGTGAACGCCACCGTCAACGTCGAGTGATCTGACCGGGTCTGATGGACCCGTCGGGAGGGGGCGGCCCGCGCCCCCTCCCCGCGCCGCGATCCCCATCGTGGCGCACACCCCGCACAAACATGAGCAGGGCGCATCATGGCTCAACAAGAACTTAGCGTCAGTCAGATCATCTCCCGCGTCGTGGACGCCCTCGGCGCGCAGCTTGAGCTTCAGGCCGAGCTGTTTAAGGCCGAGCTGTCCCAAGGGATGAGCACCCTCGCTCAAGACCTCCTGCCGATGGCGCTGGCCGGCGCCTTCTTTGGCTTGGGCTACACCCTCGCCTCCGTCGGCTTCGTCCTCGCGTTGGCCAAGACGATCGGCCTCTGGGGCGGGTTCTTGTTGGTCGGCGCGCTAAACCTGCTCATGGGTGGGCTCATCTTTCAGCGGGTCGGGAGCCGCGTTCAAGCGCGCCAAGCCCTGAGCGACGGAGAGCAGGTTGACCCGGCCACCGCGGAGACACTCCCCGGCCGCGACACCTACTCCACACACACGGGGGCCCCCAATGTCCGGTGATCACAGCGTCATGGTCCGTGTGTCGCCCCAAGCGCGCCGCGTCGAGGACGCCCGAGCGCGGCTGCGACAGGCCCAGGCCAACACCCAGGTGGTGCTCAACACGCTGCACGTCGAGCTCGAAGAGCAGCTTGACTGGCGCACATGGGTGCGGGCTCGTCCGGCCACCGTTCTGATCTCGGCGTTCTTCTTAGGCTTTCTCATTGGAAGCCGCCGCTGACCGCCGCGGCTCTTCACCCACAACGAAAGGAGCGCCCATGAGCACACCCCAAGGGATTCCACAGGAGAACCACCAGCGTCCGTATGACGCGATGAGCCCTCACATGCAAGAGGCCGAGGAGGTGCTCGGGGACATCAACACCCGCGCCCTCGCGTTCATCCGCGCTCGGCCAGGCGCCTGTGTGCTGGGGGCGATCACCCTGGGCTTCCTCATCGGCAAGCTCGCGTCACGGAGCTGAGCGTATGGACAATCAACCACAACGCTACGCGGTCACCCTGTCCCAGCGGGCGATGGCACACCCTTACCAGACGCTCCTGATCGCCGCGGGCGTCGGCTATGTGCTCGGCGGCGGTCTGTTCACACGCCTCACCATGAGCATGCTCCGCGCAGGTGTTCGTATGGGCGCCCTGCCCTTGGTCCGCCGCGCGCTGCTCGACGCCGCCGAGGTCGCCCTGGCGCTCCCCGCTCAGAGCCACCCTACACAGAACTTTCAGTCTCGACCCGATCACAAACCGCTCAACTAACAACGGAGAATCTATGACTCTCGACAAAATGAAGAGCCTCGACAAGGACGACGTCCTCCAGCTTCTCGGCCTGGAGACTCGCCGCACAAACATGGACTACATCGTCCCCAGCCTCGCCATCCTCGGCGTTGGCCTGCTCGTCGGCACCGGCATCGGCCTGCTCGTCGCGCCCCGCCCTGGGCGTGAGCTCCGGGAGGACCTCAGCAAGCGCATTCAGGACATGCCTGAGCAGATGAGCGCGCTCCCCAAGAAGGCCACGGACGCGTTTCACCGCGCCTCCGAGCAGATCAGCGACCACGTCGAAGACCGGAAGGCCTGACATGACCAAAAAAGATGGCAGCACCAGCCGCGCCGGTGGACTCCTCGAGGAGGTCGGTGGCACGATCAAAGAAAACATGGGACAGCTCATCGGCAATGAGCAGATGGAGCTAGAGGGCCGGGCCAAGGTCCTGGAGGGCCAGGCCCACCAGGAGCTCGCCAAGGCCAAGGCCCGCGTCAAAGGCGCCGCAGAAGAGCTGACCGGCGAGGCCAAGGGCCACGTCGGCAAGATCCTCGACAACGAGCAGATGCAGGTCGAGGGCAAGCTTGGCGCCATGAAGGGCCAGGCCCGCCAGAAGCTCAACGAGTAGCGCGAAGCTCAGCCGCGATGCTCCATCTGTGAGCGTCGCGGCGTAGCGCTCTTCGTGGTGAGCATCCGGTGGAGCCGACGTAAGGCGCCCAGCTCCGCCACCCGAACACGCTCGCGGGACATGTTCATCAGCCCGCCGATCTCAACGCGGGTGAGGACGGGGGTCTCATTTAGACCAAAATGATTGGTCAAGATGAATCGTTCTGATGGGTTTAGTGTCACGTCGAACCCCTCGCTGAGCTTCCGCAGGAGCTGCGTGCGGCTCACGACGGCGTCAGGGCGGGTCTCGACGTCCTCCTCGCTCACGAGGTGGTCCAGCACGCCGTGTCCGTCGGCGTCCACTTGATCCAAATTGACCGCCGCGCCGAGCCCCAGCAGCAGCTCGACGCGCTTTGGCCGAAAGCCCACCTGGGTCGCCAGAGCGCCACGATCCGCGCTGAGGCCCGCCCAACCGAGCTCCTCTGCGGCGTGGCTGAGGTTTCGACGCTGCTCGACCACACCGCTCGGCAGACGCACGAGGCGGCTCGCGTTCTCGATGGCCCGGGACATGTGGGCCCGCACCCACCAACGCGCGTAGGTGGAGAAGCGCAGGCCACGCTGAGGCTCGAAGCGTCGCGCGGCGTAGAGCAGGCCGATGAAGCCCTCTTGAGTGAGCTCGTCCTCGTCGAGGTAGGGCGAGACGAGCTTCCGCGCCTCGCCGGTGGAGATGCGCTGGGCGGACATCGCCAGCTCCCAGGCCAGCTCCTCCGACCGCCGCCAGGCGACCATGGCCCGCGCGGCCCGGGTGCGAAGCTCAGGGCGTCGTGTCGCGGCCTCTCGTGTGGCCTGCACCGCCGCCGCGATGCGCCCGACCGCCGCGGCCCGGGTGCGCTCGGCCCGGGCGGGCATTGCGCGCAGGATTCGCTGGGCGACATCGACCCCAGCGAGCTCCAGCAGGGCGCGGCCCTCGGCGGCGCGGATCGCGTTGGCTACCTGACTCTCGGCCTCGAAGGTCCAGACGGTGTTGAGCACTACGACTCTCCTGGGCGCGTCACAGGCGCGCTGCGACGCCGGTGAAGAAGGGGGACACGTTCCGAACGCATGAACCCGAGGCTTGCAAATCTTATGCCAGAACGTTCGAAATCTCCAAACGCGGACTAACGCCCCCTCCTACTGCGTTCGTGTGACGATGTTTTGGCCAGACGAACGTTCGAGAACACGTCGCCAAAGATCATAATCCTCAAAAAAATGCGTCTGTAGGCACTTCGGACAGCCTCTCCTCCACGTTCAGGTCCGACGCCTGCGGGAATTTTTTGTTCGCGAACGTGAGATGGTCGTTTGACCTTTGGTGGTTACATTGATGATACGCCCGTCGCAGCTCAGGAAAACAGTTCTGCTCTCCCCCACGGTCGAAGAAGGAGATCTGTGCGTGAGCAGACCAGCAAGCCTGAAGGCACGACCAGCGCGGTAGTAGAGCCCACCCTCGTCTTGAGCTTCGCCCAAGGAGGCTACGGACGCACCCAGCGCAGGCGCATCCCGCCCGAGGGGCTCCTGTTGGGACGTGAGGCCCTGGTGTTTGAGGATCCGTTTGAGGATCCTCGCATGTCCTTACGGCACGCTGAGGTTCGTATCGAAGGGGACCGCGTCATGGTGCGAGATCTGGGCAGCGTGCATGGCTCTCGTCTCAACGGCGAGGTGCTCACCGGCGAGCGGCCGCTGAGCCGCGGTGACGTGCTGCGTCTGGGCGACACGCTCCTGATCTTCGCCCCCGCCACAGACACCACCGAGGCCGCGGAGCCCGAGCTCATCGGCACCAGCGCCGGGATGTTGGCCGTGCGCCGCAGCATCGACCTCATCGCCCACCGCAAACACACGGTCATCATCACCGGCGAGACAGGCACAGGCAAAGAGATCGTCGCCCGCATGATTCACCAGCGCAGCGGCCGACGCGGCCCGTTCTTGGCGATGAACTGCAGCCTGTTCTCAGAGCCGCTGATGGCGAGCGATCTCTTCGGACACGTTCGTGGAGCCTTCGCTGGCGCCACCACCGAGCAGCTCGGCCTGTTTCGTGCGGCGCGAGGCGGCACGCTCCTCCTCGATGAGCTGGCGGAGCTGCCCCTGGCGCTGCAAGCGAGCCTCCTTCGTGTGCTGGAGACCCGCGAGGTGCGCCCCGTCGGCGCCACCCGTGAGGTCTCGGTGGATGTTCGTGTCATCGGCACGTCCAACGTCCCTCTGGAGGAGATGATCGTCGCGCGCACCTTTCGCGCCGACCTCTACGCGCGCCTCGCCCAATGGCACATCCGCGTCCCGCCTCTGCGAGAGCGCCGTGAAGACATCCCTGCGCTCACGATGCACCTCCTGGGGCGATGTGATGGGGGCGGGCGGCGCCTCACGCCGGATCTCGCCGAGGCGCTGTTGGTGAACCCTTGGCCGCTCAACGTGCGTGGCCTGCTCAACGTGCTCTCGACCGCCGTGCTCACCACCCCCGGGCTCACCCCCCTGGAGCTGAGCCCCGAGGTGCGCGCGGGCCTGTGGACGCCGCCGCTCCACAAGGCCGCCGAAGCCAACATTCCCCAGGTCACCCTCGACAAAGAGGGCCTGGAGGAGCTTCTGACGCGGTTTCAAGGGAAGGTCGCCTCGGCGGCGCGCAGCATCGGCGTGACACGTCCCAAGCTGTACCGGATGCTCTGGGCGCACGATCTGGACCCTTCGGGGTTCCGAGGGCGGTGAGGGCGAGGCCGTTCAACCCGATTGTTCATGGACGTTCTCGAACGTCCAAACCAAAAAAATGAACATACCAGAAATAGCTTCTGAATATTTATGCTAATTCATTCATCTGGCCTCAAAACGACGTTACAGAAAAAGAAGACGCCCCCGCTGTCCAGCATAACACTGGAGCAGGGGGGGCCTCACCCGCTCACACCGGGTTTCTTCCCTGAATCACCCGAATGAGCACAGTGACGATCGCAGCGATGAGCAGCAGGTGAATGAAACCGCCCATGGTGTTGGCGGTGACAAGGCCTAAGGCCCAGAGAATGACAAGAACGACCGCGATGGTCCACAGCATAGACACCTCCAGATGAGATAGCACTATGCGTCTCAATGCAATGATCGTGCCAGTCTAGAAACCGCCGCGACACCACATCGGCGGCGTCTGCGACCCACAAGACGAACCCTTCGCCGTCACCTTGACCGGCGAAGCCAATCAAAATGACCGACGAGCCCATCTGACAGAGGAGCAGCACCGATGCGCGCAGAAGACCTGGATCTGAAGGAGCTCTTAGAGCTTAACCCCGAGGGCGGCCAGATTCGTTTCGCGGGGCAACGAGCGCTTCTGCTCGACGCCGTGGCCATGGGGCTCCTGCGGAAGTACCTGGTCGAAAATTTTGGCCGCACCGCTGCGCGCACGGTGCTCACACAGTTCGGCTTCGCCCACGGCTGGCGGATGGCGGACGCGATGCAGGGGCAGTTCGCCTGGGAGAGCCCTGAAGATCGCCGCCGGGCGGGGACACGCATTCACACCCTCGCGGGCCTGTTTCGACTGGAGTCGGGCAGCGATGATCCGATGTCGAAGGGCGGCTCGATGCTCGCCTCGTCCTATGAGGCCGAGCAGCACCTCCTGCACTTCGGGCGCTCCGATGAGCCGATGTGCTGGACGATCTGTGGGCTCATCAGCGGCTACCTCACCCGCACCGTCGGCGAGGAGATCTTCGTCTTAGAGGATCGGTGTCTGTGCCGGGGCGACTCCGCCTGTCACCTCGTCGGGCGAAACCGTGATCACTGGCGTGACGATCGTGCTGAGGAGCTGCGCTTCTTTAATGAGGCCCGGCTGACCGACTGCCTCGATGTCTCGCTGCAGCGGGTCACCGAGACGCTCAAGCTCGCCGAGCGAAAGCTCCAGCGGCACCGGCGCGCGCTCATTCACGCCTCACCCGAGCCCATCGAGCCCTCGGGCATCATCGCCCGCAGCCCGGCCATGCGGCAGGTGATGGACATGGCCCGGCGGGTGGCCCGGGTAGACTTCACCGTGCTCATCACCGGAGAGAGCGGGGCGGGGAAGGAGCGCATCGCCCGGCTGGTGCATGACGAGTCGGCGCGGGCCACGGGGCCGTTCATCGCCGTCAACTGTGGCGCCATCGCCGAGACGCTTCTGGAGAGCGAGCTCTTTGGCCACGCCAAGGGCGCGTTCACCGGGGCCACCCAAGACCGCCTGGGGCTGTTTGAGTCGGCCAACGGCGGCACCCTGTTCTTGGACGAGATCGGCGAGGTGTCTCCGTCGATGCAGATCAAGCTCCTTCGCGCCTTACAGGAGCGTGAGGTGCGACGGGTGGGCGAGAACAAGAGCCGCCGCTTTGATGTGCGGGTGGTGGCGGCCACCAACCGCGACATGGATCAGGCGATCGCGGTCGGCGCGTTCCGCCAAGATCTGTACTTCCGCCTCAAGGTGGTGGAGCTCATCGTGCCGCCGCTCCGCTCCCGCAAAGACGACATCCTCCCCTTGGCGCGGATGCTGCTCACCGAGGCCGCCCGCGGCATGAGACGGAAGCTCTCGGGGATGTCCACCGCCGCCGCCGACCAGCTCCTTCGTTATTCATGGCCGGGCAACGTGCGTGAGCTGGCGAACACCATGCAGCGCGCCGCGGCCCTGGCGCTGGGCGATCGTGTGGAGTTGACGGATCTCCCTGAAGAGGTGCGCCAGGCGATCCCCCGCGGGATGGGCGTCGCCGGGCCGGTTCGCCCCTTGGAGGAGATCGAGAAGGACTACATCCTCGCGGCGCTGGAGCAGAACGGCGGCAACCAAGCCCGCACCGCCGAGCAGCTTCGTATCGGCTCGGCCACGCTCTACCGAAAGCTCAAGCTGTATGGCCTGCTGCACCGGCAGCGGGCGCAGCTTCGGGCGATGGCGTAGACGGGCGGTGTGTGGGGCGAAAACCTCAACGCCCCACCACCACCTCTCCGCCAGCGGCGGGCA
>Ga0066604_10000683_pt1 | contig 20874 bp, 17 predicted proteins | sample Higcelwee11metaG_FD_59501 | JGI IMG/M metagenome (GOLD analysis project Ga0066604, IMG submission 59501) | Freshwater pond sediment microbial communities from the University of Edinburgh, under environmental carbon perturbations - High... | ecosystem: Environmental > Aquatic > Freshwater > Pond... | reverse complement strand
TCGAACCCGCGACCCCGACCTTGGCAAGGTCGTGCTCTACCAACTGAGCTACTCCCGCGAGTCGCTCTTTAGAGCTTGTCGGCGCCGAGCGTGATGCTCGCCAGCGACACCAGCCTATTAACCGACACGGCGTAGTCGTCAAGGGGGAGAAGCGCTGGAGGATCATGTCAAAGAATCGTGGGGAGGTCACGCATGAAAAGTTGCAAAACAGCACCTGATGAGGCTAACATCACGGTTGCGACAAAATCCCGGTCGCCCCCATACCATCGCCCGCCAACGCCTAGTCTTCTTGGCGCTCCCAAGATCGGAGGCAGCTCCGTCATGAAGCTTCACACCCTCGCGCTCCTCACCTTGTCCGCCCTCACGCTCGCCGCCTGTAAAGACGACGCGCCGGTCAACGAGTCTGAGGACAGCACGCCTGTTGGCGGCGACTCCTCGGTCACGGTCACCGACGCCGACGCTGACGGCGTCACCCCCGCCGACGGCGACTGTGACGACGCGAACCCCGCGGTCTACCCGGGGCGCACTGAAGACTGCAACGGCGTCGATGACAACTGCAACAGCATCATCGACGAGGGCTTCGGCGACGCAGACAACGACAAGACGGCGGACTGTATCGACGCCGAAGACTGCGACGGCATCGACAACGACGGCGACGGGGTGGCGGACGAGGGCTTTGGCGACGCCGATGGCGACGGCATCGCGGACTGCGTTGGCACCGAGATCTGCGACGGCGTTGACAACAACGGCGATGGCCGCGTTGACGAGGGCTATGACGCCGATGGCGACGGCTTCACCCAGTGCAACGAGGACTGCAACGACGCCGATCCCTCGGCGTACCCCGGCGCGTCCGAGGTCGGCGGCGACGGATCCGACAACGACTGCGACGGCTCCATCGACGAGGAGGGCCTCGCCGAGAGCTCGATCTGGTTCACCGAGATCATGGTCAACCCCGCCAAGGTCACCGACCCCAAGGGCGAGTGGATCGAGCTGCACAACCCCGGCACCGAGCCGGTCTACCTCAACGGCCTCACCCTCACCTCAAACTCCGGCGAGTCCCACGTCATCACCTCGGCCTCGCCCCTGGAGATCGCGGCCGGTGACTTCTTCGTGCTCGGCCTCAACAAAGACAAGTCCACCAACGGCGGCGTGACGGTGGACTACGTCTACACCGGCATCGCGCTCTCCAACGAGAGCGACGAGATCGCCCTGACCTTCGACGGCGCCACCATCGCCCACCTCGCCTGGGACGACGGCGCCACGATGCCCGACCCCGACGGCGCCTCGGTCATGGTGGACCCGACCGCGTATGGCACCGACGAGTCCAACTACACCGCGTGGTGCGCGGCCACGAAGGTCTGGGCGTCGAGCATGGACAAGGGCTCTCCGGGCAGCGAGAACGAGCCCTGCTCCACCTTTGATCACGACGGCGACGGCTTCACCGGCGACATGGGCGATTGTGACGACTACGACCTTGAGGTCTACCCCGGCGCGCCGGAGATCGACGCCGCCAAAGACAACGACTGTGACGGCGTCGCGGAGCTGATGCCTGTGGCCGTGGCCGCGTCGATCGCCAGCTCATCCCTCGTTCACTGCGACTACCTCTACCTCGACGGCAGTGGGTCCACGGACGAGTCCGGCGCCGCGCTCACCTACGCTTGGGAGCTCGTCTCCGCGCCGAGCGGCTCCCAGGCCACCACGGCGGACATCACCTCGACCACGAGCCAGATGCCCACCTTCACCCCGGACCTGCCGGGCACCTACATCTTCGCGCTCACGGTGAACGACGGCGGCACGAACTCTCTGCCCACGACGCTCACCGTCACCATCGGCACGCAGACGACGAACACGCTGCCCGTGGCCAACGCCGGCGCGGATCAGAGCGCCTCGGAGTCGGTGACCTGCCAGGCGTTTAGCTACGGCGCTTATTACACCTGCGACGACTGCAGCGACTACGACTATGAGCTCAGCGCCTTGGGCTCCGCCGACGCCAACAGCCCCGACCACATGACCTACGCTTGGTCCTTCGTGTCCGGCTCCACCTACGCCACCATCGACGACGCCACCAGCGCCACGCCGACGGTGACCGTCTCCGGTGTGCCCGCCACCCAAGGCACGACGAACAGCCAGGGCATCCAGCTCCTGCTCACCGTCACCGACTGCTACGGCGGCACGGCGACGGACACCGTCAGCCTCACCTTCGCCTGCACCGGCACCTGATCAGCACCTGATCGGGTGAGCTCCCGGCTTAGCCGGGCTCGTTGGGGGAAGGGGCCACCTTGGCGGCTCCTTCCCTCATCAGCTTCAGGCTGTCCTCAAGCTCGGGCGGCAGCGCACACTCAAACCGTGCGCCGCTGGGCAGCTCGACGACCTGGGCGTGTAACCACAGGCGATGGGGGAAGCCGGGCACCTTCACCTTCCGCGGCCCGGGGTAGCGGGTGTCGCCGACGACAGGCAGGCCGACGCCTTGTAAGTGGCGTCGGATCTGGTGTTTTCGGCCGGTCTCCGGCTGGAGCGAGAGCAGGCTGAAGCCGCCCAGGGCCTCGACGAGCCGGTAGCGGGTGACCGCGTCGAGGGCGTGACCGCGGCGCGCGTCTTGGAGGGGGCGGCGGATGACGCCCTTCTCGTGGGCCTGGCCGATGACCACGGCGAGGTAGGTCTTGTGGATGAGGCCGTCCTCAAACGCGCGGCCCAAGGCGGCGCGGGCGTCGGGATCTTGGGCGCAGAGCACGATGCCCGAGGTCTCCAGATCGAGGCGGTGGGCGGGCAGGGCCTTGCGTAAGGCGCCGCCTTGGGACCGTAACCAGGAGATGAGGTCGGGGGCCTGGGCCTCTGCGGAGGGGTGCGCGAGCATCCCGGCGGGCTTGTACACCGCCAGGATGCCCTCTTTGGCGCCGATCAGCCGGGGGACGGTGAGGTTGGGGGGGCTCATCCCGCGCGCCGATCGGCGGCGCGGGCGTGGGCCTCTAAGCCCTCAAGCCGGGCGACGATGGAGGCGTCTTGGGCGAGGATCTTGGCCTCGACGGGATCATCGACGGCGATCCAGGTGCGGGCGCGCAAGAAGGTGAGCACAGAGAGACCTCCGACGGAGCGCGCGGTGCCGCCCGTAGGCAAGACGTGGTTGGGACCAGCGCTGTAATCCCCGAGCACCTCCGCCGCCCCGGCGCCGATGAACAAACCGCCGTAATGTTGGAGCCGGTCGGCGACGGCCTGGGCGTCGTGCAGGTGCAGGCTGAGGTGCTCAGGCGCGAGGCGGTCGCAGGCGGCGATGGCGTCGTCAAGGGTGTCGCAGGGCACGACGAAGCCGTTCTGGAGCGCCCGAGCGGCGATGTTCGCCGTGGGCAAGGTGCTGAGCTGGGCCAGCAGCTCGGCCTGGACGGCCTCGGTGAACGAGGGCGAGAGGCTCACGAGGATCGGTAAGGCGTCGTCATCGTGCTCGGCTTGGGCGAGGAGGTCGGCAGCGACCAGCGCTGGGTCGGCGCCCTCATCGGCGAGCACGACGAGCTCAGACGGCCCGGCGAGCATGTCGATGCGCACCTCTCCGGCGACGAGCTGCTTGGCAGCGGTCACCCAGCGGTTGCCAGGGCCGACCAAGGCGTCACAGGCGGGCACCGGGCCGGCGCCGTAGGCCAAGGCGGCGATGGCCTGGGCCCCGCCCACGGCGAGGAGCGCGTCGGCCCCGGCGATGGCGGCGGCGGCGCGGGTCTCAAGGCTGGGGCGCGGCGAGGCCACCCAGACCTCGCTCACCCCGGCGGCGCGGGCGGTCACCGCGGTCATCAAGACCGATGAAGGAAGGGGGAAACGCCCGCCGGGGGCGTAACAGCCGGCGCGCTCCACAGCGGCGTACTGCACCCCGGCGTGGCCTCCGGGGATCGGCGAGACGAGGTCACGCAGGGCGACGCGGTGGGCGGTGGCGAAGCGATGGATACGCTCGGCGCAGCGCTCCAAGGCGGCGCGGGCGTCTCTGGGCAAGGCGTCTAAGGCGGCGCGGAGTGCCTCGGGGCCGAGCACGAGGGGCTCACCGGGCTGGATGTCGCCCAGGGCCTCGGCGTGTTGTCGCAGCGCGGGCTCACCCCCGGCGCGCACGGCCTCGACGATCCGCGCGGCGGCGGTCAAGGTGTCGGCTTCGACAGCGCGGCGGCGCAGAGTGGGCAGCGCGTCCAGAGAGACGGTGCGAAGCGGCGGGCTCATGTGGGCTCCACGGGGGGCGGCTTGGCGTGGCCGGGACGGCGGCTGAGCGTGCGGGCGCGGCGGTCGAGCACGGCGTCTACGTCGCCGAGGCTCACCCCGGCGCGGGCGAGGGCAACAGAGGCAAAATAGAGGAGATCCCCGGCCTCTTGGGCGACGTGGTCGGGGTCTTGGGCCTCAGCGAGCTCGGCGGCCTCCTCGGTGAGCTTGGCCCGCAGCAGGACCGGGTCGTCCAAGAGGCGGCGGGTGTAGCTCCCGGCGGGTGCGTCCACGACGCGCTGCTGAAGCGTGGCCTCCAGCGCCCCCAGCCCTCGCGCCGCGCCAAAACAGGTCCAGGTCTTCTCATGGCAGAAGCCCGGCGGCGCCTGGCGTACGGTGAAGCGCAGAGCGTCGCGGTCGCAGTCGGCCTCGACCCGCAGGAGCGCTTGGGTGGCGCCGCTCGTCTCCCCCTTCACCCACAGGCCCCGGCGGCGGGAGTGATAGGCGCCGACGCCCCGATCCAGGGCGACGGTGAGGCTCTCCAGATCCGACCAGCACAGCCCCAAGGCCACGCCGCGGGCGTCGCAGACGACGGTGGGCCAGAGGCCATCGGCGCGGTCGCTGATGAGCGGCGCCGCAAAACCTTGGGCCAAAGAGAGGCGCCCGGTGTACAGCGCCATGCCCACCTGGGCGTCAGCGCCGAGCTTGTCCAAGGCCGCGACGTCCTCCGCCGTGGTCACGCCCCCGGCGATGGTGACCTTGGCGTCCCCGGCGGCCTGCACCAAGGCGGCGACCTGATCGAGGTTTGTGCCCCCGAGGCGGCCCTCCCGCTCCACAAAGGTGACCAAAAACCCGCCGACGTAGGGGCGAAGCTCGGCCATACGCTCGACGATCCCGCGCCCGGTGCCTTCAGTCCAGCCCTTGACGACGACCTCGCCATCTCGGGCGTCCAAGGCGGCGATCACCCGGTCTTTGGGGAGCTTTGAGAGCAGCTCCGGCGTGGCCGCCGTGCCCAAGATCACCTTCGCCGCCCCGGCGTCGAGCCATCGTTTGGCGGCCTCGACGCTGCGGATGCCGCCGCCGACCCGGGCGTCACACAGCCCGCAGACCTCCTCAATGAGCGCGGCGTGATCCCCCTTGCCCATGGCGGCGTCGAGGTCGATGACGGCGACCTCACCCACGCGGCCAAACTTGGCGGCGATGGGGCGTGGATCCCCGGCGTCCAGGGCCTTCTCCGCGCCGCCGATGAGCTGCACGGTCTGACCGCCTTGAAGGTCGATGCTTGGGATGATCATCGCCGCAGCTCCAGGCCCAAGGCCGCCAGCGCGTCTTTGACCGCGCCGACGGTGGTGTGGCCGTCGTGAAAGATGGTGGCCGCGAGCACGGCGTCGGCCCCGGCGTGCAGGGCGGCGGCGAGGTGCGCCGCGCTGGCCGCCCCACCCGAGGCGATCACCGGCACGGTGACGGCCTGGGCGATGGCGCTCGTGAGCGGCAGATCGTAGCCCAGGCCCGTGCCGTCGCGATCCCACGAGGTGAGCAGGATCTCCCCGGCGCCGAGTGTGGTGGCCTCAACCGCCCAGGCCAGGGCGTCTTGGCCGGTGCGCTCCTTGCCCGCGCGCACGACGACCTCCCAGCCGCCGCCGTCAAGACGGGCCGCGGCGTCCAGCGCCAGCACCACACACTGCCGGCCAAAACGCTCGGCGAGCTCGGCGAGGAGCGCCGGTCGGCGCACGGCGGCGGTGTTGGTGGAGACCTTGTCGGCCCCGGCCTCCAACAGCCTGCGGGCGTCCTCGACCTCCCGCACCCCTCCGCCGACGGTGAGCGGGATGCCCAACACCGCGCGCACGGCCTCGACGGTGCGGATCGCCGTCGCCCGGCCCTCGTCCGTGGCCGACACGTCGAGGATCACCAGCTCATCGGCGCCCTGGGCCTCGTAGCGCGCGGCCTGCTCCACAGGATCTCCGGCGTCGCGGAGGCCCTGAAACCGCACACCCTTCACGACGCGGCCATCACGCACGTCTAAACAGGGGATGACTCTGCGGGTGAGCATCAGCGGGCCCCCAGCCAGCGGGTGAGGAGCGCCTGGCCCCAAGGCCCGGAGAGCTCGGGGTGAAACTGGCAGGCGAGCTGCGCGCCGCGCTCGACGGCGGCGATGAAGGGCTCGCCGTGGGTGGTCCAGGCGGCGGCCCAGCCCTCGGGGGCCTCACGAAGGGCGTAGGAGTTCGCGTAGGAGGCGTAGCCGGGCTGCAGGAGTTGGCAGTTTCTGCCAGGCTCTACCCAGTTCCAGCCGAGCTGGGGCACCCGCACGCCGTCGGGGAGGCGCTTGGCGAGGCCCGGGAGCACCCCCAGGCCAGAGACGCCGGGGCTCTCTTCGCTGCCTTCTGCCCAGAGCTGGAGCCCGAGGCAGATCCCGAGGGTGGGGCGCCCGGCGTTGAGCCGCTCTTGCAGCGCCGACCACAGCCCGGCGGCCTGGAGTGAGGTGGCGGCGGCGCCAAACGCCCCGACGCCGGGCAGCACGAGGCGCTCGGCCTGGAGCACATCATCAGCCCCTACGACAAGCCCCGGCTCGGCCCCGGCGCGACGTAGGCCCGCGAGCACGCTGGCGAGGTTCGCCGCCCCGGTAGAGACGACGTGTACCCTCACAGAACCCCCTTCTCAGACGGGATCTCCGCGCCCTCAACGGTCACGGCGTCACGCAGCGCCAAGGCCAAGGCCTTAAACGCCGCCTCGGCGCGGTGGTGGTCGTTCTCGCCCTTGAGCACGTCCACATGCAGCGACATGCGCCCGGCGATGGCGAAGGAGCTGAAGAAGTGGGTGAGGTTCTCGGTGGCGATGGCGCCGATCTGCTCCCGGCGCAGGCCCAGGTTGACCTCGGGCCAAGGGCGCCCCGAGAGGTCCACCACCGCCCGGGCGAGGGCCTCGTCCAGAGGCGCGTAGGCCGAACCAAACCGCCGCAGTCCCCGCCGGTCGCCCAGCGCCTCGTTCAGACACTCCCCCAGCGCCAAGGCGCAGTCTTCAGCGGTGTGGTGATCATCGACGTGCAGATCTCCCTCACAGCGAAGGATAAGGTTGAACCGACTGAATCGGGCCAAGGTGCTCAGCATGTGGTCGTAGAAGCCCAGGCCCGTCTGCACCTCGGCCTGCCCTGAACCGTCAAGCGTCAAGTGACACTGAATGCTGGTCTCTTTGGTGGCGCGCTGGCGGTGGGCGCTTCGGGAGGGCGTGGCGGCGCTCATGGCAACAACTCCAGGAAGGCGAGGGGGGTGGCGAACACCCGGGCGGCCCCGGCGGCGGTCAGGGCGTGTTGGGCGCGCTCAAAGGGATCCTGAGGCGCGCAGACCCCGAGCGGCAAGACCCCCGCGGACCGCGCGGCGCGCACATCATCGGGGGTGTCGCCGAACATCCACGCGGCCTTCACGCCGAGGCGGGCCAAGGCCAGACGCACAGGCGCCGGGTCGGGCTTGAGCGGCGCGTCCTCCATACACACGAGCGTCTTGAACAAGCCGAGCACCCCCTGCTCCGCCAAGAACCGCTCCGCGTCCCGCCGCGGGCGCCCGGTGACGATGGCCAGGGGCATCCTGGCGGCGAGGGCCGTGAGCGCGGCGACCTCACAGCGCAGCGTCTCCGTCAACCGCAGACCGGGCGTCGTCTCATCCCCTTGGTAGAGGGCCTCAAACCGCGCGGTGACCTCGGGCAGCGGCGCCTCCACCCCAGCGGCCGCGAGGAGCCGCTGGGTGAGCACCCAGTCGTTGTTGGCGTCCCCGGCCTCTTTGGCGGCGACGAGGGCCTTGGGGGTGAGCGTGACGCCATACGACGCCGCCGTGGCGAAGATCGCCGCTCGGTACGAGCCAGAGACGTCGGCGAGCACCCCGTCGAGGTCAAAGAGCAGGGCCTCGGGCCGAAACACGGCGTTGATCGAGCAGACCAATCGGTCTGTTGTCGCGGCGTCGCCGGGGGTGGTCACCCGCAGGTAGCCCCCACCGCCTGGCTTGGGCAAGGCGCGCACGGCGATCCCCAGACCGGCGAAGGCGTCTCGGGCCCAGATCGGGTCGGGCAGCTTCGCGCAGACAAAGTTGGCCTGGGAGCTCAGCGTGGTCACCCCGGCGGCGCGCAGGGCCTCGGTCACCCGGGCGCGGTCCTCACGAACCTGGGCGACGAAGCGGCGAAGGTGGGGCTCACCCTCGTCCAGCCACCGCTCGGCCAAGGCGAGGCTCGGCCCGCTCACGGGGTAGACGAGGCCCGTCGCGCGCAAGAGGCGGATGAGCGCCGCGGGCCCGGCGGCATAGCCCACCCGCGCCCCGGCGAGGCCCCAAGCCTTGGAGAGCGTGCGCAGCACCACGGCGTTGGGCAGGCTGAGCGCGACAGCGGTGAGATCTTCATCGGCGAACTCGACGTAGGCGAGGTCTACGACGATCATCGCGTCGGGGGCGGCGGCGGAGATGGCGCACAACGACTCCGCGGAGATCACCCCGCCCGTGGGGTTGTTGGGGCTGGTGATCCCGATGAGCGCGGTGTTCGGCGTGATCGCCGCGAGCACGGCCTCGGTGGGGAACGGCTCACCCTCCCAAGGCGGCTCGATCAGCGTGGCCCCGGCGAGGATCGAGAAGTGCCGGGTCAAGGGGAAGATAGGCCGGGGCAAGATCGCCTCACGCCCGGGGCAGAGCGCGGCGCGGCAGCAACGATCCAGGGCCTCATCGGCGCCGCAGCACACGACCACCTGCTCTGGGCTCAGGCCGTGTCGGGCGGCGAGCTTGGCCTCCAGAGGTTTGGCGTTGGGGTAACGCCGCAGGGCCTCGACGTCGGTGAGCGTGTCATAGAGCGAGGCGTCGGGCCGCGCGCCCTCGTTGCCGTCTAAGGCGAGATCCGTCGGCGCCGGGGCCTTGGGCACAGCGTAGGCCGTGATCGACTGGACGACGGGGGCGGGCACGAAGGGCATCTTGACCTCAGGGGACGATCTGCGCCGGGGAGGAGACGACGATGTCGGTGCCGCCGCGGGCGCGGATCTTGGGGATGAGCGCCGGGAGCTGATCGCGGCGCACGGCGACCTTCACCGCGTAGCCCGAGTTGCCGTGTAAGAGCGAGATCGTCGGCTCCCGCATACACGGCAGCACCTCGACCAGCCCGGCGAGCCCCGCCACGTCGATGTTGATCTCCACGAGCACCCGACCCCGGGCCTCCAACACCGAGCGTAAGAGCAGGGCCAGGTCTTCGATGCGGGCGCGGCGCTCAGCGTCCGCCCAGGCCCGCTGGCTGGCGTAGAGCCGCGTGGACGAGCGCATCAGCTCGCCCAAGATCCGGAGCTGGTTCGCCCGCAGGGTGTCCCCGGTGGCGGTGTTGTCGACGATGCAGTCGGCGTCTTCCGGCGGGAAGGCCTCGGTGGCGCCATAGGAGCGCACAAACCGCGAGCCCGGCGGGCAGTTCGCCTGAATCCAGCGTGTGGTGAGCCGCTCATACTCGCTGGCGACGACCACGGGGCGATCGGGCAAGATCCCCTCCGGCACGAGCGCCTCAGGGGCGGCGGCGACCAGACGCACCACGTCCAAGCCCGTGTCCATCACCTCGACCAGCTCAACGCCGAGCTCCGCCACCCAGTCGGCCCCGGCGAAGCCCAGATCCCGGGTGCCCGCGGCCAACATCTCGATGATGTTCTGGGGTTTTAAGAGCTTGGCCTCGACGTTCGGCAGGCTCACCGTGGGCCGATACCCCCGCGCGCCTAAGCGTACCGAGACCCCGGCGTCGCCGAGGAGCTTGAGCACACCCTCCTGCATACGGCCCTTGGGGAGCGCGAGGTGGAGGGTCGCGGGAGCGGTCATGGCATCCTCGGTGGCGTCAGGCGCAGAGCGGCGGCAGGGGAGATCCGCCGCCCCGCGTAGCGTGACGCGCCGGGGGTGTCAATCGTGGCCCGCGGCGCCTCGTCCCGCGCAGGCGCTCACCACTCGCTGCGGTACGGGTTCTGGCGCACAAATCCGGGGCGGGTGAACCACATCATCACGCGCACCTCAGGGTTCTGCTGGTGGCCGGGCTGGCTCAGGCTGCCGTCTAAGGTGCGGGTCAGGGGGTGCCACTCGCCGCTCACGCTGATCACGTTCATCAGGTGCAGCCGGGCCTCGAAGGCGAGGGTGCCGCCCAAGGCCGGCTGGTTGGGCAGAATCCAGCGGGGCTGAATCACCAGGTTGTCGGGGATCCCGCCGCGCACCCAGGCGCCTTGCAGGATCGCGCCGGTCTCTAAGGTGAAGGGGAACATCGGGCCCACCACGGGGGCGATGGGCGCGTCGAACAGCCACAGGCGCTGGGCCCCGGGGCGCACCTGGAGCAGCACCACCCCGGCCCGGGCCGAGAGCACGACGTTGGGGTGACCCGTCGGCCACCACGGCGCGGCGTTGCCATAGGCCCGAACCCCGGCGTAGACCCAGGGCAATCGTGCGTGGCGACCAAAGGCGCTCCACGGCTTCACCCGCGTCGCGTCCCAGCCGACCCCCCAGGCGCCGGGCATGTTCGTCACCGTGGGGGTGCCCGTGCCGACGGACCACAGGCGGTTGGAGCCCGTCACCATCATGCGGCCCACCCGCAAGACCTCCCGGCGGATCGGCGACGTGCCCAACATCGGATGCCGGTGTAACGCCGCGAGCTGCCAGTTCACCCGCCGCCGAAAGAGCACCGAGAACGCCCCGTCTTGGCGTAAGGTGAAGGTGTCGGCGAGCTTCGTGGGGCTCTTCTTGGCGAGGCGGGCGAGGCGGCGCACGAGGCGTCCCGAGGCCGGCTTGTCACCCTCAAACGGCAACGAGCCGCCCAGGTCGTAGGCCACAAACCAGAACGGCGGGCAGTCGCCGCGGCTGGGGCAAGGCATCACTGAAGAGAGGCGGCTGGCGAACCAGGCGAAGGTGTAGCCCTTGGCTTGGGCCTCTAGATCGAGGGTGCGGGTGGCGTGTAAGAGCGTGAGGGTGCGCAGGTTTCGCAGCATCACCAGCCGGTCGTAGTCCTTGATGGCGCCGCCGAGCTCGGTCACCGTCGAGGCCGCGCGCACGGCCTCGGGGCCGAGGCGCCCGAAGGTGAGGTCTACCCGCCGCGCCACGTCGATCCAGTCCAGCGAGCCCTCAACGGCGCGCTCAAAGGTGGTGAGCAGCTCATGCACAACAAAAAACACCGGGGCGGCGTCGCGGTCGAGGCGGGGCAAGAGCGCCTCACAGCGGGCGTCTTGTTTGGCCTCGGGCTCCCAGCGGCCCAGGTCGTAGCCTGAGCAGTCGAGGCCTTGGCGGGTCAACAAGAGCGCCTGGAGGTTGCGGTAGCCGTCGTGCATGCCCGCGTAGAAGTCCCACACCCGGAAGCTCTGGTCGTAGAACGCCAAGAAGCCGCCGAGGTAGCTGCCGACGGGGGTGGTCGAGGCCCGCAAAAAGTCCACCCGGCCCAAGAGGTGCGGGTGATCCTGGAAGAACTGGGTGACCGACTGCGCCCGGGCGGTGGGCACGACCTCACCGAAGAATCGTAGGGCGCGGTCTTCAGGGTCGGGCACATCGACGGCGCGGGGGCCCTCGTCGCCCAGGTCGGGGTCGAGGTAAAAGATGTGGCCTTTGCCGTCGTAGTGGCCCTCGCCGGAGACGCGGTCGGCGACGCGGAACGGGTGACCGTCAAACACGCCGCCGTCGAGCATCCACACCGGGGTGTCGCCGCCCAGGGAGTGGCAGCTCTGCTTGGGCCACAACGACCAGCTCAGGTAACGCTCGCAGGGCATCTCTCGGGGCTCAAAGGCCAAGGGCACCGCCGCGGAGACGCCGACGAGCCGCCCGATCTCGCTCCAGTCGGCCTGGAGCTCTTCGCCGGAGGCGTCGGCGAGGGGCAAGGCCGAGGCGGCGTCGGCCTCACAGGGGAGGTTTGGCTGGGCGCCGGCCTTGGCCGCGGGGGCGCCCGGGCAGCGCATTCGTAGGGGCGCGGCGCGTAAGGTGCCGTCGGCGGCGCGGGTGAGCTCGAAGGCAAAGGACTCGTTCACGTCACGCTGCAGGCCCGTGGGCCCCTGGTCGGGGAGCAGCCGGGCCGTGGTCATCGCGAGGCGCACGGGGCTCGTCCAGGCAGGCTGGGCGTTGGGGTCGGAGATCAGCGCGCCGACGCCGTCCACAGACTCATCCAAGAAGCCCGTGCGGATCAGCGCGTAACGCTCGGCCTCCTCTGGCCAGCGGTCGAGGGACTCTGGGCTGCGGTGAAAGCCCTCGGGCACCCAGGCGCGGAAGTAGAGCGAAGACTCGGGCGCCCGCGCTGGATCCCACAGCGGCTCGGTGAGCACGTCTACCGTGGAGATGAAGCCGTTGATGCTGCCAGCGCTGGCGCCTACGGCCACGAGCCGGGTGGGCGTCTCCCCGGCGGCCACCCGCGTGACGTGCTCCCGCTTGAGGTGGTCCATGAGCATAAAGAGCTGCCCGGCCTGGTACGAGCCCCGGGAGATCGCGCCGCTGACGACGACCACCCGGGCCTCCTCGGGGGGCGGGGCGTCGGCGGGGGGCGCGGCGAGGGCGATCTTCAGCGAGAGCGCGGTGAGCAGCAGCGTCGTCGCCATGGGCTGCGGCCTCCTTGGACGCACCTCACCCTACACCAGGCCTGGGGGTGGGTCCAACTCCAGCAGACAGGATCCTGACGATAAAAATTGACGGCGATTAATTTGCGCACGATTGAATCGTGGTTAAGATGTCGTCGTGAGGCCGAGGTGACTCCCCGCCGCCGCCTCACCGGAGCACGACATGAGCCAAGAGCCTCGCATCCTTGAGAAGCGCCTGTACACCGCCACCGCCACGGCCACCGGCGGGCGCGACGGCACCGTGCGCACCGACGACGGCGCCCTCGACCTCACCATCGTCCCCCCCAAGGCCCTCGGCGGCCGCGACGTCCCTGGCACCAACCCCGAGCAGCTCTTCGCCGCGGGCTACTCCGCCTGTTTTGGCAGCGCCTTGGCCGTCGTCGCCCGGATGCAGAAGATCCAGACGGGGCCCGTCTCCATCACCGCCAACGTCACCTTGGGCACCGTCGGCCAAGGCTACGGCCTCGCCGTGGAGCTGGTCGCGCACCTGCCCAACCTCCCCCGGGAGCAGGCCGAGGCCCTGGTTCACGCCGCCCACCAGGTCTGCCCCTACTCCAACGCGACCCGGGGCAACATCGTGGTCGAGCTGCGCGTGGCCGACTAAAACACGCGCGCTCAACCTCGGCTGGAGGCCCGGTCATGGCGAAGGGTCAAGGGTTAGACGATCAGCTCTGCTTCGCGCTCTACGCCGCCTCCCGGGCGATGACCCGGGCTTACCAGCCGCTTCTCGATCCGCTGGGCCTCACCTACCCGCAGTACCTCACGCTCTTGACCCTGTGGGAGGACGACGGCCAGCGCGTCTCCGCCTTGGGCGAGCGCCTGCACCTCGACTCGGCGACGCTCACGCCCTTGCTCAAACGGTTGGAGGCCCAGGGCCTCGTCACCCGCCGCCGCAGCGCCCAGGACGAGCGCGTCGTTCAGATCACGCTCACCGAGGCCGGCTGGGAGATGCGCCAGCGCGCCGGGTACATCCCCCTGGCGATGTTGTGTCAGACGGGGCTGGAGCTGGGCGAGCTGGCGGCCTTACGCGAGCAGCTCAAGGAGCTGACGGCGCGGATCAGGGCGTGAGCAGCTCGGGATCCTTGAGCACGTCGGCGGCGACGCGCACCTTGATCGCGTAGTTGTTGAGCGCGCCCATCTCGATGAGCGTGAACACGTCGCGCTCGCCGGTGCGGGCGATGGCGTCTTGAACGCGGCGCGGGCCCTGGTTGTAGCCCGCCAAGGCGAGGCCCCAGTCGCCGAGCTGGTCGTAGAGCTTGCGGAAGTACCGCGCGGCGGCGACGGTCTGGGCGGCGGGGTTCATGCGCTCATCGACACCCCCGCTCACCGTGAGCCCGAAGGCCCGCGCCGTGCCGGGGATAAACTGCCACACCCCGGCGGCCTGGTAGCTGCGGTCGTAGCCCTTGGGGACGACCTGCACGACGTTCTTGTAGCCGCTCTCGATGATCGGCACCGCGGCGAGCTCGAAGGGCACACCCTCGGCCTCAAAGGCGTCGAGGACCATGTCTTCGAAGTAGGCGAACTCATCGACGGCGCGGAGGTAGGCCACGGCGTAGCCGCGGCTGTCTTGAATCCGGCGAAGCTCGTCGTCCACCAGCTCGTGATCGGCGGTGAAGAAGGACGGGGCGGCGGGCTCTGCGGTGGCCTCACCCTCGGGGGCGCTCACGTAGACCTGCGCGCGGGTCGGGAGCTCTCGGCTGGTGGACTCGGCGGTGCTCGGGGCCAGGAGGGCCGTCGAGATGAGCAGCGCGAAGAGCCCGTGGACGAGACGGCGTGCCGTTCCTTGCATCAGGGAGACCTCGTGGTGAGCGTGACGCTCAGCGTGTGGGGATGGTGGGTAGATCCCTCCCCTGAAAGCTTGAGCGTCTGACGCTCTGAGCTTCCAAGAGGAGGGGCCACGACTCAGCGGTGTTTCAACCAGCCGAATCCCTGCGCGCTACCATCCGGTCGAGGCCTGACGATTTGAATGAACAACCGGAGACTACCAACCCTCGGGGGGTGAAGTCAACGGGGGGTGGATAAATCTTTACGCACCCGAGAACGACACGCCGTCGAACAAGAGGCTCGGCGAGCGGGTGGAGCTGTTGAGGCGCACGTCGTCGGCGGCCTCGACATAGTTCGCGTAAAGATCGAGGATGTTCCCCGTGATGTTCATCTCGGAGAGGTTCTGAACCGCCTCGCCGTGGCGCAAGAGCTGGCCCCGGATCCCGAAGGAGAAGTCGCCTGAAGCGGGGTTGGTGTTGCCCCCTAAAAAAGACGTCACCCGGATGGCCTCGGGGAGCGCGGCGGTCGCGGCGCGCCAAGAACGATCGCCCACGGGCACGACGAGGTTCGACACCCCGCCGGTTGTGGGCGCCATGCCCAGCTTGCGGGCGTAGTACACGTCCAGAAGCGGCGTCTTGAGCACGCCCTCGTCGATGAGCGCCCGGCGCACCGGCAACAGCCCGTCGCCGTCGGTGGAGCGGCTGCCGAGGCCCCGGGGGATCGTCGGGTCGTCGAACAAGGAGAAGCGCGGCGAGGCCACCTGCTCCCCGAGCTTGCCCAGAAACACCGAGCGCCGCTCGTGCAGGGCGCCGCCGCTCATCGGGCCCAAGAGCGCGCCGAGCAGGCGGCCCACCACCCGGGCGTCGAGCACCATGAGGTAACGCCCAGAGGCGCAGGCCGAGGTGCGGCGGGTGAGGGAGAGCGCCTCGTCGAGCTCGGCCATGAGCGCGTCGGCGCTGGGGCGGTCGCTGAGATGAACGGCCTGCTCGAAGGCGTAGCCCTCGGGGAGCTTGCCGGTCTCGGCCTCTTTGAGCGTGGCCTCTACACCCCAGCCGAAGGTGGTGCGGGCGCTCTGGGCCTCAAAGCCGTTGGAGAGGCACATCCAGCTCTCGCTGCGGCCCTCCCAGAGGTGCGCCGTGGTCGAGATGAGATCCGCCGGAGCGGCGGCGATGGCGCGGGCCTCCAAGGCCTCAAGCTCCTCACGGCGCCGGGCCGGGTCGCGCTGGCGGGCGGTGGGGTCGTCGAGATCTAAGGAGGCCTCGTCGAGCCCGCCCATCAAGGCGCGCTCGGGCAAGGCGCGGTCGGGGTCGGGCTCTAACAGGCGCGTGGACTCCACCCCCCGCTCCATGAGCGCGGCGATGGCCTCGGGGCGCATGTCGCTCGACGAGTGTGAGCTGTAGCGGCCGTCCACGAACAGGCTCACCGAGAGGCCGAAGGTGCGGGCCTCTTGAGCGCGCTCTAAACGACCGCCGCGGCGCTGGAGCTGCACGTCATCGGCGCGGCCCACGGAGGCCCGCACCTCATCGGCGCCGAGGCGTAAGCCCAAGGCCACGGCGTCCCGGGCCACCTTCTGCGGGTCAATCAACGAGGGGACGGCGCTCATGCGCTCACCCCGCCGACCACCAGGGCCCCAACCTTCACCGTAGGCTGCCCTTGGGAGACGGGCACACCTTGGCCGTCTTTGCCGCAGGTCCAGCCGCCCTCGTCCAACATCAAGTCATCGCCGACCATCTCTACGCGCTCCAGAGCCGTGGGCCCGTTGCCGATGATGTTCACGTCTTTGAGCGGCCGCGTGAGCTTGCCGTCCTCGATGAGGTAGCCGGTCTTCATGTAGAACGCGAAGTCGCCCGCGCCGATGTGAACCTGGCCGTTGGAGAAGCTCGTGCAGTAGATGCCGTTCTTGACGCTGGCGATGATCTCCTCGGGTTTGTGGGGCCCGGGCTCCATGTAGGTGGCGCGCATCCGGGGCATGGGCGGGTGGCGGAACGACTCGCGGCGGCCGGAGCCTGTAGGCGCCACGCCGTAGTGTTTCGCCGAGATCTCATCATGCAGGTACGACTTGAGCACGCCGTCCTGCACGAGCACCGTGCGCTCGCTGGGGTTGGCCTCGTCATCAATGTTGATCGCGCCGCGGGAGCCGTCCAAGGTGCCGTTATCGACCACGGTGACGAAGGACGGCGCGATGCGCTCGTTCATCCGCGATGCGTAGATCGACACCCCCTTGCGGTTGAAGTCGGCCTCCATGCCGTGCCCGATGGCCTCATGCAGCAAGATGCCCGAGGCCCCGGCGGCGAGCACCACGGGCATCTCCCCGGCGGGGGGTTTGCCGGCGTCGAACAGGAACATCGTGCGATCGACGGCCTCGTTCACCATGCGGTTGACGCGGTCGGCGTCGAGGAGCTCCAAGCCCGCGCGCCCGGCGAGGTTGTAGAGGTTGGACTCCCGGCGGCCGTTTTGTTGGGCGGTCACGGAGACCACGGCCCGGGTCATGGGCTGGAAGTCTTGGGCCACGCGGCCGTCGGGGCGCACCACGGCGATCACCCGCTCGGCGTCGACAAGCTGGCAGCTCACCTTCTCCACCCGGGCGTCCCGGGCGAAGGCCGCGGCCTCCCAGGCGCGCAGCATCGGCACCCGGCGCTCCATGCCCACCCCCGCCCAGCGCTCCTTCACGGGGTAGTAGCTGGGCAGGCCGAGCACCGAGAGGTTGACCGGGGCCCGGCCCGGCGTGGTCATGGCGATCTCGGCGGCGGTGCGCGCCGCGGCGAGCATGGCGGCCAAGGAGAGGTCTTCAGTGTAGGCGTAGCCCACCTGATCCCCCACCCGCGCCCGCACGCCGAGGCCAAGGTCGATGGAGGTGGACGCGCGGTTCACCTTGCCGTCGGCCATACTCACGGAGCTGATCACGCAGTGCTCAAAGAAGAGGTCGCAGTCGTCAGCGCCTCGGGAGAGCGCCGCGCTCATCACGCCGCGGAGCGCCTCTTGGGTGACGCCGAATCGCTCAAAGTAGAGCTCCTCTGGGCGGGACGGTGGGGAAACGGCGCTGATGAGATCGGCCAAGGAGCCTCCGCGAAGGGGCGACGCCACAAGCGGCGGCCCAACAACCCCATTATTGTGGTCACCGAGCCCGAGGGAGCAAGCCGTGCGCCAGATTCTGTTCGCCCTCGCCCTAGGAGGCTGCAACGACGCGGCTCCTGAGGACAGCGAGGCGCCGGATTGGGCCTGGGACGACGCGCCGCCCGTGGCGCTCACGCTGCGCCCGATGCTCAGCCGCGAGATCGACGGCGCCACAGGCATCACCCGCCTGCGCCACGACCCGGCGACGGCGCTCACCTTCGCCATCGACCCCGCCGCCGGGCGGGTGCATGTGCTCGACGAGGTCTACGCCCACGACGCCCGCCCCACCTGCGTGGAGGTCGAGGAGATCCACGAGGAGGACGTGCCCGACTGGCGCGGCGGCTGCGCCGAGGGTGAGGTCGAGCTGCGCCGCGGGGTGTGGGCGCTCTCCGGCGTGATCGACGTGGCCATCGACCCCGACACCCTCACCGCCTGGATCGTGAGCGAGCGCGGGTTTGTGGCCCAGTCGCCCATGGCCTTGGGCGAGGGCACAACCTTGGGCTGGCTGCGCCTCTCTGACGCCATCTCCACGTCGCTGACGATCACCTCGGCGGGGTGGTTTGACGGCCTGTGGGTGACGACGCCCACGGAGCTCGTGCGCCTTGAGGGCGGCGAGGTCACCCAGCGGGAGAGCCTCGCAGACGCGACGATCCTCTCCGGCGACGGCGGCCTCTTCTTGTGGAGCCCCGCGGGTTTACACCTGCCCGGCGTCGCCGAGGCGGTGCCCGCCACCCTCGCCGCCGCCGCCGGGGGCCGCGCCGTGTGGTGGCAGGACGGCGTGTTGACCTGGAGCGACGGCGCCACGCTGGCCCTTGTCGAGACCCCTCTGGCCTTGGCCGTTGACCCCCGCTCTGGCGTCGTCACCGCGCGCACCGCAGACGCCCTCTTGCGCCTCAGCCCCGAGGGGGAGACCGCCCGGGTGGAGCTGCCCCCGGCCACTGAGACCCCCGAGACCCTGCTCGTGACGCCCACCCACGACGTGCTGCTCGCCGCGGGCGACGTGCTCAGCGTACACAGCGACGAGCTCTCGCTCATCGACGACAGCCGCCCGCCCCTGCAGCTCATCCCCATCGGCTTCTTAGAGAACCCCAAGAACTACAACGACCCCATCTACTGCGACGGCCCAAGCTTAGAGGACGCTCTGGGCCACCGCTTACGCACGGCGCGGGAGAACCAGGCCCTCGTGGCGGGGCTGCCCGGCGGCGTGGCCGTGGCCGTGACCCCCCGCTTCGCTGAAGCCGTGCTGCACTGCGATCAGGCCGACGCCATCCAGTTCTGGAAGGCGGACCCCGTGGGCGTGCTCCTCCACCAGGTGAGCGAGTGCCCCGACCAGACCTGCTTCGACGACATGGTGAAGCAGCGCATCGGCCGCCTGCGCGCCGTGGGCTTCACCCCGGCCTGGGTAGCGGGCTCTACGGCGGACGACACCGTCGGCCTCGACCTGCTCAAGCCCCTTCTGGCCGAGGGCCTCACCCACCAGCTCTTCTTCGCCACGGGCCTCGACCCCACGATCCCCTTCGAGCACCCCCTCTTTAAGCAGCCCTGGCCCCTGCGCCCCGGCGACGGCCCCGGCGCGACGACCCTCGACCACCTCGACGAGTGGCCCGGCGACCCCGACGGCGACGGCGCGATGACCTTGTACTCCGGCAACACCCTCCGCGGCTTCTCCTTAGGCGCCTGCGCGGGCCTGCTGGCCCAGGAGTGCATCGTGCTCGGCGCCGGCGAGGCGGTGTTTGATGAGGACGACGCCTTGGCCATCGCCCTCTACGCCCGCCACGCCGCCGCCCGCCGCGAGCCCTGGGTGAGCACCTTCACCTGGCACCTCCCCGACCTCGGCACCTACACCTACACCCAAGGCTGCGTGAGCCAAGGAGATGGCACCTGGGAGAAGCTCGCAGACGACGCGACCTGTGAGGCCGAGGTGCTCACGCGTATCCACTGGGATCTGCAGCAGGTGCTGGTGGAGAACGGCGTGGCGGAGTGGGCGCGGCCGGAGGGGTTAGGGGGGCTCTAAGGCGTCGCCCCATACCAGCCGATGCCGCTGAAGACGAAGATCGTGAACAGCAAGAGCCCCGTCGTCGCCGCGCCGCCGACCCCGGCGCCGATCACGACGCCGATGCTGCTGGAGCGCATGGCCTGGCTGCGCTCCTCGGCCTGGATGAACGTCATCTGGCCGGGGTCGGGGTAACGCTCGCCGCTGGGGCTGTAGAAGGCGTAGGTCACGGGCGCCGTCGCCATGACGCCGAGGCCGACGGGCACGGTGTAGGGCGCGAGCACGAGGCCGACGCAGCATCCGCCGCAGCCCGCCGCCACGCCGCAGGCCATGGGGCTGCCCAAGAGCGGGACGCGGCGGGGCCCGCGGGTCTGGGGATCTTCGGCCCAGCCGCCCGAGGGCCCCAGCGCCGGGGGCACGTCTTGGCCGGGGACTGAGGGCGGCGGGGCCTCTTCGGTTGGCGTCTCCTCGGCGGGCGCCTCAGGCGCGGGGTCTTGGGCGAGGGCGAGGTGGGTCAAGAGGAGGGAGAACAACATCGGGAGGACTCCGAGGGCGTCTTGGGATTGTACACCGTGGCCCTTGGCCCCTCAGAGAAAGGCGTACGATGGGTTCTGGACTCCCCAGGCGCGCAGCTCGACGAAGAGCCGCGTGGGGTGGAGCGCGCCCGAGGGCACGGCGGCGAGCGTGAGCGCGCGGAGGAGGTCGTTCTGTCCGGGCTGCTTCTTCTGACCGGCGGGCTTGAGGGGGCCGCTCAGCGCCCGGGCGAGCAGGATCAGCAGGTCGTGGCCCCGGCACAGCCAGGCGTCTTGCACCTGCGGGAGCGCCGCGAGCTCGGCCTGGAGCGTCGCCTCGTCTGGGGCGAGGCCCAGCCCCAGGAGCGCCTTGATGAGCCCAGCCTCATTCACGCGCCAGCTCGTCGGATCGACATGGTTGTTCAACAGGCCGTCGTGAAATTCGAAGGTGCAGCCACGCTGCCGATGAAGCCAACGCAGCCGCCCAAAGAGCCGCGCCCTCTCCAAGAGCAGCGCGCTGAGATCCGCACCTTCGGACGCCTCGATGGCTTTGCGCGCACCGGGGTCGGCGTGGCTCCAGACCACATCGTCAAAGGCGCGGTCACACAGCACCAACAAGGACTCCAGATCCCGGGTGTCCGTCGTGAAGAGGTCGGCGAGGCGGTGCGGGGTGCCCTCGATGTGGTCCCAGTCGGCGTCGATCACCGCGAGCAGGCCGGGGATTGGGCCCCCTGCGTGGACCGCCCGCAGCTCTTTGAGCA
>Ga0066604_10000673_pt1 | contig 21020 bp, 12 predicted proteins | sample Higcelwee11metaG_FD_59501 | JGI IMG/M metagenome (GOLD analysis project Ga0066604, IMG submission 59501) | Freshwater pond sediment microbial communities from the University of Edinburgh, under environmental carbon perturbations - High... | ecosystem: Environmental > Aquatic > Freshwater > Pond... | reverse complement strand
ACTCCACGGCGGCCCAGCAGGCGGGAGGCACGCCCAAGTCGAACCTCCAGCTCCAAGAGGAGGCCTTCCGTGACCTCGTGCGTTTCTTCGCCGACGCGGGCGAGATGGACGAGGCCTATGAGTACTTCAAGAGCCTGGGCAAGACCGACCTCATCCGGGACATGCTCAAGCGCCTCGCGAGCACCTACTTTGAGCAGGGCAAGTTTGAGGACTGCATCCAGACCTACCGCCGCCTGATCGCTGAGGATCCCAACGCCCCCGGCGCCCCGGACTACCAGAACGAGATCATCCAGGCGTACCGCAAGATCGGCAAAAAAGAGGACACCCTCGCCGAGATCGACAAGCTCCGCCGCACCTACGGCAAGACCTCCGCCTGGGCCCGCGCCAACACGACGAACCAAGACGCGATCAACGAGGCCATGCGGTTCATCGAGAAGAACCTGCGCTCGGTGGCCTTGGACTACCACGCCGAGGCCAAGAAGCTCGGCACGGGCCCCAACGCCCGCAAGACCTACGACCTCGCGTACTCGGCTTACTCCACCTATGTCGAGGAATTCCCCGCCGGTGAGCACGCCTACGAGATGCGCTACGCCTTCGGCGAGCTCCTCTACACGCTCAAGAAGTTCGACGAGGCCTATGTCCAGTACATGGAGGTCGTGAAGATCGACGCCAAGGGCCAGCACTCCATGTTCTGTGCTGAGTCCGCCATCTTCGCCGCCAAAGAGATGGTCAAGGTCGAAGAGAAGGAGGGCAAGGTCCAGAAGGCTGACGCCAAGAACAAGACCGCCATCCTCACCATGACCGATTGGGAGCAGAAGCAGCTCGTCGCGCTGGACCAGTACGCCAAGCTCTACCCGCAGTCCGACAAGACCATCGGCGTCATCTACCAGGCCGGCTACCTGTTCTACAACAAGAACATGTTCAAGGAGGCCTCCGAGCGCTTCCGTACCGTCATCGCGATGAACCCCAAGTCGAAAGACGCGATGACGGCCGCCAACCTCATCTTGGACTCTTTGAACCTCATCGAGGACTGGTCCACGCTTAAGGAGGTCGCCAAGGCCTTCTACGACCAGCCAAACCTCGGCGACACCGCCTTTAAGAAGGAGCTCTACTCCGTCTACGAGCGCTCCTCCTTCAAGCTCATCGAGGAGACCTACAAGAAGGACAACGACCAGGCCAAGGCCGCCAACGCCTTCATGGCCTTCTACAACGAGTTCCCCGCCTCTGAGGTCGGCGATCTCGCGCTCAACAACGCCGCCGCCTACTTCTACAACCTCAAGCAGCGCGCTGAGGCCATGCAGGCCCGCATCTTGCTGATTGAGAAGTTCCCCAAGTCCAAGTACTACAAGGACCAGGTCGGCCTCTTGGGCTTCGACTACGAGTCCATGGGCAACTTCGCCGAGGCCGCCAACTGGTACGAGAAGCTCTTCGCCCTGGACAAGGACCACGCCAACGCCTCGGACGCCATCTACTCCGCGGCGCTCTTCCGTCGCGCCTTGGGTGAGTCCGACAAGGCGGTCAACAACTTCCGCCAGTACATCGCCGCCTACCCCACCAAAGACAACGTCCAGCAGGTCCGCCTCGACATCGCCAAGATCTTCGAGGACACCCAGAAGTGGGACCAGGCCGCCGCCACCTACCTCGACTTCTACTCTCAGAAGGACACCTCGGGCATCTCCCCCGACCTCCTGATCTACGCCCGGCTCCGTTACGGAAAGTGCCTCGTCTCCCAGGGCCAAGGCCCCAAGGCCGAGAAACACTACCAAGAGTCCGTCGAGTGGTTCAAGAAGGCCAAAGCCTCGGGCACGGCCTTCACCTCTGGCGTCGAGTTCGTCGCCGAGATGATGTTTGTCCTCGCTGAGAAGCAGTTCAACGAGTTCTCCGCCATGGAGGTCAGCGGGCCCAAGTCCAAGGTCTCCCGCGCTCAAGAGGACAAGGCGCTCACCGACTCGCTGTTCAAGAAGGCCAAGGCCCTGCAGGCCATCGAGGCCACCTACGCCGACATCATCAACACCGGCGCCGGTGAGTGGGGTCTCGCGGCCCTCGTCCGGCTCGGCCAGGCCTATGAGAACTTTGGGCAGTCGCTGCTCAAGTCCTACGTGCCGTCTTACCTCACCGAAGATCAGCGTGAGCTCTACACGATGACCTTGGAGGACAAGGCCTATCCCCAGACCGAGAAGGCCGTCGCCGCCTACGACACGGCGCTGACCAAGTCTTACGAGCTGAACCTCTACAACGACAACACCGCGTTCGCGACCCGCAGGCTCGGTGAGCTTCGCCCCGATGACTACCCTGGCCTTGAGGAAGAGCTCCTCAAGCCGGCGTACATCTCCGCCGCGCAGAAGTCCACCACCTTCGAGACCGATCTCTGAGCCGAGCGTCGAGGAGCCCCCCAATGACCCTTCGTTCTATCAGCACTGTCCTCGCGCTCATCATCGGCGTGACCGTCACCCCCGGCTGCGGCCCCAAAAAGGTCGAGCCCGAGGTCACGGTGGACGAGAGCACCATCACCGATCCCCTCTTCTTCGCGAAGCGGGGCGTCACCAAGCTCCAGGCGGCCACGCCGGACTACCAAGGCGCGTACACCGACTTCGAGCGGGCGACCACCTTGGACCCAAACAACGCCAAGATCCAGTACAACGCTGGCTGGACGGCGGAGCGTCTGGGCAACAAGTCCGGCGCTGAGAAGCACTATCGCGCCGCCTTGGCCAGCAAGGCCGACTACACGAGCGCGCTGGTGAACCTCGCCACCATCCTTGGCGCCGACAAACGGTACGACGAGGCGATCACCCTCTACAAGACGTACCTGGAGGCCAAGCCCGACGACTTGGAGATCAAGAACAGCCTCGCCGAGACGTACAACCGCGCGGGTCGGTTTGACGACGCCATCGCTGAGGCCCAGTCGGTCTTGCAGAAGAACCCCGAGGACGTCGCGGCGTACCGCAACCTCTCTCGCGCGTACTTCGACAAGGGTGAGCTCGCCATGAGCCAGCTCTGCGCCGAGAAGGCCAAGACGCTGAACGAGGGCGACCCGGGCATCTACAACAACATCGGCGTCACCTACCTGCAGCAGGGCAACCTCCCCGCCGCCATCGACGCCTTCAAGACCGCCATTCGGCTCGACGCCGACCACGTCGAGGCCAACCTCAACCTGGGCTACGTCGCGCTGAACTCCGGCGACTATGTCCAGGCCAAGACCTGCTTCTCCGCGGTGAGCACGTCGAACCCCGAGAACGTCGACGCGCTCCTGGGCCTCGCCGTCGCCCTTCGTGGCACGAAGGAGCTTGAGGAGTCGAACAAGGTCTACGAGCGCATCATGGCGCTTGACCCCACGAACGACCTCGTCTACTTCAACGCCGCCACGCTGCACGAGAAGTACACGAAGGACTACAAAGCCGCGCTCAAGATGCTGGAGCAGTACAAGACCGTGAACGAGGGCAAGATCGGCCCCAACCACGAGGTCTTCGCCCGCATGGAGCGCGTCAAGCAGTCCCAGATCGAGGAGGACAAGCGCGTCGCCGAGGCCGCCGCCAAGGCCAAGGCCGCCGAGGACCGCAAGAAGGCCCAGATGGCCCAGCTTGAGGAGCTCAAGAAGCGCGTCGCGGGCTTCAACCAGAAGCTCACCGCCGCGTCTTGCCCCGCTGTCGCGGAGATGGGCATGCTTGAGGACTTCAAGATGGTCGTCGAGCAGGCCGAGACGGTGATCACCTCTGAGGAGTTCTCGATGGCCGGTGACATGATCACCTTCATCGACTCCATGGAGCCCACCCTCGCTGAGCTCATCCCGATGTGTGGTGACGCAGGCGGCGCTCCGGCGCCGGCTCCGGCCCCCGCGCCTGAGACGCCTCCGGCTCCGGCTCCAGCCCCCGCGCCGCAGTGATCGGGCGCAAGTAGGCGCCTCAAAGCGCTTGCGCAGAGACGGCCTCCAGGGATCCTGGGGGCCGTTTTTTGTTCTATGATGCAGAACGTCGTCCAGACAGGGCGCGCCCCCGCTCCAAGGCCTGGACGCCACAGATCCGACGCACCTCGCGCGATCCACCCCTGAGGCGCCCCCATGAAGTCGCTCCGGGCTCTCCTTGTCGCGCGCTGTGTGCTGGGCGCATCCGCCCCGGACGCCTTCGCCCAAGAAGCACAGGGCGAGCCGACGCTGCTCGACATGATCCAAGTCGAGGACATCCAAAGGGAGGGTACCGCGGTAGAGGCCTCGCGATCCGCTCAGTCGCGAGAGGGTCGTCTTGAGGAGGTGGCGTCTCTGCGGCGGATCCTCAGCTCAACCGATCTCAGCGCCGACACAAGATCTGATCTCACCTTACGGCTCGCCGAGCTCTTGTCGATTGAGGCACACGCGCTGCGGGACGCCGAGCTCGCCCAACATGAGGAGGCCCGCCTTGCCTGCGAGCGCTCGCCCGAGTGTGCGCCTTACACGTTGAGGCCCGACCACAGCGAGTCCCGGCGCTGGCAGCAAGAGAGCGTTCAGCTCTGCGAGGCGCTGCTCCTGCGCCACCCGGACTACGCCCGCGCGGATGAGGTTCATTACCTCCTCGGGGTCAGCTACGGCGCTCTGGGAGAGATCAGCGGGATGCTTACCCACCTCAAGACCGTCATAAAGGCCTATCCCGACTCCTCCAGCGCCCCCGAGGCGTATCTGCGGATCGGCGATCACTACTTTGGCAGCGGCAACCCGGCCAAGGCGAGGATCGCCTACAACAAGGTGCTGGGCTGGCCCGACCACCCGCTCGCTCCTTACGCCGCCTTCAAGCTGGCGTGGTGTGACTACAACGTCGGCGAGCTCCGCCCGGCCATCGATGGCATGAAGCGGGTCATCGCCACGAGCGGCGGCCCTGGCGGGGAGTCAACGGCGCTTCGGAACACGGCGCTGATCGACCTAGTGCGCTTCTACGCAGAGGAGGGCGCGCTTGAGGAGGCGCACAGCTACTACAAGAGCTTAGGCGAGGAGGCCCTCTTTCTGGACCAACTGTGCCAATTCGCCAACCACGCCCTGCAGGATGGCCCGGCCACGCACCCGGCCATTCGATACCAGCGTTCGCTCGTTGGGGAGCCAGAGGCGCCGACCGCCGGCCGGTTCACCTGCGAGCGCGCCCCCAAGGGGCCCTGAAGGACAAGGGGCGCGGGCCCTCGGACGGGCTTGGTGATCGTCACGCCACCCTGATGCGCTCGTTTAGGAGGGCCCCGATCAGGGTCCTCCTCTTTTTTGGCCGCGATCGTTCAGCCGATATTGACTATCACTTTCAACAAGGTGATGACATCCACGCCTCTCCTGAGTTATCCTGCGACTCGTCCGATATTGAAAGTCAATATCAATATGAGCCCCGCTGGAGTGACCCCATGTTCCCCTCTCGCCGCCTTCTGCTGCTCTCCTTCCTCCTCGTCGCCTGCAACGGCGAAGACGCGGTCGTGGACGACACCGGCGCGCCGGCCGACGACACCAGCGGCGGCGACGACAGCGCCACCGACACCAACCCCAGCGTCGTGCCCGACACCTACAGCTTCGTGAGCGCCTTCGGCGGCGGCAGCTCCGTGGGCTACGACGGGCAGACCTTCCGCCACCTGCTCATCGAGGACATGAAGGCCCAGCTCAGCGGGCTCACCGGGCGCATCGACGACGGCGAGCTGTTCCCCGTCTCCGGCGACATCGAGGCCGAGCTCAACTTCTACTTTGAGTTCGACTCCGACACCTCGGGCCTCGTCCCACACCAGAAGTCTACGAGCGCCGACGCGCTGCAGACCACCTACGATGAGGTCTCCAGCGGCAAAGACCTCATCGGCAAGCTCGCCGGGAACGACGCCGTAGGCCAGCACAAGGACTGGTCCAACGGACTCGTCGGCTGGGACATCGAGGGCGACGACAGCCCTGAGCGCCTCGTGCGCGCCTGGTTCGCCACCATCGACGCCGCCGCCGTGGCCCGTGCCAACGGCGACGTGCCCCTGGACCCGCGCGGCCAGCCGATCACCAAGGTGTTCCTCGACGCCCAAGGCCGCGACCACCAGCAGCTCTTGGAGAAGTTTCTCCGCGGCGCCGTCGCCTTCTCCCAAGGCGCGGACGACTACCTCGACGACGACCTCGAGGGCAAAGGCCTCAACGCCGACCACATCATCGCTGAAGAGGGCAAACCCTGGACGGCCTTGGAGCACGCCTGGGACGAGGGCTTTGGTTACTTCGGGGCCAGCGTCGCTTATGGCTCACTCACCGACGATCAGATCGCCGCCGGAGACCACGACGCCAACCAGGACGGCAAGATCGACCTCTTGACCGAGGTGAGCTGGGGCCACTCGGGCAACGCCGCCAAGCGTGACCTGGGCGCGGGCGCCACGGCGCCCACGGACTACACCGCTGACGCCTGGGCGGGCTTCGCCGGGGGCCGGGCGCTCCTCGCAGAGACCGCCGGGCAGGGCCTCAGCGCCGATCAGCTCGCCGAGCTCAAGGCCCACCGCGATCAGGCCGTGCTCGCCTGGGAGAAGGCCATCGCCGCCTCAGTGGTGCACTACATCAACGCCGTGCTCGCCGACATGGCGCTCATGGACACCGAGGCCTACAGCTTCGCCGACCACGCCAAACACTGGTCGGAGGGCAAAGGGTTCGCCTTGGCGTTTCAGTTCAACCCCCGCTCCCCCCTGAGCGACGCGGACTTCGCCACGCTGCACAGCCTGCTGGGTGAGGCCCCGGCCTTAGAGTCCGCCGACGCCGAGGCCCGCGCGGCCTACGCCGACGGCCTACGCGCCGCGCGTCAGCTCTTGGGCGAGACCTACGGCTTCGCGGCCGAGAACCTCGGAGATTCAAATGGTGACGGAGGCTGGTGATCGCCGCTCTTGGCTGGTGCTGGCTGGGCTGACCACCCTCGCCGCGTTTCAGCCTCTGGGCTGTGAGCAGAAGGGCAAAGGTGACTCTGCCCTGGGCGCGTCGCTCAGCGCGCTCTTGGAGAGCGCCGGTCCCAACGTGATCGTGCCCGCCTTGGCTGAGACCGAGGCCAAGGCGCTCGCGCTGGACGAGGCCCTGGCGCGGCTAGAGTCCACCCTCACCGCCGGGGACGACCCCACCGCCGACCAGCTCGCCGCCCAAGAGGCCTGGCGCGCGGTGATGGCGAGCTGGCAGCGTGTGGAGCTGATGCAGCTCGGGCCGCTGGGCTCGTCTCTGACCGCGCTCGGCGGCGAAGACCTGCGCGACGAGGTCTACTCGTGGCCGAGCGTGAACCCCTGCCGCGTGGACCAGGTCACCGCTGATGGCAGCTACGCCAAAGACACCTTCTTCACCGAGAGCCTCGTGAACACCACGGGCCTCGACGCCCTGGAGCACCTGCTCTTCGCCGCCGCCGAGAACGTCTGCCCGGCGCAGGTGACGCCGAACGCCGACGGCGCCTGGGAGGCCCTGGGCCCGGACGAGGTCGCGCGCCGCCGCGTCGATTACGCCCGCGTGCTCACCGCCGGGGTGCTCACCGCGCTGGACGACGCCCAGGCCCGTTTTGTGGACGACGGCTTCTCGAAGGCCCTCGCCCTGGACGACCCGAACACCCCCTACGAGAGCGAGCAGCAGGCGCTGAACGCCGTCTACGACGCGCTCTTCTACTTAGAGCTCAGCACCAAAGACAAGAAGCTCGCCACGCCGCTTGGCCTACGCGACTGCGGCGAGACGATCTGCCCCGATGACCTGGAGCACCTGCCCAGCGGCTTCGGCGGCCCGGCCATCGCCGCGAACCTCGCCGGGTTCCGCGCCTTGTACACCGGCCAGGACGGCCCAGGCGTGGACGATCTGCTGGTTGAGCTGGGCCACGGTGAGGTGAACGACGCGGTGATCGCCGGGCTCAACGACGCCGACGCCGCCGTCGCCGCCTTGGGCGACACGCCGCTCGCGGAGCTGCTCGTGAATGAGCCCGAGAAGGTGCTCGCCGCCCACGACGCGGTGAAAGTGGTCACCGATCTGCTCAAGGGCGACGTCGCGACGCTGTTGGCCCTGCAGATCCCCGCCGAGGCCGCTGGCGACAACGACTGATCGAGGCAAAGTGTGGCCACGCCGCCCCTGGAGCACCTGGTGAGCCTGCTCCTCGCGCCGTTCACCGACGCGGGGAGCCGCACGTTCTGGCCGGGCCTCGCGCTCACGGCCCTCGTCGCGGCTTGGTTCGCCAGAGGTCAGCCTTGGAGGGCGTCGTGGACGCAGCTCCGCGCCCTCACGAGGCACCCCTCGACCCGCCTGGATGTGCAGCTCCTCCTCGCGCGGCAGCTCCTTCGGGGCCTCCGGGGCGTGGCGGCCACGGGCGGCGCCTTCGCCGTCGCCGCTTGGATCGTGCTGCGTCTGGACCACAGCCTCGGCGCGCCTGCGCCCCTCACCCTCTCCCCCGCCGTTCTGGCCGTCGTCTACAGCCTCACCTTGTTCATCGCCTGGGACGCCAGCCGCTTCGCCGCCCACTGGCTGATGCACAAGCTCCCGTTCTTGTGGGCGTTCCATCAGGTTCACCACTCCGCCGAGCGCCTGAGCCCTCTCACCTTTCACCGCGTTCACCCCGTCGAGTCGTTGATCTACGACCTGCGCGGGGCGCTCACCACCGGCGCCGTCGCGGGGCTGTTCTTCTGGCTCACCCGGGGCCAAGCCGAGGCGCTGACGCTGTTGGGCGTGCCCGCCTTGGGCCTCGCCTTGAACGTGTTGACCGGAAACCTGCGCCACTCCGAGCTGTGGGTGCGTTTCCCGCCCGCCGTCGAGGGCTGGCTGATGAGCCCCGCCCAGCACCAGCTTCACCACAGCGCCGCGCCGGAGCACGTCGACAAGAACCTCGGCACCTGGCTGGCCTGCTGGGATCGCCTCGCCGGGAGCCTCGTGATCTCCGAGTCGCCTCCCCTCACCTTCGGCCTGCCCGCGGGTGAACGAAACCACCGGGATGACCTGCTCTCGGCGATGTTTGGGCCCTTTGTTGGCGCGGCCAAGGCGCTCGTCGGTCCCCGTGCCCTCGCCGCGCTCGGCCTCTTCACTGCGCAGGCTGTCCAGGCTCAAGATCCCGAGGAGACCCCAGCCGAGCCCGCCGAAGAGACCCCGCCGCGACCCCGCGGTGAAGGCGTCGGCGCCGAGATCCTCATCTACGCTGAAGACGGCACGCCTCGGGTCGCCGGCTCCGCCCACCGCGTGGATGAAGAGACCTTAGAGCGCTTCGAGTACGACAACGTCGAGCGTGTGCTCGCTGAAGTCCCCGGCGTGAGCACCCGCGGCGAGGACGGCTACGGCCTGCGCCCGAACATCGGCATGCGCGGCGCGTCCAGCGACCGCAGCGCCAAGGTCACGCTCATGGAGGACGGGGTGCTCTTCGCCCCGGCCCCCTACGCCGCCCCCGCCGCCTACTACTTCCCGATGAGCACCCGGCTGGTCGGCGTCGAGGTGTTTAAGGGCCCCGCCGCCACCCGTTTTGGCCCCCAGACCGTCGGCGGCGCGATCAACCTGCTCACCCGCCGCGCGCCGGTGGGCTTGGACTACGGCCTCGACCTCGCGGGCGGGCAGTACCGCTCAGGAAAAGCCGCTGGATACCTTGGCTTTGGCAACGAGCGCGCTGGCCTGCTCATCGACGCCGCCCAGCTCTCCACCGCCGGGTTCAAAGAGCTCGACGGCGGCGGCCCGACGGGGTTTCAGCGCGGCGAGATGATGGTGAAGGGGCGCCTGCGCCTCGGCGCTGAGGGTGTGCTGGAGCTCAAGCTCGGCCTCTCGGACGAGACCTCCCATGAGACCTACCTCGGCCTCTCCGCCTCGGACTACGCCGAGGATCCCCTGCGCCGCTACGCCGCCAGCGCCAACGACCTCATGCGCTGGACCCGCACCCAGGCCGAGCTCTCGTGGTCGGCGCCGCTGGGCGAGCAGGGGGTCACCCGCACCGTTCTTTACCACCACTACCTCACCCGAAGCTGGACCCGCCTTGACCGCTTCAACGAGGGCCCCGACCTCCACGATCTCCTCCAGACCGACCCCTCCAGCGGCCAAGGGGCGCTCTACCTCTCCATCCTGCGCGGCGACGAAGACAGCGCCAGCCTCGACGACGCCTTGGCCTTGGCCACGAACGACCGCCGCTTTCACAGCGCCGGGCTGCAGTCCACGGCGCGCTGGTCCGTCGGCGGCGAGACGATCGGCTCGGATCTAGAGCTCGGCCTGCGCCTGCACATCGACAGCGTCGCCCGTGTTCACACCCAAGACCTGTGGATGATGACCGACGGGGCGCTGGTGCGCGCGGATGCCCCCACCACGACGACGCTCGACTCCGACGCCTGGGCCCAGGCCATCGCCGCCCATGTGCATGAGGACCTGCGCATCGGCGCGGTGCACGTCTTGCCCGGCCTGCGCGCCGAGCTCATCCGCAGCCAACGCATCGACGTCGGCGCTGAGGTGCTTCCCCCGCGCCTCGCCGGGATCCTCCTGCCCGGGATCGGCGCCTTGGCCCCCCTCGGCCCCTGGCTCGACGTCTTCGCCGGGAGCACCCGCGGCTTCTCCCCGGCTTCTCCGGGCGATCCCGTCGAGGTCAAGCCCGAGACGGCCTGGTCAAACGAGCTCGGCCTTCGCCACCACCAAGGCGCCCGCCACGCCGAGCTCGTCGGCTTCTTCAACGCCTATCAGAACCTCACCGGCCAATGCACGCTCTCCGGCGGCTGCCTCGGCGACGACATCGACCGCCAGTTCAACGGCGGCGCCGCCTGGATCTCTGGTGTTGAGCTCGTCGCGGGGAGCGCGCTGTTTCTGCCCGACGGCTCCGAGCTCTCCGGCCAAGCCACCTACAGCTACACCCGGGCCCGGTTTCAGACCGGCTTTGTCTCCGGCTTCCCGCAGTTTGGCGACGTCTCCCCCGGCGACAGCCTGCCTTATGTCCCCGAGCACCAGGCCAGCGCGCGGCTCGTCTGGAGCCATCGGGTGATCGATGTCGGCGTCGGCGGCAGCTTCCGCAGCGGCATGTTGGACAAGGCGGGCACCTTCCCCGTCACCGAGGCCGACGTCCCGCCGCTGTTTCTCCTCGACGCCTCGTTGAGCGCCCAGGCCACGGAGCGCCTGCGGGTGTACGCCACGGGCACAAACCTCACGCGCTCCGACGCCTTGGTCTCGTGGCGACCCTTCGGCGCGAGGCCCACTGCCCCGATGACGATCATGGTCGGCCTCAAGGTGGGACCGCCGGAACCCAAGGATGAGGCCGCTGTCTCGTCTGGGGCACCCTGAGCCCACCGCTCAAAGCCCCGGAGCCCGCCATGCGCCTTCTCACCCTCGCGCTTGTCTTCGTCGTGCCGTCGATCACCCTCGCTCAAGAGTCCACCCCGGAGGTCCCCGCGCCGGGCTTTCAGTACGCCGAGCGCACGGTGGTCGAGTTCGACCAAGCGCTTGAGCTTGAGGGTGAGCTGGTGAAACCCACCGGGCAGACGGTCTTGGAGCGCCGCGCCGCCAACTTCGGGCAAATGATCCGCCTTCGCGCCGATTTTGACGCCGAGCTCGCCGACTCCACGCGGCAGATTCAGTGATCGTGAAGATCCTGGAACCTGCCCCGCGGCGTGGGGTCGAAGCGCGAATGCCCCTCTGCGCTCGCCCCACACGCGCCATCTTCGCCGCCCGACGCGGCCTTGACGTGCTCGTGACCGATCCGCGCTTGCCCAGCGCGCAAAGATCAGGCAAGCATAAGGACTTCTGCTCACCGCTCAGGGTTGATCTCGGGCCAATCCCGATCACCCCAAAGGCCGCCTGCGCGAAACTTCACGCCAAAGCGTTGCAAAGCCTCCCTGCGCGGCCCCAAAGCCGACTATAATCTCCCCCCTGCCGTCGGAACCCCTCACCTCAAGAGGCACACCATGAACGTCCGTCGCCTGATGACGCCCTTCGCCGCCCTCACCGTGGGCCTGCTCTTCGCCACCCCGGCCCTCGCCCAGGACGAAGAAGCCGAAGGAGACCGCAAGGTCTCCTACAAGGCCCGCACCGAGATCGACTTCGAAGGCGTCGATGTCTCCGGTGAGCTCGTGAAGCCGAACGGCGCGCTCCTCCTCGACCGCAAGCGGGCCAACTTCAACCCGCTGATCAAGATCCGTCAGGACTTCAACGAAGAGATGGATCAGTCGGTCAACCAGATCAAGTAGCGGCGTCGCCTCGGCGCGCCTCCCTGCACACGTTTCTCGCGCGACCCCCGTCGCGCAATGAGGGATCCTATGGCGGACACTCCTGTGTTGACCTTTGAGGTCTTCCGCGGCAATCAGCTCATTCAACGCCAGGAGCTCTCCGCGGAGAGCGTGACCATCGGCAAAGGCCCCGCCGCGATGCTGCGCATCGAGGACGACGCCTTGGCGGATCTCCAGGCGGTCATCAACATCAACGACGACGGCACCGTCCAGCTCCTCGACCTCGTGGGTGAAGGCACCCTGGTCAACGGCGCGCCGATGGTGAACGCTGAGCTCCGGAACGGCGACTCCGTCGAGATCGGCGCCATCCGCGTCGTGATCGGCATCCCCAACGCCGAGGCCTTCGCTGACGAAGAGGCCACCCAGATCGGCCGCGCCGACAAGGCCGAGGGCGTGAACGACGAGGTCACCGAGCACACGGCGCCGGGCCTGCCCGCTGACGCCGCCGCCGCGGGCGCCGCCGCCGCCGCGGGTGAGGCCGCCTCCGAGGGCACTGAAGACGTCATGGCGTTCGTCATGCGCTCGGGCACCTCCCAGTCGGATCTCGGCCACGACCGCGCCCAGCCCCCGGTGTTGGAGGTCGTCGAGATCTACTCCGACATCGTGCTCGACGTGAAGCACTACGCCAAGGGCTCCAAGCCGGTCACCATCGGCTCGTCCACGGGCTTCCGCTGGCGCGTCGCGGGCTCGCCCATCGCTTGGGTTCCGCCGTGGTTCTCCAAGGTCGCCCCGTTCTTGGCCCCGACGATCTCTGAGGCCTCTGAAGAGTGGCGCACCGAGTTCTACGTCCCCAACGAGAACCTGCCCAACGACGAGTTTGAGCTCTTCACCTGGGAAGGCGGCTCTTGGTACGCCAACGTCTCCGCCAAGTGGGACGGCTTCGTCGACATCGGCGAGTCCCGCCACACCCTGCAAGAGATGCGTGAGAAGGGCAAGGCCACCGCGTCTGGCGCGGGCATGTGGAAGGTGGAGGTCGCCGACAACACCCGCCTGATGGTGGACATCGGCAACGTCGTCTTCTTCGCCCAGGTCGTGCCGGCCGCCAAGAAGGTCGTCACCAAGCTCACCGACGACCTCGACTACCCCTTCTTGGGCTTCTTCTCCTTCGCGTTCTTCTTGGGCCTGATGTTCGGCATCTACGTCATCAACGCGCCCCCGCGGCCCGAGAGCGACGTGATCGAGCTGCCCGACCGCTTCGTGGAGCTCCTCTTGGAGCAGCCCCCCGAGCCCCCGCCGGACGTCAAGAAGCCCGACCAGAACCCCGACGCGGGCGAAGGCGCCAAGGCCAAGCGCGAAGAGGGCAAGGTCGGCAAGAAAGACGCCAAGATGGAGCGGGCCAAGGGCGACAAGGTCGAGATGAACAAGCAGCAGGTCGACCGTGAGATCGCGGAGAACGCCGGCGTGCTCGGCGCGATGCGTGATGGCGGCGAGATGGACGGCGTGTTCGGCACCTCCGGCCTGAACTCCAACATCACCGGCGGCGTCGGCGGCCTCATCGGCGCCAAGGGCACGCAGATCGGCTCCGGCGGTCTCGGCTCTCGTGGCTCAGGCCTCGGCGGCGGCGGCACGGCGGACGGCCTCGGCGGTCTCGGCACCAAGGGCCGCGGCTCAGGCGCCTCGGGCTACGGCGAGGGCGGCGGCAACTTCGGCCAGAAGTCTGAGGGTGGTATCTCCCGCATCGGCGGCGATCCCATCATCCTCGGCGCGCTCGACAAGGCCCTCATCGACGAGGTGATCAAGCGCAACATGAACCAGATCCGGTACTGCTACCAGCGCGAGCTGACCAAGAACCCGGAGCTGGGCGGCAAGATCGTCGTGAAGTTCGTCATCGCGAAGGACGGCACGGTGTCCTCGGCCACCACGAAGTCCACCACGATGGGCAGCCCCGCCGTTGAGGACTGCATCAACGGCCGCTTCTTACGCTTCAAGTTCCCCGAGCCCAAGGGCGGCGGCATCGTCATCGTGTCGTACCCCTTCATCTTCTCCCCGGGCTAAACCCTGGTGTGAGCTCAAGAGGCCCCGGTCAGCGTCGCTGGCCGGGGCTTTTTGTTGGTGAGCAGAGGCGGAGACTCCTTGAGCGCGGGGATCCTCTTCGTGTCGCGCGCTGGTGAAATCACCGCCTTCATCTTCCCACCCCCCCAAGACCTGTGTTAATCAGGCTGTCTTCTGTGAGGTACCCCCAGATGATGCGCCCCCTGCTGTTCGCCGCGCTCACGACGTTCTCGATGCAGTCGGCCTACGCCCAAGACCTGGGCGAGCTTGATGATCCAGACTCCGGCGCTGAAGAGCGTGAGGAGCCCAAGCGTGAGCGCGCCAAGCCTGAGGTGAAGGAGATCACGAAGGGCTGGTACGCGAAGTCCAACGTCGGCGGCGCCGGTTACCTCGGCAAGCTCCTCGGCTTCGTGAACGCGGGCACCGCCGTCGGCCTCACCGTCGGCCAAGACTTCTTGGACCAAGAGAAGAAGTCGGCGGCTTGGGAGATCGGGCTCATCCAGGGCGTTCACAACGGCTGCGGTTACGAGGAGCAGGCGGATTACATCTGCAACGGCAACCTCAGCGGCAAAGACTCCCCCTACATCCAGGGCGACCTGCGCACCTACACCCTCCAGGGCGCCCTTGAGTACAGCGTCTACCCCAACCGCCGCTTCGGCGTCGGTGGCCGTGTGGTCGGTGGTCTGCTGCTCTCGCCCCTGCTGATCGACGACAAGTACTACGCCGAAGAGGTGCTCCCGGAGTGGGGCCTGACGGCTAACCCGCCCAGCTACCACGACACGCCGCACCCCATGGTCGGCGGCGGCGTGACGGTCGAGTACTACACACGCCTCAGCCACTTCTCGATCGGCGCGGACGCGGACGTGTTCTACGCGATCGGCTTTGATCTCGGCTTCAACGCCTCGGGCTACCTGAAGTACACCTTCTGAGCCCCCGCGCCCTGGCGCACAAGAGGCCCCTCGGATCCCGTGTCCGAGGGGCTTTTTTGTGCCCCGCCGCCGCGGTTGAGCCAACAAGATGTGGGTTGTGAGCGGTGAGCTTGTGCAGGTCGCGGGGGAACACGCTATTGTGAGCTGCTTGACCGCTTCGGAGTCTGCATGTCGCGCACCCGCATCTCGCTCATTCCGCTGGCCCTCTCTCTCTCTGTCGTGCTCACGGCCTGTGTCGGCCTCAGCACCGTGCCCGCGAAGGACATCGTCCCCGAGGACACGGGCGAGCAGGCCTTCGGAGATCTCACGATCTCCAGCACGGCGCTCGACTTCGGCGACGTCGCTGAAGGGGAGACGAGCTCCCGCAGCCTCACCTTAGAGAACACCGGCGATCTCACCGTGGCGATCTCCGATCTCACCCTCGACGGCAGCTCGGCGTTCACCGTCACCACCACCCTGCTCAACGACATTGAGCCCGGCGCCACCCAGGTGATCGACCTGCTGTTCGCGCCGGAAGATCTCGGTGCGCACAACGCCACGCTCACCCTCGTCACCGACGCGCCCGGCGCGGAGAACGTCGAGATCTCCCTCTCCGGCAGCCTCGGCGACGGCGGCGGAGATGACGGCGGCGACGACGACAGCGACGAGCCCACCACGGCGATGATCTCCTTGTCCCCGCTCACGGTGAACTTCGGCACGGTCGATTTGGGCAAGACCGGCTCCGAGCTGATGACCATCACCAACTCCGGCAGCGAGGGCGTGCTGGTGAAGTCGGTCAGCGCGTCCACCACGGTGTTCTCGTGGGGCAAAGAGTTCAGCGTGCCGTACATGCTCGACGCGGGCAGCTCTCGCACGTTCACCGTCATCTACACCCCCACCGCCGAGAAGGCCGACACGGGCACGGTGACCGTCGCGACGGACGACCCGAACGCCTCAAGCATCGTCGTGAGCGTCTCTGGCGAAGGTTTTGACCGCTGCGATCTGTGCTATGGCCTGCCGTACATCGACACCGGCTCCACGGCCTACATCGACTTCGGCCTCGTGTCCTCGTCAACGACCAAGACCGTCGACATCCAGAACGTCGGCGACATGGACCTCACCATCTCCAGCATCTACGCGGAGAACGGCGCGGACTTCTTGGGCATCTCCACGGGCAACTACATCGTCGGCGGGTTCTCTAGCGCCAAGACCTTGGCCCCCGGCAGCTCGCTCTCGTTCACGATCACCTACAAGCTCGCTGGGCAGGCCACCATCGACGGCTCGTCCGACAACTTTGTGCACATCATCTCGGACTCGGCGCACACCTCGGACTACACCGTCGCGCTCAACGGCATCTGCCTCTCTGAGACGAGCTGTTACTGAGCGTCGCGCCCAAGCGGCGGAAGGGTCGGGTACACTCGTTTAGGCGGCGTGCTCCCCTTTCGCCGCCACGGGAGCCTTGATGGCCGAGATGACCAACGCCGAGCTTCTGGCCCGCGCCCAGGCCCTCGCTGAGGCTGGCGACGCCGTCAGCGGCGCGGTCACCTACGCCACCCTGGCGGAGCGCCTCGGTGAGCAGGGTGACTTTGTTCACTGCGCGAAGATCTACGCCGAGGCCGAGCAGCTCGCGCGCCGCGCACGCCGTGACGACCTGCGCGCGGCCTACCTCATCGCCCAGGGCAGCGCCTACATGCGGCTGCCCGACGGCAAAGAGAGCGCGAAGAACGCCTTGGGGCGGGCCTCCTCTGTGGCCTTCGACGCCGCGCGGCATGACCTAGAGCTGCTCGCCCTTCGCCGCGACGTCGAGGTGCGCAGCGCCGAGCGTGACTGGCGTGGGGCGGCGACGAAGCTCGCCTGGTTCATTCGCCGCGCGCAGGAGACCTCCCAGCCCGCCACCCTGTTCTGGGCCCGGCGGTCCCGGGCCTTCGCGCTGATCGCGGGGCCGCCGCCGGACGTCCCCGAGGCCAAAGCGGAGCTTCGTGCCTTGGCCGTGGCGCTCACGCCGGGCGGCGATGAGGCGGCGATGTTGGGCGTCGACGTCGCGCTGTTGACCGCCGCGCTCACCCCCGACATGTCGGACCTCGCCGAGCTCGCCGCCAACGCCGCCGGCGGAGCCGCCTTGCCCGCGCCCGTTCGCGCCGCCTTAGACGCCCCGGGTGATCTGGCCCTCGCCCAAGCCGCGCTTCAGGCTGAGGGCCGACCCTCAGATCGGGTGATCGCCGCGCTGTTGGTGGCCGAGGCCCAGGCCCGACTCGGCGCTGTAGAGGCCGCCGTCAACGTGGTGCTCAGCGCCAAGGCCGAGGCCGAGCGCCGCGTCGACCGCACCGCCGGGGCCTACGTCGCCTTGGCGATGTCGCTCCTCGAGCGCCGTGTGGGCCAAGATCGGGTGCGCATGGCGCTGGGCATGCTCACCGCCGGGCGCTGACCGCCGGTCAATAAACGCCTGTCGTCGCCTCTAGCTCGGCCAAGGCCGCGCCCAAGGCGGCTTCAGCGAGGGCGAGGCTCACGGCGGCGGCGTCTCGGGCGCGCCGGGCGTCGAGCCAGTCCGTCAGCGAGACGAGGCCCGCCTGATACCGCGCGTCCACGTCGGCGAAGGCGTCTCCGGCGGCGTCTAAGGCCACCTTGCGGGCCTCGGCGCTGGCGGCGGCGGCGCGGTGATTCGCCACGGCGCTGGCGGTGGCGACCTCAAGGTCTTGTTCGGCCTGGGCGAGCTCGACGTTGGCGGCGTCTACCGCCGCCTGGGCCCCACGACGCTCAGCGACGCCTTGACCGCCCACGAACAAGGGCTGTGTGGCCTCCACCCCCGCCGACCAGCCGACGCCGGGCTCTACCCCGGTGACCTGGAAGCGGGCGACGCTGCCGTTGGCGGTGACCGTGGGGCCGAGGCCCAAGGTGGCGCCGGTGCGTTGGGCCTCGGCGGCGGCCAATGCGGCTTGGGAGGCGATCAGGGCCGGGTGAGCGTCCGCGTCGGCGGACTCAGGAGCGCCGAGGGTGACCGGGCTGAGCGCACATTGACCGGTGATCTCAGCGCGCATGAGGCCTTGGAGGGAGGCGCAAAGCGCGATGGCGTCACCTTCAGCGGCAAGGGCCTCGGCCTCGGCGCTGGCGAGCTCGGCGCGGAGTCGGCTGAGCTCGGAGGCCGGGCGTAGGCCCGCGTTGACCAGAGACGCCGTCGCGTCCGCCGCCGCTTGGGCGTCCTGGGCGCTGCGCCGCCAGACCTCGGCCCGGGCCTGGGCGCCCAAGGCCGCGGTGTAGGTGACGGTGACCTGGCGACGGGCCTCGACCATCGCCCACTGGAGCATGGCCTCTTGGCCCTCGACGCTGCGCCGGGCGGCCGCCGCCCCGGCCCACAACGACGGGCTCAGCAGCACGGCGCTGCCCCGAAGGCCCAAGGCCCCTTGGTTCTGGGCCGGGCGCGGGAACCCGAACGACGTGAGCCCGGCGCCGGTGCTGGCGCTGCCGTAGGCGGTGATCGCCGGGAGCCCACCGGCCAAGGCCAACAGCGCGTCGGCCTCGGCGGCGGCGACGTTCGCCCGGGCGCGCTCGACGCTGAGGCTGCCCTCGACGGCGGCGTCCCGGGCCTCGTCGAGGGTGAAGGCGAGGCTCGGCGCGCTGAGCCAGGCCAGGAGGAGGACGAGCGGGCTCATGCGCCCCTCCGCAGGTGGGCGACCAAGGAGAACAAGGCCGGGACCGCGAACAGAGACACCAAGGTCGAGAGCGCGAGGCCCCCGAGCACCACGGCGCCGACGCCCCGGTAGAGCTCCGAGCCCGAGCCCGGCGCCAGCACCAGAGGCAACAACCCGGCGAGGGAGGTCGCCGTGGTCATCAGGATCGGCCGCACCCGCGAGGTCACCGCCTCGCTCACCGCGTCGTCGATGGCCGCCCCCGCCCGCAGGCGCTCCAAGGCGCCATCGACGATGAGGATCGCGTTGTTCACCACGGTGCCGACGAGGATGATGAAGCCCATCGCCGTGAGCATGTCCAGCGGCTGGGGGCTGAGCGTGACGTTCACCACCTTGAGGGCCAACAGGCCGCCTGCGCTGGCCATGGGCACGGTGATCATGATCACCAGGGGGCTCACGAAGTCATCGAGCAGGGCGGCCAACAACAAGAAGCAGATGAGCACGGCGAGGCCCAAGGCCTGGGCCAGCCGAGACTGGGCGTCGCCGAGCTGATCCGCGAGGCCGGCGAGCTCGATCTGCACCCCCTCGGGGATCGCGCCCTCGGCCACCATCGGCGCCAAGATGTCGGCCTTGATGCGGTCCAGGGCCTCCTCTACGGCGACGTCGTCGGGCGGGCTCACCTGGATGGTGATCGCCCGGCGGCGCTCGACGCGGCGAATGGTCACCGGGGAGATGGTCTCATCGAGGTTGGCCACGGCGGAGAGCGGCACGACCTGCCCGCTCGGCGTGGCGATGGGCGACGACATCAGCCCTTGCGGCGACGTCGGCTCGGCCTGCGCTACGAGCACCACGTCCACCTTGGGCTCACCCTCTTGGCCGAGCTCTCCCAAGATGCGCCCCTTCACCAAGGCGTCTACGGCCACGCCCACGGCGGCGCCATTGAGGCCCAGGCGTCGGGCGTCTTCACGCCGGGGGGTGATGCGCAGCTCGGGGCCGCCGAGGTCGAGGGACGGCAGCGGGCGCGCCTGAGCGCCGGGCAAGACCGTCTGAACGCCGCCCATGATGCGCCCGCCGATGCGGATGAGCGCCTCCATGTCGGCGCCGCTGATCTCGACGTCGATGGCCCGGCCGCTGCCGACGTTGCGCCCGAACAGGCTGGCCTGGCTGGCGACACCAAACACCCCGGGCACCTCCTTCATCACGCCTTTGACGTAGTTGACGAGCTGACCGATGTCTTCGTCCTTCTCGGCGCTCGCGCCCATAAAGCCTTGGTTGGGCAAGGCCGCGAAGAAGGTGCGGCCTACGGACGGCGCGCCGTCCCCCGCCTTGCCGATGTGGGCGGCCACCTTGCCGTGAACGTGGGCCCCGACGGCGCTCATCTCGTCGATGGAGTAGCCCGGCGGCGGCACCATGATGCCGAACAAGAAGTTGCGGTTGCCCGTGGGCAGGTACTCCATGGGCGGCACCAAAGCCGCCGTGGCCAAGGCCGAGCCGAGCACGGCGACGAGGCTCACGCTGAGCGCCTTGGCTTTCGAGCCCGCGATGGACTTCACCACCCGCCCGATGGCGGCGCGTAGTCGCTCGGCGGGGCCCAAGGCGGCGTCGGCGGGCGCGGCGGTGGGGTTTGGCAGGCGCGCGGCGAGGCTCGGCACCACGAGCACGGCGGCGATGAGCGACGACGACACTGCCAAGGTGACCGCCGTGGCGACGTCCCGCAGCAGCTCACCCACCTCGTCGCGCCAGCCGAGAATCGGCAGAAACACGGCCACGGTGGTCAAGGTCGAGGCGACGAGCGGCGCCCACACCTCCCGGGTGGCCTCCATCGCCGCCCGTGGCGCGCTCACCCCTCTGGCTCGCCAGGTCTCGATGTTCTCCAGCACGACGATAGCGTTGTCAACGACCATGCCCACGGCGAAGGCCACGCCCGCGAGGCTCACCACGTTCACCGTGCGGCCCAAGAGCGACATGCCCAAGGTCGTGGCCGCCACACACAGGGGGATGGTGGCGGCGATCACCGCCGAGGTGGAGACGCTGCGCAGAAAGGCGTAGAGCACCACCGCCGCCAGCAGGCCGCCGATGATGATGTTGTCCCGCACCAGGCGTAAGGCGCCCTTGATGTAGTCCACCTGATCCGAGAGCACGAGCAGCTCTAGGCCTTTGGGGGCGAGCAGCTCCTCGTTGGTGGCTTGGGTCTCGGCGAGGATCTTCTCGGTGACCTCCAAGACGTTGGAGCCCGCCTCGCGGTCGAAGATCATCACCAAGGCCTCTTGGCCGTTGGAGTAGACCCGGCGCTCGGCATCACGGAGGCCCAGGCTGACCTTGGCCACGTCGCCCAGGTGCACCGCCTGGCCGTCTGGACCGGCGCGCA
>Ga0066604_10000672_pt1 | contig 21034 bp, 26 predicted proteins | sample Higcelwee11metaG_FD_59501 | JGI IMG/M metagenome (GOLD analysis project Ga0066604, IMG submission 59501) | Freshwater pond sediment microbial communities from the University of Edinburgh, under environmental carbon perturbations - High... | ecosystem: Environmental > Aquatic > Freshwater > Pond... | reverse complement strand
AACCAGCCATTTGCTATATTGCGTGTTATGGGCTGCCGTTCTTTAAAATATAGCCTTGGATGGGCTTTATAAAATCCAATAAGATTATGGACAAAATAATGATTAGCCAACCTATGAATGGCTTTACAGAAGAACAAATTGTAGAAACAAGAAATCGTTTTTTACAGTTTGCTGAAAAAGAAAACTTAGAAGTTGTAAACACTTACTTTCAAGATGAATGGTATTCAAAAGATGCTATGACTGGACGTGGAGTGGTGCAAATCCCATTGTGCTTTTTAGCGAAATCAATCGAAAACATGAGCCTTTGCCATAAAGCATATTTTGCTAAAGGTTGGGAAAATGCAAGAGGTTGTAAAATTGAGCATGAAGTAGCCTTGCAATATGGATTAGAGATAATCTACGAGGCTTAATGTTTCGGGTTTGTAGGACTGTTCTTCGGAGCGGTCTTACAGTTGCCCATAACGGCTACAAATATGAAACGGCAGGGATTAAGTGCGAAACCCTATCAGCCGACCACAAATGATGAATAGTAGCACACAGTATAATTCAGTTACACAGCCCTGCTATTTTATATTTGATGTTATGGGCTGGCGTTTATAAAAAATCAAAATTATGTGTCAAACAGAAAGAAGTGGCTACACAAATGTAGTATTTGAACCAAGTAAATATGATGATTATTTGGTTAAAACAGTTGGTGGAACTTATGAATTTGCTCATTTTAATCAAAGTGGGTGGACTATACTTGGGGATAATAAAGGAGCAAAGGTTGCTTATTGGATACCAATTCCACAACACGACTAATGTTATTTGGGTGAGCGTGGGGTTTCTTACGCTTGCCCATAACGGTGGTTGTATGCGTTCGGTTTTGCTTGCACACAACTATCAATTTACACGTAATTACCCAGCAAAACTGACGTATACAACGTGTTATAAGCTGGGCGTTTTTACTTACTGAATTTGATTTGAAACACTAAAAATAAAAGCCTTGGGCGGGCGTTGTAAAACCCATAACGACATGAAAAAATATGATATTTCGCTACATTTCACAATTAAAAACCAAACGGTTGAAAGTGTAGATAAAAAATTTAACGAATGGCTTGAAAGTGATAAATACCAAGGGCAATTTGATTTTTCAGAAAGAAGTTACAAAATGGATGGCGTTCAAATGGAATACGATGAACCTCGTTCAGTTTTGCATCATTGCTTTTTACCTAAAAAGACCTTGATTGTAAAAAATATTCCATTAACTGTTTGGGATTTTTTAGAAACCGTTTCTGAACATATTGTTTGCTGGTATGGCACAACATTAGACGGTGATGCTTTAGTTTGGGATAGACGTTTAATGCTTGAAAACATTAAGAAAACAAACGGTGTGGCAATATTTATTGGTAATATGATTGAAGGCGTAAAAGAGGAATATGATATTGCTGTTGAACTTGGAATTGATTGTATTGTCATTCCTTAATTTGCGGGCGGGGCTTTTATTTTTCATCAAATTACCGATGAACTTAAATCGAAGCACTTCCCCGCCTTGCTTATAACTCCTTTATAAAAACACCTATTTATTTAACTAACTGAAAAACAATATTAAACGAATTTGATTATATGGAAATTAGTCGTATTTGCGACAAAACTCCAGAGCATATTGTCGAATATACGACAAGCCTTTTGAGTGCATTAGGGACTGTCTCTAAACAGGAATTTGCAGATGTTATGGTAATGAGTTTAAGAACTGTCGAACGTGGCTGTAAAGATGGTAAAATACCCACAATTTTAGGATTTCCAAGTATTAATTTGTACATGAAAATAAATAAAAAACAATAATAAATAAATGTCAAATATAAGCTCATGGTTTCCTTATGAATGGAGGCCATACCAAAAAGAATCATTTAACGCAATCAGCACTGCCTACAAAGAAGGTATTACCGAACAACTTGTAGTTCAAGCTACAGGACTTGGTAAACGTTCTCAGGCAGTTCAAATATCTAAGGTTCCTATATTTCACAACAAACCTTCCTTATTTATTGCTCATAGAGAAGAATTAATTAACCAGGCAATTCATGATTTTGAAAAAGCACATTCATATATGGATGTTGGTATAATCAAAGGAACTCAATTTGAAATAGATAAAAAAATTGTTGTAGCATCTCCACAAACACTTGCCAACAGACTTGATAGAATCAATCCAGATCATTTTGGACTCATTCAAATTGATGAAGCTCATAATTATATGGCAAAATCTTTTTTGAAAGCTGTACGTCATTTCAATCACACTTTACGTATTGGATGGACTGCTACTCCTTACAGATTAGATGGACTCTCTTTATCAAATCTATTTGAAAAGATAGTATTTGAATATAATATCGATGAAGGAGTAAAAGATGGTTATTTATGCGAACTTGATGCAATTAGGGTTAAGACAAACCTTGATCTATCAAGAGTACATAAATCAATGGGCGACTTTAATCAAACCGAACTTGAAGAAACTATTGATACTCCAGAAAGAAACAAACTTATAGTACAGAAATACCTTGAATATGCCGAAAATAGACAATTTGTTGCTTTTACTGTTACTATTAAGCATGCTCATAATCTTGCAAATAGATTTAAAGAAAGGGGTTTAGCCGTTGAAGTAATTTCATCTGAAAGTACAAATAGATCTGAAATTGAAAAAGCATTTAGAGAAAAGAAACTTGTAGGTTTAGTTAATGTTAATATCCTTACTGAAGGATGGGATTATCCAAACTTAGGATGTGTTATTGATGCAGCTCCTACAACATCTTTAACTAGATATTTGCAACGTATTGGAAGAGGAACCCGATTAAAAAATGAAGAGTTTATTAATTTGTTCGGGCAAAAATGTATCATTCTGGATATTATTGATAATACAGGAAAACACAATGTTGTTAATACATGGGAATTAGACAAGGGGAAATCTGCTGTAGAAAAAATATTTGTGTCAAAAGAAAAAAGAGAAAAATTAATCGACGCAGAAAATGAACGGAAGTTTAAGGCAAGAGTTCTTGACAATGATACCAGAGTAAATCTTTTAAGACTTCCAAAAGTTACAATTTCAGGTTCTCCTAAAATGCTTGAAATGGCAACAGACAAACAGATTGCATTCTTAAAACGTTTAGGAATATTTGTTGAAGGAATTGAATATACTAAAGCATTGGCATCTGAAGCTATTTCAAACAATAATGCTGAAAATTGGCAATTAAAGAAACTGAAAGAATGGGGCTACGACATTTCTAATGGAGCAACTATCGGTCAGTATCAAAAGATTTGGCAATCAAAAGTAAAAGAAGATCAATTTAAAATTCCAGAAAAAGAAATCAATGCTATAATCAATAAGCTATAATTTATTTTTCTTTTAAACATTAATTTATGACGATGAATGTAAAAGATATCATTGTTAAGGATTTGGAACCTACAGGAACAAGTATTATTGATCATGCTCTTAGGAAGAAACTAAAACTTAGCATAGTAGAATATTGCGTTTTTGATGTTATTATGAAACGTAAGAAATTAGGAAAGAAAACTGAAATGTTCGACATTGAATCATATATAGGTCTTGAACATAATTCTCTTATACAAGTTACCAATTCTTTACAAGAAAAAATGGTAGTTAAAGTTGTTGCCGGAGAATATTTTATAAACTCCAATATTCCTAAATTTATCAGAGATGCAGAGAAAGATGAATATGAAGATGAATTTGATAAGTTTTGGACTGAAGAAAAAAATGGAAAGAAAGTAAACTTCTGGCCAGGTCCGAAAAAAGAAGCATTTGACAAATTTAAACTTGCAAGAAAATCTTATTCCTTTGAATTTATAATGAATCAACGCACAAATTATGTTGCTTTATTAAAGACTCAAGCATGGCGACAAAAAATGATTGCAACGAAGTTTTTGAATGTTAAGTCCGGACAGATCGAAGAAGATTTCCTTTCACAAATAAAAACATTAGGAAAACCAAGAGAAGTTACTGGTAGGGAAAAGATAACTGAATCACAAAAAATAGATCTTTATAAATGAAAAATATAATCATAGACTCCTTTGGGAAAAAACATGAAATAACTATTCCTTCAATTAAAGATGCTACAGAAAAAGGAGATGTTTATATTGTTTGTCCTATATGTACTCCGAATAGAAAACCAGAACATAAAAAAGAACTTAAACTAGCAATAAATGTTAGGAAGAGTTATTTTCCATGGAGATGTAATCATTGCGGAGAAAGTGGAGCTGTAATAAATGATGAAAAATTGGATAAGGCAAATTTGATTAAACCAATTGAAAAATCATTTAACATCAGTAAGGTTGATGAAAATACTATGAAATGGTTTACAGAAAATCGTAAAATTAAACGAGAAACTGTAGAGTATTTCAAAATAATGACAATTATTCGCGGGATTAGGCAAAATCATGTTCCAGAAAAAGAACTTGAATTTAAAGGACAAATAAGGAAAATGCTTTGTTTATTCTTTCCATATTATGATGGAGATAATCTTATTGACGTTCAGTATCGGGATAAGAATAAAAACTTTTCAGCCGAAACAGGAGCAACAAAGATTTTCTGGAATATCAATGATATGAAAGGTGCAGAAAAAGGAATCATTACTGAAGGGCAACTTGATACAATGTCATTTTATTCAGCAGATTGTGATTTGCCTTGTTGTTCGGTTCCTAATGGAGCTATAATGAGTGCCGCTGAAATAGAAATGTTCAAAAAGACTGGCCATATAGATACAAAGAAGCAACTTGATCTTCCTTACCTTGATAAGCATTACTGGGTATTTGAACAAATGAAAGAAGTTATTATCGCAACAGATGATGATGGCCCGGGAATAAAATTAAGGGAAGAACTTGCAAGAAGGATTGGGAAAAGCAAATGTAAATATATTAAATGGAGTGATTGGAAAAAACCAAGTGGAGATCCTTGCAAAGATGCAAACGATGTATTAATACATTTCGGAGAAGAAGAATTAAAAAATTCTATTTTTAAGGCAAAGAATTTTCCTATTCTTGGAATTATAAGGATTAAAGATTTGCAGGATGAATTAATGTATGAACTTTCCAATGGTAAAGAAAAAGGATTATCTATTGGGCTTACAACTGTCAATCCACACTTTTCAATAATGCCAGGACACACTGTAGTAATAAATGGATATAGAAATATGGGTAAAACGGCTCTTGCATTACAAATTGTAACATCAATGGCTGTAGAACATAATTGGAAATCTGCAATATATACTCCAGAAAATATGCCGGCAAAAAGAGTTGCTGACAAATTAGTACAAATGCTTATTGGAAAACCTACTGATCGTATTTATGAGAATCATGCATCGGAAGCAGAAATTAAAGCTGCAATTGAATATATTAATGAATACATCTTTATAATTGATGAAGAGAATAGAGAACGTCATACTCATAAATCTTTAAGAGCAAAAACAGAAGAACTTATTGTTCGATATGGAATAAAAATGGTTCTTAAAGATCCGTGGAATTATATTCGTGAAGAAAGACATCGCGGAGAACAATTATATGATTATTTATTAAGAGAATTGTCTGATGAAACTTATTTCACAAAGTATGGTAATATTACCACATTAATTAATGCTCACCCAAAAACTCCTGACATTCCAAAATCTATGGAAATAAGAAGACCTATGGATTATGAACTTTATGGTGGTGGCGTATGGGGTGCAAAAGTTGATGAAGCAATTACCTTGCATAGAGAATCAACATCTGCAGATAACAATATTTCACATTTGTATGTTGATAAAACAAAAGATCATGATATTATTGGAATGCCTTGTCCTAATGATCCTATAGTTTTGTCTTTCCATCGTAAATCACAAAGATTTTATGATGGAGTAGATCCTGACTATAAATATCATGTTTTAGATAAATGGAAAACCGGAACACAAACAGAACTAATATTTTAAAAGTTATGACAAATAATAAAGTACCTGCATTAGTAATTGGAACAGTAAGTTTAACTGCTGTTCCACAAGTTATTGAAAAACAGTTTATCGGATTTGATAAAAGGCTTATTCTTCCAAATTCATTGAGAGATTTTGAAGTGATTAACGAAGAGTCTTGCAACATTGCAAATCTTAAATTGAAAGAAATTATTGCCTTGTATAATGAAATTGATTTGGTCCGCGTAGGATTGCGTGAACCTATTCGTTATATAGGAGATCATGTTCAAGCTGAAGCAAAGAAAAGATTTACTGATCTTGATATTTCCAAGGATATCTTAACCAAGAAAATTACCGATTACAAAAACTTGGAAACTGCAAGGTTAAAGATGGAAGAAGAGAAAAAGAAAAAAGAAATCGAAAAAGACCTTGATAGGAAAAAGAAAATCCTTGAACGTATTTCTTCAATTACGTTACAGTTAAGATCATTACTTGTTGGTGGAGAAGTTCTTCTTTCAAGTGGAGAAAAAAAGTTAGTAGCACCACCTTCTACTCCAGATGAAGTTGAAAAAATGAAATCAAATGTAACGAAAAGTTTTCCTGATTTCACATCTTTTCAGGAATACCGAAATCAAATTGCAGAGATATATGAAAAGTTCGTAAAAGACACTGATCGTATGAAAATGTTCTTAACAACCGGAGATTTTGATTCAATCAGAGACCTTCGAAAAGAATATAACATGCTTTGCAATATTACAGAAGAAAAAACTACTTCAGTAATTGAAAAGGAAGAAAAGAAAGCGGAGAAAGAAATCGATCAAGAGATCAAGGATGCATCAAAAGGTGTTCGAAGTACATTGCAGTTTTTTGTTGTAAATTCAATGGAAGTTCCAGAAACATTCAAAACTGTAAATCCTGTATTAGTTAATGCTTATATGAGGGAAAACAAAGATGCTGTTGTTGCCGCAATCAAAAGAGGTGAAGGTGATAAAATTATTCCTGGACTAGATTTCAAAATTGATAGTAAATATGTCACAAGATAGTTTTCCAAAAGGATATAATGAAATATTAAAAATTCTTCACGATGAATTTCCTGCTGTATCTCAAAAGGATATTGAAATGATGGTCAATTCCTTTTGGGGTGACAGTATAGGAGTTAAAAAATATCTTCGTGGCATAAATACATTTACGGTTAAAGGTTTGTTTTCATTTAATGTAAGTAATCTAAAAGCTCCTGCAATACTATTGCGAAAGAAATTGCAGAGAAGAAAAGACATGCTTAAATATATGAGAAAATATAGGAGAGATGTTCAGGGTTGTACTCCAAGAGTTCCAAAAAAGAAATTAAATGAAGATCAGACAGAATATTATTTTATAGGAAAATTTCTGAAGAAACAGGGATATGCAATTAAGATAACAAAAAAGGGATTTAAAACATTTGATGAAGCATTGATAAAATTAATACGATTATATAATTATACAAATTATAATTATGAAGATATTGATTTTAATATTTCTTCAGATCATGTAAAAGAAAAGAAAGTATTTAAAGATGGTCGGTTTTATTTTGCAATTTATAAAGCAAAGATCGATGATGATTTAATTACTTATCCATATGGACATGTGAATAACGAAACTAATCAAATTTATTAAAATTCTTTGTTGTATATTTTGACAACTGAAAGAAATAGTTTATTTTTACTTTAAATATAAATTTATTATCCACAATTAAAAAGTTAGAATCCATGGCAAAAACATTAAAAGACACAGGTAGTACAAATTTTAAATTACCAGTTGCAGGCACGTATCAAGGAAGATGTTACGGAATTGCATTTTTAGGAACAGCTCCTGAAACAATTAAGGGTGAAACATCAATGAAAACTAAAATTCGTATCAGCTGGGAATTACCAACTGAAAAAGCAGTTTTCAAAGAAGGTGAAGAAGCTAAACCATTTGCAGTTCATCGTTTATTAAATGAATCTGTTAGTGAAAAATCTGACGTATTCAAATTATTAAATAACTGGACAAGCGGATTGGTAAATAAAGACAATATCAAGAAATTTGATATGGAAAAAGTTCTTGGACAACATTGTTTGTTAAATATCATACACAAACCTTCAACGAAAGACAGTTCAGTAGTTTATCTTGAAGTAAGTGGTATTTCTCCTGTACCTAAAAACATGAAGGTTGAACCAGCTTTTAATCCAATATCATTATTTGATGTTGAACGATTCGATCAGAAAGAGTTTAATAAACTTCCAAAATTCTTGAGAGAAAGAACTGTTACAACAGAAGAATTTAAGGCATTAAAGTTAAATGCAACAGAAGTACTTGCAGCAACAGATAATCATTATGCTGCAGCATCGGGAGATGATGCATTTGTTAGTGATACAACTGATAATGATGTTGATCCTTTTACCGTTTAGTATGTATGGTTTGATGGGTGGTGTCGAAAGGCATCGCCCATTTTTTAAAAATTAAATTTATGAATAAAACAGTTTGTATATATCATTCAATTGACCTTGATGGTTGGATGTCAGCAGCAATAGTTAAGTACTGGTTTGAAAAAACTCATGCACTTAATTGTACTTTAGAACATGATTCTGAAGAATCTAAACTAGAATTACAAATAACTTCAAGCCCCGATTCATTACATATGTTAGGCTATAACTACGGAGATCCTATTCCAGATTTATCAGAGTATAATAGAGTTATTATGTGTGATATTAGTTTTCCAAGACCAATAATGATTGATCTATTAAGAGATAAAGAAATCGGTAATTTTATTTGGATTGATCACCACATAAGTGCTATTCTTGATAACAAGTGGTTGGAAGAACCTGGTCTTATTTTTAATGGAATTAGGGATACTAAATTTGCTGCTTGTGAATTAACTTGGAAATATTTCTTTCCTAATAAATCAATGCCAGAAATTGTACGCTTACTTGGAAGATACGATTGCTTCGGACATAAAGGAACTCCAGAAGAACAAATGGTATTAGAATTTCAATACGGTGCTAGAGGAGTAATTGCTAATTATGAAGATGCTTATCGTGAATTGAAGGCTTCTATTAATTATTCAAATATAAATAGCAAGGATTTACCTGAAGGTGTTATATGGGAAACTGGAAGAGGTATTTATCAATATCTTTGCGCTGAAGCACAACAAATCTATAAGAATGGATTTGAAATTAGATTAGCAGAACTTATTAGTAAAACAGAAGGTGCTTATTATAGAAATTTTATTTGTATCAATAAAGAACGTTTCAATCCAATTAACTTTGGTATCGATTATCATAAAGATGGTTATGATGGTGCTGCATGTTTTCATTATGCAAACGGAATGTGGAATTTTTCACTATACAATGACAACGGATTAGTTGATTGTTCAGTTATAGCTAAACAATTTGGCGGTGGAGGACACAAAGGAGCTTCTGGATTTAGAATTAAAGACATTGATAAAATAATTATATAACAATGCCAAAAGGAACAAAAGAACTTGAATACAAACATTACTTTGTATGTGATAATGGCAAATTATACTGGGAAAAGCCTGATCTTCTACAAGCTAAAATACGTATGCTTGAAAAGAAAAGAGGTTATGCTATTATCACATACACAAGAGAACCAATAACTCCAAACCAATATGCTTTTTATTTTGGTGGTATTATTCGCGGAGAATGTATGCATTCAAATTGCTTTCAAAATATGATTGAAAAAGAAATCCATTCTGTTTTGTTTAGAGAACTTCGATCATATACCAAAGAAGTTATGATTATTAAAAAGGATGGAACAATCGATCAACATTTTGAAACTTTTGTTGAAGACTTTGATAGTTATGGTAAGGACTTAATGAGAAAATACATTGAAGAACTTATACCTTACCTTGCTACTGAATACGGAATTTATGTTAAGGACAAAGAGGAATATCAATATAATCAGTACTTAACTACGAGAAAAGAATTATGACAGTAAAGAAAAAGAAAATTGATATTATTCTCTATTCAGAACATATCAAAAAAGCCCTTAAAAAACGTCTTTTTGAGGACTTAAATCTAAAGTACATAGATATTATTACTGATGCTCAAAAATTAAAATATAAGGGCATAGATAAGGCTTCTCTAAGTAGATACTTCAATTCATCTACACCCGTTAATGGAGCTTTATCACATCAATCAGTAATATTTCTTTGTGTTCGATATGGAGTTAATCTTATGGTTAAAGTAGGATTGAATCCTTACAATGAAGAACAAATGATAAAAAAAGTAAAAGAACTATTCTAATGACCTGGGAAGATGTAATCACAGAATTTTTAAAATCAGAACAAGGACAAGAACTAAAAAAGAAGGTAGCAGAAAGTAGAGCAAAAACAAAGGTATTTCCTGCACCTAATAGAATATTCCAAGCATACTTACTTACTCCAATTGAAAAAGTAAATATAGTTATTGTAGGTACAGATCCTTATTTTATAGGAGATCATGCTGATGGAATAGCTTTCTCTTCTAAATTATCTACTCCACCAGAAACTTTAAAGATAATATTCAAAGAACTTCGAAGAGATCTTTACCCACATCTTAATGATGCACAATGGAAACGATTTTTTTCAAAGAATGAATTAAGTATCTGGAGTAAAAAAGGAATTCTTTTAATTAATAGATATCTTACGGTTGAAGAAGGAAAACCTAAATCTCATAAAGATTATGGATGGGATTATTTTAATGAAAAAGCATTTAAAATTCTTAATGAACAAACAAGACCTATAGTTTTTATGTTTTGGGGAAACGATGCAAAAGAATGTGCAAAATACATTGATAATCCAATCCATTTAAAACTTGAAGGAGTACATCCTTCTTCTGATATTAATAACAAAGATCCTAAATTTCATGGTTGTGGACATTTTAAAGAAGCAGTTGAATTTATTAAAGTAAACAGACCGGATATAAGTCAGTCAATAACACTTGACATTAATAAATATTTCAATAAAGATATGTTTAAAGACTTTTCTGAATTGATTAAAAACGATTCATATCCGTTCCTGTTTAAAACTGATGAAGAACTTGCTGATGCTTTAAGAAGTTCATTAAAACTAACCTATGATTATGGATTCGATTTCACACTAATAAATTAATTATGGAAATAAAGATAATGATAAATCCTATGAAAGATGATTTCTCTTCTGAAAGGTATTTTACAATCATACCTACTTTTGGAATAGAAGCTCCTTTTAATTTCAAATTATATAAACATATATTCTGTTTGTATTTTCAGGTATTCCGATGGAAAATATATCTTGTTTCTGTATCTAAAAAATAATCTTAAATCATACAAAAATGGAACTAAGCGAAAAAGCATGTGCTACATGGTTGGTAAATAAAGAACCAATTGAAAGAAAAGAAATAATCATCGAAAAAAAAGTAATAGATGAAAAAGAAGTGAAAAAAGTGAAAGATGAAATAAATCTTTCACATACAGAGATAATCACAAAACTTGAATATTTATACCAACTTCATCCTACAAAGGAAACGTATGATAATATAGTCACTATGTCTATGTTCAATAATAACTAAAAAGAAAAGTCCGGGTAATTCCGGACTCTTTTTTTTATTGTATAACTGTTAATGTTTTATGATTCCATGTATTTCCATGATGTCAAAAGATGTATATGCTTGAATTTTTCGGAAATTATCAAGCATTGAAAAGTCAATTACTTTTGGAATTTCAAGTCTAACAGCATCAGGCATATCACAGTAAATCATTTCGTCACCTACTTCGATTTTCTTTCCTTTAAACTTTAATTTAGCCACTTCGTCACCAAGAGAAACGATAATATATCGTGTCATTCTTTTTTTCTGACCTTCTTTAACACCAGATTGATGTCCTTCAGGAAGATATAGCCCAGATGCAAGTTTTTCTGCAGCAAGAGGAACTTCTAAACAAAACAATCTGTTTGGATGTGGTATTAAATCGATTTTTAAATTCCTTACAGATTTTACTAACTCTTCAATTGCAGATCCTTTTGGTTCTTTATATGTAGTACCAGTTTCGTTTTGGAAACGTTCAGATGCATTTTCCTGTTTTTCTTCAATATTTTCTACCATAATTGTAATTTATATATTTATAAAATTATTTATTTCTTTTTCGGCTTATCTGTATTTTTTTTGATCTCATCATATGGATCACTATTCCAATCAACAAATTCTTCAAGCAAATCCATTTCAGCAATATCAATTCCGCTTGTTCGAACTTCCTTCATAGTAAATTTCATTGGTTGCTTTAAAGAAATATCTGATTGTTGTATTTCTCTAATTTCATCATTGAATTTATTCATGTATTTTGGCGGGATAGAATTTACTTCAGATGGAATTAAAACAACCCAATTAGGTTCGTTTTTATGAGCAGTATTCTCTTCTTCACAGTATTTATTAATATACTTTTTAACCAGATCTTTACGTTCTTCCTCATAGTTTTCGTAAATTTCTTTGATTTCTTTGTAGGATAACCGAAGAGATATTTTTCTTCCAAAATCAACAATAGAACTAAGCACTTTCAGTATAAGTGGTTGTTCTACTCTATTCTTTACTGAATAGAGATTAATAATAGTTTCTAATTTCATAATTTCATGTTTTAATTAAAAAAAAATAATTAATTATATGATTACAAATATAATATAAATCTTAAAATTATATGATATACTTTAAAAATGAATACCATTTCCTTGTTTTAAGATATTCTAAATTATCAGCATTACCGTACGCTTCTCTTTCAAAAGAGATATTCTTATAACCATTTTGATATATAAAGAACTTAATAATAAATTCTATAATATACCAGATATAAAATGGAATAATAAGCATTTCCTTCTGTTGTTGAAAATGAATACTTTCATGATTAATTACTTGTTCAGTAATATCATCTTTGTATTCTTTTCGGATAAATAGAAATGGGAATATTGCCATTGCTCTATATCCTTTAAATGGGATATATTTATTTATAATTTTTATCACGGCATTAAATTATTAAAAAAGATTTATAATATTTCTCCTTGTGATATTAGAATTTCTTGAAAAATACCTGCATCATCAGGATGTGTTACTGTAACATTTCCAAATCTATTAGGATAACCTAATTTATGAGCTGTAACAGATATAGTTAAAGTAGGTGCAGAATATGATGTTGTAATCCATAAAGCGTCATCTGTTATCACTGGAACACTACCAGAAGGACTAATAGTAACAGTAACATTTTGTGAACCGGCTGTATACCCAAAATATAATTCATAAGTACTTAATGATAATGAGTTTGCTACAGATTTATTCTGACTAAAAAACATACTTTTATTACTCATAATTTTAAACGTATTTAGCAATATTCCATTCAATAGTAGTAGCACTTGTGCATACCCAACAAAAATGATAAGTTCCTGCTGGAATTGCTGATATACTACCTAATCCTTTAAAAGTAACTCCACTAGCGGCTAATGTAATTGTAGGTGTATTTGTTATAGTTAATTTTAAATCACCAAACATACCACTGACAAAATTAGTAAGTGTCATCGTAAAACTTGCACTTGCAGAAACAGTTTTATTTAATCCTCCAGAGCAATCCCACGTAGTTGCATTACTTGTTATAGTTAACGCTGCAAAGGTGTCTATAAATCCAGGAGCATATAATGGTTTAGAAGAAGTTAATTTACCCGTAGCATGTGTTAATGTACAATCAGGACTACTTGCTCCACCAAATGTTATTACTGCACCAGTAGCTAAATAAGCATCTGAAAAGCCTACAGCAGCACTTCCTATAGTAGCACCATCATGAATATCGGCAGTAATAGCAGTTGGAACAGTAAATACTCCTGCTCTAGTAAATATAAAATTTCCAGTTACTTGTTGAGCTCTTATATAAAAATTATCAACACTCCCTGCACTAGAACAACCTGTTCCTATCGACCATATGGAATAAATACTTAAATCTGATTGTATTCTTATCCCCGATCTTTGAGCACTTGCATAGACTAAAAGCTGTTCAGATGTGGCACTAGATATATGATCATAATCCTCTCCAACTACTAATCCATAACCACTTGTAGTAAGAAAATCGTAATCAGTATTAGTATAATTAGAACTAGACAATAATCCAGTAATTGTTCCCCATTCAGGTGCTGTAGCTCCTGCATTCATTTTTAATACTTGCGCCGCAGTTCCTTTTGCTAATACAGAAAAAGCATCTGTTCCTGTACCATAAATTAAACTTCCTTGAGTAATTGTTAATCCTGCCAAGGCTGTTAAAGTAGCATCAGATTGTTGTGCTCCCACATCAGAATAAGTTAAACCATGAGCAGCAAACCCATATGTTGTTGCTCCAGTAGCTTTAAGAAAATGACCCGTGGTTAATCCACTTACAGGATGATGAGTTGTATCAATTAAATTATGATTTGGTAATGCTGTTAAATAACCGGCGGATGCATGATTTCCCCATCCATATGCTGTATTCCAATTTGCAGAATTATCTGTTATTGATGTTCCCCATGCAGAACCGGTTGATAAAGGAATTCCTATTGAGGGATATACCATTCCACCACCTCCGGCAAACTCTACCCAGTCACTATTAGCTATACCACCTTCTAATGTCCAGTATGTTAAATCACTTATTTGTTTAACTAACATACCTTCTTTCCTTCGATCAGTAGTAATAGCTTCCCTTGCAGTCTGATCTGCTACGGTTCTATAACCACCTCTATTATATATTTCATCGGTTACTGCATAAGTATCGGTACTATCCGAAGGAGCTATAAATCCACCTACTCTAACTGAACCTGCTATTGCTGTCATTTTATTATAAATTAATAATTAAGAAACTAAAATATTAATTGCAGAGCCCATCACATTTGTTGTTCTATGAACATTATATGTTGCAACTACTCCATAGGCATTTGTAACTGATACAGTATAAACCGCTTCCATTGGAATATCTAAGTTCGTAGAAGTATCTTTAAAAGTTGTTGCTGTACCTAAAACAGAATTATAAGATATGTATTTATAACCACCAGCTACAAAAGAATATGTTCCGGCAAAACCACTTGATAATTCACCAACTCTTAATGCTTCAATAGCCGCTTCATTCAAGGTAGTACTTGTACTTTCGCCATAAAATCTTTTCCATTGCCAAGTTACCGTATATGTTTTAGTAAATGTTGCCGATTTTGAATTTGTACCTGTAATACTAAATTGATTAGTTGTTGCAGTTACTTTTTGTATTGCTCCGTAAGTAGTTGCTTCGCTACCATCATTTGCTAATCCTGTAGCAATATCTGTACTTCCAGTAACATCTCTAATAACCAAACTATTTGCATTGATATTTGAAGGATTAGTTGTAGTCCATGTAAAAGTTCTGTTTGCTGCAATTGATGCACCAACTTCTAACGGAGTAGTTTGTCCTGATATTGTAAATGTACTAAATGCAGGAGTTTGATATGCATATAATAATCCAGTCCACATTTCAGACATAGTTTTTGCATTGAATGTAGAACCAATATCCCATCCACCAACGGTTGCAGGCATTGGTGTTGAATTGGTATATGATTCATCGGGATTTTCATCCACTTGTATTAATCTATCTTCTGCCATTTTGTATATTTTAATATTGTTTTAATACTCCTGATTTAATATAAACACTTCCATTATCAACACTTAATGTTATTGCTAATGTATTTAATTCTGTTGTATCAAATGCATTATTATGTATATATATTGAATCCGCTGTTCCATTAGATTTTATCCAAGATATAGCTACATCAATTAAATCGGAAGTAACTAATATTATTCGCATTTTTATATCTGTTGTAACATTAACTCCTCCTCCACTTCCAAATAATATTTGATAAAAATCAATTCCAAATTCAAGCATAACGCCCCAATCTGCTACTGTTCCTGTAGCAACAAAATCTAATTCTATTACATCCCCTGCATTTAAAGTATTTGCATTGAAATCATATGTATATTCTGTAACCCATGATTGAGTAGTTTGTGTTAAAGAACCTGTTATACTAGAATCTTTTTTAATAAATGGAGAATTACCATAGGTTACAGCTCCTGTCGTTCTGTTGAAATATAACATTGATGTACCTGTACCGGTTCCTGTAATTAAAGGTAATTGTACCTGACTATTAAAACGTATTAATTGACTTGCAGGAGTTGCATTAAATTCTCCATAAATTAATGAAGCTGTTTTTCCTGTGGCTATATCAGTTCTATCAAAGGAATCTATATATAATTTACTTCCACTTGTTTCATACTTCCCTGAATATGCTCCTAAAAAAACACTATTATCTCCAAGATTAGCTTGAGCAGATTGAGATCCTATTGCAACATTATAATTAATATCTATTCCACTTGATGCAACCATTTTTCCTATTAATACATTTTGATCTCCAGCTTCAAAACTTGCAGCAATAGTATCTCCAATAATTACATTAGAATATGCTGAAGATAAACTCCCTCCTACAGCCCCTCTTCCTATTACAATATTATTATAATTATTTCCATAAGCAGTATTGTAAATTGTAAGAACCGTTCCATTCCATGAACATTGATCACTATATTCAAAGGCAGTACCAGCAGCATTCATTACTGGAATTTGATTGTCTGTTCCATAAGAAACAGAACTGCCGGCAGGAGTAGCCCAAGTACCATCATTCCTTAAAAAAGTAGTAGTAGAAGAACCTAATACTATAGAAGTATTCCAAGCACTCCCTGTTGATACGACTAGACCGGCACCGGGATAAATCATTGAACCACCACCAGTATCATTTATATCATAAGGTTCCTGTATAGATATCATTACTTTTCCGGTTTCATTTACCTTAAGTAATGATTGTACTATATTATTTGTTGGCTTAAGAGTAGTAACTTTCCCTGCAATTGTCTGTGATAAGAAATAATAGTTTCCTGTAACCAAAGCATCCCCATTTTCATCAAGTAAACTACCTACGTTTACTTCTCCAACTGGGATTAAATTAAATGTATTATCTCCTATTCTTTCAGCATAATGTGTAGCACATTTTGCAGCTGTATCTGCCTGTGCTTTAGTCCAAATAGTACCATTGTGATATACAAAATCATTTGTAAAACCATGTGCTGTTTGCGTAACTGCTCGAACTAAATATTCAGAAGGAGAAGTTGCGGCTAATTGAGCCAATGTATATGTACCTGCTACTGCATCAGTAAAACTAAGATTATTACTACCATCTTTGAATATTCTAGTTGTAGCTCCTACTTCTAAATCTATTTCTGATGTAATTAATTTTTTAGCACCAATATTTACATCATATTGTGCATTATTATATGGTACATATCTTTGTAAATCACCTATTAATGCAACAGGATCACCTTGTACTGTAGGTGTATTTGTAATTTCTAAATCACTAAAATAACCTCGTCTTATTCTTTGTAACGAAGTACCTAAACTAGCATTTAACCCTGTAATAGTTATTACAGCATTCGGATTAGTTATTGTTAAGGGTGTTGCTCCACTCAATGTTACTAATCCAGATGCTCCGATGGTTGTAGCTCCTGATAATGCACCATCCATAGATAAGCTACCAACACCTGATAATGCCCCGCTTATAATCAACGAACCTAATAATCTATTATTGCCAACTATGTCTAACATTAAGTTATTAGCTTTTAATGGAATACTATATAAAGTACCCATACAGATTTGCTCCATCTCATTGGCTAATATTGGAAATCCTGGTTCCGGAAAACCATTTGCATCTGACCAAAGTGGCATATTCTAAATATTAATAAGTTGAACCTATCGCACTAACCATATATCCACTTGCTACGGTAGTACCTACTGTAACATTTAGTTTATAACCGGCTGGTAAAACTAGTGGAAATGATGCGGGATCTGCTGCTAAAGGAAATTCACTTAATGCTAAAGCTGCTGCTTCCGAAGCTGTTGTTGCAGCAAGAGTAATTTCCGCATACAATACATTATTAGCTGGAGTAGCATTCGTACTACCGTTGTTTATAAATATACGCATTACTGTTGCAACGTTAGTACCAATTGGTCTCATTCTTATTCTATCTACTCTGCCACCATCTACGCCTGCTGTGAATATTGTTTCAACTGTACCTGTACCATCTTTAGCTGTATTAGCTGTTTTAACTGCAACAGGAGCCCAGTTTATTTGACCTGCTTTACTATAAATCGGAATTGTATTTGCTGCCATATCTTTAAGTTTTAATTGTTATACAAAATATGTAAAATTATTTACTTTTCCTTTTATTAATTTATTTATTTCTACTTGTACATTACTTAATGTAGTATCTTCATTAAGATAACTTATTGCACTTGCCGGATGTGAACCCGCAGCATCTCTATTTAATAGTACAGAGTGATCGGAAATACTTCTACTAAGAATGTTGTTTTCAATATTCCATATCTGATCAATAGCTGAAGGATGTAATCGTTTTCGTTGAGCTTGTGTTAATGCATTAGATATTCCTCTTGATTGATATACAAATGCCGATTCTGTAATATACGGACCTTCATCAGCATCTTCTATTAAATCATATATTTGTATTATCTTATTAGGTACATCAACAATATATTTAATCTGATATATCTTGCCTGTATAATCAACTATATAAAATCTATCAGTCTTAGGAACTAATAATGTGCCGGCATCTCCTAATTCATTTGGAGCGTAGTCGTTAGGATTAACACTATCCACTTTACAAGTGTAATGAAAAGGTCTTGCTAATACAACCTGTACGTCTATAAGCTTAGTTTCCCAAGATACTAATGGTATGTATTCACTCATTACTTAACAGTTCTTATTTGTATTTTCTAATTTTAGTGTCATTTCATTTATTTATTCGGTCATTACTAATTATATTAAATATTTATTTATATATCCAGACAACGCTCCGCCTATTTCCTGATTTCCTCCTTCTGTCAAATGAATTGCATTATCGTAACCAGTATCTCTATTTAAATTAATTGCCTCATAAGATATATCTACTCTTGAACTGAATACATTATTTTTATATTTATTTGTTAATGCAAGCCAAAATCTATGCATTGCATTCATGTAATCATCTTGGCTATATGCAGAATAATCAGCAGCCCACTTAATTGTACTTACAGAACAAATAGTTGGTACAGAAATTAATATTTTTATATTTGAATTGTAATTTAAAAATGCATTTATTAATGTTTCAGAATATCCCAATATAGTAGTATGATTTGCATCTGTTCCAAATGTATATACAAATATATCGTTTATTCCTAGCCTTATATGAATAAGATCAGGGGTATCAATTTCATTGTCTGTAAAATATTTGGGAATATTTAAAACAGAATCAAAAACAAATGGACTTGGATTTGCTATCCCATCAACAAAATTTTTGAAAGTATAACCAGAATATCCCTCATGTTTTCTTGTTGTACCCTGAGTCCCTATATATGAAATTGTATTATTTGTTAATATTGAATCAATTTCAGCTCCTATTACTTCTATATCTCCTAACAATGTACTATCACCTATCATTAATAATTTTAACGAACCTTCATCTGATAATGCATTTACTATTATAGTAATTGTTTTTACTAAAAAGACTGTTCCACTTTCGCTAAATGTAATTATTAAATTATGTGAACCTATATCTGCTTCTAATGGACTAATTACATAATCATCTGTAGATTCTGTTCCTATATCACAAGTATATGCAACTGTTAATGTAGATGATAATGGTGTATTTATTAAAGAATTTCCATAAATAGTAGTTTCATTTCCAACTACCAAGTTGATGGTATCATTTGGAATAGAAAAATAATCCTGCCATAATCTATACCAGTCACCAAATCCAGCAGGAAAACCAGTACCATCTCCTGTAGTTGATGGTGCAGTAATACCGTTTAATGTAACTGTAACTAATTTGTCTTTTATTAATTTTTTATAATTTACAGCTAAATCAGATGGGTAATATCCTGAATCAAAACTACCCCAAATACCTCCCTGATTTGTATCTGCCATTACAGGTTGGTTGCTAGCCATACTGAATACTCTAGTTGTATTATCCCACGTTGTATTACCTACTTCTTTTATTGCAAGCGATATATCAGAAATAGTCCAAGGATTTGCAACTTTTGGCTGTACTTGAAAATATGACATATTTGATGCCCATGTTTTAGTCCCGTAAGTTAAAGTATTTTGCGAACCGACTACTCTTAAATAAATTAAATTAACTAAATTTTGAATACTTCCAGATATTGTTGTTACATCTGCAATTCTTAATAATGTTAAATATATTAAATTAGCCACACTACCACTAACTGAATTAAATCCAGTAATTTGTAATACGGTTGCATTAACCATTTTACTAATATCGCCACCCAAGGAAGCCGCATTAGTAGAACTTGCCCAAGAACTAATTTTTGTTAATTTTGTAATATCATTAAACGACATTGTTGCTGTACCTGTTGTACATTTAATATATATTGTTCTTGCACCACCTGTCGTTATAGTCCATGTATCACTTTCGTTAGCGGTTCCGCCTGAATCAGTATAAAATTTTGCATTTACACCAAGTGTAACTACAACATTAGATGAAGATTCGCATATTAATGTAGAAACACCAGTACCATTACTTGTTGATGTTAGTAACATTATATATGTTGTACATGCACTCGCAGCACTTCCAAAAGCAGAATATTTACTACCATTTTTTGATCTTACTTTAATCCAATATAAAGTACCCTGAGTTAATCCTGTCATTGCATAAGGGGTACTTGCAGAATCACCATGCTTTGTATATGTTCCTAATTCTGTTGTACTATACCATATCTCTACTGGATAACTCGAAGTATAAGGAACGGTTATCTCGGTATCGGAAACAACTACTAAGGTGCCTATGGTTGGAATAGGAGGAACCTTTCCCAACGATCGTGAACCAACATAATTTCCTAGTCCTAATCTTAGCATAACGGTAGTTATTTTTTATAACATTTAACATAACCCGAACCAGTGGTTGTCATCGTGGTGAAATCCATTGGTACAAACTCTCCCTCAGAAGCAAAGTTAATTAAATCATCGGTTATTGCCAATG
>Ga0066604_10000656_pt1 | contig 21281 bp, 16 predicted proteins | sample Higcelwee11metaG_FD_59501 | JGI IMG/M metagenome (GOLD analysis project Ga0066604, IMG submission 59501) | Freshwater pond sediment microbial communities from the University of Edinburgh, under environmental carbon perturbations - High... | ecosystem: Environmental > Aquatic > Freshwater > Pond... | reverse complement strand
GACGAGCCTTCACCCGCCGCGCGGGTGTAAACTTCACTTGATGCCTCACCAAAGCCTCGAAGACGCCGCCGCCCGCATGCCTGAGCGCAGCGGCGTGTACCTGTTCCGCGACAAGAACGACCGCGTGCTCTACGTCGGCAAAGCCAAGGTGCTCCGCGCGCGGGTGCGCCAGTACCTCGCCGGGCACGATCCCCGGGCCATGGTGCGCCTGTTGGTGGAGCAGGCCGTCACCGTCGACGCCGTGCTCACCGACACCGAGAAAGAGGCGCTGATCTTAGAGAGCACGCTGATCAAGCGTTACCTGCCGCCGTACAACGTGCGCCTGCGCGACGACAAACACTTTCTGCACCTGCGCCTGGACGTGAAGGCGACCTGGCCCCGCTTTGAGCTGGTGCGCAAGATTCGCGACGACGGCGCCCGTTACCAAGGCCCCTTCTCCAGCGCCCAGAGCGCCCGCTCCACGCTGACGTTCTTGCAGCGCGCCTTCCCCCTGCGCACCTGCACCGACTCGGTGATGAAGGGCCGCACGCGCCCCTGCCTGCTGCACCAGCTCGGCCGCTGCGTGGCGCCCTGTGTGCCCGGCCACACCACCCCCGAGGCCTACCGGGAGCTGATCGACCAGGCCCTCCTCCTCGTGAGCGGCCGCGACCAAGAGCTCATCCAGCGCCTCAAGGACCGCATGTTCGCCGCCGCTGAGGGCGAAGACTTTGAGGAGGCCGCCCGGCTGCGAGACTTGGTCAAAGAGATCGAGGGCACCCTTGAGCGCCAGAAGGTCGCCGACCCGGACCTCGCCGATCGGGACGTGTGGGGCGTGTTTCTGGAGGGTGACCGGGGCGTGGCGGCGATCATCCCCGTGCGTGAAGGCAAGATGTTGGAGCCCGAGTACCTGGAGTTCGACGACGCGCCGGGAGAGCCCGGGGAGCGGCTCTCCTCATGGCTGAACGCCTGGTATGGCGAGGGCGCGCTGATCCCGCCGGAGATCCTGCTGCCCTTGGAGCCCTCAGGCCTCGACGCGCTCACGGAGGTGCTGCGGGAGCGCCGCGGCGGGGCGTTCCGGGTGCGCCTGCCCCAGCGCGGCGAGAAGGCCCGGCTGCAGCGCCTCGCCGCCGACAACGCCCGGGACCGCTTCCGCCGCCGCAACGACGTCGCCGACCGCCGCCGCCGCGCCTTGGAGGAGCTGGCCACCCTGCTCAACCTCGCCGAGCCGCCCCACCGCATCGAGTGTTTTGACAACTCGAACTTCCAGGGCACAAACCCCGTGGCGTCGTGTGTGGTGTTCATCGACGGCGCCCCGGAGAAGAAGCACTACCGCCACTACAAGATCAAGACCGTGGTGGGATCCGACGACTTCGCCACGATGAACGAGATTTTGGAGCGCCGCTTTCGCCGGGCCGCTGAAGAGGGCGTCTTCCCCGATCTGGTGGTGGTGGACGGCGGCAAAGGCCAGCTCTCCGCCGCCCGGGCGGCCTTGGCGGAGCTGGGCTTTGAGGATCAGGCGATCATCGGCCTCTCCAAGCCCCGCACCGAGCGCCGCAAAGGCGAGCACGACGCCGTGGACAAGATCGTGCTGCCCGACCAAGACGAGCTTTTGCGCCTGCCCGACCACGACCCGGCGCTGAACCTCCTGCGCCAGCTCCGCGACGAGGCCCACCGCTTCGCGATCACCTTCCACCGCCAGGTGCGCAAGACGAACACCTTCACCTCAGCCCTGGACGCCTTGCCCGGCGTGGGCCCCACCCGCAAGAAGGCGCTGTTGCGCCACTTGGGCAGCATGAAGGCGGTGATCGCCGCCGATCTGCCCACCTTGGCCGACGTTCCCGGCATCGGCCCCCAGCTCGCCTGGGGCATCTGGTCGGCCCTGCACCCCGATGAGACGCCCGCGGACAACACCGTGTCCGCCGCTGCACCCTCCGCGCCCGCCGCACCCCAGGAGCCCTGATGTTCGCCGCCTTTACGCTCATGCTGGCCTTTGTGTCGTCGGCCTTCGCCGGGGACGATGAATTCTACAAGAAGGCTGTGCTCGAACAGATCTGCTACATCGGGCACGCCGCCAAGGTGAGCGACAACAAGGCGGTTCAGGCGAGCTTCTGCGCCTGTTTTGTCGAAGAGATGAGCTTCATCACTTCGGCGGAGCTCTTCGACACCCCCGAGGGCCAGGCCATGTTCAGCGAGGCCGACCGTGTCTGCCGCGCCAAGCCGGTCACCCTGAGCGCCGAGGCGCCCCGGGCGCCGGTCACTGAAGAAGAGAAGCGGCTGAGCCGAAACAAGGCGCTGATCTGGTCCTCCTGCGTGAACACCCAGGCCGCGCGCCCCGACGTCGGGCGTTTCTGCACCTGCAGGACGGACCTGGTCATCCCACGCATGACGCCCAGCCAGAGTGTCTCGGCCTTGGACCCCGCCCTGATCGCCGAGGTGGACGCCGTCTGCGCCCAACCCGCTGCACCCCCCGCCGCCGCCGCACCCCAGGAGCCCTGATGTTCTCCGCCCTCACGCTCATGCTGGCCTTTGTGTCGTCGGCCTCCGCCGGGGAGTGGACCGACGACAAGAAGCTCGTGCTCGGCGACCTCTGCCTCAGCGAGCACGCCCCCAAGGTGAGCGACAACGGCGAGCTGCAGGTGCGGTTCTGCGCCTGTTTTATCGAGGAGGTCAGCGCGGCGGTGCCGCCGGAGGGCCTCAGCGCTCCCGAGGCCCCGGCGATGCTGAACGAGGCCGACCGCGTCTGCCGCGCCCAGCTCCTCACGCCCAGCGCCGCCGACACCCAGGCGCCGCTGGAGTCGTTCACCGAAGAGGACAAGACGCTGATCCGCGACACCTGCCTGAGCACCCAGGCCGCGCGGCCCGACGTGGAGAGCTTCTGCGCGTGCAAGACCGAGCTGCTCATCACCCGCGCCACGCCCAGCCAGCTCGTCTCCGCGGTGGGCCCGGAGCTCGCCGCCGAGGCCGACGCCGTCTGCGCCGACGGCGCGCCGATGGGGCCCTTGTTGAGCGGTGAGGCCCCGCCGCCCACGCCCGACCCTCTGGCGCTTGACGCCGAGCCCGCCGATCCGCCCCTGCCGGTGCCCGACGACAACGCCCCCCGGGTGCGCCCGCCGAAACACACCGCGCTCTACGGCACCTTCACCTCGGATCTGCCCTCGGCGGGCCTTCGCCAGAACTCTCTGGGCTTCGGCGTGGGCCGCGTGGGCGGCTGGTTTGGCCCCACGCTGATGCTCAGCCACGAACAGTGGGTCGATTTTGAGGCCTGGCGTCTTGAGGCCCAGCTTCGTGTGAAGACCTTCGGCGCCCCCTTCGGCGACCACTTCCGCCTCGACGCCAAAGGGATCATCGGCCTGGGCGTCGGCGCGGGCTACACCGGGGCGAGCTTAGGCGCGGCCTTGGAGCTCACCCGAATGCCGCCAGAGAAGCTCGGTGTCGGCGCGTTTGTGCAGGTCACCGAGCCCTTCGGCTATGGGGAGCCCGACAGCAAACGGGCGCTGCGCATGGGCGGCACCACCCTCGTCGCCGGCGTGATGTTCGGCTTTTAGGGCCGCGCGGTCTCGGTCTCGGTCTCGGCCTCGTCGTCCTCAAAGGGCGGCGAGCCCGCCTGAACCCAGGCCATGTACTCGGGCAAGAGGCTGGGCGAGGTCTCGGGGGTGACGGGCGCCGTCTCGATGAGCAGCGTCCTCGCGCGGCGGCCCCAGACCACGCAGCCGTCGGGGTCGCGGGCCTTGGCGTTGGACCGGACGACCACCTGGCCCATCGGCGGGCAGAACCGTGTGGGGTGCTGGGCATCCCAGGTGAGCAGAGGCAGATCCGCGCGCTCGTCAAAGCGGAGCTGCACCGAGAGGTTGAGCGTGTCGCCGTCCACCACCAAGGCGCGCTCCCCCAAGGTCACCCGCGGGATCAAGGTCTGTGGCTGATCGCCCTCCACCCAGGCCGTCACGAGGCGCTCAAACAGGCTCGCCTCGCCGCGAAGATCGTGCAACAGCACCTCGCCGACGCCTTCTTTGAGCTCAAACGTCCAGGTGATCTTCGAGGGGCGCGGCTCGTCGCAGGCCGTGAGGCCCAGGGCGGGGAGCAGGATGAGCCCGAGCAGCTTCGTGAGCCTCATGGCGCGTCTCCTTGGCCGACGGTCCAGGCTTGCTCGACGGTGAGCGCCTTGGTGGCGACCTGCTCAAACAGGGGCGCCCAACGATCCGCCACGGTCACCAGGGCGTAGAGCGCGTCTGCGGCGGTGCTGTCTGAGGTGAGCGGCGTCCAGGCGTGGCGCAGGCGCAGCTCTCCGGGCATCAGGTCGAGGTGGGCGGAGTCGAGGGTGCCGTTCACGGCGTTCGCCAGGGCCATCAGGTCACGCTCCAAGGCGGGGTTCTTGGGCATCGGCGCGGTGAGCACGGCGCGCACCCGCTCGCCCTCGACGTCGAGGCGAAACATCCAGCCCCGCTCGTTCACCGCGCCGAGATAGACGCCCTCCGCCGAGCGCTCCCAAGACTGGAGCGGCGGGTCAAAGTTGCCGAGGGACCGCTCGACGGTGCGCTGGGGGTGCTCGGCGAGGCGGGTGGTCAACGACTCGGGCAAGGCCGAGGGGCCCGAGAGCAGCGCCGTCTCACTGGCCAGAAGAGTGCGGGTGGCCTCATACAGCGCGGCCCGCTCGTTCTCATTGAGCGCCGGCTCGCCAAAGCCCAGGACCACCGAGGTGCCGAGGGTTTGGCGCAGCTCCTCGCCCTGGTTGAGCCACGCGGCCGCGTCTTCGATCGGGATGTTCGCGGCGGCCGGGGCCGAGGTCTCCGCCAGCACGGCGCTCAGCAAGGCGGCGTAGGAGGCTCGCCAGCTCGGGGGCACCCGTCCGCTGGTGATGAGCGAGTCCAAGGCGTAGATCCCGGCCTGGGTCGCCATCATCGCCTCGGGGATCAGCTCGTCTCGGCGTAAGGTCCAGCCCTCGGTGGCGGTGGCGGTGGCGAGCTCCCGGGCGAGGCCCACCAAGGCCCAGGCGCTGACCCCCTCGACGAGCACCTCGTCGCTGAGGCCATCCAAGGCCACGGGCCGCCCGGCCCAGCGCGTCGTCCACCGGCCCATCACGGCCCGGGCGTCGTCCGCGTCGCCGAGAAAGCGCGGGGCGAACACCAGCTCGCTGAGGTGTCCCGGCGCGGGCACCCGGTCATCCAAGAGCAGGACCGGCGGCACCTTAGGCGGCGGCAGCCCGCCTTGGCTGAGCAAGACCCGCCAGGCCTCCTCTTCAGTCTGGAAGGGCAGGGCCCGGGCCGGAGCCGGGGCCAGCTCCGCGAGGGGCCGCAGGGTGAGGTCGCGGGCGGCGCAGGAGACGAGGAGGAGCAGGAGCGTGGTGGAGACCATGGCGCAGTTTACCGCGCTTCGCCCGAACCTATTTCTTCAGCGCCTCGGCGACGGCGGGGGCCACCAGCTCCGCCAAGGCCCGGTGCCCCTCCACAGAGTAATGAAGCTGGTCCAGAAACAGGCGCTCGGCGGGGAGGTTCACGCCGTCCGCCCGCGGCAAGCCGGCCTCAGCCTCCACCAGCCGCGCCCCCGTCTCTTGGGCGACGCGGCGGTAGACCTCCACCACCTCGGTCGGCGCGCGGATCGACGACCAGTCGCGGTCCCGCACGGCGCGGTAGGCGTCTTCGGCGGCCTTTGGGTCTCGACGGGCGAGGCCCTGGGCGGCGCGAAACTCATCATTGAGGCAGCGCTCCGGGCCGCAGACCTGCTCCGCCGGGGGGTGCAAGACCGACGACGCCGGGGACACGAGCACGACGTTGACGCCGCGGTCCTGGCTCAGCTCGACGATGGTGTGGAGGTTGTCCTCTAAGCCGCTCAAGATCTCCGCCTTCTCCTCGGCGCTGAGGATCGGCACCCCGGCCTCCTCTTGGCGGCGCCCGGCGCCCCGGCTGGCGAAGCGGTCATCCAAGAGCGTGAACAGCCGCAGGCCCATGAGGGCGACCCGCAGCCTTGAGAGCGCCCGGGAGCCGCCGCCGGCGAAGCGCGCCCGCATAAAGGCGTTGGCGAAGTCGTTGTGCCCGACGTAGACCACGAGCGCCGTGTGGCTGAGCGCCTCGGCCTCGCGGGTGATCTGCACCAGATCGTTCGAGTCCAGGCCCGGCGAGCCCAGGTTCACCGTGTCAGCGCGCAGCAGCTCCCCCACCACGGCGGGCCACTCCTGGGGGCGCGGCGGCACCCCCTGGTGAACCGAGCTGCCGCCGACAAACAGGGCCCGGGCGTGCTCCACGGAGCGCAGCACCCGCACCGGCGCCTCGTCCTTGAGGTGGTGGTTCACGACCACACCGTCGCCGTCTAGATGCAGGTAGGCGTCTTGGCGCTCCACGCCCATCATCGGCCGGGGCGCGCCATAGAGGAGGCGCGCGAGGCCTTCAGCGCCCGCGAAAAACAGCAGGGTGGTCACCAGCGCGAGGCCCGCCGCGCGTGTCGCCTTCATGGCCGCTCCTTCGCCGAGAGTGTAGCAAAGCGGTGCGTCGGCGGCGCGCTCGGCTCCTGGCGGCGGGATCCCCGGGCCGTTACCCATCGGGATCCCCGCTGGAGCTGGAATGAACGTCGTCCTCCGAATCGCTGAAGAGCTCGCTGTGAACCCCCGCCAGGTCGAGGCCGCCGTGCGGCTCCTCGACGAGGGCTCCACCGTGCCGTTCATCGCCCGCTACCGCAAAGAGGCCACGGACGGCCTGGACGACATCCAGCTTCGCCGCCTTGAGGAGCGCCTTCGGGGCCTGCGCGCCTTGGAGGCCGAGCGCGAGCGCGTCATCAAGGCCATCGACGAGATGGGCAAGCTCACCGACGAGCTCCGCGCCCAGCTCTTGGAGGCCGAGACCCTCGCCCGCCTGGAGGACCTCTACCTCCCGTACCGCCAGAAGCGCCGCACCAAGGCCCAGCTCGCCATCGAGGCCGGCCTGGAGCCCCTGGCCGACGCCATCCTGGCCGACCCGTCCAAGCCCCCCGAGGCCCACGCCCCGCCCTTCGTCGACGCCGAGCGCGGCTTCGCCGATGTGCGCGCCGTCGTCGAGGGCGCCCGGGAGATCCTGCTCGCCCGGGTGGCCGAGAACGCTGACGTGAACGAGGCCATCCGGGCGCACCTGCGTAAGCACGGCCGCGTGCAGTCCCGGGTGCGTGAGGGCAAGAACGACCCGGCGTCACGTTTCCGCGACTACTTCGAGGTGGACGAGGCGCTCGGCGCCATCCCCTCCCACCGCGCCCTGGCGATGTTCCGTGGCCGCGCTGAAGAGGTGCTCAACCTGGAGCTCATCGACGCCGAGGGCCTCGTGCCCACCTTCGGCGAGCGGGAGGTCGCCGCGCGCTTCGGCTGGGCCGACCAAGGCCGCCCCGGCGACAAGTTCATCGCCGAGACCGTGCGCCTCGCCTGGCGCGTGAAGCTCTCGATCCGCGCCGAGCTGGCCCTGCTCAACGAGCTGCGCGCCCGGGCCGAAGAGGAGGCCATCTCCGTCTTCTCCAAGAACCTGCGCCAGGTGCTCCTCGCCGCCCCCGCCGGGGCCCGCGCCACCTTGGGCCTCGACCCCGGCATTCGCACCGGCGTCAAGGTGGCCATCGTGGACGGCACGGGCCGGGTGTTAGAGACCACCACCGTCTACCCCCACCAGCCCAAGAACGACTGGCAGGGCTCGCTGAAGACCTTGACTGTGTTGGTTCGCCGTCACAACGTGGACCTCATCGCCATCGGCAATGGCACGGCCAGCCGCGAGACAGACAAGCTCGCCGCCGAGCTCATCGAGGCCCTGGGCCCTGACGGCGCCAAGGTGACGAAGGTGGTCGTGAGCGAGGCCGGGGCGTCGGTGTACTCCGCCTCCGAGCTGGCCTCGGACGAGCTGCCCGATCTCGACGTGAGCCTCCGCGGCGCGGTGTCCATTGCCCGCCGCCTGCAAGACCCCTTGGCCGAGCTGGTGAAGATCGACCCCAAGTCCATCGGCGTGGGCCAATACCAGCACGACGTCGATCAGGGCGACCTCGCCCGCGCCCTGGACAACGTCATCGAGGACTGCGTGAACGCCGTGGGTGTAGAGCTGAACCTCGCCAGCCCCACCCTGCTCCAGCGTGTCGCCGGCCTGAGCCCCAGCCTCGCCCGGGGCATCGTGGCCTACCGCGACACCCACGGGCGCTTCAAACACCGCCGCCAGCTCCTCGACGTGCCGCGCCTGGGCCCCAAGACCTTCGAGCAGTGCGCGGGCTTCTTGCGCATCTTGGACGGTGACGACCCGCTGGACGCCTCGTCTGTTCACCCCGAGGCCTACCCGGTGGTGCAGCGCATCTTGGCCGCCGCGGGCAAACCCATCCAGCAGGTCATCGGCAACGAGTCTGTGCTGCGTGGCCTGCGCCCCGAGCGTTTCACCGACGCCCAGTTCGGCCTGCCGACCGTCAAAGACATCCTCGCCGAGCTTGAGAAGCCCGGCCGCGACCCGCGCCCCACGTTTAAGGCCGCGAAGTTCCTCGACGGCGTCGAGAAGGTCGAGGACCTCAAGCCCGGGATGCGCCTGGAGGGTGTGGTCACGAACGTCACCAACTTCGGCGCCTTCGTGGACGTGGGCGTGCATCAAGACGGCCTCGTTCACATCAGCCAGCTCGCCGACCGCTTCGTGAAGGACCCGTATGAGGTCGTGAAGGCCGGGGACATCGTGCAGGTGCGTGTGGTGGAGGTGGACCTGCCGCGCAAACGGATCGCCCTGACGATGCGCAGCGACGCCGCCGCGGCGCAGAGCCAACAGCGCCCGCCGCAAGGGCAGGGCGGGCAGCGGCCCCAAGGGCAGGGCGGTGGCCAGCGGCAGGCGCCGCCGCCGCCGCCGCAGGCGAAGAAGAAGGAGGAGCCGTTCAACGACGCGTTTAAGGCGCTGTTGGAGCAGAGGCGGAGGTGAGGGGGCGCGCTCAGCGAGGCGTCGTGGCGCTTGGGATTAGGCTCTCGGTGGCTGCTCCGGCCTCTCCGCTCGCCGCCGGTCACGCCCTGCGCCGCCCCAGGCCGTCGTGGCGCTTAGGATTTGGGTTCCCTTCCAGCCGCCACACAGCCCCGCCCGCCCGGTGAGCCGGGCTGAAGGCCCAGGCCAAAGAACCAGCCTTGCCAGTACACCCCCTCCCTCGTTACAGGGCAAGCTCAAACCGCACATGGAGAGCAACACTGTGGCTACCGCGTTCGATCTGTTCGCTGGCGCTGGCGGACTCAGCACCGGGTTAGAAACGGCAGGCTTTAGCGTGCTGTACGCGAATGAGGTAGAGTCAGTCTACGCTGAGACATTGCGTAGAAATCACCCGGAGACCTTGGTTGACGTTCAGGACATTCGGCTTGTGGATGCGAACGATGTCCTTGAACGAGTAAACATAAAGCCCGGAGATCTGGATTTGTTGGCGGGTGGACCGCCCTGCCAAGGCTTTAGCATAAACGCTCCCATAAGGTCTACCGCCGACGATAGGAATCATCTATTCTGGCGTTATCTTCATTTTGTTGAGGTAGCGCGCCCCAAGTTCATTCTCATCGAGAATGTTCCTGGGATCGTCTCATTTGAGGGCGGTGATGTGGTGCGCTCTATTCTGCAATCTTTGCGGAAGCTGGGGTATGATTGTGATGTGAAGATACTCTATGCGGCGCAGTACGGTATTCCTCAATCCCGTTGGAGAACCATAATTATTGGTAATCGGGTGGGTGTCGCATCTGGATCGGTATTCCCTCCTCCAACTCACGTCGCGTCAGGGCGGGCAAACTTCACGCAGAGACTCGACGGGCGCATTATTGTAATGCAGTCAGCCCCAGCGCTCAAGCAGATGCTGCGCCCAGCGGCTACCGTTTGGGATGCTCTTTCAGATTTACCCGCGATCGGGAACGGCAGTGGAGCAGAGCGTAATACCTATGCCACTGCTCCGGCGACTGAATACCAAGAGATGATGCGTCGTAGCGCTGGAGATTTCCTTTTTAATCATCAATGTGCAGGGCTTGGAGCAGCGAATCTTGTCCGCCTTCCGTTCATTCCGATGGGCGGATCCTGGCGCGATATCCCGTATGACCTACTGCCGACTGGAATGAAGCGCGCCCGAAAGTCTGATCATACCAAACGATATGGCCGACTGCATCCAGATGGTATTTGCAGCACGATTCTGACAAAATGTGATCCGCATTGGGGTTCATTTATTCACCCCCATCAAGACCGGGTGCTGAGCGTTCGAGAAGCGGCTCGAATTCAATCGTTTCCTGACCGGGTTCGATTCTTTGGGAATCTTTCACAGCAGTATGAACAAGTAGGAAACGCTGTCCCCCCCGTATTCGCCTCAGTGATCGGATGTCGTATTTTAGACGCGATTCATGGCGTATCCTTTGATTCAGAGCAGATTCAAACATCCCTTCGTTGGGGTACGGTATAGCGATTCTACAGAATCCGCCTAAGGGCTATATCGAGCGAGTCCGCTGCTCCAGCAGGAATGTACGTCGTAAATGCATGTACGACGTCCGCTAATTGATAAGAGACTTGGCGCTGTTTGACCAATGCTCGTTGGCCTCCGGTCTCAGAGGGTTCATCGAGTGAGAACGTAATGACCGTCAGGTTCGCCCGATCAATGGCTGGTGTTGTGCTGATGTTGCCTAATACTCTTTCAAACTTACGGTAGACGACCTCCGGTGTAAGAAAAAAGAATCCTCGGCATCGTTGAGACTGGGCGTATATGTTTCCCTTTCGAATAAGTTGTGGAATCAGTCGCTTGTGAACATTTGCCCAATTGAGGCCGTGCGATGAGATTGGCACCGCGCCCAGATCCTCACCAGCCCGAAGTCTGTTGTATGCTTGAAGGGTCTCATTGTAGTTGTTTGTAGTGTCAATACTCTGCACCTCTATTCCGAGAAACTCTCTTGCAACGAGTTGGCCATTGTGAATTGAATATTTCTGAACAATCCAGTCCATGCTCATCTCAACGCCTTGGGGCTTTATCTCCCTTCCCGAGCTTTGCCCAAACGCGACAAACGCTGATTCATCACCGCAATTGAGCGCACCCTCACGAAGATCGTCGAGTGTGCCGCCAGAGATGAAGTTGCCCCGATGTGCCTCCGGCCAGGCTTGCTGTGTGACCTCCCTGAGAATCCTGTAGTTGTCGACGTAAAGACGGTTGGGGCAAATTATTACATCATGGGCAGAGTTGCCCGTGCTGCCATTTGTGACTGAGCAAACGCCCGTGATTTCGTTATTCTGCTTGCGTTTTGAGCAAACGTTGTGGGTGAATGGACAAACCTTCGATCTCCAAGCATCCACCGCGAGCGGGCTCAGATCATCTGGTGCGTAGCCAAAGATCTCCGCGATGTCGTTGCCGTTGGCGCGAGGCATTAGGTCTTGTCCTGCGAAGACTGAGAGAACAGTAAGAAACGACCATACATTACGAGTTGGTCACGATAGTCCTCGTGAAGTTGGATATAGATTGTTTGTAGTTCGGAGTCTAGACTCTTCTCTTCATGGCCTTCCTCTGCAGTGTCATTCTCGAAAGTTCCTTGAAGCAGGCGCATGGGGGAGACACGAAGGGCGCCAGCGATGAGCAGCAGCGTCTCAACGCTGGGCGTGAGGCGACCTCGCTCAAATGCAGATATGGCTTCGACCGACCTCGCTGATCGTTCAGCCAATTGTTCCTGAGTGAGTTTTAGCTGTTTTCGGCATTGCCTGAGATTCGCGCCGATCACTTGCTGGATGGTGTTCATAGATGGCAGTTGAACATGCAGACAAGGACCATTCAAGGTACTATATGTACGAATTGTTTAGAATTATTGTATCAATAATACGGAATCGTGGAATGTCGAGTGGATACTTGACAGGATTGCTGATGGCTTATCCCCTAAGCATTCGAAACCTGTACTTGTGGCCAGCGGCAGGCGCCCCCGCCTCCTCCGTAGGCGAAGAAGAAGGAGGAGCCGTTCAACGACGCGTTCAAGGCGCTGTTGGCGCAGAGGCGGAGGTGAGCCTCGGGGCGCTGGAGCTCGGGGGGATCCCACGTCGGAGGCGCCTTCACCCCCCCAAACCCCCGCCACCCCCCTGACAACCGCGGCTCAGCCTGCTAAGACGCTCGGATGCACACCTCCTCTCCCCTGCGCTTCCTCGCCCTCGTCGCCCTCACCCTCTCGTCTTGCGGCCCCAAGCTGGGCGGCGGCGGCAAGCCTACGCCGGAGGAGGCCGCGGCCTTCGCCCAGCGGGCGGACGCGCGGCTCAAGGAGCTCTGGGTGGAGCAGTCCCAGGCCGCGTGGGCCTTCGCCACGAACATCACGCCGGAGACTGAAGCCGCCGCGTCCGCCGCCGACGAGAAGGCCATGGCCGGGCTCACGGAGCTGGTGAAGGAGGCCAAACGGTATCAAGACGTCGAGGCCGACGAGACCACGGAGCGGTTGCTCAAGCTGCTCATGTTGGCCACGCCCCTGCCCGCGCCCGATGACGACGCGCTGCGTAAGGAGCTGGCCGAGACGTCCACCAAGCTCAACTCGCTCTACGCCACGGGCAAGGTGGAGTACAAGGGCGCCACGCTCACCCTCGACGACGTGTCCGAGCGCCTCAGCGCCTCGCGGGACTATGACGAGCAGCTCGCCTTGTGGGAGGGCTGGCACGCCGTCGCCCCGCCGATGAAGCCGCTGTACACCCGCTTCGCAGCGCTGGGCAACCAGGGCGCCAAAGAGATGGGCGTCAGCGACATGGGCGCGCTCTGGCGCTCGGGCTACGACATGCCCCCTGATGAGTTTGTCACCGAGATGGACCGCCTGTGGGGCCAGGTCAACCCGCTCTATGAGCAGCTTCACTGCGCCGTGCGCGCCGAGCTGGTCGAGCAGTATGGCCCGGAGAAGGTCAGCCCCACGGGGCCCATCCCCGCGCACCTCTTGGGCAACATGTGGGCCCAGTCCTGGGCCGGGCTCTACCCGGAGATGATCCCGTACCCCGACCAGCCAAGCCTTGACGTCACGGCCTCGCTGGTGGACCAGGGCTATGACGCCGTGCGTATGGTGAAGCTCGCTGAGGGCTTCTTCACGTCTTTGGGCCTCAAGCCCTTGCCCCAGACGTTCTGGGAGCGCTCGATGTTGACCCGGCCTGAAGGCAAAGAGGTCGTCTGCCACGCGAGCGCCTGGGATCTCAGCTTTGAGGGCGACGTGCGCATCAAGATGTGTACGCGGCCCAACATGGACGACCTCATCACCGTTCATCACGAGCTGGGCCACGACTACTACTACCTGTACTACTACGACAAGCCCGTGCTGTTCCAGCAAGGCGCCCACGACGGCTTCCATGAGGCCATCGGCGACACCTTGGTGCTCTCGGTCACGCCGTCCTATCTCAAGCAGGTCGGGCTTCTGAGCGAGGTGAGCGACAGCCCCGAGGCGGTGATCAACGATCAGCTCCTCACGGCGCTGGACCGCGTGGCGTTTTTGCCCTTCGGCCTGCTCATGGATCGCTGGCGCTGGGGCGTGTTCTCTGGCGAGACCAGCCCTGATGAGTACAACGCCTCGTGGTGGGCCCTGCGCGGCCAGTACCAAGGCATCGCCCCGGCGAGCCCCCGCGGTGAGGAGCACTTCGACCCCGGCGCGAAGTACCACATCCCCGCGCACACCCCCTACAGCCGCTACTTCTTGTCGATGATCCTGCAGTTCCAGTTCCACAAGGCGCTCTGTGACGCCTCGGGCTACGAGGGGCCGCTGCACCAGTGCTCGATCTACGGCAGCGACGAGGCCGGCACCCGCCTGGCCACGATGTTGGCCATGGGCAGCTCGAAGCCTTGGCCCGACGCCCTGGAGGCCATGACCGGCACCCGGCAGATGGACGCGGGCCCGATGCTTGAGTACTTCACGCCGCTGATGGGCTACCTCAAGGAGCAGAACAAAGATCGCCAGTGCGGCTGGTGATCTTCGGCGCCTGAGCCCGCTTAGACCTTGATCTCATCCATCTCGGCGGCGGGCTCGGTCACCAGCATCCCCTGCTTGTGGGTGCGGCTGGCCTCAGCGCAGATGCGCTCCACCTCGACGTCGCTGCGGGACGGGTCGTGGTGGAAGAACAAGAGGCGCCGGGCGCGCACGAGCTCGGCGAAACGCACGGCGAGGGTGGGGGTGCAGTGCCCCCAGCCGACGCGGGCGAGGTACTCGTCTTCAGTGTACTGCGCGTCGTGGATCAAGAGGTCGGCGCCTTCAGCGAGGTGATGGCCCGAGAGCCACTCCGTCGTGGGCAGGCCCGTGCGGCAGCCGAGCTGGGGCTCGTGGTCGGGCAGGTAGGTGACCACACGGCCCTCGGACTCCAGGCGGTAGCCCAGGGTGGGGTCGGGGTGGGCGACCAGGGAGCTGCGCACCTTAAAGTCGCCGATCTCCCACTGGCCTTGGGTGACGTCGTGGCAGTGCACCCGAGAGGGCAGCTCGCGGATACGCACGGGGAAGAGCGGCGGCGAGAGGTAACGGTTGAGGCGGCTGCGCAGGGTGCGGGTGGTGGACGGCGGGCCCCAGAGGTGAACGTCTAAGCCTGGGGTGTACAAGGGCGCGAAGAAGCCCAGGCCCTGGATGTGGTCCATGTGCAGGTGCGTGAGCAGGAGGTCTACCCGCTTCACGTCTTTGGGCAGGCGATTCCCGGCGATGCGGATGCCGCTCCCGGCGTCGAGGATGAGCGCCTGACCGGCGCTGTTCTTCACCATCACGCAGGAGGTGTTGCCGCCAAACCGGGTGGTGTCGGGGCCCGGCGCGGGCAGGCTGCCGCGGGTGCCGAAGAGCGTGACGCTGAGCCCCTTCCCGTCAGTGTTCCAGCCACGGCTCATGCGGGGTGGACCAGACAGACCGCGCCTTGCCGCGTGCGCTCTAAACCATGAACCGGGAAGACGGTCACCGTGGCTTTGCGGCGCACGCCGTCCATCGCGCGCACCGTCACCGTGCGCATGACCGGGGATCCTGAGCGGATGGCAGTGGCGACGGGGCTGTCTGTGGCGCCGATCACCCGGCCCGCCTCGTCCTCCATCGGGAAGGCGGCCTGCCACTCGGGGCCCACCATCGAGCCGGTCTCGTCGTACTTCCGGCCCAGGAGTAAGCCCGCGGCCTCATTGAAGAAGATGAGCGAGCCCTCCATATCGAAGAGCATCACCGGAGTGGAGAGGAGCGCTGCCCATTGGCGCGCGAGGATCAGCTCCAGGGGACGGCTCAACGGAGGACTCCCAGGCGACTCACGAAGTGAAGCTTACCTCAAAACCACTTCGATTGGGTGCGCTCCGGATTCAGGCGCTTCTGTGAGATACTTAGCGGCTGGAGGTATCCGCACCATGATGATGCTCGTCTGCTTCAAGCTCACCCAAGACAACCCTGAGTTCCTCGCTGAGCTCAAGTCCTTGGGCAACTGGTCCAACCGTATCGACGGCGCCTGGATTCTGGAGACCAAGATCAACCCCCGTCAGGTCCGCGACCTGCTCGGCGCGAAGATGAAAGACGGCGATCGCCTGTTCATCGCGCGAATCACTGAAGCCTGGGCTGGCCGCAACATGGGCCAGGGCTTCCCCGAGTGGATTCAGCGCCGCGAGTTCGGCTTCCAGCGCACCACGGCCTGATCGGCCCCTGAGAACACACAAGCGGCGCCTTCAGACCTCCATTGGATGTCCGAGGCGCCGCCGCCTTTTGGATCGTGCCGCCAGGATCATGCTCCGCGGCGGCGCGATCGTCGGTTAGTCGAGCTCGCAGATGTAGGCGAAGGCGCTCGAGCAGGGCTCGTCGTTCCAGGTCTCATCCGTGAAGCGGTTGAGCTGGCCGCAGTCCTCGTTGCCGCCGCCGTCGTTGGGCTCGCCGGAGTGCCAGTTGGTGTAGGAGACGGTGGTGCCGTCGCTCCACACCCAGGCGCCCTCGCTGGCGATGTCGTTCATGCCCATCCACCACTTGCCCGTGCTGTAGGCGTCAGCGGTGTTGTCGTTCCAGATGTTCTCGGTCCTGTCGTCGATGGTGAGCAGGTGGTAGCCGTAGCTGGCGCAGCTCGCCTCGGCGTCAGACCAGGCCAGGGCCGTCGTGCAGTAGAGGTAGGTGTCGCCGTCGTAGTACTCGACGTTACACGGGCAGACGCCGCCATCGTCCACGGCGCCCGAGCAGTCGTCATCGACGCCGTCACAGGCCTCGGCGGCGCCGGGGCTGATCGTCGCGTCGTTGTCTTCGCAGTCGGTGGCGTCGGTGACATAGCCTGAAGGCGCGGTGCAGCTCGTCGTGGAGACGCTCTCGTCGCCGTAGCCGTCGCCGTCGGCGTCGTCGTAGTACGTCACCGCGTCGATGGCGTCGGTGTCGATGACGCTGTCGCAGTCGTCGTCGATGCCGTTACACACCTCCGACGCGCTGGGGTTCACCGCGCTGTCGGTGTCGTCACAGTCCTTCTTGTTGCCGATGTAGCCCGTGGGCCGGGAGCAGGCCTTGGCGGTGGAGGAGGGGTCGCCGCTGCCGTCGCCGTCGGCGTCGGCGTAGTAGGTCTTGGCGTCGGTGGCGCTGCTGTCGTCAGTGAGGCCGTCGCAGTTGTTGTCTTTGCTGTCGCAGATCTCCGCCTCGCCAGGGTTGACCGCGCCGTCGCCGTCGTCGCAGTCCGTGGCGTCGGCGCTGTAGCCCGTGGGCAGCTCGCAGCTCAGGGTGGAGAAGTCGGCGTCGCCGTAGCCGTCGCCGTCAACGTCGGCGTAGTAGGTGGCCGTGGTGGAGAGATCGACGCTGTCGTCTGCGGTGTCGGTGAGGCCGTCGCAGTCGTTGTCGGCGCCGTCGCAGATCTCCTGAGCGCTGGTGTTGACGCCCGCGTCGCCGTCGTCGCAGTCCGAGCTGTCGGTGACGCTGCCCGCCGGGGCCGAGCAGGCCTGGATGACGGCGTCGGGGTCACCAAAGCCGTCGGTGTCGCTGTCGCCGTAGAAGCTCGACGTGGTGCTGCCGTCGAGGCTGTCGTCGGCGTCGTCCACCAAGGTGTCGCAGTCGTTGTCAGCGCCGTCGCAGACCTCCGACGCCGAAGGGTTCACGTCGGCGTTGGCGTCGTCGCACTCTTTGCAGGCGGCGAAGCCGTCGCCGTCGCCGTCGGCGAAGCCCGTGGCGCCGTCGCAGTTGTAGTCGTTGGGGTCCTCGCAGTCGCTCTCGGTTGCGCCGGGGTTGTAGGCGATGTCTTCGTCGTCGCAGTCCCCGGCCAAAGCGGCGGTGCCCGAGGGCTGCTCGCAGGAGACCGTCGCGCTGCCGTCGTCGCCGCCATAGCCGTCGCCGTCGCCGTCGGTGTACCAGGCGCTCGCGTCGACGGCCTCCTCGTCGATGTCGCCGTCGCAGTCGTCGTCTACGCCGTCACAGCGCTCCTCAGCGCCGGGGTAGACCGAGGCGTCGTCAGGGGCGCAGTCCTCGTCATCGGCCACGCCGTCGCCGTCGCGGTCGTCCCCGGTGGAGGTGTCGTCGCCGCCGGAGTCATCACCGCCGGAGTCATCACCGCCGGAGTCATCGCCGCCGGAGTCGTCGCCGCCAGAGTCGTCGGTGCCCGTGTCGTCCGTGGTGGTCGAGGTGTCGTCGTTCCCGGTGATCGAGTCCTCAAGATCAACGGAGTCTTTGCCGTTGCAGGCCGAGGAGAGGGCGATGAGGATCAGGAGTCCCATCGTGGGGCGAAGCGTCATAGATGCACCTTGTTGTTTCAGGGGATCTGCTCCAGTTTGCCACGAGATCGGCCCCTCCGCGTGTCGCGGCCATGGCCAGCGGCTGGCCGGCGCCGCGACACACCGGATAGTGGCAGGCGCCACCTCCGCCGAGACCTCCATGCTCCGCTGCAAGATCGCCTCCGAGGCCGAGCGTCGCCTCGCCTTCGCCTCCGTTCACCCCGACTGGCCCCACGATCCCGATCCGGCGGTTCACCTAGAGCGTCGCCTCGCCTCGGTCCAGCACCAGCGCGCGGCGTGGTTTGTGGGCCTCGACGAGTCAGACCAGCTCGGCGTGAGCCTGGGCGTGTACCCGATCACCCTGTTTGGCCCTGGCGGCCTGCGCCCGGCGGGGGCCATCGGCGCGGTGTACACCCCCGCCGCGCAGCGGGGCCGAGGGTACGCCAGCGAGCTCCTGCGGCAGGTCATGGCCTGGAGCGCCGAGCGCGGTGTTCAGGACTGGATCCTCTTCTCCGACATTCCCCCCAGCTTCTACGAGCGCCTGGGCTTCGTGACCGTGCCCTCCTATGAGCACCACACCCCGGCGAACGACGCCGCCGCCTCCCGCTGGGCGCTGGGTGAGCTGCCCGCTCGGCCTTGCCCCGTGGACCCCTGCGCCTTTGAGTGGGGTGTTCACCGCGACCCCGACTATCGCCGCTGGCTGATCCACAAACACAACGCGCCGCTGCGCGCCTGGTACGCCCAGCGCGACGACGGCTTCGGCGGCGAGGTGCTCACGGCGTTGACCCCCGAGGCCCTGCTCATCTTAGAGTCCGACCTTCCCCACCACCCCGAGACCTGGCCCGCCGTCGAGGGCCTCTACGCCTTGTTGGCCCACCGCGCCGGGCTGCCCAAGGCCGAGGGCTGGTGGACAGGCGCCGCCCCGCCGCCTTCGTCGGGGGTGGTGCCCCGGTCGGAGGGGGCGCTGATGTGGGCGTCCGCGCGGGTCGAGGATCCCTGGCGGCTGATGGTGGCGCGCAGCGGACCGCGCCTGCACCTGAGCGAGCACATCTGAGGGGGTGTAGTCTCTTAGACGTCTCCTTGTGAGGTGTGTATGCGCGTGGTGCTCAACGGTCTGCTGCCTCTGGCGCTCCTCACCGGCCTCGGCTGCCAAGCCCGCCAGAGCTACGAGACGGCGATCCCCATCGACGACACCTTCCCCCGGCAGCCCGTCACCGGGGCGCTCCTGGAGCGGTACGAGGCCGCCGCGCGGTGGTCCGAGGCGCGGGATGGCCTCGCCCTGGTGATCCTCAAGGGCGACGCCGTGATCTTTGAGTCCTACGCCCGGCGCTACGACCCCACGACGCCGATTCACATCTTCTCGGGCACAAAGTCGTTCTCCTGCGCGCTGGCGCTGTTGTTGGAGGCCGACGGGGCGCTGCGCCTCGACGAGGACGTGCGCGACACGCTGCCGGAGCTGGCCGCCGGGGCCGGGGTCACCCCCGACACGCTCCTGCACTTCACCAGCGGAATCGCCCAAGACAACCGCGCCTTGACCCGCGACGGGCTGATGGAAGAACAGACCATCGACGACAAATACGCCTACGCCGTGGGCTTGCCTTCAGAGAGCGCCCCGGGGGAGGTGTTCGTTTATGGATCGTCGCACCAGGCGGTGTTGGGGGCCTTGATCACGGCGAAGATCGGCCAGAGCCCCTTGGAGTACCTGGAGGAGCGACTGTTCACGCCGATGGGCATGAGGTTTGGCGGCTGGAACCACGACCCCGCGGGCAACCCCATGTTGGCCTATGGCGCCTGGACGACGGCGAACGAGTGGCTCAAGTACGGCGTCTTGTTGCGAGACGGCGGGCTGTGGCAGGGCGAGGCGCTCTTGCCCGAAGGTGGCGTAGACCGCTGCACCACCGGCAGCGCGGCGAACCCGGCCTATGGCATGACGCTGTGGCTCAACGAAGACGTCGCCGATGACGTCGATCTCAGCGCCTTCGCCAGCCTCGCAGACGACGGACGCATCTTGGACCCAGACGGCCCCGCGGACCTCTTCGCCGCCGCGGGCTACAAAGACAACCGACTGGTGGTGGTGCCGTCGGAGGAGCTGGTGATCGTGCGGCTTGGCGATGGCTCACGCAGGTTCTCGGACCCGACGCTCCTGGGGATGATCCTGCGGGGGGAGTGAGCGAGGTGCGTTCGGCGGTCTCCATCCGCCGGCGCGCCGAGGCCCTGCTCCTCGCCATGGAGATTGACGGGCCCTAAGCGAAGGGGGCGCCGGAGCCCTGAAGAGCCCCGTCGCCTCGCCGTCACGAGGCCCCCCGCCCAAGCGCTCCGAGCGCAACCAGACCCCACACAAACAGCCTTCCCCGTCGTGAAGCCACAGGGCGCGCCAGCGCGCTGGCCCCCAACACCGGCACCGAATAAGCCGCCCCGCCCCCCTCGGAGCCTCCCCCATGCGCCTCACCCCGGCCCTCGTCGTGTTCACCCTCGCCCTGTCCCTCGCCTGCGGTCGCCCCGGCAAAGAGGGCGATGGCGGCGGTCTCTTCGGCGACGACACCGGAGACGACGGCACAGACCTGCCTGTGTTGGCGGACGTGCCAAACGCCGTGGCGTACCTCAACAACGACACCCAAGGGCGGCACTACTCCGAGCTCGCCCACCCCGGCGACGTCTGTCCCCAGGGCTGGACACACCTCGGCGGCGGCTACAACACGGTCGCCTGCACCAGCGGGAAGCCCGGCGTGGTGGCGCTTCTGGATGAGACTGTGGACGGCGATCACTACTCCACGTTTGATCAAGAGGGTGAGGTGTGCCCCGAGGGCTGGGAGTACATCGGCGGCGGCTACAACGCCGTGGCCTGCCACAAAGCCGGGAACGAGGGCCCGCCGGTCTACATCGATCAAGACACAGACGGCAACCACTACGGTGATCTGCCCCACGCGGGTGAGGTCTGCCCCCAGGGCTGGACCCACCTCGGCGGCGGCAGCTACACCCAGGCCTGCCAGGCCCCGGCGCGTTGGGCCGCGGCCTACCTCAACAACAACAAAGCCGGCGTGCATTACGACGACATGGAGAACCCCGGCGAGGTGTGCCCCGAGGGCTGGCAGCACGTCGGCGGCGGATATTACACCCAGGTCTGCGCCAAAGACGGCGGCGGGGCCATCGGCACGCTGAACAAGAACAAAGACCTCGTGCACATGGATGAGCTCGACAACGAGGGAGACGTCTGCCCCGAGGGCTGGACCTACCTCGGCGGCGGCTACGAGAACGTGGCCTGCGAAGGGGCCAAGCCAGGCAACGTGCTCCTGCTCAACGACGACGTCAACGGCGTACACATCGACGACATGGACAACCCCGGCGACGTCTGCCCCGACGGCTTTGGCTTCATCGGCGGCGGGTACTACACGATCGCCTGCGCCGACATCTGAGCCGCGACGGCGTAGAACCTCAGCTATCCTGACGGTACACCTCTGCCAGGACGGCCCATGACGAACAAAAACCTCCTCCTCATCCTGCTCGGCCTCGCGGCCTGCGAGCCCAGCGACGACAAGATCCCGCCTGAGAGCCTGCCCCCCGGCGACAGCGGCGGAGAGGCCGTCGATGAGGACGGCGACGGATCCCCCGCCGGGGAAGACTGCGACGACACAGACCCCGCCGTGAGCCCCAGCGCGGAGGAGCGCTGCGACGGCGTAGACAACGACTGCGACGGCGCTGTGGATGACGACGCCACCGACGCGACGGCCTGGACGGCC
>Ga0066604_10000650_pt1 | contig 21406 bp, 14 predicted proteins | sample Higcelwee11metaG_FD_59501 | JGI IMG/M metagenome (GOLD analysis project Ga0066604, IMG submission 59501) | Freshwater pond sediment microbial communities from the University of Edinburgh, under environmental carbon perturbations - High... | ecosystem: Environmental > Aquatic > Freshwater > Pond... | reverse complement strand
AATAAAGCAGTAACAACAGGTGTCCTTCAAGTGTTATCAACCAACCTTTCAAGCCTCCCCACCGCCCCCCGGCGAACAGGAATTGCCGGCCACTTCGCGGCCAGCAATTCCTGTCGGGCCGCCCCCCGGCCCGCGCCGTCATCTCGCCATCGCATGCATGTGCATCATCTGCCCGGCCCGCCAAAGTCCACCAGACCTCACTCCGCCCGCATATTCCAACCGTTGGCTGTTGAACACAAAGCCTTACCTCCAAGCCCCCCAGATCCTACCTTCCCAACCCTCGGGTACACAGTGCCCGGCGAGGCAGCTAGCCCCGTTACCGATGTCGGTCATCTTGATGTGATTCTTCCTGGAACGGGTGCTCGCTCGCCATGATCCGCGTGCGTGGATCAGTGTGTTTTGCGCAAGTCGAGACCTTTCAGGAAGTACCCGATGGCCAGCTCCGATAAAGACAAGAATTCCAAGACCGACGCCCTGGGTTTCGAGGCCGAACTGTTCAAGGCTGCCGACAAACTGCGCGGCAACATGGAGCCTTCCGACTACAAGCACGTCGCGTTGGGATTGATCTTCCTCAAGTACATCTCGGACAGCTTCGAGGCCAAGCATGGTCGGCTTCTCAAGGAAGATGCCGCCGCCGCCGAGGATCGCGACGAGTACTTGGCCGAGAACATCTTTTGGGTGCCGCCCGTTGCGCGTTGGAGCACGCTCAAGAAGCAAGCGACACTTCCTGGCATCGGGAGCATCATCGACGATGCCATGCGGGCGTTGGAGAAAGACAACGATTCGCTCAAAGGTGTGTTGCCCAAGGAATACGCACGGCCTTCGCTGAACAAGGTCATGTTGGGTGAGCTTATTGGGTTGATTTCCAACATTGCGTTGGGAGAAGAAGGTGACCGTTCCAAGGACATCTTGGGGCGCGTGTACGAGTACTTCTTGGGTCAGTTCGCCGGAGCCGAAGGCAAGCGCGGCGGAGAGTTCTACACGCCAAGATCTGTCGTCAGTGTGTTGGTCGAAATGCTGGAGCCGTTGCCCGATCCCGCACGCGGGATCCAGGGGCGCGTCTACGACCCTTGCTGTGGTTCGGGCGGCATGTTCGTGCAGTCCGAGAAGTTCGTGCAAGGGCACGGCGGGCGCATTGGCGATATTGCCATCTACGGGCAGGAGTCCAACTATACGACTTGGCGCTTGTGCAAGATGAACTTGGCGGTGCGTGGGATCGATTGCGACATCCGTTGGAACAACGAAGGATCGTTCCACAAGGACGAGCTTCGCGATCTCAAGTTCGACTACATCATGGCCAATCCGCCGTTCAACATTTCCGATTGGGGCGGCGAGCGGTTGCGCGAAGACGTGCGTTGGAAGTTCGGCGTGCCTCCTGCAGGCAATGCCAACTACGGATGGCTGCAGCACATCTACCACCATCTGTCGCCCAACGGCACTGCGGGTGTGGTTCTGGCGAATGGTTCGATGAGTTCCAGCCAGTCGGGCGAAGGCGAAATCCGCAAAGCCATGTTGGAAGCCGACATCATCGATTGCATGGTGGCCCTTCCCGGTCAGCTCTTCTACTCCACGCAGATTCCGGCGTGCTTGTGGTTCCTGGCACGCAACAAGAATCCTGACGGCAAGCTCACCGACAGGCGCGGACAAGTTCTGTTTATTGACGCCCGCAAGCTGGGCGTGATGGTCGACCGCACGCGACGGGAATTGACCGATAAAGATGTGGCACGGATTGCTCGCACTTACCACGCATGGCGCGGCGAAGCTGACGCGGGATCGTATGAAGATGTTCCCGGATTCTGCAAAGCGGCCAACTTGGAATTGATCCGCGAGCACGGTCACGTTCTGACACCGGGCCGGTACGTTGGTGCCGAAGCGGTGGAAGATGATGGCGTCGATTTCGTGGAGAAGATGAACGGCTTGACCGCGAAGCTGCGCGAACAGATCACGCAGGGGCGCAAGCTGGACGACCGGATTTTATCGAACCTCGAAAAACTGGGGTTTGGAGGCTGACATGGCATTGGAACTCATCTCACTGCGCAAAGCCATCGAAGCATTGGACCGGGCGTTGCAAGCCACGGAATTTTCTGATGAATTCGCATCATTTTCTTCCATCGTCCAGGAAACGTTGCATTCGGGAGTGATCCAGAACTTTGAGGTCGCCTACGAGCAGGCGTGGAAGATGATGAAGCGTTGGATCGAAGCCAATGTTGGAGCGGAAGCCGCCGATGGCGTCACACGCCGCGAGTTGTTTCGCCTGGCCGCCGAACAGAAATTGATCGACGACGTGGACGAATGGATGTCGTTCCACCAGACGCGCAACATAACTTCGCACACCTACGACCTCGAAACCGCCAACGATGCCTACACCGAATCGGTGGCTTTTCTCCCGTTGGTCAAGGATCTGTTGGCGCGTCTAGAGGCGAAGAATGATTGATCTCCGGCCAGATTATCTCGAGATCGTTCGAGATCTTCTCAGGCAGCACGTTCCCGAATGCGAGGTGCGTGCTTTCGGTAGTCGCTTCAAATGGACCGCCAAACAAGCGTCCGACCTCGACTTGGCGGTGGTAGGCACCAAGCGTTTGCCCACCAAGAAAATCATGCGCCTCAAGGAAGCCTTCGAAGAGTCCATCCTTCCCATGCGCGTGGATGTGTTGGACTGGCACGCGATCACGCCCGAATTCCAACGGGTGATCGATGCTGGCTTCGAAGTGATTCAAGGGGGAGAAGTCTCTCCCCTCGCTTCAGCCTCCTCGCCTTCGGCTGCGGGGTCTTCCGCTACCCCTCTCTACCAGACGGGATTGAATCGCACGTCTTTTCAAAGTCTTATTGATGATCAAATACTTGAAATTGGAGACGGGTATAGAGCACAGAATTCAGAGTTAGGTGGAATTGGGGAAATATTTCTGCGCTCGGGTCATGTGACAGATACGCATATTGAGTTTAATGGCATAGAAAGGTTTCATGAACACCTTTTCGAAAAAGTGCAATCAAAGCTTTCAAAAGTCGATGATACTATTGTTACCACAAAAGGAAATAGTACTGGGCGCACTTCCTTTGTAACACTTGATATGCCTTCATTTGTTTATTCACCACATTTAAGTTACTGGAGAACATTAAAGCCAGAAGTTCTATGTGGTGGCTTCTTGCGATATTGGTCGCGCGGAAGTGAATTCATTGAGCAATTATCAGGCATGAAGACATCAACGGATATGGCTCCATATCTTAGCCTCACTGATCAGAGGCGTTTAAAAATATCTCTGCCAAACATAAAAATTCAAAAAGCCATCGCTAATATTCTTGGTGCGCTTGATGACCGGATTGAGGTATACCGTCGCACGAATGAGACTCTAGAATCCACGGCGCGGGTACTGTTCAAGGATTGGTTCATTGATTTTGGACCTGTGCGAGCCAAGATGGAAGGCCGCGATCCATATCTTTCTGCCGATGTATGGTCACTTTTTCCAGATCGACTTGTCGACTCTGAACTTGGCGAAATCCCGAAAGGTTGGGAATACGTTCCAGTTTCGGAAATCATCGAGTTTAATCCTACGGAATCATTAAAGAAGGGTGTTGTCGCCCCTTATATTGACATGGCGGCATTGCCAACGGTAGGCAGTAATACAGAACGCCCCGTTCCAAGAGAATTTGGAAGCGGAATGAAATTCCGGAACAATGATACTTTGATGGCGCGTATCACACCTTGTCTTGAAAATGGAAAAACAGCCTACGTGCAATGTTTGCCGGAAGACGCGATTGGTTGGGGTTCAACTGAATTTATTGTCATGCGCCCCAAGGCTCCCGTGCCGTCGGAATATGCTTACATCCTCGCCAGAGATTCAAATTTCCGGAAACATGCAATTCAAAGCATGACTGGTACCTCTGGACGTCAGCGTGCGCAAGCAACGATGATCGCAAACTATACCGTTGCTAACGCAACGCCCAAGATCTGGGAGGCATTTAGTGATGCTATCAAATCTTGTTTTATTTCCATAGGAATGAATTCAGATATGACCGAATCACTTTCCTCTCTCCGCGACAATCTTCTTCCTAAGCTTTTGTCAGGAGAGTTGAGTGTTCCGGAAGCCATGTTACAGGCCCAGGTTTTGGGATGACAAGCATGAAGGATGACACAATGGATGAAGTAGCCAAGAACACGAAGGCTCGTTTCTGGAAGTGCGCACTTCAAGTCAACCCTGCTTCCTACGCCAAATTTCGCGGGGAAGAGCAGCCTCTTTCAGAAGCGGAATACAACCAGCAGATTGCGCAGATCTGCAAAGATGAAGGGATCGAGGTCATCGGCATCGCCGATCATGGCAATGTCGAAGGTGTTGATGCCATGCGTAAGACGTTGACAGAATCTGGCATCGTCGTATTTCCTGGCTTCGAGATCGCTAGCTCCGAGAAAGTCCACTTCGTCTGCCTCTTTCCAGAGGCAACAACTACCGATGTTCTGAACCGCTTCCTTGGCACCTTGGAACTACTCGATCCAGAAAAGGGTGTCTGCCCATCCAAACTCAGTGGCGAAGCACTTCTCGACAAGATCGCAGCCATAGGTGGATTTGCGTATGCCGCCCACTGTATCGATGCAAGCGGACTTCTGAAGGGTAGCTTCAACCACATCTGGAAAAGCCCCAAGCTGAAGGCCGTTCAGATCAAGGGGACCGTAGAGGACCTCAAGGACGTCGAGAGTGGAAAATTTTACCAGATCCTCAAAAACAAAAATGCCGACTACAAGCGAGAAATCCCGGTTGCCATTCTAAATGCCAAGGATGTCGAAAGGCCAGAAACGTTGCGGGATCCTTCGGCATCTTGTCTTGTGAGGATGACTCAACCGTGTTTTGATTCTTTCAAGCAAGCCTTCCTTGAGCCTGAATCCAGGATCCGTCTTCTTGGCGATCGCTCGGAGAAGTACTTTTCCGCGATTGAGAGTATCAAGTTCACTGGCGGATATCTTGATGGACTCGACGTTGAGCTTTCAGAAAATCTCAACGCAGTGATCGGTGGCCGTGGAACAGGAAAGTCAACGCTGATCGAATGCCTTCGCTACGCATTCGACCTCAAGCCACTATCCAAGAATGCTCAGAAATCTCATGATGAGATCGTGAAGACCAATTTGGGACGCGGTAGCATGGTTGAAGTCATCTTGCATTCCGCAGGCATGAACGGAAGGCGCTTCCGAATCAGGCGGAAGTACGGTGAGATTCCAGTAGTTCATGAATCCACTGGAACTCTCTCTGCCTTTTCTCCTGCCGAACTCTTTCCGAAATTTGAGATCTACGGTCAAAATGAGATCTATGAGATAGCACAAGATGAAGCGGAGCAAACAAAGCTTCTTGCTCGATTCATCGGTGCGGGAATTGGCAATTCAACCTCTAAGTACCAGGAACTGACAACACGGTTGAACAAAAATCGCTTGGATATTCAAACTGCACTTATGCAACTCGGCGAAGTGGAACAAGAGGTTGCGCGCCTTCCAAAACTACAGGAGCAAGTCGCGCAGTTTGCCAGCTTGGGTCTTGATGAAAAGCTCAAGGCTGTTCCACTCTGGGAACGTGAAAAGCAGCTTGGTCAACGGTTCCGCAAGGATGTCCAAGGATTCGCTTCGGCTCTCCAAGCAACCCGAGAAGCTCTTCCCGATATCCAGTTCTTGAGCGATGCATCACTGCAGGGATTGCCGCACAGTAAGGAGTTGCAATCACTCCGACAAAATTTGGTAAGCCTCTTGGATGGAGTTGCATCTCCATTGGCGACGTTGGATGCGCTACTTGATTCGACTCAAAAACAAGGAGTCGAACTGGTAAAGGTACTAGAAGAGGCTATTTCGAAGGATGAAAGCTCGCTTTCAAAAACCTTCAGCGAGATTCCGAGTGTGCAAGGACGTACAGGACGAGAAATCGGGCAGCAATACAGAGCTTTGCAAGAAGACATCGTCCGTATCCAGCCCAAGGTCGCGGAAGTAGAAAATCGGAAAACGCAACTCGCAGAACTTCGGAAGCAACGAAAAGAACTACTCGCCGAACGCTCGACCCTCACGGCTGAACGCTCGGCTGAACAATCCCGAGCAGCCAAAGCGCTGAATAAACGACTTGATGGAAACTTGCGGATTACTCTCAATCCAGAGTCCGAACGCAGCTCCTTGTTGGCTCTTTTGGATTCCTTCAAGATGGAAGGAATAGGGGCAAAACGTCTTGAGTGCATCCAAAATGCCGAGTCGCTGTCGCCCATGTCGCTTGCCGAGGGAATTCGATCGGGTGCTGATGCATTGAAAAGTAAAAACTGGCAGATCACGGAATCTGTCGTTACCGCTCTTTGCCGTCTTTCAGAATCCCAGTTGATGCAAATCGAGGAGGTTGTATTTGGCGACGCTCCCTTGATTGAACTCAACGTTGGCCATGGAGAAGAGACCATCTATCGGTCCATCAAGCAGCTATCCAAGGGGCAGCAGTGTACGGCGATCCTCCATTTGCTGCTTTTGAGGAACCAGGATCCTCTTGTGATGGACCAGCCTGAAGACAATCTTGACAACGCTTTCATTGCTGAACGGATCGTCACCGAGCTTCGGAAGGCAAAGTTCGAGCGTCAGTTCCTGTTTGCGACGCACAATGCGAATATTCCCGTTTTTGGCGACGCAGAGTGGATTGGTGTGTTCCAAGTCAACGATGGAACAGGCCGCATCCCCAAAGATCTACAGGGAGCCATCGACCTTCCACAGATCCAAACTTGGGCGTCGGACATCCTGGAAGGCGGCAAGATCGCCTTCATGCAGCGCAAAGAGAAGTACCACTTCTAAGTAAGATTGAAACATGCTTCGTTCAGAACTTTTCGAGATCTTGGCAAACCGTGAAAATTCCGGGGTGGAATTCAAGCGCGACGACCTCCGCGCAGAGCAGTTGGCGAAGGAGATCGTCGCTCTTGCAAACCTCAATGGGGGGCGCATTCTACTCGGCGTGGAAGATGACGGCACGATCTCAGGGATACAACGCCCAGAGTTGCAAGAATGGGTACTCAACGTCTTCCGAGACAAGGTTCATCCTCAGATCCTTCCTTTCTACGAGGAAATCCAGGTGGATGACAAGCGCGTAGCGGTCATCAGTTTTTCACAGGGCATCTCCAAGCCGTACGTTCTTCGAAACAACGGCCGAGAAGAGATTTATGTCCGCATGGGAGATCGATCGGAACTGGCTACTCGGGAACAACAAGCTCGCCTTTTTGCGCTTGGTGGACTGCTTCATACCGAAGTGATGCCGGTCTCCGGATCTACCCTCGAATCCTTGGACCTTGCGCGTCTTACCGACTACCTGCAGAATATTCTGAGAGATCCGGAAGTTCCAAGTACTTCAGAATCTTGGATATCACGACTAAAAGGAATGGGATTCCTTGCTGATGGGCCAGATAGCCAACCCGTCTGCACACTTGCCGGGATTTTACTTTTTGGCCATGCTCCGAGGCGCACGCTACGCCAATCGGGCCTCCGGCTTCTTGCGTTTGATGGGCTTGACAAAGAGTATCGTGCCTTGTTGGACACGGCGTTGGATGGACCAATGGTTGGACGCTGGCAGATGGATGCTGGAGAGCGGACTTTGGTCGATGGCGGTCTTATCGAGCGCTTTGTGGAGATTACGGAACCTTTCTTGAAATTGGAAGCAAGCGAAATTGATGAAACATTCCGTCGTGAAGTGCAATGGCTCTACCCCAAAGATGCTGTACGTGAAACACTAGTCAACGCATTGATCCATCGCGACTGGACAAGATCTGTCGATATCGAAATTGGTTTCTATTCTGACCGGATGGAAGTGACCAGCCCAGGTTCGATGCAGAATTCTATGACCATCGAGAAGATGAAGGCGGGCCAGCGCTCGCCACGCAATCCCATTCTGGTGGAAGTCATGCGCGACTATGGATACATGGACGCTCGTGGCATGGGAGTACGTACCAAGATCATCCCTCTGATGCGCAGCCAGAATGGGACAGAACCTGTTTTCGAGTTGACCGAAGATTACTTGAAGACGAAGCTTTTCAAAAAATCTGTATGAACCTTTGCCACCCTATCTCCCGGATCTGAACTTCCCGAATGCCCTCCTTCCTCTCCGAAGCAGAGCTTGAAGAATCGCTGCTCCACCAGTTCCGCGCTTTGGGCTATGCCTGCGTTTGCGGAGACGAGATCGGCCCGGATGGGAAGAACCGTGAACGCGACAGCCACGAAGATGTCGTGTTGGTCCAGCGCTTCGAGGATGCGGTCTATCGGTTGAATCCGGGGTTGCCCAGCGAAACCCGGCAAGAAGTCGTGCGACACGTGTTGCAGTCCGAGCTACCCGTGCTTCTGGAAGAGAACCGGCGTTTGCACAAATACCTGACCGATGGCGTCGAGATGGAATACGTCGGACCCGATGGCGAATTGACGGCTGGCTCCATCCGTCTGGTCGATTGGGACGTGCCCGAACACAACGACTGGCTGGTCGTGAACCAGTTCACCGTGATTTCGGGGAATGTGAACCGTCGGCCCGATTGTGTGGTGTTCCTGAACGGCTTGCCGGTGGCGGTGATTGAACTCAAGGCTCCGGGTTCGCAGGATGCCACCCTTACCGGCGCATTCAACCAGCTTCAAACCTACAAGGGACAGATTCCGGCACTGTTTCGCACCAACGCTTTGTTGGTGACCTCCGACGGTCTGTCGAGTCGCGTAGGGTCGCTATCCGCCGATGAAGAACGCTTCATGCCGTGGCGTACCACCGATGGCCGCGAGATCGCCGCCAAGGGTTTGCCCGAGCAAGCAACCCTGATCGAAGGATTGTTCGACAAGAGCCGATTTCTGGAACTCTTGCGCTACTTCACGTTATTTTCGTCCGATGGTTCCAGCACAGCAAAAATTGTCGCGGGATACCACCAGTTTCACGCGGTGCGCAAGGCCGTTGAATCGACCCTTCGCGCCACCGCCAATACACCTGCGAATCTGGACGCAACTCTGCCCCAAGGCACCGATACAAAGTTGGAACGCAAGGCAGCCAAACCACAGAGCAAAGGCGACCGACGCGCCGGGGTGATCTGGCACACGCAAGGTTCGGGCAAGTCGTTGCTCATGGCGTTCTATGCGGGCAAGCTCGTCCAGCACCCAGGCATGGAAAACCCCACTCTGGTGATTCTCACCGACCGCAACGATTTGGACGACCAGCTCTTTGGCACCTTCTGCAAAGCCAAGGATTTGTTGCGCCAAACTCCACTGCAAGCCGACGACCGCGAAGACTTGCGGGTCAAGCTGGCACGGGATGTGGGCGGCGTGATCTTTACGACCATCCAGAAGTTCGCACCGCCTGCCGGTGTTCAGGATTTGCCACCGCTCACCACACGCTCCAATGTGGTGGTGATCGCCGACGAAGCCCATCGCAGCCAGTACGGATTTGGTGCCAAGGTGGCCGCGAAGACCGGCGAGATCGCCTACGGTTTTGCCAAGTACTTGCGCGATGCACTGCCCAACGCTTCGTTCATCGGATTTACCGGAACGCCCATCGAAGCCACCGACGTGAACACGCCCGCCGTGTTCGGTGAATACATCGACATCTACGACATCAGCCGTGCGGTGGAAGATGGCGCGACCGTTCCCATTCTGTACGAAAGCCGTTTGGCCCGGATCGAACTCGACGAAGACGAGAAGCCCAAGATCGATGCCGAGATCGAAGAACTGACCGAAGACGAAGAACAATCGGACAAAGAGCGTCTCAAGCAAAAATGGGCGGCTGTCGAGGCGCTGGTAGGCAGCGACGACCGGATTAAGCTGGTTGCCGAAGATTTGGTTCGGCATTTCTGTGATCGCATCGCGGCCACCGACGGCAAGGCCATGATCGTTTGCATGAGCCGCCGGATTTGCGTGAAGCTCTACAAAGAGATCGTGGCGTTGCGTCCCGACTGGCACAGCGACGACGACAACGAAGGCGCGATCAAGATCGTCATGACCGGCAGCGCCTCCGATCCGCAGGATTGGCAAAAGCACATTGGCACCAAAGGACGCCGCGACCTTCTTGCCAAGCGTGCCCGCAAGCCAAACGATCCCCTCAAGCTGGTGATCGTGCGCGACATGTGGCTGACAGGATTTGACGCGCCGTCCATGCACACCATGTATGTCGATAAGCCTATGCAGGGGCACGGACTCATGCAGGCCATCGCCCGTGTGAACCGCGTGTTCCGCGACAAGGAAGCGGGCCTGATCGTCGATTATATCGGGATTGCCCAAAGCCTGAAAGCCGCGCTCAAGGACTATTCGAAATCCGACCAACGCCAATCCGGTGTCGACATGTCGCAAGCCGTGGCCGTGATGCTGGAGAAGCTGGAAGTCGTGCGCGACATGTTCCACGGCTTCGAGTACCAAGCGGGCTTGATCGGCACACCACACGAGCGGTTGGTCTTGATGGCAGGTGGCATGGAATGGATTCTTGGCTGGGCACGCGATGCCGCCGCCCGCGAAACCACCGACGACGCCAAGAAGAAATCCTTGCGAGCCTTCCCCGATGCGGTCTTGTCGCTGACCAAAGCCTACGCCATCGCCAGCGCTTCCGACGAAGCCCGCGCCGTGCGCGAAGAGGTGGGGTTCTTCCAAGCCATCCGCGCTGCTCTGACCAAGACCAACGAGTCCGGCAAGATGAGCCAGTCGCAGCGCGATTTCGCGGTGCAACAGATCGTGAGCCGTGCGGTGATTTCGACGGAGATTGTCGACATCCTGGCCGCCGTGGGAATCAAGTCTCCCGACATTTCCATTCTCTCCGACGAGTTCCTTGCCGAAGTCCAGCAGATGGACCGCAAGAACCTGGCCTTGGAAGCCCTCAAGAAGCTTCTCAACGATAGCATCCATTCGCGCAGCCGCACCAACGTGGTCCAGAGCCGTTCCTTCTCCGAACGCTTGGAAGCCGCCATCTCGCGCTACCACGCCAACGCCATCACCACCGCCGAGGTGATCCAAGAGCTGATCGGCTTGGCGCACGACATCAAGGACGCTCGCAAGCGGGGCGACGAGCTGGGCCTGACCGAAGACGAGATCGCCTTCTACGACGCCCTCGCCGAAAACCAAAGCGCCATCGATGTGCTGGGCGACACCAACCTGCGCGTGATCGCCCACGAACTACTGGTCAGCTTGCGCCGCAACGTCACGGTCGATTGGGCGCACCGCGAGAACGCCCGCGCCCGGATGCGTGTGGAGGTGAAGAAGATCCTGCGCAAGTACGGGTACCCGCCCGACCTCCAGGACAAAGCGGTCCAGACTGTTCTCCAACAAGCCGAGCTGCTGTCCAAGTTCTGGACTTCAAGCAACTGATCCGACATCTTGGCTTCTCGTTCGCACTTCCGAATTTTGGTTTTGGGAAAGAGGGTGATGCATGAAATTCCTGATCGCCGCAGTGCTCTTCGCGATCGTGGCCAAGGTAGCCCAGGTCTGGATCTCGTCGCGAACGGGCAAAGGGAAGCTCGGGGAGTTTGTGGTATCTCGGTTCCTGGCCCAGCTTGGCCCTGGTTGGGATGTATTGCACGATCTCACGTTCGTGATGGACGATGGCGAAACCACCCAGATTGACCATGTTGTCTTGTCGTGCAAAGGGATCTTCGTGATCGAGACCAAGAACTTCGAAGGCTCAATCTACGGACGGGCAGAAGACGCCAAGTGGACGCAGGTGTTGGGACGTAACAAGTTCTCCTTCCAGAACCCGATTCGTCAAAACTTCCGCCATACCCGATTTCTGTCCGAACGACTTGGCGTCAATGAAGCTGTCCTCAAGCCGATGGTTGTTTTCATGGGAACAGCGAAGTTTCCGAAGGAACGCCCGGAGGGTGTCTACTTCCCCAATCAACTGGTGGCGGCGATCAAGTCCCAAACGGAGAACTGCCTCAACAACGCCCAGATGGGTGCCTTGCGGAGCAAGCTGGAACGCCTTGGGGCGACGACATCGGAGAAGACCACGGCACATCTTCATAGTTTGCAGAAACGCCACCAAAATCAAAAGAGCCGGACAAACTCGGCTATGTCTGATCGATCGGCGTGATTGGCTCCAAGAGATAATGGAATGCCGCCATCATACTCATTTTTGATTCGCTTGCATCCAAGAATGTCTCGGGATCAAAGGCGAATGTAGCTGGTACATAATGAGATGACGCCAAGACATTCGAGAATAACCGCGATACATGCTTGTTTGTCTCCTTCTCATTCCGGAGGGTGTCATGGATATAACAGTGTAACACGGGCTTAAAACGGGGTGCAACCAGGATATAATACAGTGGCAAGGAATCAAACTGTAGTGTCTCTTGCTCATAACAGAAGAGGCCCCAGACATCGCCTGGAGCCTCGTTCACACGCTGCTTTATACAAAAAACGCGACAGTATTACGCCGCAACCTTCATGGTTTTACGCTTGCTTCTCTGGAAGAACACCGACAGTTCCTCGTATGTGGCTTCCAGGCCCGCGACCTTGTCTTTATGCTGCTTGACCGCCGCATAGACTTCCAGGGATTCGGTCATGGCATCGCTGTTTGCCGCGACCAAGGTGTCTTGCAGGCTCTTGGCCAATTCGTTGACCTTGGCGGCGATGGGGGTCAAGGCTTCGATCAGGCTGAAGTCCTTGTCGAATTCCTCGTTGTTGAAGACGCGGGGCAGGATGTCGGGGTGAGCCTTCGAGGCGGCATGCGCCTTTTCGATGAACGGCGCGTAGCCGTTGCCGGCCTTGAACAGGCCCTTGGTCTGTTCGGCATCCAGAGTGATGAGGAAGTTCAACTGGCTCTTGATGTCCGACAGTTTTTGAAGGATATCCGACTTGCTGTCCTCGCCGAGAGTGGCCGAGATCACGTTTTGGGTCGACATAGGGTGCGTTCCATGTTCGGGTTTGGTGGGCCGCGTGCGAAGTGACGGAGGATCCCTCTCTTGCAGCCCCGGGAGAGTCAGGGATAGCCCTTCGATTCTACCGCATTCCGGGAGCGGATTTCAAGTGGTAGGATGTAGCCAGGTGTCTCCTCAGGTGCCTTCTCATCTACCATGCGAGCGATCGACATGACTACTTTCTGGGGTATGTCGATCACCCGCAAAATCCTTGGAGCGTCGGGCATCTTGTCGGCCCTTTGGGCCTTGAGTGCATGCCAGACCACGAGCACCGTCAACACTGGTGATTCCAAGGACGTTTCGTTCACGGCGACCGTCGCCGCCGACCGGATCCCCGACAGTGTCAGTTGGACTTTCAACGGCAAGAGTGGGCGCGGTTCGATTACCCTTTTGGATTCCTCCAAGCTCAGTTACAGGTTCGACTTCACGTTGTCCGAGCCGCCTGGATCCAAGCCTTACGATGTCACCTTCTGGCGGCTTTCCGTGCAGCTTGCGCGTCTACAGGTCACCAACGGGGTGTATGGTCAGCCCACTTGGCGCGATACGCTAGGGTTGATCCTTCTCAAGCGTCTGGACAGTCTTCGCACTACCAAGGATTCTACCTCGTACCCAGAATCTGTCAAGAGTCTGGTCGAGATCTACGCGACGGCCTTGATCGATGGCGACACCCTGTTCAAGGGCTTCCCTGCGCGTACCGTGACCACGTTGGACACTGCCGCGATCTATCGCGCCGCGATCATCCAAGCCGCCAAGCGGCACCAGCCCTATTCGATCCTTGCAGCAAGTTGGAAGCTAGGGCTCGATTCCTTGGCCACTTACAACCGTCTTGCCAAGCTCATGTCGGCCAATGGTCCAATCACTCCCGCCGACTCCTTGGCCTTTTTCCCGCCTTACGCGGTGCGTATCGCCAAGGCGGTGTCGGTCGCATCGCTCAACATTGGCGGAGAGCCGGTTCCTGTGAACGGCTCCTTTGTGGGCGACTCCGGGCTGTCGAGCTACAAGGTTCGGATCTTCAAAGGAACCGACGACAAAAGCGATCTGTTCAGCATCACCACCCAGCCCACGCAGCTAGACGGCTCCCAAACCGCTTGGGACCTAGCCGCGAATGCCCGTCTGACCTTGCAGGTCAAGACGGCACAGGTTGGTTCCTACACGCTGGAAGTGTCGATTTCCGACCCTAGGGGCCGATCCGACACAAGCCGCGCCGTTTTCTCTGTGTTGCCGCCACCCGACAAGACGGGGCCAAACATCGAGTGGGTGTCGCCTAAATCGAACACAATTCTTGAAAATCCAGATTCATTGCTCGCTGTAAAAATTCGTACAACAGACTCATCTGGAGTTGATTCTGTATACATCAATGGAATAAAAGCTCAGTTTGCTGATTCTATTTGGACTCGGAATGTTACTGTCTCGGTTGGGGAGCTTGGGTATCCTATTCATGTTGAGTCTTGGGACGCAAAGTCCAATAAATCATATTCTACATTGAGTGTGCTTAGAAAATCTGCCTACATCGCTGGAGCGCCAATTGTTGATTTGCTTTCGCCCGAAAGCAACGAAGAAAATAGCCTTCCGTTTGGTGTTGATTCTATACGGGTGTCGTGGCTAATAAAAGATCCATCTGGAATTGATGCTAACTCTGTAACAATTTCTGGTGGAAGTGTTATTCGCAATTCTGATTCGGTTTGGTCATCGGTTGTACGTATTCCGACAATCGGAATACCTCATGTTATCACTCTTCAAGTGAAGAATTTAGCAGGAAATCAATCAACTGACTATGTTGTTGTTACTCGTCAGAAAGATCAGATTAGCCCGCAAGTCAGTGTTGTAGATGGTTTCGGCACGAGAGAGCTTTCTTATGATTCATTGACAGCTTTAGTTCAGTGGCGTATTACGGATAATCATAAACTAAGTGCGGTTACAATCAACGACTCTGTAATCAAAGGGGAAACGATGATCTTTGGAATGCTTCTTTCTTTGAATGTAGGTGCAAATGTCGCCACAGTCATTGCGGAAGATAGTACTGGCAACAAATCGTCTTCAAAAGTAACGCTTACTAGGAAGGCTGATACTATCAAACCTAGGGTTCTACGAGTGACAGACCACCATGGGAAAATTTATCGTTGGAACGACTCAAGTATCACAGTAAGTTGGTCTGTCTTTGACGATGGCCCCAAATTATTGGTATTGATCCAAGGCGATACGGTAAAGGGGGATGCTGAAATTTATTCGAAAAAACTTAACTTGAATGTGGGTGATAATTATTTGGTAATCAAAGCGCTTGATCGAGCAGGGAATTTTAGTCAAGATACGGTCAAAGTTGTTCGATCGCGTCCACTAGTAAAAACTATCTCCACGCGAGGAAATAGAACGCTGGCTTTGCTTGATGATGGTTCCGTTCGGCTTTGGGGCGATAGCTTTCGGGCATCACTTTTGGTTCCGGATAGCGTAAAAAATTGCATCAAGGTTAGCACTGGTAGTACGCATTACGTTGCCATAAGGTCTGATAGTACTCTTGCGCTTTGGGGAGCGAATACTTGGGGGCTACTTTTTCAGCCAGAAGACCTTAGAAAGGTTGTTGCGGTTGCTGCTGGTAATGAGCATACTGTCGTTTTGCAGTCGGACGGAACTGTTCGGGCGTGGGGCCGAAGCATTGAAGGTCAAACTGATGTTCCATCAGGGCTTTCAGATGTAATAGATATTGCTGCCGGAGTTAACTTTTCTGCGGCAGTTACACGAGATGGCTCTGTTCATGTTTGGGGCGATACCACTTCTGGCATTGGATCAATACCTGAGATTGTAAACGCACGAAGAATTGTCGCAGGGGATAAGCATTTGGTCGTCTTGAAATCTGACGGTTCGATTTCTGCATGGGGTGACAATGAATATGGTCAATGTGATTTCCCCAAGAGAGCTGCTTTTGTGAAGCATATTGCTGCGGGAACATCTCATTCGATAGCAATACTTCAAGATGGAACAATCGCTGCTTGGGGCAGGAATAGCGAAAATCAATTAGATATTCCGCAAGGCTTATTTAATGTCGCAGATGTATCCGCTGGAAATTCCTACTCGATCGCCGTACAGAATGATGGGACGTTGCGTGGGTGGGGATCGAATTCTGCCAATCAGATTAAATTTCCTGCAGAATTGATTGCGCCATGATAATGCCATCAGATGACTTCGTTTCGTCGATGATTAGCTTCTTTAGAAGCATATAGGCGAGGTGGTTTTTGAATTCTCCGCGCGCATCAAACCCAACATCTGGCCCAAGCCTTCTGGATCGATCGAGTGCCCACCCCGGCTCGATCGACATGGCCATCTTCCAGAAAAAGTCTGGCGGGGGAGCCGGATCGGGCCAAGCGACCGGGCAAGGTAGTGTCAACAGCAACTACTTGCAGGAATGCCGGGAAGACAACCCCGAACCATCCGCGCAAGATGCCGCCGCTACCGCAACACTCCTCAACTGCAAGATCGACACACCGCCAGAAAAACTGGTGGTTGATCAGCCATTCGAGATGTCGGTCGAAGCGACTGGTGAAGGTGTTGCTGGTGCCGCTATCACATTCCATCTGTTTTGTGCCACAGCCAGCGCAGATGGCAAAGAAACGTTCGAAGATCAAAGTATCGTATGGACTGCCCAAGCCAAGGACGGAAAAGCCAAGGTCGAAGGCAATCTGATCTCTCCCAAAAAGTCGGTGCCATTGGGGACCAAGCTCAAGTACTACGTCCAGGCAAGCCACCCCAATGCCAAGGAAAAAGCCGATTCGCCAAAGGTCGAAGCCGTTTTTGGCAAACCTCCCGAAGTCTTGGCGATCTGGAGCCTGGGTGCGGTCCACTTTGGATTTGGATCTTCCTTCATCATGCCGACGGTCGCCGCCGAGGTGTCGAACCTCAAGAAGCTCCTGGATCAGCATTCCGGTTCGGCCCTCGCGATCTTTGGGCACGCCGATCCGGTGGGCGACGACGACTCGAACAAGAAGCTGTCGGGGCGGCGGGCGTATGCGCTCCATTGTCTTCTGACCCGCAATGCCGATGGATGGGTTGAACTGTCCAAAGGAATCGAGGGCGACAAGTGGGGGACCAAGGCACATCAAGCGATCTTGGGCCAGCTCAAGGATGCATCGGGAGCGCAGTTCTACGGCGGTTCCATCCATGGCAACGACGATGCCCAGACAAAAGCGGCCATCGAAGCCTACCAGAAGAGCGCGAAACTCAAAGCCGATGGAATCATAGGACCGCAGACCAAGAAGAGTCTGTATGCGGCCTACATGGACCAGCTTTGCGAAGTGAAGCTCAAGCCCGACGACTTCGTGGGCGATCCATCCGACAAGTTGGTGCAATGGGCGTGTTCTGGGTGTAGCGAGTTCAATCCGGTTGTGGTGTTCTCCAAGTCGGACGAAGAGGCATTCAAGTCGTCTGGCAACAAGGCCGAGCGGGATGCCAAGAACGCACCCAACCGCAGGGCGTCGCTGTTCCTGTTTCCGGCCACCGCAAAAGGACCAGGCAAGGTCACCTTCCCGTGTCCCGCGTGGTCGGACGGTACCGCCAGCTGCAAGAAGCAGTTGTTTGCCGATGCCGACAAGCGCCGCAACCCCACCGACGCGGAACGGACCTGGGAAGCCGCGAAGGACACGTTTGGGTGCCAGTTCTACGCCGAGATTGGAAAGGGCGAGAAGGCGGGGAGTGCCGCTTCGGGAACTCTGGTCGGGAAGAGCTTTGTCTACACCCTTCCTCAGAAGATCTTGAAGCAGAGTAGCGCTGCATCACAAATCGAGACTGTTACACTCTGGTTGAGCGGCATTTTCGGGACATCTGTTCCAGCTCCGATCTACGAGAAATTGGTTCAGATGATCCAACAGGATCGGATCGAGCCTGCGCCGTGCAAGATTCTCGACGCTTCGGACTCTTTGCTCCGTGGTCATGATGGCGGGTACGATGAATCGAACAAGACGATTTATCTGTCCGAAAGCTTGTTCAACAGCGCCGACGGGTTTGGAAGCTTGGCAAGTATTCTTACCGAAGAATACGGACACCACATAGAAAACGTCATTCGATCGTTGCACACGGCAGCTTACGAAGCTCCTAAGGATGAGGGCGCTTGTTTTGCGTGGCATATCATGCGAACCGCGATGCAAGAAAAGTCACCAATTGATATCGGTGAAGTCGAAGGTTGCGACAAGTATTCAACCACATCTGAATCGTTGCAGAGTGCTCTTGATAAGATATTGACCGATGATGAGATCAACTGGGACGATAAATCTGGATCGATATCTTATTCTGGCACGGCACTAACAATAGACGATATTACAGAACTTGATTTTGCTGGCGAAAAGTTCAAGTTAATTACGGCCTATGGATCGATTGCCGTAAATTCAGAAGTGACCATAAAATCCTGGGGACGTTCTCCAACAAAGATTGGCATCGCAGATGCCAAGAATAATATGGAGACGGTACCAACAGAATACTTGGATGTGATTCGCAAGCCGTCGAAGTTGACTAGGTACACTTGTGGCATTGAGTCAATGCGGAAAACTGTTGTTGATGTCGAAATTAAATTGACTGCTTACTTGAAGAGGGAAAAAGAATACTCTGGGTCTTCAAAGCAACATTCGGAGTGGGAGGAGGAAAAAACAAGATTAGAGAAAAACTTGTCTGAGCGCAGGAAGATACTAGGGAAAAAGATTGCGCGTGAATACATGTATAACCGATTTGATGATCGAATTTTGCATTGGGTTGACTTTTACAATAAACAAGCAAAGCCAGCTCAAAACCTAGATGCAAATGTTGTGAAGTCAATGATGTATCAAGAAGGTCGCTTTGGTACGTATGGACTACATTTCAAATTGCCTCCCCATACGTGGAATTTTGCTGAATCACATCCGGCGAAGAGCCGTTTCAATCTCATGCAAGCAATTGATTCTTTGTTCCAACAACAGATGATGATCATAGAAGAGATGGATCCTGTATTGTTTAATGGACAAAAGCTGCCTCCCAATAATGAAACATTGGCACAAATAAAATCCAAGACAGTGATGAGGGGCAAGGATCGGATTGTTGTCTGGAAAGACTTGTCAATCAATGATGTAATGGCTCATCCTGACGAAGCCTTAGCAGTATTGAATGCGATTAAAGCCTTTGGCTTAAAACAGACTGCAAGTTTGGGCCGAAAAGCACCAGATGGAACTCAAATGGGGATTTATACGGATTATGATTTCTGGATCCATTGTGGAGTACTCTGGCTGATGCATAAATACAAGGTCACGGCGAAGTCTGCTAGCTGGCAAGAAGGTGTTCGCCGTTATAATGGTGGCAAAGAAAAATCCAGAATATACAGGGATGCTGTTTTTGAACGAGTTAATAATGCCTCGTCTGGTCAATATTTTGTAGGGGATGAATAATGCTGCTTCTATCTTTTGTTATTATTTCGCTACTTAACTTATGTGCAGCAGATGAACCGTATTATAAAGCCGAGTTTGTGAAGTCTCTTCCAAAAGGGTACATTTATGACAGTGCCTGGAGCATATCGTGCGACAAAATGAAGACACCCATCGTGTACGATGTTGATCTTGATAGTATCGGGGATTCAATATACGTACGTACAATCAAACCTCAAAAAGGTCGTGTTAGAAGTTGGCGAAATTTGAATTGGTTGCAAGTAGCATTCAAGCTATCTAAAACAGGAAAGTATGCCATTCTTTCAGGTGTCATTGACGATGATCCTAGTTCAGGGCTTCGGGTTAGTTGTGGTAATCCATATGACTTGAGGCTTACTTCAGATAGCTGTACAAAAAAAGGTCGATTTGAATTTCATCATGGCATTCCTTCCGGGTATGATGAAAAAACAATAAAAGATTATAGTGATAAGGTGCAGTATTACTATCCGGATCTATCCTGGATGAGGAATGCATCAAAAATGTCTGAAGTCAGAGATTCGTGCAGCAAACTAATGAATATCAAGAGATGTACTCAAGAGCAAACCATGGTTCATTTTCGATGGCTTAGAGGATATCACTTCGAGATTGATTCTGATACACTGAAAATCTATTCTGCAGATCAGCACTTTGAAGCGTGCAATGATACTCTTAGCGAAAAAAGATAAGCGTGAAGTGGAATTAATAACTGGACGAGAAATGTCCGGTGCATGCTTCGTTGATTGAGCCTGTAAATGATTCGCTATTGTATTCTGCTGATCATATTCATGTTCAGTCAAGCAGACTGCCAAACTAGCGCTAACTCAATAAACATTCCTCTAGATTCAATAAAGGGGGAGTGGGTATACCTGGGCCAAGGAGTGCCTGGTAAAGCAGTGTATAAGCCGCTTTCATATCTGTGGGGTTATGATACTTTTCGTATTGTAAAGTCAAGAAATGCGAAGTTCGCCAAAAAATTCAACAATCAGTATATTATCCAAATGGCGACCAGAGGGTATTTTGCAAATTCATTTGTGGCGCCGGTAGAGAATGGCAAGGTTGTCGATTCTATGGTTCTTTATCATAACTTTTCGAATCAGTGCGGTGAACATAGAATTCTATACTATGGGAATCGATCCAAAGGGGATATAGTATTTCGTCGAATTTCAGCTGATACAATTTATTTGTCTTCAGGTTTTTCAGGGTGCAAAAATGGGTCGAATTCGATTGATAGTCTTACTTATGTTTTCATCAAGCGTGAGCGTGGACTCGTTAAATGAATGATGGGATTTGGGTTTTTCCTGAAGTATGGGGGCATGCATGATGACAGTTGTTGTTCCATCAGATACTCGAACTCTAGAATTGCAATTCACCGTCAAAGCTGGACTTGCAGCTCATTTCAAGAAAGACGGTCCAAACGATTATAACGGAAATGCAAGCTATGGCTCCTTTGTTCTGGGAATGTTCTTGCCAAACCAGGCGCCAGTTGTGACTTCAGCTGGAGCACAAGTTCGAACCCCAATCTATTCCTACGTACAAAATCAACTACTGTGTGAGTCATGATTACAACAATTGTTCTGAATATCCTTATTGCTTCAAGTCAATACTTGGTAGAACCTAAAGTATCGACTCAATGTAAAATTGAGAAAATAACTCATCGAAAGATTTCTGCTACCTCTGAGGCTATCCCAAGTTTCACTGCAGATGGATTGTCGTTCATCTTTAGGAAGGCAAAAAAAGAAACAGAGTTTGTTATTCCGTCTGGCCCGATTGTGAATCCGACCTATGATTCGCTAAGAAGCAAAGTGTACTGGATTGCGCTCAGTGAAGTGTGCGAAATCAACATCAAAACACGGAAGGCGCGAGCGGTATATAATGAATTTGGGATCAGTGGAATAGGTCGTATCTGGATGTCAGGCAGTTCGCTTTCTATTCGTGGTGGTCAAAGTGATAGCTGTATAAAAGTTGACTTCAAAAAGAATCGAGTCATTCGGACTCTTGCAAGCTGTCCATCTCCATGACTCGAACAGAGCTTCTAGAAGATTTTACGATACTTAAAAGTCAATTAAGACCTATTATCGCCATCCCCCCCCCAACAAAAGAACAACGCCCCCCCCCAAAGCAGCAAACCGCCCCAGCAGTTCGATTTTTCA